>Ga0308160_10002040_pt1 | contig 25793 bp, 21 predicted proteins | sample PhyFR1_FD_201036 | JGI IMG/M metagenome (GOLD analysis project Ga0308160, IMG submission 201036) | Phyllosphere microbial communities from UC Gill Tract Community Farm, Albany, California, United States - DLSLF.R1 | ecosystem: Host-associated > Plants > Phyllosphere > Unclassified | place: USA... | reverse complement strand
CCTCCTTCGCGCCCGACGGCGTCGAGTGGGGTTCGCGGTTCCCGTACACCTCGATCCGCGACCAGGTCGAGGCCCAGCACCGACTGCTCGGACACCTCGGACTCGACCGCTGGGCCGCGGTGATCGGTGGCTCGATGGGCGGCATGCACGCCCTCGAGTGGGCCGCCACCCACCCCGAGCTCGTCGACCGACTGGCCGTGATCGCCGCGCCCCCGGTCACGACGGCCGACCAGATCTCGCTGAACTTCGTGCAACTCGAAGCGGTCCGCACGGACCCGCACTTCCAGGGCGGCGACTACTACGACGCCCCGGACGGCGAGGGCCCGCACCGAGGCCTCGCGCTCGCCCGCCGGATGGCCCTGCTCAACTACCGCAGCCCGGGTGAGCTGAACGCCCGGTTCGAGCGCAGCTGGCAGTCGAGCGTGAGCCCGCTCGGGCACGGCGGACGCTTCGCCGTCGAGTCCTACCTCGACTTCCACGGCAACAAGTTCACGCGACGCTTCGACGCCGGGAGCTACGTGACCCTCGTCGAGGCGATGAACTCGCACGACGTCGGACGCGATCGCGGCGGCGTCGGCGCGGCGCTGCGGGCCTACGCCGGTCCGTCGCTCGTGCTCGGGATCGACAGCGACCGGCTCTTCCCGGTCAGTGGGCAGGAGGAGATCGCGCTCCACCTCCCCGGCAACCTCGACGGCACACGACCGTCGGTCCTCCGGTCCGACTTCGGACACGACGGCTTCCTCATCGAGAACGCGTTGGTCGCCCCGCATCTCAGCCGGCTCCTCGCCGTCTGACAGCCGCGCCCCGTCTGTCCGACACCCGTTCCGCGGCGGTCGTGTCACCCGATAGGGTGACTCCTCAGAGGAGCGTGAGCATGGATCGGGTGGCGAGGACCCAGCGACGGCTGCTGCTGCGTACGACGCGTCTCTTCGGACTCGCGGGGTGCGTCACGGCCGCGATGATCCTCAGCGTCCCGGGCGTCGTCTCGGGAGGTCGGTACACCGTCCTCCTCGTCCTCGTCGCCGCCCTCGCGCTCACCCATGTGGCCGCCGAGCAGTACGACGGCCGTCGGTGGGTGGTGCTGGTGTTCCTGGTCGGTGTCGGGGTCGTCATCGTGATCGGTCTGTCCGACGGGAACACCGGCCAAGTCGGCTCCGCGAGCGCGATCGCCGCGATCACCTCCCTCGGCATGGGCGCCGTCGCGGCCCGACTCGTGCCGCTCCGGCGCACCTGGCCGTTGCTCCTGACCGCGTTCGTCGTGACGGCGGTCACCATCATCGTCGTCACCGGGCCCACCGCGCTCACGGTCCCGACCATCGGCCTGACAGCGGTCGTGTGGGTCGCGATCGGTGCCTTCGGCGGGTGGCTCGACACGAGCATCCCCCGACTCATCCGACGGGTCGACACCATCGGCAGCGCCTACAACGCCGAGCGGCTCGCGAGTCAGGCAGAGTCGCAGCGACGGCAGGACGCACGACTGCTGCACGACACCGCGCTCGCGACGCTCACGATGCTCGCCCACTCCGGACGAGGCGTCGATGCCGCCGCCCTCCGTTCGCAGGCCGGCAACGACGCGCGCCTGCTCCGCAGCCTCCGCCTCGGCGAGGAGCTCAGCCCCGTCTCCTCCGGCTCGTACGTCCTGCAGCGGGGTGCCGACTTCACCCTCGACGAAGGCATCGAGGCGGTGACGGACCGGTTCGCCGGGCTCGGCCTCACGGTCAACGTCTACGGCGGTGGACAGGCGAACCTCGACCCACGCGTGCGCGAGGCGTTCCTCCTCGCACTCGGGGAGTGCCTGGAGAACGTCCGGCGCCATTCCGGAGTGGATTCGGCCGACGTCACGGTCTCGATCGACGAGCTGACGGCCCGACTCCTCATCACCGACACCGGCACCGGGTTCGATCCGTCGGCCGTGCCGGACGGTCACCTCGGCGTCGCGGAATCGGTCGTCGCGCGCATCCAGGAGGTCGGCGGACAGGCGCGTGTCTTCTCCGCGCCCGGGGCCGGGACGACCGTCATCCTGGAGGTCCCGCAGGCATGAGTGTCGACGCCCTCGAGGAGACCACCGGACCGACCCGGCGCTACCGTCATCGGCGCACCATCGACCGGCAGCGCTCCTCACTCGGAACGACACAGCTCGGCATCGGCCTCTCGGTCTCCGGCGTCATCCTCGTCGTCTACGCCGCGATCCGCTTCGTCGGGTCGGTCCACCACTACCCGCGGCCACTGCTCAGCGTCGTCGCCTGGCTGCTACTCACCGCGGCGATCGCGTCGACCTTCCTCCTGCTCCGTCGTTCCGCGTTCCACCTCTCGGATCGACTGTTCGTCGCGCTGCTGATCCAGCTGGTGGTGGTCGCCGCGCTCGACCTGGCGAGCGTCTGGAGTCGCGACGCCGTCGGCGTCTATCCGACGGCGGCCGCGGCGGTCGGCGGCGTCCTGCTCGCGGTCGTCACCCTCCGGCCGGTCCGCGACACCGCCGCCGCGACGGTCGTGCTGGGGCTGATGCTGGTGGGGTCGATCCTGACCGTCACGCGGACCCAGAGCCCGACCCTCGGGGCGGAGCTGCTCTTCGCCGCGGTCGCCGTCGTCCCGCCACTCATCGCCTGCGCGATCGTCTCCCAGTACCGGCGGATCGTCCGTCTCGAACTCGACCGGGTCATGGTCGCCTCCACCGTCGCGAGCGTCCGGGACGCACTCGGGTTCTTCGACTCGGAGGAACTCGTCACCCTCGACCTCGAAGCGGAGGAGCTGTTCGTCGGTGTCGCCGACGGCTCGGTCGACCTCCCGCTCAGCCCCGAGCTCGCGGCGCGCGCCTCCCGCCTCGCGACCGAGCTCCGGCGTCATCTGATGTCCGAGGGCAAGGAGTCCTGGCTCGAGCACGCGTTCCAGGAGTCGTCCGTGTTGTCGGACCGCGCGACCCTGCGCGACCCCGAGCGACTTGCGACGTATCTCGCAACGGATCAGCGGGATGGACTGCTCTCTGCAGTATGGTTGCTCCTCGGGGAAGCAGATGCGCAGAGTGCCAGAGCTGTGCTGACGCTCGGACCGGTCGACCGCTCCGAACGACCGGGCCGATCTGGTGCGCTCGTCATCCCGATCGTCCTCGAAGCGGTCGGAGTGCAACGCGCCAAGGTGGATCCCGCGGTGTGGGAAGCGCTCGGACGAGTGGGCAGCTCCACGGACACGTACCAGAAATCCCGGATCAGGATCGAGATCGACAGCACCGTCGACAATCCTGCTGCGGGCCAGCGGAAAGGGGAACGTCAATGACGTCACAGGAGTCTCGCATCAGGGTCGGCATCGTCGATGACCACCGGATGCTGCTCGGTGCGCTCACCGAATGGATCAGGAGCGTCGCCGACGACATCGAACTCGTCGTCGTGACCCCGTCCTGGCCGGAGCTGCTGACGCACCCCGCCTTCCCCGTCGACGTCCTGCTGCTCGACGTCGACCTCAAGGACAACGTCCCGGTCGCCGTGAAGCTCGCGACGCTGAAGACCACGGGCGTCACGACCGTCCTCATGAGCACCTACAGCGACCCGGCGGTCGTCCGAGAGGCATTGGCCGCCGGTGCCCTGGGCTACCTCGCGAAGAGCGAGGACGCCGAGACCATCGTGCACGCCCTCCGTGCGGCGTCACGCGGTGAGTCCTACATCTCCCCCGAGCTCGACCTCGCCCTCGCGAGCGGCGCCTCCGGGACCGGCCCCCGCCTCAGCGCGCAGGAGCGTCGCGTCATGGCGCTGTACGCCGCCGGTGAGCCCGTGAAGATGGTCGCCGAGAGCCTCGGCATCTCCGACGAGACCGCGAAGAGCTACCTCAAGCGCATCCGCGAGAAGTACCGCAACGCCGGCATCGACGTCGGCACGAAGGTCGCCCTGCGCAAGCGTGCGATCCTCGACGGCATCATCGTCGACTAGCAGCGCGGTGCGCCGACCCGAGCGCGCGGGTGTCGGTCAGACGGGGATCGGTGCCGTCGGCGGGTTGCGGTCCGCGATCCGGCGATCCTCGGCGTCGTTCGCCCGCAGGAGTTCGCGCCGGAGCTGCCGGCGTTCGACGGAGAAGCTCGTGATGACGATCGCGAGGCCGATCACGGTCAGCACCACACCGGTCCAGACCGGGGCGAGGTAGCCGAGGCCACCGGCAATGACCACACCGCCGAGGAAGGCGCCGAGCGCGTTGCCGATGTTGAGCGCCGAGTGGTTGAGCGCTGCGGCGAGCGACTGGCTGTCGCCGGCGACGTCCATGAGCCTCGTCTGGATGGCCGGACCGAGGCCCTGCGACGCGAAGCCGACCGCGAAGACGAAGAGGAACATGGTCGGGGTCCATGTCGCGGTGAGCGCGAGGGCGGTCAGGACCACGATCATGAGCGCGAAGAAGACGATCAGGGCTCGCTTCACCCCACGGTCCGCGAGATGCCCACCGACCAGGTTGCCGATCGTCATGCCGACCCCCATGGTCGCGAGCGCCCACGGGACGAGCGTCGCCGACTCCCCCGCGACCTCGGTCACCAGGGGCGCGAGATAGCTGTACACGGCGAAGAGGCCGCCGAACCCGATCGACCCGAACCCGAGCACGAACCACACCTGGCCTCGTCGGAAGACACGGAGCTCCCGACGCATCGTCTGCTGCGGGTTGCCCGCCTGCACCGGCACGGCGAACCAGATGGTCACGGTCGCGAGCGCGAAGATGCCGGTGACGATGAGGTAGGCGGAGCGCCACCCGAACTCCTGGCCCACCCAGGTCGCGAACGGCACGCCCACGACGTTGGCGATCGTCAGCCCGGTCATGACGAGCGCGACGCCCTTGCCGCGCTTCCCCGGCCCCATGAGACTCGCGGCCACGAGGGCGGCCATGCCGAAGTAGGCGCCGTGTGGCAGGGCCGCGACGAACCGGGCCAGGAGGACGAGGCCGAAGCTCGGCAGGACCGCAGACGCGAACGTGCCGACGGTGAACGCGACGCCCAGCCAGAGCAGGACGGTCTTGCGCCGGTATCGCGCGACGAGCGCGGCGATCGTCGGCGCACCGACCACGACGCCGAGCGCGTACGCCGTGATCAACCAGGCGGCCTGTGCGTTCGCCTGCTCCTGGCTGCGAGCGGCCAGCTCGGGCAGGAGGTCGGTCGCGATGTTCGGCAGCAGACCCATCGCCACGAACTCGGTCGTACCGATGCCGAAGGCCCCGACGGCGAGCGCGAGGATGGCAAGACGAACACGGGTCGGCGACAGCTGCGTCGACCCGTCCAGGATGGTGGGCATGGATCGAGTGTACGGGAATCCTCGAATCGATTCGAGTCCCCGAGCGGCGAAACCGGACGACCGCTCGGGGGTGGGCTCAGCCGTCGTTCTCGAGCGCGGCGTCGAGGCGGTCGAGCTTGGCGGTCAGCTCACCCGTGTAGCCGGGACGGATGTCGGCCTTGAGGACGAGCGAGACCCGGCTGCCGTAGGCGCCGACCGCCTCGGTGGCGTCCTTGATGACCGCGAACACCTCGTCCCACTCCCCCTCGATGGTCGTGAACATGGAGTCGGTCCGGTTCGGCAGGCCGGACTCGCGGACGATCCGCACGGCCGCGGCGACCGCGTCGTGGACGGAACCGTCCGAGTTGCCGGAGCCGCTGGGGGCGACGGAGAAGGCGACGAGCATGGTCACTCCTTGTGGGTTCGAGCGGGGACGGGGATGGACACCGACGAGACGTCCTCGTCGTGGTGGGACGGGGTGAACAGTGCGTGGACGGCCCAGCCGGCGAGGACCAGGTAGGCGAGGTTGCGGACCGTCAGCACGGTCACGAGGACCGGGTCGACGTTGAGCAACCACAGGTACAGGTAGGGGTAGACGAGCTGCGTGAGCGCGGCGATCATCAGCGCGAGCACGGCCGGCGCGACGAAGCGCCGACGCTGCAGGACGATCCCGAGGATCACCGGTGCAGCCAACCACATCGCGAACTGCGGTGACCCGACCTTGTTGAAGATGATGAGCGTGAGGACGAAGAGGAGCGACAACGGCGCGAGCACCTGCACGAGGGGGCGTCCGGACCGCACCGCGAGCACCCCGAGGAGCACCGCCCCGGCGACGGCGAGGCCGAGCAGCGGCGTCATGACGGCGATCGCCGTGTCGACACCCGGGCCGGTGACCTGGAAGGTCAGGATGTCGCGGTCGTAGTAGACGAAGCTCTGCGGGACACCCAGGACGGCGAGCCACAGGTAGGCGTTGCCGATGGGCGACTCGATCTGGAGACCACGTCCGGTCTGCTCCGTCACGAAGCTGACGGCGTTCGCACCGCCGAGCACGAGGCCGACCCCGAGGACCACGACCGACGTCGCCGCCGCCGCGACCAGGACCTGTCCGCGATGGCGGTGCGCCAGGACGATCGCGCCGATCAGGGCCGCCGGCCAGATCTTCATCCAGGCGGCGAGCGTCAGGAGGACGGCGGCGACCCGCGGGCGGCCGGCGACCCAGAGGAGCCCGACGATCGCGATGGGGACGGTCACGGAGTCGATCCGGGCGAGCGCGATCGGTCCGAGCAGGAGGAGGAACGCGAGCCACCACCATGCCGCGATCAGCCGTGGGCGCGAGTGGCCGTTGCCGAGGAGGACCGCGAACGCCCCGGCGTTCATCGCGGTCACCAGCAGGAGCCAGCCGACGCCGTACCCGGCGCTGCCGAGCAGCAGGGGGATCAGCATCGGCACGATCGCGAGGATCGGATAGACCCAGGGCGCGTCGATGGCGGGGATCGGGCCGCCGGACGTCGCCTGTTCGACCCACGGCCGGTACACGAGGACCACGTCGCCGAGCGGGAGGCCCTCCGCCACGAGGCACAGCCAGCCGACGAGGAGGTGCACGAGGCCGAACCCGCACCAGAGGAGCCAACGCCGCATCACGTGGACCATCCTAGGCTCGTGCCGCCGATGGAACCGGTCCGCCACTCGCTCGACGCCCGAGCGGGTCGGGTCCGCGAGCCTGCTGATCAGTACCCGCTGAAGGCGTCGGTGCGGACGTGTCCGACGCCGATCCCGCGCAGGGCTGGCTTCAGGGCCTCGATCATCGCGGGCGGACCGGAGATGAAGACCTCGCGCTCGGCAAGGTCGGGGACGGCCTCGGCGAGGCGCTCGTGGTCGAGGCGCCCGGGTCCGAGACCACGCCAGCCGTCCGGCAGCCGGACGTCGTCCGTCGGTCCCACGACGAGCACCGGTGTCCCCCAGGTCTCGAGCTCGGCCGCGTAGGCGAGCTCCTGCGGGTCGGACACGACGTAGACGAGGACGACGTCGCGCTGGTCGGCACGGAGGTGCAGTCGGGAGAGCTGGCTGACGAACGGGGTGATCCCGATCCCGGCGGCGAGGAGCAGGATCGGCTTGCTCGTGTCCTTCGGCAGGACGAAGTCGCCCCACACGCCGGTCGCCGAGAGGCTCGCGCCGACCGGCAGCGCGTTCAGCGCCCGCTTGAAGCTACTGGCCCGCTCGGGCACACGCATGGCCACGCGGATCGTACGGTCGTCGTCGGGTGGCGAGGAGATGCTGAAGACGCGCCTCGAGCCGCGGACGTCGGCCCCGCGATGCGGCAACGACAGCTCGAGGTACTGGCCGGCCGCGAACGGGATCGACCGCTTCGAGCTGAACCGGTACTCGACCGCCGTCGGGGTGAGCGCGCGGGTGCCTTCGAGCGTCAGTCGCATCCCCCGACGACGGGCGACGATGAACGCCAGCACGTTGCCCACGATGAGCGCGAGCTCGGGGGTCGACGCCACCTGGCCGAGCGTGAACGGGATGGAGAACAGCGCCGCGACGATCGCCGCCTCGGCGAGCTGCTGCCAGCGCCGCGGTGGAAGCGTGAGCGGCTCGGTGAGCATGAACGCGGCGAGGAAGAGGATCGGGTAGGACGTGAGCGGAGCCAGCAGTGCCGGTCCCAGCTCTTGACCACCGGTGACGAGCCGGACGGTGACGAGTGCCCAGGAGAGCACGATGAAGACGAGTGCCATCGTGAGTCGCTTCGTCCGGATGAGGACGAGGCCGCCGAGGATGACGACACCGGGCAGCAGCCACGGGTTGGCGACCCACCAGACCGACGGTGACACGCCGGGGAGGGTGACGTAGCTCGCCAGCACACTCATCACGAGTGCGGCGATGGCCGCCGGGTTGAGGACGTGTCGGCCCCGGATCGCGAGCAGGTACTTCGACGCCGAGGCGACCGTGGCGGCGAGGGCGATCCAGGCCAGCGCGGTGGGCTCGCTCGTCGGCCACAGGATGAAGAACAGCAGGAGTGAGGTGATGACGGACGACTCGCTGTGCGGCTGCACCTGGAACAGCGCGCCGAACAGGCGGTTCGTCAGGTAGCCGACGACGAGCAGCGTGGCCAGGGTGGCGAGGAGCTCGAGCGGCTTGTAGAACACCTGCCCGAACAGCGACAGCACGAAGGCGTAGATCGCGAGGGTGCCGAGTGACAGCGTCACGAGGCGGTACATGGTGACCCGCCCGAGGACGGTGCCGAAGAAGGAGCCGGTGCGGCCGTTCATGTGCGGTCTGCTTTCTGGGAGATGGTGCCGTCCGGGCTCGAGCCCTGTGGCGCGTGACTCAGGTGAAGAGTTCGCCGGGGAATCCGACGGACCGGTCGGTGAGACCGGTTGTGAACATACGGACGCTCTCGAAGGTGAACGCCTCCGCCAGGGTCTCGTGATCGGTGAAGAACAGTGCGGTGGCCAGTCCGTCGGCGACCATCGCGTCCGGGGCGGTGACCCAGGTCGCCGCGACGGTCCTCGTCGGTTCGCCGGTCCGGCCGTCGATGACATGGTGGAGTCCGTCGCCCCAGGCACGACGATTGGTCGCGGAGGCGCACAGGGCGCCGGCGTCGATCGTCGCGACTCCGATGGCCTTGCTGGGATCGTACGGATGCTCGAGCGCGATACGGAGCGGGTCCGCCGGGCGGGACCCGTGCTCGTGACGCAGGTCGCCCGAGGCGTCGACCGTGAAGGACTCGTGACCGTGGCTGCGGAGGAGGTCCGCGACGAGGTCGACGAGCCGCCCCTTGCCGGCCGCACCGATGTCGATCACGAGCGGGAGGCTCGTCTCGAGCACCTCGCCGTCCCACCGGGCCACGTCGTCCCAGTGCGGGGCGGCGACCGCCGGGCCCTGGGGGACGAGCGAGTAGGAGGCGTCGTAGCCGAGCCGTTCGAGCGAGGTGCCGATGAACGGCGTCACGGCCCCGGCGGTGGCATCGTGCAGACGCCGGTACGTGTCGAGCAGTGCGACCGCATCCTCGCGCGCGTCATCGGGGAAGGCGGTCGAGACCGGGCCGGCGGCGAACCGCGCGATGAACGCGTCGTCCCGGAACCTCGACCACGTCCGGTCGAACCGGTCGATGCACGCGGCGACGGCCTCAGCGGTCTCAGGCGCGAGCGGGAGAGCCGTGTCGAGCTCCCATCCGGTGCCGATCGCCTCGAAGCGCAGTGTCGTCTCGCTCATCGTCGGTCCGGCCCCGCGGCTCAGCCCTTCGCTTCGGTCTTGATCGTGTCGATGGCCGCGTTGAAGCCGCCGCTCGTGAGCGAGGAACCGGCGACCTTGGAGACCTTGAGGCTGTCGATGTCCTTGCCGACCACCTCGGCTGCGATCCCGGAGATGAACTCCGCCTGGTAGCGCTTGCTGTTCGCGCTCTCGGCGTGCGAGACGACGTCGACCGCCGTGACCTTGTCCTCGGCGAGCGTGACGGTCACCGTGATCGACTCGGTGCCGTTCGGCGACTGGTAGCTGCCGTCCGCGGTGTAGGAGCCGTCCTGGTAGTCGGTGGCGCCGGAGCCCGCTGCAGCGTCGGTGGAGGTGGTCGCCTCCGGCGCCGCCGTGCTCTTCGTCTCGGGAGACGTGGTCGTGGTCGAGCTGCCGGCGTCGGCCGCCGAGCAACCGGCCAGGCTGCCGACGAGGGTGAGGCCGGTCAGGGCTGCGAAGGTCGTCTTCTTCGCCGCCACGGACAGGCGTGGCGTGCGGACGGGAGGCTGGGTGGTGGTGGGGTTGCGCATCGTTCAATCTCCTCGGGCGATGTGTGGGCCGCGGTGCGGCGGCCGCCGTGGCGAGGTCTCTGCCGCGGTGGCACCAGTGTCCTGAGCTTCCCTATGGGCGAGCTATGAGCGTTCTGGGAGTTGTCCTTCGTCCACCGATGAACGATCGTTCAGCGCAGGAGACCACCGACGACACCGCGCACCGCTTCGGCCACGTCGAGCGCGGCCAACGGGCCCTCGGCTGCCGCGGCATCCCCGGCAGCCGCGTGCAGCAGCACCCCGCTGGCGGCGACACTCGCCAGGCAGCCGGGGTCGGCGAGCACGCGCTCGGCGTTCGTGGCGACGAGCGCACCGATGATCCCGGCCAGGGCGTCGCCGGTGCCGGCGGTCGCGAGCCAGGGCGATCCGCCGGAGACCGTGATGGCGTCGCCGTCCGGCGCGACCACGTGGGTCGTGCCGCCCTTCAGCACCACGACGATGCCGAGGCGGGCGGCGACGTCGGCCGCGTACGACACCGGGTCGGCACGGATGGCCTCGACCTCGGCCGGGCTCCCCAGGCCGCTCAACATGGTCGCCAGTTCACCGACGTGGGGCGTGGCCACGATGCGCCACGACTCGTCGACACCGAACGCCCGCTGGTGGGCACCTGCGGCGACGCGACGGAGTGAACCGGCATCGGCGACGACCGGCTCGCCCCCGTGCAGGGCGGCGTCGAGCAGGGAGCTCTCCTCTCGGGTCAGCTTGCCGGGGTCCATGCCGGAGCCGATGAGCCACGCCTGCACGCGCCCCTCCGCCGTCACGATCTCGGGGCGGCGCTGCAGCACGAGGTTCGCCGGTCGGTCCGCACCGAGGTACCGGACCATGCCGACGCCGGTGCGGATCGCCGCCTCGACGCCGATCACGGCGGCACCCGGGTAGCGGTCCGACCCGGTCACGACGCCGAGGACGCCCCGGGAGTACTTGTCCGATTCGGCGTCGGGCACGGCGATCCAGTCGCGTGCGTCGGCAGGGGTCCAGAGTCGCGGTTCGGCCATGCCATCACCCTAGGCCAGTCGTCGCGGCGGACTGACGCTGAGCCGTCCATCGTCGGTCATCCTGCAGGCGGGAATCCGAACGCATTCCGGAACGTTGGGCCGGGTGGCGACTCCCGTCGCCCCGAGACCCGAGGAGTTCCGTGCCCCAGCTGTTCGATCCGATCACCATCCGCGACCTCACCATCCCCAACCGCCTGTGGATCGCCCCGATGTGCCAGTACAGCGTCGCCGCCCAGGACGGCGTCCCGACCGACTGGCACCTCATGCACCTCGGCCAGTTCGCGGCGGGCGGCTTCGGCCTCGTCATCTCGGAGGCGGCTGCGATCAGCCCCGAGGCCCGGATCTCGCCCCAGGACGCAGGCATCTGGAACGACGAACAGCTCGACGCCTGGCGACGGATCACCGCGTTCATCACCGAGCAGGGTTCCGTGCCCGGCATCCAGCTCGCGCACGCCGGCCGGAAGGCCTCCACGTTCGCCCCCTGGGGCACCGACGGACAGGGCAGCGTCCCGATCGAGGACGGCGGCTGGTCGACCGTCGCCCCGTCGCCCGAGGCCTTCCCGGGCTACGCGGTGCCGGAAGCCCTCGACGATGAGGGCATCGACCGCGTCGTCGACGACTTCCGGGCGGCGGCCGTCCGGTCGGTCGACGCCGGCTTCCAGGTGATCGAACTCCACGCCGCGCACGGCTACCTGCTGCACCAGTTCCTCTCCCCGCTCGTCAACCACCGCGAGGACGGCTACGGCGGCTCGCTCGAGAACCGGGCCAAGCTCCTCCTGCGGGTCGTCGATGCGGTGCGCGAGGTCCTCCCGGCCGGTCTGCCGTTGTTCGTCCGATTCTCGGCCACGGACTGGGTGGACGACGGATGGGACGAACACCAGACCGCGACCGTCGCCGCCTGGTGCGCCGAGCGCGGGGCCGACTTCTTCGACATCTCCACCGGCGGAGCCGTCGGCGGCGTCCGCATCCCGCTCTCCCCCGGGTACCAGGTCCCGTTCGCCGCGCACATCGGGTCGACGGGTGTCGACACGAGCGCCGTCGGACTCATCACCGACGCCCAGCAGGCCGCGGCCATCGTCGCCGACGGGCAGGCGGAGGCGGTCATGGTCGCCCGCGAGGCGCTCCGTGATCCGCACTTCGCGTTGCGCGCCGCCACCGAGCTCGGTGTGGAGGTGGCCTGGCCGGGCCAGTACGAGCGGGCCAAGCCGCGCGCCTGAGCGCGACCCCGACACGACGACGGCCCGCACGCGATCGCGTGCGGGCCGTCGTCGTGTCCGCGCTCCGGCGTCCGATCAGCGACGCCGGGTGGCGTCCTGGACCTCGCCGACGAGCTCCTCGATGATGTCCTCGAGGAAGAGGACCCCGGTGGTGGCGCCCGCTTCGTCGAACACCCGGGCGACATGTGCTCCCGAGCGGCGCATCGTGGTCAGTGCGTCCTCGACGTCCGAGTCCTCGAACACCGACACGAGCTGCCTGATGTGCTTCGCGGGCACCGGCCGCTCCTCGTCGCCACTGCCGTCGAGGTCGTCGTACCGCAGGACGTCCTTCAGGTGCAGGTAGCCGATCGGCACCGACTCGTCGTCGACGATCACGTAGCGGGAGTAGCCGTACTTGGCGACGGCGCGCTCCACGTCCGAGGGGGTGGCCTCCTCCGTCAGCGTGATGAGGCTCCCGAGCGGCAGGGCCACGTCGTGGACCTTCTTCTCGGTGAACTCGAACGCCGCCACGAGCGCACCCGTCGAGTCGGTGAGCACACCCTCGCGGGTGGACTGGTCGACGATGGTCGCCACCTCGTCGAGCGTGAAGGCACTGGCAGCCTCGTTCTTCGGCTCCACCCGGAACAGACGGAGGACGGCGTTCGCGGTCGCGTTGAGGGACACGATGATCGGACGGAAGACGCGCGCCACGAAGACGAGCGGCGGAGCGAGCAGCAGGACCGCACGATCCGGGATCGAGAAGGAGAGGTTCTTCGGGACCATCTCGCCGAAGACCACGTGGAGGTAGGAGACGAGCAGCAGCGCGATGATGAACGCCACCGTACCGATGGTCTCCTCGGGCCAGCCGGTGAGCGCCAACGGCACCTCCAGCAGGTGGTGGATCGCCGGCTCGGAGACGTTCAGGATGAGCAGCGAGCAGACGGTGATGCCCAACTGACTCGTCGCCAACATGAGCGTGGCGTGTTCCATGGCCCACAGCGCGGTCTTGGCGCTCCGGCTCCCCTGCTCGGCGAGGGGTTCGATCTGCGACCGACGCGCGGAGATGACCGCGAACTCGGCACCGACGAAGAAGGCGTTCGCGAGCAGCAGCACCACGAGCCAGGCGATTCCTGCCCAGTCGCTCATACGTCACCACCGTCCTCCGACACGACGGGTCTCGGGGTGAATCGGATCCGATCGATCCGTCGGCCGTCGAGTCGCTCCACGCGGAGCGTGCCGTCCTCGAGCTCGAGCTCGTCGCCTGAGACCGCGAGTCGTCCGAGTTCGCTCATGACGTAGCCCGCGACCGTCTCGTACGGACCGTCTTCGGGGACACGCACGCCGGCGCGCTCGAGGAGCTCGTCGGGACGGAGGCTGCCCGGGAAGGTCGTGGAGTCGCGTCCGCGGACCACCCCGGCACGCGAACGGTCGTGCTCGTCGGCGACCTCGCCCACGAGTTCCTCGACGAGGTCCTCGAGGGTGGTCACGCCGGCGGTGCCGCCGTACTCGTCGACCACGACGGCCATCTGGTAGCCGCGTCCGCGCAGCTGCGAGAGCAGTACGTCCAGCTTCATCGTCTCGGGGACGCGCAGGGCCGGCGACTGCAGGGCCGAGACGGGCACCTCGCCGCGTCGGTCGCGCGGGACCGCGATGGCCTGCTTCACATGCACGACACCGGTGATGTCGTCGACGTCGGCATCGGTGACCGGGAAGCGCGAGTGGCCGGTCGACCTCGCGAGGGCGAGCACCGCCTGGGCGGGTTCGCCGCGCTGGATCGACGCGATGCGCGGCCTGGGCGTCATGACGTCCGACGCATCGTGGCTCGAGAAGCGGAGGGTGCGGTTGAGCAGGGTCGCGGTGTCGGCCTCGAGTGTGCCCTCGAGCGCCGATCGACGCACGAGGGACGACAGCTCCTCGGCCGTCCGGGCTCCCGACAGCTCCTCCTTGGGCTCGATGCCCATCGACCGCAGCAAGCCGTTGGCGCTGCCGTTGAGGACGACGATGGCGGGCTTGAACACCCAGGTGAAGGCCGTCTGGAACGGGACGACGAACTTGGCCGTCTGTCGGGGCAGCGCGAGCGCGAAGTTCTTCGGGACGAGCTCGCCGATGATCATGCTGAGCAGCGTGGCGAGGGTGATCGCGACGATCGTCGCCACGACGGCGACGACGCCCTCGGGGATCCCGATGGAGCCGAGTGGACCGGCGAGCATCGACGACAGCGCCGGCTCCATGGTGTACCCGGTGAGGAGCGTGGTCAGGGTGATCCCGAGCTGCGCGCTCGACAGGTGCGTCGAGGTGATCTTGAGCGCTGCGATCGTCATCGTCAGGCGGGTCTCGCCACGGTCGCGGCGGGCCTCGAGGTCGGCGCGGTCGAGGTTCACGAGCGCGAACTCGGAGGCGACGAAGAAGCCCGTCCCGATGGTCAGTACGAGGCCGACGCCGAGCATGATCCACTCAGACATGACGATCCCGTCCGTGCTGAGCGGTCGATGCCGGAGTGGGGGTTCCGTCGCCCGGGTGGGCGGTCGTCGCCCGTGATCGGGTCAGCACGGGGCTGGGATGGTGGCCGGGGGATCTGTCTGAAGGAGGGTCGTCCATTGTGCGGACGAGTCTATCGGACATCCGCGGCTGTGGACCCCGGATTTCCGGGGTTCTTCTCAGCCTCCGCGAGACGCCGGCGCTCCTCGGCCGCGCGACGCTTCCGACGCCGCAGGAGGAGGAACCGCACGCCGATGCACGCCGCGGCGAGCGCCGGGACCCCACCCGAGACGATCATGCCCACGTGTGCCCCGGCGACCTCGACGAGCCACCCCATGAGCGGACCGCCGATCGACTGTCCGCCGAGCAGCACCAGGATGTACAGCGACATCACCCGGCCACGGATCGCCATGTTGGACGACAGCTGGACGAGTGAGTTCGCCGCCGTGATGAAGAGGAGGTTCGCGACCCCGCCCGCGACGAGCAGGAGGGCGAAGGGGAGGAGCACGGGCATCGCCCCGGCGGCCGCCTGCAGGACGCCGACCGCCGCCGCCGCGACGATCACGATGCGCAGGTCCACACCCCCGCGCCTCGTCGACGCGAGCGCACCGGTCAGCGCGCCGACGGCGACGAGGGCGTTGAGGAACCCGTAGCCGCTCGCGCCGATGTCGAAGACGTCCGAGGCGTAGGCGGCGAGCAGGACCGGCAGGTTGAACGCGAACACCGACATGAACGCGACCATGATGACCGTCCACCGGATGGCCGGCTTCCGCATGGCGTACCCGAGTCCCTCCTTGAGCTGGCCCTTCGCCTTCGCGACGACCGGCGTCGGGACGAGTTCCGAGACGCGCATGAGCGCCAGGGTGAGCACGACGCCGGAGCAGGCGAGGGCGTTGATCGCGAAGGACCACCCGGAACCGACGGCGGTGATGAGGACACCACCGACGGCCGGACCGACGAGCTGGCCGAGCTGGAAGACGGCGGAGTTGAGGCTGATGGCGTTCCGCAGTCTCGCCGGGCCCACGAGCTCGTTCACGAACACCTGCCTCGCCGGGTTGTCGACGACGGTGACGAGACCGAGCATGAAGGCGATGACGTAGATGTGCCACACCTCGACCGCGCCGCTGAGCGTCAGGATCGACAGCGCGACCGCGAGGACGGCGGCGAGCGACTGCGTGATCATGAGCAGCACTCGCTTGGAGTAGCGGTCCGCGATCACGCCGCCGAGCAGTCCGAACAGCAGCATGGGCGCGAACTGCATGGCGACCGTGATCCCGACGGCGGCGACGCTGCCGGAGAGCTCGAGGACGAGCCAGTCCTGCGCGATGCGCTGCATCCCGATCGCGGTGGTCGCGACGATGTGCCCGATCGTGAAGAGTCGGAAGTTCGGGACGCGGAGCGAGGAGAAGGTGTCCCGCCAGGCGGGACGCTCCCCCACGATCGGCATGGGGGCGGTGGGCGGTGGTGGAGCGACGGCGGTGTCGGATGGAGGGGTCACGGAGAGGGCCAGCGTTTCGTATGTCGAGTGCGTGTCGTATGGGTGGAGCCGCGGAGGCCGTCGGCTCCCTTCCACGCTATTGCCGACGCGACCATTTCCGAGCAGGATGATCCCTATCAGTCCTATTCGATTCCCGAATGATCGGCTCACGCATGTTCGACCCCGCCCTGCTGCGCACCTTCCTGGCCGTCGCCGAGACGAAGAACTTCACGCGCGCCGCCGCGCAGCTCGGGTTGAGCCAGCCGACGGTCAGTCAGCAGATCCGACGGCTCGAGGAGGCTGCCGGCCGGTGGCTCGTCGTCCGGGACACGAGAGCGGTCCGCCTGACCGACAACGGTGACGCGATGGCCGGGTTCGCGCGCACCATCCTCGCTGCACACGCCTCGGCGGAGAGCTACTTCACCGGCTCGGCGATGAGCGGTCGCCTCCGCTTCGGGGCCGCCGACGACCTCGCGATGACCCAGCTCCCCCGGATCCTGCGGCACTTCCGTCAGGGTCACCCGCAGCTGAACCTCGAACTCACCGTGAACCAGAGCGGGCCGCTCTACCGTCGGCTGAAGGCGGGCGCCCTCGACCTCATCTTCATCAAGATGCACCCCGGCCAGAACGAGGGCAAGCTCGTGCGGACCGACTCGATGGTCTGGGTCGGTCTCGAGAAGACCACGATCGAGCCGGGCCAGCCCGTCCCCCTCATCGCCTATCAGGACCCGAGTCTCTCCCGGCAGCTGGCGATCGACGCCCTGGAGGACGCCGGGCGCACCTGGCGGATCACCTGCAGCACCCGTGAGGTGAACGGCGTGCTCGCGGCGGTGCGGGCCGGGCTCGGTGTCGCGGTCTTCCCGCGCAGCCTGATCCCGAGCGACCTCGTCATGCTGAGCAACCGGCTGGAACTCCCGACCCTGGGCGGCGTCGACTTCACCCTGCTCGCGAACCCGTTGGCGGCGGCCGGCCCGGTGGAGGCGCTCTCCTCGGCCATCATGGACCGGTCGCTCGCCTGAACGAGCACGCGGCGGTCAGGCGTCGACGGACTCCGACGCCTCGGCGAAGGGTGCGGGGATGAGGTAGGTCTCGCGGACCTCGGCCGATTCGTGCGGGCCGCTGCCGTCGGGCGGCGTGAAGGGTTCGTCGAACTCGACGATCCACGTCGTCAGCTGTTCGGTCCACACCGACACGAACGCCGCGGCACGCTGGCGGCCGGGTGCGACGATGACCCCGGAGGCACGCTCCCCCGTCGAGGGATCGGATCCCGGGTCCACGAGCACGAGGACCTGCATGCCGACACCGAACCCGTGCGTCCCACCGTTCACCACCATGGGCCCATCATCCCACCGCGGTCGTGCGTGTTGCACCAGCGCCCCGGCTCACCAGGAGACGGGCAGCGCCTTGCCCTCCTCGTACCCGGCGGCCGACTGGACGCCGACGATGGCGCGCTCGTGGAAGCCGGGGACCGAGTCGGCACCCGCGTAGGTGAACGACGAGCGCACCCCGGCGGTGATCATGTCGAGGAGGTCCTCGACCGAGGGCCGGAGCGGGTCGATCGTGATGCGGGAGGACGAGATGCCCTCGGCGAAGAGCGTCTTCCGCGCGAGTTCGAACGGGTCGAGTCGGCCGAAGCGCTCGTGCACGGCCTTGGTCGACGCCATGCCCCAGCTCTCCTTGTAGAGCGACCCGTCGGCGGCGCGCTGCAGTTCACCGGGGGCTTCGATCGTGCCGGCGAACCAGGAACCGATCATGACCGAGGACGCGCCGGCCGCGAGGGCGAGGGCGACGTCGCGGGGGTAGCGGACACCACCGTCCGCCCAGACCTTCGCGCCGAGCGCGCGGGCGGTCGCGGCCGTCTCGAGCACGGCCGAGAACTGCGGACGCCCGACCGCCGTCATCATCCGCGTGGTGCACATCGCACCGGGTCCGACACCGACCTTGAGGATGTCCGCACCGGCGTCGACGAGGTCCTGCACCGCGACGGCGGACACGACGTTGCCGGCGACGATCGGGAGGCCGAGACCGAGGGCACGGACGGCCGCGATCGCCCGGAGCATGCCCTCCTGGTGCCCGTGGGCGGTGTCGATCACGAGGACGTCCACCCCGGCGGCGGCGAGCGCCCGCGCCTTCACGGCGACGTCGCCGTTGATGCCGATCGCCGCGGCGACCCGCAGTCGGCCCGACGCGTCGAGCGCCGGCGTGTAGATGGTCGACCGGAGCGCGCTCGTCCGGCTGAGGGTGCCGACGACGGCGCCGTGGTGCAGCACGGGCGCGAACTCGAGGTCGGCGGCGACCATGAGGTCGAACGCGGCCCGGCCACCGGTCACGTCGTCGGCGTCGATCGAGGCGAGCGACCCGCGAGCGAGGTCGCCGAGCCGTGCGTCGGGCAGCGCCGTGGCGAGACGTGCGGCCGGGATGCAGCCGGCGAAGGCGTCGCGCTCGTCGTGGAGCACGATGCCGTGACCGGCGACCGCGGGGATGAGGCGCAGGGCGTCGGCCGCGGTCTGATCGGCGCGCATGATCAGCGGGGTGTCGAAGGCGACCGGCTGCTCCTTGACCCAGCGGATCGCCGCGTCGAGCTCCTGGAGCGGCATGTCCTGCGGCAGGACGCCGAGTCCGCCGCGCCGCGCCAGTGCCGCCGCGAGGCGTGGGCCGGTGACGGAGTTCATGTTGGCGGAGACGATCGGGATCGTGGCGCCGGTGCCGTCGTCCGGAGCCAGGTCGACGTCGAGTCGACTCGTGATCCCGGAGCGGCTGGGGACGAGGAACACGTCCGAGTACGTCAGGTCGTGGCTGGGAATCTCACCGATGAACCGCATGAGAACACCGTATCCCGACCGGCGTCCGAGCCGCACCGACGACGGAATGGGTTTAGGCTTGATGACTGGATCGTGCGGGCATGTTCCCTGCCTGCAAACAGTGAGAATTCAACGGAGAGAGTGGGCGATCGACGGTGTCGAGCCAGATGACCGGAGTGGGCGCCGATGACGGCGCAACGAACGAATTCGGAGCCAATGAATGGCTCGTCGACGAGATGTACGAGCAGTACCTCGTCGACAAGGATTCCGTGGACCGCTCCTGGTGGCCGATCCTCGAGCACTACCGGCCGGTGAACGGCGCAGCCCAGGGAACGACGGGCGGCCAGTCGGACGACGGTGCGGCAGCTGCCGGCGCCACGGCGTCGGCCCCAGCGCCTGCGGCGGCGGACGAGGCGGCCCGGGTCAACCCGCCGACGGCCCCGATCCAGGTCATCGGCGCGCAGCCGGTCGCCCGCACCACCTCGGTCCAGGCGAAGCCGGCCCCGATCCCGGCCGACGCCCCGATGACGAGCCCGAACCAGGTCCAGCAGCCGAAGAGCGACCAGACCGAACCCGCTCCGGAGGACGTCGACAAGGTCACCGTGCTGAAGGGCATGGCCAAGTCGCTCGCCACCAACATGGACGCGAGCCTGACGGTCCCGACCGCGACGAGCGTGCGCACCATCCCGGCGAAGCTGATGATCGACAACCGCATCGTCATCAACAACCACCTGAAGCGCGCCAGAGGCGGCAAGGTCAGCTTCACCCACCTCATCGGCTGGGCCCTCATCCAGGCGCTGAAGGACTTCCCGAGCCAGAACGTCTACTACGAGGAGACCGACGGCAAGCCCACGGTCGTCGCCCCGGCGCACATCAACCTCGGCATCGCCATCGACCTCCCGAAGCCCGACGGCTCCCGCGCCCTCATGGTGCCGGGCATCAAGCGCGCCGACACCCTCACCTTCAACGAGTACCTCTCGGCCTACGAGGACCTCGTGACCCGCGCCCGCAAGGGCAAGCTCACCGGAGCCGACTTCCAGGGCGTCACGATCTCGCTCACGAACCCCGGTGGCATCGGGACCGTGCACTCGGTCCCCCGCCTCATGAAGGGCCAGGGCTGCATCATCGGCGCCGGTGCCCTCGAGTACCCGGCCGAGTTCCAGGGCGCCTCCGAGCGCACGCTCAACGAGCTCGCGATCGGCAAGACGATCACGCTCACGAGCACCTACGACCACCGCGTCATCCAGGGTGCCGGCTCGGGCGAGTTCCTCAAGGTCGTCCACGAGCTGCTCATCGGCAGCCGCAGCTTCTACCAGGACATCTTCGCCGCGCTCCGCATCCCGTACGACCCGATCCACTGGTCGCCCGACATCAGCGTCGACCTCGCCGACGCCGTCGACAAGACCGCCCGCGTCCAGGAGCTCATCAACGCGTTCCGCGTCCGCGGCCACCTCATGGCCGACATCGACCCGCTGGAGTACGTGCAGCGCTCGCACCCCGACCTCGAGATCGAGACCCACGGCTTGACCTTCTGGGACCTCGACCGCGAGTTCGTCACGGGCGCCTTCGGCTCGGCCCGCACGGCCAAGCTGCGCGACATCCTCGGCGTCCTCCGCGACTCGTACTGCCGCACCACGGGCATCGAGTACATGCACATCCAGGACCCCGCGCAGCGCAAGTGGATCCAGAGCAAGGTCGAGCGCAAGTACGAGAAGCCGACGCACGACGAGCAGATGCGCATCCTCGGCAAGCTCAACGAGGCCGAGGCCTTCGAGACCTTCCTGCAGACGAAGTACGTCGGTCAGAAGCGCTTCAGCCTCGAAGGCGGCGAGTCCACCATCGCCCTCCTCGACACCATCCTCCAGGGTGCGTCGCAGGCCCAGCTCGACGAGGTCGCGATCGGTATGGCCCACCGCGGCCGCCTCAACGTCCTCACGAACATCGCCGGCAAGACGTACGGTCAGATCTTCCGCGAGTTCGAGGGAACGCAGGACCCTGCGAGCCACGGTTCCGGCGACGTGAAGTACCACCTCGGCACCGAGGGCACCTTCAAGGCCGAGGACGGCCGCGAGATCCCGGTCTACCTGGCAGCGAACCCCTCGCACCTCGAGGCCGTCAACGGCGTGCTCGAGGGCATCGTCCGCGCGAAGCAGGACCGCGGGCCGATCGGCGCGTTCGGCACCCTCCCGATCCTCATCCACGGCGACGCGGCGATGGCCGGTCAGGGCGTCGTCCTCGAGACGATGCAGCTGTCCCAGCTGCGCGGCTACCGCACGGGCGGCACGGTCCACGTCGTCATCAACAACCAGGTCGGCTTCACCACGCCTCCTGGCGAGGGCCGCTCCTCCATCTACAACACCGACGTCGCGAAGACCATCCAGGCGCCGATCTTCCACGTGAACGGCGACGACCCCGAGGCCGTCGTGCGGGTCGCGGAGCTGGCCTTCGAATACCGCCAGGAGTTCAAGCGCGACGTCGTCATCGACCTCGTGTGCTACCGCCGACGCGGCCACAACGAGGGCGACGACCCGTCGATGACGCAGCCGCTCATGTACAGCCTCATCGAGGCCAAGCGCTCCGTGCGCAAGCTGTACACCGAGGCGCTCGTCGGCCGCGGCGACATCACCGAGGAGGAGTACGAGGCCGCGCACCGCGACTTCCAGGACCGCCTCGAACGCGCCTTCATGGAGACGCACGCCGAGCAGACCTCGCCGACGCCGATCCCGACCGAGGTCCTCGACGAGGACGGCTACTCCGGCGAACTCGAGACGACCGGCGTCTCCGAGGGCGTCGTGCAGCTCATCGGCGACGCGTTCAACAACAAGCCCGCCGGGTTCACCGTGCACCCGAAGGTGCAGCAGCTCCTCGAGAAGCGTCTCGACATGAGCCGCAACGGCAACATCGACTGGGGCTTCGGAGAACTGCTCGCGCTCGGATCGGTACTCATCGAGGGCACCCCGGTGCGGATGTCCGGACAGGACTCCCGCCGCGGCACCTTCGTGCAGCGTCACGCCGTCCTCCACGACCGGGTCAACGGCCAGGAGTGGCTGCCGCTCGCGAACCTCAGCGACAACCAGGCCCGCTTCTGGATCTACGACTCGCTCCTCAGCGAGTACGCGGTCATGGGCTTCGAGTACGGCTACTCGGTCGAACGTGCCGACGCGCTCGTGCTGTGGGAGGCGCAGTTCGGCGACTTCACCAACGGCGCGCAGACGATCATCGACGAGTTCATCTCCTCCGCCGAGCAGAAGTGGTCGCAGCGGTCGAGTGTCACGCTCCTCCTCCCCCACGGCTACGAAGGCCAGGGCCCCGACCACTCGTCCGCGCGGATCGAGCGGTTCCTGCAGCTCTGCGCCGAGGACAACATGACCGTCGCACGGCCGTCGACCCCCGCGTCGTACTTCCACCTGCTGCGTCGCCAGGCGTACGCCCGCCCGCGTCGGCCGCTCGTCGTCTTCACCCCGAAGGCGATGCTGCGTCTGCGTGGCGCGACCAGCCCGGTGGCGGACTTCACCTCCGGCCGCTTCGAGCCGGTGATCGACGACGCACGGATCACCGACAAGGCCGCGGTCAAGCGGGTGCTCCTGCACTCCGGGAAGATCCACTACGACCTCCTCAGCGAGCTGCAGAAGCAGCCGAACGACGAGATCGCCCTCGTCCGCGTCGAGCAGTTCTACCCGGTCCCGGTGGCCGAGCTGAACGCCGTGGTCGCGCAGTACCCGAACGCCGAACTGGTGTGGGTACAGGACGAGCCGGAGAACCAGGGCGCGTGGCCGTTCATCTGCCTGGAGGCCGCCAAGCACCTCGAGGGTCGGACGATCCGCAACGTGTCGCGCACCGCGTCCGCCTCCCCCGCCACGGGTTCGGCGAAGCGTCACGCCGCCGAGCAGGCGGAGCTCCTCCGCACCGCGCTGTCGCTCTGACCTCAGCCGCACGACCGACGACCGCCTGTTCCGACAGGCGGTCGTCGTCGTCTGCGTCGTCGTCCGGACGCGGGTGGTCAGCACGGCGACAGCGATCCGTGAGTGGGCGGTGAGCCACCGCCAATAGGCTGACGCCATGGACTTCGCATTCCTCGCCGTCGTCGCGGTGGTGACCATCGTCGCGGTGGCCCGCTTCGCGAACAAGCTGCGCGTGGCAGCCCCGCTCATCCTCGTCCTGGTCGGGCTCGCCCTCAGCTATCTGCCGTTCGTGCCGGACGTCGAGGTCAAGCCGGAGTGGATCCTCGCCGGCGTGCTGCCACCGCTCCTCTATTCGGCCGCCGTCAACGTGCCCCTGGTCGACTTCCGCCGCAACCTCAAGGCGATCTCCGGGCTCTCGGTCGTCCTCGTCGTGGTGTCGTCGGTCCTCATCGGCTGGATCCTGTCGACGATCCTCCCCGACCTGAGCCTGGCCGCCGGCATCGCCCTCGGCGCCGTCGTCAGCCCGACCGACGCGGTCGCCGCGACCTCCATCGGTAAGCGGCTGGGCATGCCGTCGCGCCTCGTGAGCGTCCTCGAGGGCGAGAGCCTCGTGAACGACGCCTCGGCCCTCGTCCTCCTGCGCTCCGCCATCGCCGCGACCGCCGGCACGGTCTCGTTGTGGGGCGTCCTGGGCGACTTCGCCTATGCCGTGGCCCTCGCGATCGCGATCGGGATCGTCGTCGGGTTCATCACGGTCCGGATCCGCTCCCGCCTGGGCGACCCGGTCCTGACGACGGTCATCTCCTTCGCCGTGCCGTTCATCGCGTATCTGCCCGCCGAGCACTTCCACGCCTCAGGGGTCCTGTCGGTCGTGGTCGCCGGACTGTACACCGGGCATCAGAGCGCGAAGTACTTCACCGCCCAGGACCGCATCAGTGAGCGCATCAACTGGCGGACGACGCAGTTCCTCCTCGAGAACGGCGTGTTCCTGCTCATGGGGCTCGAGCTCGAGGCCATCGTCTCGCAGGTGGAGCAGGACGACCTCGGCATCTGGTCGTCGATCGGCCTCGGGTTGCTGACCGCCATCACCCTCATCGTCGTCCGCATCGTGTTCGTCGGCGTCCTCGTCTGGTCGTTGCGACGCGATGAACGGGAGGCCCTCGCCCGGCGGCCGAGACTGGAGCAGGTCTCCGCACGCCTCGAGGAGCATCCGACGGAGAACGCGCGATCGGCCAAGCGCAAAGCCGCCTTCTCGAGGTCGATCGCCCGGCGGAGCGCCGACCTGGACTTCCTGCAACGTGAAGGACTCGGCTGGCGGGGCGGCGCGGTGCTCGCCTGGGCGGGGATGCGCGGTGTCGTCACGATCGCCGCCGCGCAGTCGCTGCCACTCGACACCCCGTATCGGGCAGAGCTGGTGCTCATCGCCTTCACGGTCGCGATCGTCACCCTCCTGCTCCAGGGCGGATCCCTCCCGCTCGTCATCCGGCTGACCCGGGTCGGCGGGACGGACGAGCAGGCGGCGATGGCGGAGCTGGCCGGTCTCGTCGAGGAGATCTCGACCGTCGGTGTGGCCGCCCTCGACGACCCGCAGCTGCGCACGGACGGCGGGGAGCCGTTCGACTCCGCGGTCGTCGACCGGGTGCGCACGAGCAGCCTCATCCGCGTCGAGTCGGCGGCGGAACGCACCGATGCCGGCGTGGGCCCGCACGAGCAGTTCCGACAATTGCGACGCCGAGTGCTCGACGCCGAACGCGATGCGCTCCTCGATGCGCGGGCGACCGGCAGCTACTCCTCCGAGGTGCTGGCGAAGGCGCAGCGGATGCTGGACGTCGAGGAGTCACGACTCGACGGCGCAGGCTGATGCGGTCGGTCCCTCGTCAGGCGCTCTCGTGGGTGGCCTGGGTGGCCCGCAGCGACGCCAGGACCTGGTTCTTCAGGTCTTCGGGTGCCGTCTCCTTGCACGCCCGCTGGACGGCCTCGGTGAGGGTCTGCGCGACGAGCGCCTCGTTCTGACACTCCGGGCAGTTCGCGAGGTGCTCGCGGATGTCGGCCGCTTCGGTCGTGCACACCTCGTGACGGAGGTACTCCTCGAGGTCCTTCTTGGCCTTGTCGCAGCCGCAGTCGCTCATTTCTTGCTCCCCTGCTTCGTCACGGTGAACCCCCGGGACTCGGCGTAGTCGGCCAACAGGTCGCGGAGGAGTCGTCGGCCACGGTGCAGACGACTCATCACGGTCCCGATGGGCGTTTTCATGATGTCGGCGATCTCCTGGTAGGCGAAGCCCTCCACGTCGGCGAGGTACACCGCCAGGCGGAAGTCCTCCGGGATGGCCTGCAACGCGTTCTTCACGTCGCTGTCCGGCAGGTGATCGATCGCTTCGGCCTCGGCGGAGCGGCTGGAGGTGGCGCTGATCGACTCGGCGCCGCCCAACTGCCAGTCCTCGAGGTCGTCGATGGTGCCCTGGTAGGGCTCGCGCTGCTTCTTCCGATACGTGTTGATGTACGTGTTCGTGAGGATGCGGTAGAGCCATGCCTTCAGGTTGGTGCCCTGTTCGAACTGCGCGAACGCGGCGAAGGCCTTGACGAACGTCTCCTGGACGAGGTCCTGAGCATCCGACGGGTTCTTCGTCATGCGCATGGCAGCGCCGTACAGCTGATCGATGAACGGCAGTGCCTGTGCTTCGAACAGTGATCGGGGGTCCGGCTCGGCCGGAAGGGCTTCTGGGTCGACGGAGGTCATCACCGGCCAGTCTACGGCCAGCGCCAGACGACCGTGATCGGCCTCCGTCACCGGTCGTTCCAGTACCGCTGTGGACATCCGTTCCTCCTTCTGCTCGTGACCCCGACTACTGTTGGAACCAATGTTGACCAATCCGTATTCCGCACCCGATTTCGACGTGTACGGCGATGCCGAACCCGAGCACGACGACGC
>Ga0308160_10002039_pt1 | contig 25793 bp, 21 predicted proteins | sample PhyFR1_FD_201036 | JGI IMG/M metagenome (GOLD analysis project Ga0308160, IMG submission 201036) | Phyllosphere microbial communities from UC Gill Tract Community Farm, Albany, California, United States - DLSLF.R1 | ecosystem: Host-associated > Plants > Phyllosphere > Unclassified | place: USA... | reverse complement strand
TGAAGTCGAAGTCGCCGGTGGCCAGCAGGTAGAGGCGGATCGAATAGGCGACGTCGGCATTGATGTGGTACTGGGCGCTGCCGGCCGGGAAATAGGCCGAGCACTCCTCGCCGGCGATGGTGCGCCACGGGTAGAGCGCGCCCTTCGCGTGCGCCATCTGGCGTGCGCGCTCGCGCGCCTTGGGCAAGCCGTTGTAGCGGTACTGCAGCAGGGCGCGCGCGATCTCGGGCCGCGAGAACAGGAAAAAGGGGAACACGTAGATCTCGGTATCCCAGAAATAGTGGCCCTCGTACCCCTCCCCGGTTACGCCCTTGGCGGCGATATTGGTCTTGCCGTCGCGTCCCACCGATTGCAGCAGGTGGAACTGGTTGAAGTGCACGCCCTGCTGCAGGGCGTCGTCGCCGTCGATGCCGACGTCGGCCTCGTCCCAGAATTGCGCCAGGTAGGCGGCCTGCTCCGCCGCCAGCGCCTCGAAACCGACCGTACGGGCGCGTGCGGCTTCGGCACCGGCGAAGTCCGCCACCTCCGCCTCAAGCATGTCGCGCGAACTGGCATAGGCGATGAACTTGTGCAGCGTGACGGTGCGGCCCTGCTGCGCATCGACGTCGAAGGCATGGCCGCCGTCCAGCGCGCTGACGGGAGCCTGCGTGCCGTCGGCCAGCGTGGAATCGGTGGCGCTGGCCAGCAGGAAGCCGCTGTGGCGGGTGCGCTGCAGCACCAGCTGGCTGATGTCCTGGAGGCGACGCTCGACCAGCTGCAGGCTGGGACCGGTGATCGCCGAGCCGACGCGCGGATCGTCGCCGGCCTGCAGGTTGGTGACGTCGGCATCGATCGCGGAGACGATGCGCACCGTACCGGAAAAATTCAGCAGCGTGACGGCATATTCGACGGCTGCCACATGCTTGCGCCCCATGCACACCAGGCGCCGGCTCACGATGCGCACGCGCTTGCCCGAGTTCGACGTCCACTCCACGCTGCGCGTCAGGAGACCGGTACGGAAGTCGAGCAGCCGCTCGTAGGCATCGACCGTGCCGGCGTCGAGGGCAAAGCGTTCGCCGTCGACGAACAGGTCGATGCGCTTGGCATTCGGCACGTTCAGCATGAACTCGTTGATACGGGCCAGGCCGTAGGCATTTTCCGGATAGTGGATCGCTTCGGTATCGTGGAAGCCGTTCAGGTAGGTCCCCTCCAGCGTGTCCTTCCGCCTATGACTGCCCTCTTCCGGGGTGCCGCGCATGCCGATGTAGCCGTTCCCCAATGTAAACAGCGTCTCGTGCAGGAAGCGCCGGGCGGGATCGATGCCGCGCTCGCGGATGCACCAGGGCTCGGCCGCCAATGTAATCATGCTACCCATGTTATCGATGTCATTCTGCACTTCGTTTTTCCTCGTCTCGTTACGCTTGGCGCTTGTGGTGGGCGGATGGGTTGTTCGGGTGGTTCAGGTATGGCGCGCGATCAGCGTCGTCGGCAGCATTTCGGAGCGCACGTCCGGCTGGCCCTCGATCATGGCCAGCATTTTTTTGGCGAGCAGCACGCCGCCGTCGCGCAGGTACTGGTGCACGCTGGTCAGCGGCGGCACGAAGCTGGCGGCGCCCGGCGTGTCGTCGTAGCCGATCACGGAAATATCGTCGGGCACGCGCAGCCCGGCTTCGGTCAGGGCGCGGATCGCGCCCATGGCCAGCGAATCGCTGGCGGCAAACAGGCCGTCGCAGTTGCGACCGCCCTTCTTTTTCAGCAGCGCGTTGACGCAGTCGAAGCCGGCCTCGAAGGTGAACGCCTTGGGCCGCAGGATGTGGACGGTGGCGCGTCCGGACAGCGCGTCGATGAAGCCGGCGCAGCGCTTTTCGACCTCGGCGTGGTCGACGTCGCCGACGAAGACCAGCTTGCGCCGTCCCAGCTCCAGGAAACGTTCGGCCGCGCTGGCGCCGCCCTTGGCATTGTCGCTGCCGACCACGACGTAGCTGCCGTCGGCCTCCGGCGCGCCCCACACCACCAGTGGCAGATTGGTCGCCTGCAGCGCGCGCACCGCTTCGCCGTGCGAGCCCTGGCCCAGCAGGATCAGGCCGTCGGCGCCCTGCACCGGCGCGGTGTCGAGCAGCTGCTTCGAGGTCAGCACGACACTGTAGCCGGACGTGGTGAGTTCCTGGGTAATGCCGCCCAGCAGTTCCAGCGGATAGGGATCGGACATCGGCCGGCCCTTCACCGGCGTCATCTCGACCACCACCGCCACCGAATACGAACGGCGCATGCGCAGGTTGCGGGCGCTGATATTGAAGCGGTAGCCCTGCTCGGCGGCGATCTTGCGGATCTTTTCGCGCGTCTTCTCGGTCACCAGCGGACTGTCGCGCAGGGCGCGCGAGACCGTGATGGAAGAGACGCCGGCAATTTTGGCCAGGTCTTCCATCGTGACCGCGCTGTCGCCGGCGGTCCTGTCTTGCGTCACCTTGTTTTGCGCCATGTGGCTGTATCCGGATGAGTCTGCGAACGAGGATGCATTATGCCAGATTTGTTTGTGTTGTCGACAAAAAATGACATCGATAACAATTCGGTTGACATCGATAACATTTCAATGTTTCAATGATTTCATTGCTTGTCGAACAAATGATTCGACGGCGCACGGGGAGGAGACGCCCCGTTCACGGATTCCCATCCTCCATCAGAGAGACCACAATGAAAAAACCAGTCACCTTCCCGCAGCTGTCGGCCAGCGCGCTTGCCGTCCTTGCCCTCGTGGCCCAGGTCCAGGCGTCTGCCCAGGAAACTTCTCCCCTCCCGCCGCAGGACAACGTGCAGAAAGAGATCCAGCAGGTCGTCGTGACCGGCACCGCGTCGGCCAGCGGCACGCGCAAGATCGACACCAGCTTCTCGATCACCACCGCCAACGAGGAACAGTTGAAGCAGGCGGCGCCGACCAGCACCGCCGACGTCCTCAAGATCGTCCCCGGCGTGTACGCCGAATCGACCGGCGGCCAGGCCGGCGCCAACATCGAAGTGCGCGGTTTCCCGTCGGGCAGCGACTCGCCCTTCGTCTCGATCCAGTTGAACGGCAACCCGGTGTTCCCGGTGCCGGTGCTGTCCTTCTTCGAGGGTTCGTCGGCCTTCCGCCTCGATGACACCATCGAACGCGTCGAAGTGCTGCGCGGCGGCCCGAGCACGATCTATTCGGTCGGCCAGCCGGGCGCCACCATGAACTTCATCATGAAGCGAGGCGGCGACATCCCGGAAGGCAACCTGCGCTTCACCACCGGCACCGGCAACCTGCGCCGCGTCGACGGCGTCTACAGCGGCAAGATCGCCGAAGGCTGGTACGGCATGATCGGCGGCTTCTACCGCACCACGAACGGCGTGCGCGACGCCGGCTTCCCGGCCGACGACGGCGGCCAGCTGTCGGCCTCGCTGACCCGCAAGCTGGACCAGGGCGAACTGACGCTGTACGCCCGCTCCACCTCGGACAAGAACGCCTTCTATACCGGCGTGCCGCTGATCTCGTCCAACAACGGCCACACGATCTCGTCCTTCCCGGGCTTCAACCCGCTCACCGGCACCCTGATGAGCAACGAGATGCGCAACTTCACGGTCGAAGCCGGCCCCGGCAAGACCCTGAACTACGACCTCGGCGACGGCCGCGGCCTGAGCTCGAACCTGCTCGGCGCCGAATTCCAGCAGAAATTCAACGGCTGGGACGTATCGAACAAGCTGAATTACTTCAAGGGCGACCTGAACACGATCGCCATGTTCACCGGCAATAACCCGCTGAGCGCGGCCGACTACCTGACCCAGGCGGTCGGCGCAGCCAACGGCAATGCGGCGGTGCTGGCGGCGGCCGGCGGCGTGGCGGCCACCGGCGGCAGCATGACTTACACGAATGGCAGCGGCGCCGTCGCCGCCAACCAGCAGGTGGTGCAGGCCGGCCTGTGGGCGGTGGAGAAGAAACTGCGCTCCTTCACCGACGAGTTCCGCGTCAGCAAGGAGATCGGCAACAACACCGTCACCGCCGGCGCCTATATCGCCAACTACTCGTCGAAGGACGTCTGGTACCTCGGCAACAGCCACCTGATGACGGCCACGCCCAACGCCAGCCTGCTCGACGTGCGCCTGAACAATGGTGTGGTGGTCTCGAACAAGGGCACCGACGGCAACGTCAACTACGCGCCGATCGCCTCCTACGACGGCGACAACACGGCCGTGTTCATCGCCGACGAGTGGCGCATCAACGACCGCTTCAAGGTCGACGCCGGTATGCGCCACGAACGCCAGCGCCTGTCGGGCTCGGTCTCGAACCTGACCAGCGCCGACACCGACAACAACCCGCTGACCGTCTACAACAACGGCACCTCGATGCCGAACGGCAGCTACACGGCGCTGTCGCGCACCGATTCGGCGAATTCGTTCACGGTCGGCGGCCTGTACAAACTGAGCCGCGATGCGAGCGTGTTCGTGCGCGCCAACCAGGGCCATACCTTCATCTACTTCGACGACATGCGCAACGCCGGCAGCCAGGCCGTGCTGAACGACCGCAACCGCGTCCCGAACCCGAAGGTGACCCAGTACGAGGTCGGCTTCAAGACCGCGACACCGCTGTACAGCGCCTACGTAAATGCCTTCTTCACCGACTTCAGCGGCATCTCGTTCCAGCAGATCACGACCACCGACATCCTGTATTCGATCAGCGGCTCCAAGGGCAAGGGCGTCGAATTCGAGCTGGCAGTGCGTCCGCTGAAAGGCCTGCAGCTGCAGCTGACCGGCGACTGGCAGGATTCGACCTACAAGGACAACCCGGACATCGCCGGCAAGCTGGTGCAGCGCCAGCCCAAGTTCCAGTACCGCTTCTCGCCGAGCTACCGGATCCCGATGGGCGACTACGCGCTGCGCCTGTACGGCACCTATTCGCACATCGGCAGCCGCTGGGCCGACCAGGCGAACACCCAGTACCTGCCGGCCTATAACACGCTCGACGTCGGCATCCTGGCCGAGCTGTCGGACAAGCTCGAGTTCCGCGTCAGCGGCAGCAACCTCAGCAACGAGCTCGGCCTGACGGAAGGCAACTCGCGCCTGGTCGGCGCCAGTAGCGGCCCGATCAATGCGCGTCCGATCTTCGGGCGTTCGTGGGAAGCGTCGCTCAACTACCGCTTCTGATTCGGCTGCACCGGCTCAACTGTCTTAACCCTCTTGGCGGGACTTCGGTCCCGCTTTTTTTCATTCAATCCTGCCGCCACGCCGCCACGAAGGCCTGCGCGCGCCGCGCCAGCTCATCGGGCGCCACGCCCGGCGTGAACAGCGCGCCGCCGATCCCCGCCCCACTAGCGCCGGCCGCCTTCCATTCCCCGATCTGCTGGGGCACCACGCCGCCCACGGGCCACAGCGGCGTCCCGTCCGGCAGCACCGACTTCATCGCCTTCAAACCCGCCGGCCCGATCATCTCCGCCGGGAACAGTTTCAATATATGCGCGCCGGCCGCCAGTGCCGCAAACGCCTCGCTCGGCGTCGCCACGCCCGGTGCGCACAGCAGGCCGCGCGCCGCCGCGCGCGCGATCACGGGCGGGTCGCAATTGGGCGCGACGAAGATCTGGCCGCCGGCATCGGCGACGGCGTCGACGTCGGCCACCGTCAGCATGGTGCCGCCGCCGACCAGCGCGTCGGGCGGCGCCAGCGCCCGGATGGTGCGCATGGCCTCGATCGCGCCGGGGCGGTTGAGCGGCACCTCGATCAGGCGGAAGCCGGCATCGAACAGGGTGCGGCCGACCGCTGCCGCATCTTGCGGTGCGAGTCCGCGCAGGATGGCGACCAGCGGCAGGTCAAAGTGGGGAAGCTTCATGGGGATCCATCCTGTCGAGGAAAACGCCGAGCGCCGCACGGTAGACGGCGTCCGGATCGAGCGGCTGCAGGTCGATGCCCAAACGCGCCGCGGCGGCGGCATAGATGCCCTGCAGCTTCGGCGCGGCGACGGTGGTGACGCCGCCGCCGCCGCCGCCCGGACCGGTCAGGTCGAGCGCCGCCACCAGCTCGGCGCCGATCAGCAGGCCGCTGACGAAGGAGCGCACCTGCGCCGCCGGCATGGCACCGGTGACGGCGCGGGCGCGCACGCCGAACAGGGCGTGGGTCAGGAGCGCACGCCGCCGCGCCTCGTCGACGCCGGCGGCAAACGCGTCGTCGTCGTCGGGGCCCTTCATCAGTGGCGCCAGCGTGCCCTGTTTGCCCAGCGTCGCGAAGAATTCGCCGGTCATGAAGGTCGACACATGGCGGATCACGCCCTCCTCCAGCCGCACCCATTTGCTGTGCGTGCCCGGCAGCACGAACCAGCCGCTGCGCCGGCCCATGGCGACGGCGCCGAGCAGCTGCATCTCTTCGCCGCGCATCACGTCGATGCGGCCATCGGTATCCTGGAAACGGTAGCCGGGCACGATCCGGCACGTACGCCCGTTGGCAGCGCCGGGCACAGGCACCGGCACCAGGTGTTGGGGCAAGTCCTCCAGCGCGACGGCGGCGTCGAGATACGGCGTCTCGCGCCAGCCCTGCGCACTGCCGATCATGCCCGAGGCGAGCACCGGCACGTCCTGGTCGATGTTCATGTCCGCCAGCAGCGCGGCCAGCGATGCGCCGAAGTCCGGGCCGGCCGCCAGCATGCCCTGGTCGTCGGCGCGGCTGTCGACCAGGGTGCCGGCGGCGTCGACCAGGTAGGCGCGGCGGTTGCTGGTGCCCCAGTCGATGCCGAGGATGCGGTGCGCGGTCTCGTTCATGCTGTTGTCACCATTCGGCGATGCTGCCGTCGGGGTGGCGCCACACCGGATTGCGCCAGTCGATGGCGCGCTGCGTGGCTTCCAGGACGGCCGCCTCGTCGATCTCGACGCCCAGGCCGGGCTTCGGCAGCGGCTTGATGTAGCCGTCGACGATGGCGAAATCCTCCTTGTTGGCCACGTAGTCGAGCACCTCGCCGCCCTTGTTGTAGTGGATGCCCATGCTCTGCTCCTGCAGCACCGCGTTGTGCGACACGAAATCGACCTGCAGGCAGGCCGCCAGCGCCACCGGCCCGAGCGGGCAATGCGGCGCCAGCGCGATGCCGTAGGCCTCGGCCATGGCGCCGATCTTCAGGCACTCGGTGATGCCGCCCGCATGCGACAGGTCGGGCTGGACGATGGACAGGCCGCCCGCCTCGAACACGTGGCGGAAGTCGAAGCGCGAGAACATGCGCTCGCCGGCGGCGATCGGGATCGACGTCTGGTCGGCCAGGCGCCGGTAGCTGTCGGCGAACTCGGGCAGCACCGGCTCCTCGACGAACAGCGGCCGCAGCGGCTCCAGCTCGCGCAGCAGCACGCGCGCCATCGGCAGCGACACGCGGCCGTGGAAGTCGAGGCCGAACTCGATGGCGTCGCCGAAGGTCTCGCGGATGTTGGCCACGCGCTTGACGGTCTCGTCGATCCGGCGCGCACTGTCGATGAGGGCCAGGTCGTCGGTGCCGTTCATCTTGAAGGTGTCGAAGCCGGCTTCGCGCCGGGCGGCGATGCCGTCGACCACGTCGTGCGGGCGGTCGCCGCCGACCCAGCTGTAGGTCTTCATGCGCTCGCGCACGAGGCCGCCCAGCAACTCGTACACCGGCACCCCGAGCGCCTTGCCCTTGATGTCCCACAGCGCCTGGTCGATGCCGGCGATCGCGCTCATCAGCACCGGACCGCCGCGGTAGAAGCCGCCACGGTACATGGTCTGCCACAAGTCGTTGATGCGGGACGGGTCGCGTCCGACCAGGTAGTCGGCCAGCTCGTGCACGGCCGCCTCGACGGTCCGCGCGCGGCCCTCGACGATCGGTTCGCCCCAGCCGGCGATGCCGGCATCGGTCTCGATCTTCAGCAGCATCCAGCGCGGCGGGATGCGGTAGGTGGAGAGCCGGGTGATCTTCATCAGCCAAGTGTACGCCCGGCTGCAAAATCCTGCTTTATATCGTCGCGCTGCGCATCCGGCCGGCTTTCACGGCCCCCAGCAGTTCCTGCATCGTGACCGACTTGGTCAGGTGCAGATCGAAGCCGGTGCGGCTGGTCAGGGCGCGGCTTTCGGCATCGCCCCAGGCGGTCAGGGCGATGATGTAGGCGTTTTCGAGCTTCTTGACCTGGCGTAGCATCGGCGCGACTTCGTTGCCCGAATACTTGGGCATGCCGAGGTCGAGGATGACGATCTGCGGTTCGAAAGACATGGCAGCGTCGAGCGCCATGAAGCCGTCGTAGGCGGTGCGGGTCGTATAACCATTGATGATCAACAGCTCGCTCAGCAGGTCGGCTGCGTCGCGATTGTCGTCCACGATGAGGACGCGGGTATGGTGAGCGGGTGACATGAAAAATCGATAACTGAAGAGCGCGTGCGGCGCGGACCTGAGATATCGGCGGGGGTGGGGCCGACGCGCGACCGGTATGCATGGATACGCGGCCAAGCCAATTTTAACACTTTTCTTAAGGAAATTAACGTTGGTAAATACCAACAACCTACCCATCGTGGGTTTGCTTGACATCTGACCTACTAGAAGGTAGGCTGATTGGCATGGACAAGACTTCTTCCACTGCCGACGATATTCTCGCCTGTGCCCGCTCCCTGATCCTCGGCGGCGGCTACAACGGCTTCAGCTATGCGGACATCGCCGCCGTGGTCGGCATCCGCAAGCCGAGCATCCACCATCACTTCCCGAGCAAGGCCGATCTGGTCAGGACGCTGGTCGCCCGCTACCGCGAGGCGGCCGAGGAAGGCATGAAGAACCTCGAACGCGCGATTCCCGACCCGCTCGCCCGGCTGCGCGCGTATATCGATTACTGGAAGGCCTGCATCGGGGACGCCAGCGCGCCGTTCTGCGTGTGTGCCCTGCTGGCGAACGAACTGCCGGTGCTGCCCGAGGAGATCGCGGCGGAGATCCGTGCGTACTTCCGCTTCCTGTCGGCATGGCTCACGGCGGTCCTGGAGGGAGGCGCGGCGCAAGGCGCCATCGCGCTGCGCGACACGGCGCGCGTCGAAGCCGAAATCTTCATGGCCGCCGTGCACGGTGCCATGCTGTCGGCACGGGCCTATGGCGACAGCGCGATCTTCGCCACCATCATGGATGCGCAACTGGCGCGCCTGGCGGCCGCAGATTGATCCCTGGCCTCGGCCGTGCGCGAGCGCGCGGCATCGAGGTCTTTTTTTACCAGCTTAGCCTACCAACTAGTAGGTATACACACTGGCGATGCATTCACCCAAGGAGAACACCATGCTGTCACCGAACACCCTGCCCGACCAGCGCACCCATGCCGCGTGGCTCAAGACCTACTACTTTGCCAGGGCCGCGTTTTCGCTCGCCTGGGTGCTCGCGGTAGGACGCGTGGACGCGCACGGCGCGGCGGCGGCCGCCCTGCTGGTCGCCTATCCCGCCTGGGATGCCCTGGCCAACCTGGCCGACGCCCGCCGCAGCGGCGGCCTCGCCGCCAGCCGGACCCAGGCCTGGAACGCCGCTGCCAGCACCCTGGTCGCCGCCGCCATCGGCGCCGCCCTCCCCGACATGCACCGCGTGCTGGCCGTATTCGGCACCTGGGCCATCCTGTCCGGGCTGCTCCAGCTCGGCACCGGCCTGCGCCGCTGGAAAAGCGTCGGCGCGCAATGGGCGATGATCCTGAGCGGTGGCCAGTCGGCACTGGCCGGCACGGTCTTCATCCTGCAGGCACGGGCGCCGGCCGAACCATCCGTCGCCGCCCTGGCCGGCTATGCGGGCTTCGGTGCCTTCTACTTCCTGGTATCGGCGCTGTCGCTGAGTGCGGCCGGCTGGCGCCGCAAGGCCGCCTGAGCGTTCAACGCCGCTCGACCCGCGCCACCAGCCCGCGCCGGCCATTGCGGTCGAAGGCGGCCACCTGGATCACGCCGCGCGCGCGGATCGGTCCCGTCACGGGCGGACTGTTTTTAGTGGGCAGGCTGCCATCGGTCGTGTAACGCAGGGCGATACCGGGCAGGACGTGGTTGACCTTCACCCCGTCGCCCTCCACCAGCAGCCCCGGCGGCGCAATGCGGTAGGCGACGCCGGGCTGCTCGAGGTCGAGGCGCGGCAGCACGCGCTGGCCCAGCGCGTTCACGAAGCCGGACCAGGCCGCGCGGTGCAGCGCCGCGGCCTTGGCCGCATCCTTTTCGGTGGCCCAGGCCGGGTCCGGCGCCCAGGCGCGCTCCGCGGCCGCCAGCAGGCGCGGCATCACCATGTAGTCGAGGCGGCCGGGGTCGCGCAGCGTCTCGCCGAAGATGGTCGCTTCCAGCCCGCGCACATGGCGCTTGCCGTAGTCGGTCAGGCCATCCTTGCCGCTGCGCGCGCCGGGGACGGCGTTCTTCAGGTAGTCGAAGGGGATGAAATCGTAGACGTCGGCCAGCTCGATGTAGGCGCCCCAGGTCATGCCCGGCTCGTCGAAATTGGCGTTGTAGGCCATGTCCATGTACAGCCGGGTCACCGGCGCCAGCACGATGTCGTAGCCGGCGTTGGCCAGGCGGTAGGCGAAGTCCTCGGCGCCCTCGGTGTTGTTCCAGACCCAGGCACGGAACCCGCGCCCGGTGAAGCGCGGGTTCGGGATCAGCTTGCGCCGGCCGTCCAGCAGCGTGCTGCGCGCCGCCAGCTCTTCCCAGCCCGACGTGGCCAGACCCTGCTTGCGCAGGATGCCGTCGACGCGGTCGTAAAAGTAGTCCCACAGGTCGGCCACGCTTTCCAGGCCCTCCTCGCGCATGCGCGCCCCGCTCGCCGGGGAGCGTTCCCAGGCGCCGTTGGCCAGCTCGTCGCCGCCCATGTGGAGGGTGCGCAGCGGCACGCCGGCCTCGCGGTGCAGCGCCGCCACCTGCGTCACCACGTGCTCGATGAAGGCGAAGCTGGAATCGAGGCCGGGGTTGATCACGTTGTCGCCGAACCACTGCGCCGAGCGGTAGACCGAGCGGTCATCCGGATCGTGCAGCAGGTAGCGGGCGGCGTCACCCTCGCCTGCCGCCTGCAGGCGGCGGTAGCGCGCCGCCATCGCCTGCACCGCGGCGCGCGCATGGCCCGGCATCTCGATTTCCGGGATGACGTCGATGTGGCGCGCGGCGGCGTAGCGCAGGATCTCGATGTAGTCGGCGCGCGTGTAGTAGCCGCTGCCGCGCGGGTCGCGCGGATCGGGCCCGGACCCGTAGGCCGGCTGCAGGCGCAGGCCGGGGCGTTCGCTGTGGCCGCGCACCGCGCCGATGGCCGTCAGTTCCGGCAGGCCGGCGATCTCGAGGCGCCAGCCTTCGTCGTCGGTCAGGTGGAAGTGCAGGCTGTTCATCTTGTAGCGCGCCATCAGGTCGAGCCACTTGAACACGGTCTGCTTGTCCTGGAAGTTGCGCGCCACGTCGAGCTGGAAACCGCGGTAGCCGAAGCGCGGGGCGTCGACGATGGCCACTTCCGGCAGCGTCGGCGCGGCGGTGCCGGGCAGCGGCATCAGGTCGCGCAGGCTCTGCAAGCCGTAGAACACGCCGGCCGCGCTGTTGCCGACGATGGCGATGCCGCTGTCGGCGCGGATCGTCAGCGTGTAGGCTTCCGGCGACGACTGGCCCGGCACGCTGCCGACGCTCAGGCGCAGCGGCGGACCGCCGGCCGGCAGCGCCGCCGGGAACAGCGATGCGGCCAGCGCAGCCTCGCCCGCCAGCGCGCCCGGAGCGCTCACCACCGGCCGCCCGCGCAGCGCCAGCCGTCCGGGACCGGTCTGCAGCTGCAAGGGCGTCGGCAGCACCGGCGGCAGCGCCGCCGCCGGCAGCAGGTCGGCGCCGGCGTTCATGCGGTAGGTGTCGGCCGGCGTGGCGCTGCCCTTGCCCATCCGGTCGGGCTGCGCGACCGTCTGCGGCTGGTAGTCGCCGATCGCCACGCCGGTGCCGGGTGCGGCGTCGTACACCAGGTAGGGGCCGAGCAGCGCCTTGCCCAGCTTGGCGACGCGCCAGGCATAGCTGTATTCGGTGTCGAGCGCCGCACCCGCGGCCAGGCCGGGAAAACCGGGCGCCGGCCGGATGCGGAACAGGTCGCCGGCCACGTGCTCGAGCACCAGCTCCCCCGGCAGCGGCCCGGCCACGGCGCCGTCCATGACGTTGAAGTAGAGCGACCAGCCCTGCGCCGGCAGGGGGCGGCTGTCGCGGTTGGTCAGGCGCAGGCGCGCACGCGTGCGGCCGCCTGGGGCCTCCGGGGTGCTCACGTCCCCCGCCAGTTCCCAGCGCAGCCCCATCCGGGCGGCGCTGGCAAAACCGTCGACGGCGGCGGTGGCTGCGGATGCGGCTGCGGCCGAAGCCGGCCGGGCCGCGGCGGCGCCGTATGAATTGGCCGCCAGCGATGCGCTCAGCAGCAGCAAGGCCAGCAGGCCGCCACGGGATGGTCGATTCCCCAAATGTCTCTCCAGGTAGTTGAAGCTTGAAACGGTGGCGGCGGCGCCGTGGCGCCGCCGCAGAGTCGATGTGCGCTCAGGCCGGAGCGGCCGCCCGGCCCCAGCTGCGCATGCGGTAGCCCCAGGCGGCGTACCAGAAGATCATGCCGTAGCAAGGCAGCATGATCCAGTAGCCGGCCTGCGGACCGGCCAGGTCGGACAGGTGGCCGTACACCAGCGGCAGGATGGCGCCGCCGCAGATCGCCATGATCAGGAGCGCCGAACCCTGCGCCGTGTAGCGTCCGAGTCCGTGCAGCGCCAGCGGCCAGATCGCCGGCCAGACCATCGCGTTGGCCAGGCCGAGCAGCGCCAGGCACATCACGCTGTCCGGCACCAGCGGCACCCCGCTCCAGCCCAGCAGTGCCTGCGACAGGCCAGTACCCTGTTTCGAGGCGCTGGCGACGCCGACCGTCAGCAGCAGGCCCAGCACCGCGGACAGCAGCAGCGCGCGCCCCTGCGTCAGCCAGCGCGGGATCGCCACCACGCCGACCAGGTAGCCGATCACCATGCAGACCATGGTGTAGGAAGTCAGCACGCCGAAGTTGGCCACATTGAGCTCATGGCCGTACAGGCCGATGGTGTCGCCGGCGATGACTTCCACGCCGACGTAGGCGAACAGCGCCAGCGCGCCCAGCACCAGCTGCGGGAAGCGCAGCACCCCGCCGCGCTCGGTGGCGGCGGCATCGTCCTGGACATCGGTCTCGGGGGCGATGTCGCGCAGGCCGGAGAAGTGGATGAACACCATGATCGCGAACAGCAGCCCGGCCATGCAGACATACGGGAACACCAGGCGCTGCGCCAGCACGGCACGCGCGGCGTCGCGCGCGGCCGGCGCCATTGCCGCCAGCTCGCTCTCGGAAAAGCGGCTGATATCGGCCAGCATCAGCGAGGTGAACACCAGCGGCACCACCACCCCGGCGCCCTTGTTGAACAGACCCATGATGCTGATGCGCATGGCCGCGCTCTCGCGCGCGCCGAGGCGCACGATGTAGGGGTTGATCGCGGTCTGCATCAGCGTCATGCCGCTGGCCAGCGTGAACTGGGCCGCCAGGAACAGGCCGTAGTAGCGGCTCTGCGCGGCCGGCACGAACAGCAGCGCGCCGGCGCCCATCAGCCCCAGGCCGAGCGTCATGCCGTTCTTGTAGCCGATCCGGTTCAGCACGGCGGCGGACGGCAGTGCCATCACGGTGTAGGCGATATAGAAGGCCGAGGTGACCAGCAGCGCCTCGAAGTTGTTGAGGTTGCAGACGATCTTCAGGAAGGGCACCAGCGAGCCGTTCAGCCAGGTGGCGAAACCGAGGATGAAGAACAGCAGTCCGAGGAACAGCATCCCGACCACCACCGATTGCGGCATCCCGGTGCCGGCTTCGGCGGCGCTGGTGGGCGATGCCGGGATAGCGGCCTGGCGGGGTTCGGATTGCTCTTGCATGCTGGCCTCATGAGTTATCAAACAGGAATGCTAGCACTGCTTTTGGCGCAGGGCGAGCCTTTCCTGATCGAATTCGAGGGCGCCCGGCGCACCGTTGCTGTTTACATGTTTTAGTAAACCGGGTGAACCGGATCAGAGGCCGCGCCGCGCCGCCAGCGTCTGCCGCAGCTTGGCATCACGCCCGTAGATATCCCCGGCAAAGCGCGCGCTGCCGTCGGTGTCGACGATGGCAGTGGCATAGAAGATCACCACCGGGATCGACTGCGCCAGGTCGACGTGCTTCGTCGGTCCCGGCTGCAGCGCATCCTGGATGGTGTCGGCATTCCACTGGCGCTGGCGCGCGAGCACGAATTGCGCCAGTGCGGCCGGATGCTCGACCCGGATGCAGCCGTGCGAGAGGTCGCGCCGGCTGCGCTGGAAGGCTTCGCGCGCCGGGGTCGAGTGCAGGTAGATGTCCATCGGGTTCGGCATCGCGAACTTGATCGCGCCGAGCGCGTTCTTCGCCCCCGGACGCTGGCGCACCCTGGCCTTGCCGGCCTTCAGATCGGCCACCGAGGCGTTCGCAGGGACCGTCTCCATGTCGTTCTGCTCGAGGTACCTGGGGTTGCGCGCCATCTTGGGCAGGATTTCCTTTTCCAGGATGCTGCGCGGGACGTTCCAGTAGGGGTTGAACTCGAGGTAGCGCATCTGGCCGACGAACAGCGGGGTTTCGGTCTTGAGCGCGCCGACCACGACGCGCATCTCGAGCGGCGCCTCGGCACTTGGCGCGGCGTCGCTGCCGTTTTCCAGCGCCCACAGGCGGTAGGCCGGCAGGTCGACCATGATCATCGGCCCGCGGCCGACTTCCGGCAGCCAGCGCAAACGCTCCAGCGTCAGTTCGAGCTGGCGCACGCGCCACGCCGGGCTCACGTTGAGCGCGTCGATCGTGCCGCGCCCCAGCACGCCGTCGTCGAGCAGGCCGTGGCGCGCCTGGAAGTGCCGGACGCCCTCTTCCATCGATTCGCTGTAGGTGCCATCTGGCGGCGGCGCGGCATCGGCCGGCAGGTCGCCCAGCAGCACCAGGCGCTCGAACAGGTCGCGCGCGGCCGGATAGGCGCCGCCCGGGGCGACCTTGGCGCCGGGCGCCGGCAGCGCCGGATACGGCTGCTTGGCCAGGTCGCGGTAATGCGCCAGCGCCGCCTTGACCTGGCCGTAAAGACGCAGCTGCGGCTCGGCCGCCTTGACCGCGGCCTGCAGCTTGCCGCCGGCGAGGCCGGCACGCAGCCGCTCGACCGGGTCGTACTGGCGCAGGCGCGCGTCCGGCAGGCGGGTGTGGTATTCGGAACGCACGCGGCCCACGCGCAGGTCGGCCAGGTAATGCAGCATCGCCGAGGTCAATGCGACGTCGAAGCGGGCGGGGTCGCCGCCGCCAGCGCTCAGTTGCCGCTGCAAGGCATCGGCGCCGTAGTCGCGCGGGTCGAGGCCCTGCAGCGTGGCGCGGTTCAGCACCCACAGGGCGGCGGCGGCGGTCGTCGGGTTCCAGGCGGGCGCGTACTTGCGCGGGCCATAAAAGCGGTCCAGCCAGCCGCGTTCGTCGTAGGGGCCGGTGGGCTGCGCGGACGACTTCGATGCCTGGACGGCCAGGGTGCGGATGGTGGCGGGCGCCGGTTGTGCGAAGGTGGAACAGGGTACGAGCGCCGCCGCTGCACAGAACGCGAGCGCGGCGCCGATTTTCAGGCTGAGCTTCATTGCAGCATGATACCCGCGGCGCATGCCGCTGCCCAGCGGCGCCACGATTGACACGCTCGGTGCAGCAGCGCACCGAGATGCCCGACGGGAGCACGTATCGTCCCCAATTTACGGGAGCTAACATGGAAAAATACAAAGCAGCCGTCGTCGGCGGCCTGGTCGCGGGCGTGGTGACGACCCTGGTCATGAACGTGGGCCGCAAGACCGGCCTGCTGACCAAGACGCTGGACCGCGATGCGGTCGACTGGATCGACCGCGTCTCGGGTTCGCGCGCCGTCATCGGCGACGCCGGCACCAGCGCGGTGGAATTCGTGAATCACCTGGGTGCCTCGGCCGCCTTCGCGGCGGCCCTGCCGGCGCTGCGCCAGGCCGCGCCCTCGCTGTCCCCGGCCGCGCTGGGCGCCCTGTACGGCACCGCGCTGTATGCCGTCAACATCGGCGCCATCGCGCCGGTCCTCGGCATCACCGAAGGCGAAATCGAAGCCGGCCCGCGCAAGGCCGGCGAGCGCTGGGCGATCCACGTGCTGCAGGCCGTCGTCAGCGCGGTCGTGGCCGAACGGCTGGCGTCCCGCCCCCTGGCCGACTGAGCGGCACGCTGCGCATCCGGGGCGGCACGCGCCGCCTCAGGATGCGCGCTTCAGCAGCGCCTCCGACAGCATCTCGAACAGCGTGCGCGCCGCCGGCGCCATGCTGTGGTCGCGCTTGGTGATCAAGCCGAGCGTGCGCTTGATTTCCGGGTTCACCAGCGGCACGCCGACGATGCCGTCCGGGCGGCCCGGCAGCACCGACAGGCCGGGCACGGCGGCCACGCCGATGCCGGCTTCGACCAGCGCCAGCACGCCGGACACGTGATTCACTTCGCACAGGATGACCGGGTGCTTCTCGATGCCGGCCAGCGCGGCGTCGATCACGGTGCGGTTGCCGCTCGACTTGGCGACCGAGATATAGCGTTCGTCCACCGTGTCCTTCCAGTTCAGCACGGTGCGCCCTGCCAGCGGATGGTCGTGCCGCATCGCCAGCACATAGCTTTCCACATGCACCGGCTCGAACACGATCTCCGGGTTTTCCGCGCCGGCGAAGTTGATCCCGAAATCGGCCTCCCCGCTCAGCACCAGGTTCAGCACGTCCTGGGCGCTCTCGTCGTGCACGCGCACGCGGATGCGCGGGTAGCGCGCGCTGAACTGCTTCAGCACCTCGGGCAGGAAATGCCAGACGGCAGATGGCACGCAGGCGCAGGTGACCGTACCGGTGCGGTGGGCGGCCAGGTCGGCGATGCCCAGCACCGCGTCTTCCAGCCCGTCGAGCGCGGTGCGCACATTCACCAGGAAGGTCTCGCCGACGTTGGTGAGCTGGACCCGGCGCGTGGTGCGCTCGAACAGCTTGACGCCGAGGCTTTCTTCCAGCTTGTCGATGCGCCGGCTCAGCGCGGACTGGGACAGGAACAAATCGGCCGCCGCCTGGCGGAAGCTGGCGCGTTCGGCCACGGCGACGAAGGCTTGCAGGTCGAGGATGTCGTAATTGATGCGCATAGCGCAAGAATACGCCAGAAAATTGCAATTATCAAATCATTCATTCTCGGGGATGATAACTGTTATACGAAAATCAGCCTCGACAAGAAGGCACACCCATGGAGACAAACGTGCGCCATTCCTGCATGTTCACCGCCCTGCTCCTCGCGAGCGGCACCTGCCCGGCCCAGTCCGGAATCGACCTGTACGGCATCGTCGACGTCGGTGTCCGTTCGCTGAACGGCCTGAGCGCCAACAACACGCCGCTGCCGTCCGGCACCACTCACTCCCTGAGCAGCGGCGTCGACAACACCAGCCGCTGGGGCATCCGCGGCCAGGAGTCGCTGGGCGGCGGCTGGAAGGCCGTGCTGCGGCTGGAAGGCGGCATCAATGCCGATACCGGCAGCTCGGCCAAGAGCGACCGCCTGTTCGACCGCCAGGCCTGGGTCGGCCTCGATTCTCCCTACGGCACCGTGGCCCTCGGCCGCCAGCCGACCCTGCTTTCGGATGCCCTGCTGCCGGTCGATCCGCTCGGCAAGCGCTTCGCCAGCTTCAATCCGAACATCAACATCGCGGGGCTGAGCAATACGAAGTTCGGTACCCACGCCTTCGGCACCCAGTACGGCCCCAGCGGCTACGCCGACAATTTCTACCGCCTCGACAACACGCTGAAGTACACCGCCACCGTCGGCCCGTGGCAGGCGCGCGCGGCGTATTCGTTCGGCGAGGTGCCGGGTGAAACGGCGGCGCTGTCGAGCCACGGGGTGGCGCTGGCCTACCAGCAGCCGGCGTGGAGCGTGTCCGGCGCCACCATGCAGTTCCGCAGCCGCGACGGCCTGCCGCTGGACGCCTGGTCGCTCGGCGCCGCGCTCAAGCTCGACGCCTGGCAGTTCAAGGCCAACCTCGCCCGCAACCACGCCGACACCGGGCCGGCGCGCAGCGTGCAGCAGCGCGTGCTGTCGGCCGGCGTCAGCCACCCCGCCGGCCCCGGCGTGCTGGTCACCGCGGCCTGGTACGGCGTGCGGCGCGCAGCCACCGGCTTCGTCGACGACGGCTTCGACCGCGAATTCCTGTTCATCGAAAAGTCGCTGGCCCCGCGCACCACCGCCTACGTCGAAGCCGACTACACCACCTGGCACGGCGATGCCGCCGGCTTGACGGCGTCGCGCACCAACGACCGCCACGGCGCCGCCCTGACGCTCGGACTCATGCAGAAATTCTAACGGAGACAAGGAGACACCATGCGCCCATACCATTTGAAACACACGGCAGCCGTGGCCCTGGCCGCCTTCGCACTGGCCGCCGCCGCCCCGGCCCAGGCCACCGACATCCGCGTGGTCAGCTCGGGCGGCTTCGCCCAGGCCTATAAAGACCTGTCCGGTCCCTACGAACGCGCCAGCGGCGACCACCTGATCGCCGAATGGGGCCCGTCGATGGGCGCGACCAAGAATGCGATCCCGGCCCGGCTGGCGCGCGGCGAGCCGATCGACGTCGTCATCATGGTCGGCGACGCCCTCGACAAGCTGATGCTCGAGGGCCGCCTGGAACCGGGCAGCAAGGTCGTCCTCGCCAATTCGCCGATCGCCTGCGCGGTGCGCCACGGCGCCGCCAAGCCCGACATCCATACCGTCGACGGCCTGCGCGCCGCTTTCCTGCAGGCGCAGCACGTGGCCTACTCCGACAGCGCCAGCGGCGAATACATCAAGCACACGCTGCTCGACAAGCTCGGCATCCGCGGCCAGATGGAAGGCAAGGCGGCCCAGATCCCGGCCACGCCGGTCGGCGAGATCATCGCCCACGGCGAAGCCGATTTCGGCTGCCAGCAGCACAGCGAGCTGCAGCCGGTGAAAGGCATCGACATCGTCGGCGTGCTGCCGCAGGAAGTGCAACTCAAGACCGAATTCTCCGCAGCCGTGGTGCGCGGCAGCCAGCACGCCGACGCCGCGCGTACCCTGCTGCGCTTCCTGGCCGCGCCGGCCAACGCCGCCGCCATCGAGGCGACCGGACTGGAAGCCGCGAACAAGATGCCCAATCAACCGCCGACCCCGGCCCACTAAACACTTCACCACCACGAGGTCATCATGTCCATCCAATCCTCCGCCAAGGCTGAAATCGCCTCGCCCGTCGTAACGCCCGCCGCGCCGCAGCACGGGGCGCAGCCGGCGCGTTCCCACTCGAAGCTCTCGACCGTCATCCGCGTCACCAGCGGCAACTTCATCGAGATGTACGACTTCTTCCTGTTCGGGTTCTACGCCAGCCACATCGCCGCCGCCTTCTTCCCGGCCACCAGCGAGTATGCGGGCCTGATGATGACCTTCGCGACCTTCGGCGCCGGCTTCTTCATGAGGCCGCTGGGCGCGATCTTCCTGGGCAGCTACATCGACCGCATCGGCCGCCGCAAGGGCCTGGTGCTGACGCTGGCGATCATGGCGTCCGGCACCGCGCTGATCGCCTTCGTGCCGGGCTATGCGACCATCGGCCTGATGGCGCCGCTGCTGGTGCTGATCGGCCGCCTGCTGCAGGGCTTTTCGGCGGGCGTGGAACTGGGCGGCGTGTCGGTCTACCTGTCCGAGATGGCCACGCCCGGCAACAAGGGCTTCTACGTGAGCTGGCAGTCGGCCAGCCAGCAGCTCGCCGTGATCTGCTCGGCGGCGCTGGGCTATGCGCTGAACCAGGGCCTGTCCAAGGAGTTCATCGCCGACTGGGGCTGGCGCATCCCGTTCTTCATCGGCTGCTCGATCATCCCGGTGGTGTTCTACATCCGCAAGTCGCTGCAGGAAACCGAAGCCTACCTGGCCCAGAAGACCCGTCCGACCTTCCGCCAGATGATGCGCACCATGGCCGCCAACTGGCCGCTGGTCACCGCCGGCACCATGCTGATCGTGCTGACCACGGTCGCCTTCTACCTGATCACCGTGTACACCCCGACCTTCGGCAAGAGCGTCCTCAAGCTCTCCACCGAGGAAAGCCTGCTGGTGACGCTGTGCGTCGGCGTGTCGAACTTCATCTGGCTGCCGGTGATGGGCGCGCTGTCCGACCGCATCGGCCGCTGGCCGGTGATGGCGGTGTGCGCCGCCCTGACCGTGGTCACCGCCTACCCGGCGCTGTCCTGGCTGATCGCCAACCCGAGCTTCGGCAACATGGTCATGGTCGAACTCTGGCTGTCCTTCCTGTACGGCAGCTACAACGGCGCCACCATCGTCGCCCTCACCGAAATCATCCCGGTCCAGATCCGTACCACCGGCTTCTCGCTGGCCTACAGCCTGGCGACGGCACTGTTCGGCGGCATGACGCCGCTGCTGTCGACCTGGCTGATCGAGACCACCGGCGACAAGGCGGCGCCCGGCCTGTGGATGGCGGGTGCCGGCGCGATCAGCCTGCTGGCCACCTTCCTGGTCTACCGCGGCTTCGTCAAGGAGCGGGTGGCCGCAGGCTGAATGGGTCGGGTATGATGGCGGCGCACACCCACGCACGAGGAACATGCGCATGCCGACACCCACGCCGCCGTCACGCAACTGGTTCGACCAGGGAGGCGAGGCCTACGCCCGCTTCCGGCCCGAGTACCCGCCCGCACTCGCCGCCTTCCTGGCCGCGGCGGCGCCGGACCGCGCGCTGGCCGTCGACGCCGGCTGCGGCAACGGGCAGCTGACCCAGCTGCTCGTCCCCTGCTTCGAACGCGTCATCGGCATCGATCCGAGCGCCGACCAGATCGCCAACGCCGGCACGCACGAACGCATCGCCTACCGCTGCGCCCCGGCCGAGCACATGCCCGTCGACGACGGCTGCGCCAGCCTGGTGACGGCGGCGCAGGCGGCGCACTGGTTCGACTTGCCGGCCTTTTATCGCGAAGTACGCAGGATCGCGCGGCCGGGTGCGCTGCTGGCGCTGGTCAGCTACGGCGTCATGGAGCTCGATCCCGACCTCGACGCGCGCTTCCAGCATTTCTACCACCACGAGATCGGCCCCTTCTGGCCGGCGCAGCGCAAGCTGGTCGACACCGGCTATGCGACGATCGACTTCCCCTTCGAGGAACTGGCGCCGCCGGCGCTGGACATCCGCTGCGCCTGGACCCTGCCCCAGTTCCTCGGCTACGTCGGCACCTGGTCGGCCGTGCGCAGCGCGCGCGAAGCCGGCCGCGACGACCTGCCGGGCGCGTTTGCCGACGACATCGCGGCCGCCTGGGGCGACCCCGGGCGCCAGCGGCCGGTGCGCTGGCCGATCAACATGCGGCTGGGGCGCGTGTAGTGCGCGGCGCGCCCGGGGCCGCAGGCCGGGGCGCGGTCGCGCGGCTGCCGGGCCGGCTCGCCTTCCTGCCGCTGCTGCTGGCGATCGGCGCCGGGTTGGCGTTCGGCCTCGCCGCGCCGGCGGCGGCCACCCACATGCACGTCCTGACCGAGGCCTTCATCCGCCTCCTCGGATGGCTGATGTGCCCGCTCATCTTCTGCATGCTGGTCGACGGGGCCGCCGCGCTCGGCCGCAACCGCGGCCTGGGCCGCATCGGCCTGGCCATGCTCGGCTATTTCGGTGCCATGTCGCTGCTGTCGATGGTGGCCGGCCTGCTGGCCGGCTGGGTGCTCGAGCCCGGCATCGGCATGGCGTCGGCGTCCGCCGGCGGGGCGGCGCTGGCGCAGCCGGGGGCAGGTACAGGAGCGGGAGTGGTTGCCGGCTACGCGCTGCCGCACTGGATGGATCTGCTGCCGCCGCTGCAGGCGAACAACCTGGTGGTGCTGGCGCTGGCCCTGCCGCTCGGCCTGGTCGCCGGCGCACGCGCGCACACGCCCTTCCTCGGCGCGATCGACCGCGCCCGCAATATCCTGCTGGCAGCGGTCAGGATCGTGCTGTGGCTGTCGCCGCTGGCCGCCTTCGGCGCGATGGCGTCGGCCGCCGCGCGCGCCGGGCTGGCATCCCTGCTGCCGCTGCTGCGCTTCATTTTCGCCATCAACCTGGTCAGCGTCCTGTTCGTGTTCGTCGTCTACGGCGGCGTGGCCCACCTGATCCGCCTGCCGCTGCTGCGTTTCATCGCCTTCCTGCGCGACGAACTGGTGCTGGTGGCGGTCACCGGCGCTTCGCTGGCGGTGCTGGCGCCGCTGAGCGACAAGCTCGAACGGCTCGGCTGCCCGCGCCGGCTCACCGACATCGTGCTGCCGTTCTCGTATTCGCTGAACCTGGCCGGCACCTATTTATATATCGCCATGGCGCTGGTGTTCCTGGCCGAGGCATCGGCCGTCCCGCTCGGCTGGCACGAGCTGGCCGTGATGCTGGGCGTCGGCCTGCTGAGCACCAAGGGCGCGGTCGGCGTCGCCGGCTCGGCACTGGCCACGCTGGCGACCACGGCGGCGCTGCTGCACGTGCTGCCGGCCGATTCGGTGGCGATGCTGGTCGCGATCGACAAGACCATGAAATGCCGGTTGCTGACCAACGTGCTCGGACATGGCCTGGCGTGCATCGTGCTGGCGCTGCGCGACGGCAGCCTCGACCGCGATGCCTTGCGCAGCGCGCTCGCAGCGCGGCCTTGAGCAGTCCTCGCGGCCGTCCATGCCCTGCGCGTGGCGGCCACGCCACTGTTTGAACGAACTCGACAATATGATAGCCGTTTGCCATTTCATCCCGGCATGATGGCCGTATATAATGAAAGTTAGCAACTTTCGCGCCAGTTTTGCTCGTTTCTGGCGTTCAACAAAAGGCTGTTCCTACCTGGCGCTTTCCTTCGACCGCATGACACTGGCCACTGACCAAAATACCGACGGGCACGGCCTGTCGCCGACCGCCCTGCAGTTCATCGCCATCCGCGACGCGGTCATGGATCACTGGGAGCGCGAAGTGCGCGCGCGCGTCGACGGCGCGCGCGACCTGCTGCGTCCGGTGCTGACCAATACCCTGCCGGCCTTTTTCGACAACATCGCGGAAGCCCTGAGCCCGGACCATCCGCGCGAACAGGCGTCGAGCGGCAGCAACGCGGCCGGGGTCCACGGCGGCGAACGTGCGCGCATGACGCCCTTCGGACCCGACCAGGTGGTGCACGAATACCAGATCCTGCGCGAGTCGATCGCCTTTGTCGCGCGCGGCCGGGTCGCGCTGGGCGAACGTGAATGGGCGATCATCGACGAGTCGATCAACGCCGCCACGCGCGAGGCGATCCGCGCCTTCACGCGCAGCCACGAAGAGCTGCGCCACAAGGTGGCGGCTGCCCTGTCGCACGACATGCGCACGCCGCTGTCGGTGGTCGCCAACGGCGCCCAGCTGCTCGGCCGCACCGACGACTGGTCGCTGGTGCGCAAGATCGCGGCCAAGGTGCAATCGAACGCGGACCGGCTCGAAGACATGATGGCCGAACTGCTGGATGCCCTGACCTTGCAAGGCGCGGCCAAGATCCCGCTGCACCTGACGCGCTTCGACATCCTCGACCTGGCGCGGGAAACGCGCGAACAGTACATCCCGGCCGCCGGCGATGCCGTCGCTATCGAGATCTCGGGCGAACCGGTCGTGGGTTACTGGTGCCGCGCCTCGCTGCGCCGTGCCCTGGAGAACCTGATCGGCAACGCGCTCAAGTATGGCGACCGCGGCACCGTCAGCATCCTGGCGCACCAGACGCGCGGCCGCATGATGCTGAGCGTGCACAACCAGGGCAATCCGATTCCGGAAGAGCAGCACGACCGCATCTTCGATTACCTGCGCAGGGAAGCCGGGCCGCTGTCCGCGACCGGCTGGGGCATCGGCCTGCCGTTCGTGAAAGCGGTGGGCGAAAGCCACGGCGGCAGCGTCACGGTGGACAGCTCGCCGGAACTCGGCACCACCTTCCTGATCGACATCCCGGTCGACTGTCGCCCATTCGTCGAACAGGACCGCGGCCAGCTCGCCGTCTCCTAGGCGGCTGCGCCGCCCGCGTTAGCGGTCTTCCGGATGCGCGCGCCGCTCCGGCGGATCGCCTTCCTCGAAACCGGCGACGAAGATCATCAGCAGCTCGCTGGCGACCTTTCCCTCCCCCGCTTCCAGCAGATCGTTGGCGAATGCGGCCAGTCCGGCCGTGCCGACCTTGCCGTCCGCGTGATCGACGGCGCGCCGGGTAACCTTGCCGAGTTGAAACGCCAGTTCAGCTACGCTGGCCTTTTCCGGTTCTTGCATGTCATACCTCTCTAGTATTTACCTAAAAAATATTCTGAATGGATGAATTAGGATTATTCCTAGTACTGACTTAGGAAATTTCCTAGTTAATTAAGAATTATTGAAGCGTAGTATATGACTTGAGTAAATAACCATACCAACACGATAGCGGTGGACGCCCCAAGCGATGTGCCGGCAAGGGCGCTTTCACGCGGGGACAATAAGGGCTTGTGCGACTGGAGATCAACATGTCGGCCCAGCATTCCGTTCGGCTCACCCAGCTGCTTTCCGCCAAAGACGAGGTACTTGCCGCCTGGCTGGCAGCGGTTCGAAAAGAGATTCCCTACGCTTGCAGCATTTCGCTGCCGGCCCTGGTCAATACCTTGCCGGCGTTCTACGAACACCTGGTGCTGACCATGACCGGCGCGGAAGAGCCATTCGATCATGCCAGGATCGCCGCCGAACATGGCGGCCAGCGCGCCCGCGTGACGCGCTTCAATGCCGGCTCCATCGTCCACGAATTCCAGTTGCTGCGCAGCGCGATCGTCGATACCTGGGACCGGGCCGGCATCGTCCTCGACCTCGACGAGGTGGGCCGCCTGAACCATGCGATCGACGTGGCGCTGCGCGAATCCCTGACCGGCTTCTCGCTGGCCCAGGTACAGATCCGCGAGCAGTTTTTCTGCGCCTTGACGCATGACCTGCGCACCCCGCTGGCGGCGGCGACGGCCGCGGTCACCCTCATCCACAAGACCGACGATCCGGTACGCATCCAGCAGATGGCGCAGATCGCGATGCGCCAGCATACGCGGCTCGCCACCATGATCTGCGACCTGCTCGACATGATGGTATTCAACGCCGGCCCGGCGCTGCTCGACGTGACCCACACGGCGCTGCTGGAGCCGGTGAACGAGGCGGTCGCCAGCGTCGCCTTTTCGTCCGGCCGCGACATCCGCCTCGACGGCGAACCGCTATGCGGGCAATGGCATGCCGAGGCAATCCGCCGCGCCGTCGAGAACCTGCTCAACAACGCGGTTAAGTACAGCACCAGGGAAACCCCGATCGACGTCGCCGTCTACGCAAAAGACGGTGCCGCCGTCGTCGCCGTGAGCAACGCCGGGCCGCCGATTCCCGAGGACCAGACCGAAGCCATTTTCCAGCTGTTCCGGCGCGCCCGCGGCGACGGCGAACGCGGCATTGCCGGATGGGGCATCGGCCTGCCCTACGTGCGCACCGTCGCCGAACAGCATGGCGGCAGCATCACCGTCGACAGCACTCCGGCGCGCACCACCTTCCTGCTGGCACTGCCCCTGGACCGCATCTGACCGGGTCCGGGCGGGGGTGGACCAGACCACCTGGCGCCGGCGATCCGGCCCGCCACCGGGCGCCAGGCGGCCCCGGCAATACCACTTAAATACCTGTTGACATGGAAACCTTGCCAACCTATAGTCTGCGGACTTGGTCGTTGACAGCTAATCAATAGAACAGTCAGGCAATCAAACATGACGGTGCTCGCGCAACTCGCCGATTTCCGGCCCGATGCCAACAGCGGCACGCCGCTCTACATCCAGGTCGCCAACAAGCTCTCCAGCGGCATCATCAGCGGCGACTGGCGCGCCAACGAGGCGC
>Ga0308160_10002037_pt1 | contig 25808 bp, 25 predicted proteins | sample PhyFR1_FD_201036 | JGI IMG/M metagenome (GOLD analysis project Ga0308160, IMG submission 201036) | Phyllosphere microbial communities from UC Gill Tract Community Farm, Albany, California, United States - DLSLF.R1 | ecosystem: Host-associated > Plants > Phyllosphere > Unclassified | place: USA... | reverse complement strand
CCCTAACTGGCTTTCTGTATTCTGGTGCCGACGGCGAGACTCGAACTCGCACAGCTTGCGCCACTACCCCCTCAAGATAGCGTGTCTACCAATTTCACCACGTCGGCTGGAGACCAGTATTCTACATCGCCTTACTAGGTTTTATCAACGATCAAATTGACCTAGTACAAGGAAAAATACTGTTTTTCTCAACTTTTTGAATACTGGATTCGCCCTTCGCCGGTTCGGCGAAGTGCTGATGCTGCTACCGGCCTTACATGAGAACAATATGCTCTTTGCAAATCCGGTGCGCGCGGCGGTCGGGGCGCCGTGCTGCGCATCGTTGTAGACCAATATTTCTATCTACTGTCTTATATAAGACATCTTATACGGAAGAGACGACGTCGGCAAGGTCGCAGGGGCTATGCAACGTGGTTTTTCAGGCCCGGCGCACGACTCGGGCCTCATGAAAAAAGGCCGACAGCATGAACCGTCGCGGACGGTCTGCTGTCGGCCTTGGGCCTGCCCGGCGATGCCTTCGCCAGGGCCGGCGCCGCGCGCGGGAGCGCGGCGCGATCGATGTAGATTACTTGGCCGGTGCGGCCGGTGCCGGTGCTGCCGGTGCCGGAGCGGCTGCGGCCGGCGCTTGCGGCACGTCCTGGGCCGGTGCCGGCGCGGTCGCTGCCGGGGCTGCCGGAGCGGCGGCACCCGGAACGCCTGCGGCCGGATTCGGTGCCGCGGGCACGCCTGGCGCCGGGGCGGCCGGGGCCTTGATGCCTTCCATCACGCCGCCGCTGACGCCGGCGTGCGGGCGGTTGGTGCCGAAGTAGGCCAGGGCCAGGGTCGAAGCGAAGAAGACCGCGGCGGCGACGGCGGTCGACTTCGACAGGAAGTTCGACGAGCCGCTGGCGCCGAACAGGCTGCCGGACGCGCCGGAACCGAAGGCGGCGCCCATGTCGGCACCCTTACCGTGCTGGACGAGCACCAGGCCGATGATGGCCAGCGCGGACAGGACCTGCACCACAACGATCAGATTGAACAACACGTTCATTATTTATTCCATTCCAAGGTTTAACTACGTAACAAACTCTTCGCTTCAACACTACGTGCTTCAAAACTATGAAGCCCGGACCGCGGCCCGGGCTGCGTTTTCCACCCCTGCCCTTATCAGGCGGAATGAATGATGCCCAAGAAATCCTGGGCCTTCAAGGCCGCCCCGCCGATCAGGCCGCCATCGATGTCGGGCTGGGCCAGCAGGTCCTTCGCATTCTCCGGCTTCATGCTGCCGCCGTACAGGATAGCCACCAGCTCCGCCGCCCCGGCATTGCGCGCCTTCAGCTGCGCGCGCAGGTGGGCGTGCACCGCCTGGGCCATTTCCGGCGTGGCGTTCCTGCCGGTGCCGATCGCCCATACGGGTTCATAGGCCACGACGATCTTCGCCACATCGGCCGCGTCCAGCAATTCCAGCACCGCGTCCAGCTGGGCGCCGACCACTTGCGCGGTCTTCCCCGCTTCGCGCTCGTCCAGGGTTTCGCCGACGCAGACGATCGGGGTCATCCCTTCCGCCAGCACGGCTTTCGCCTTCTGCGCCACCATCTCGCTGCTTTCCATATGGTAGGCGCGGCGTTCGGAGTGGCCGACGATCACATAACGGCAGGCGAATTCGGACAGCATCTTCGCGCATACTTCGCCGGTAAAGGCACCGAAGCCATGCACCGACACATCCTGCGCACCCCATGCAATCGGGGTGCCCGACAACGCGTCCTCGCATTGCTGCAGGTAGGGCGACGGGACGCACACGGCGCATTGCGCACGCGCGCTATCGAGTCCCGCGGCGATGTCCGCCAGCAGCCTTGCGTTGCCCGCGCGGCTGCCATTCATCTTCCAATTGCCTATGATGAGTTTGGCACGCATCAAAACCCCACGGTCAAATAACCCGCTATTTTAGCGGTCGTTGAAAAGACGGTCAAACCACAGCTGACCTTAAGCGTTGCTTTCATATCAATTCCCTTGCTGAGATGCCACATCGAGCATGATCTTGCCCACGTGCGTGCTGCTTTCCATCAGCGCATGTGCCTCGGATGCCTGCTCGAGCGGGAAGGTTTTGAAAATGACCGGCTTGATCGTACCGCCCGCCAGCAGCGGCCATACGCGTTCGCGCAATTCGCGCGCGATTTGCGCCTTGAAGGCGACCGGGCGCGGACGCAGGGTCGAACCGGTGATGGTCAGGCGCCGGCGCAGCACCTGGCCGAGGTCCACATTCGCCTTGGCGCCGCCCAGCAGCGCGATGACGACGATGCGGCCATCGTCGGCCAGGCAGGACACTTCACGCGCCACGTAGTCGCCGCCGACCATGTCGAGCACCACGTCGACGCCATTCCCGCCCGTCAATTCCTTGACCACGGCGGCAAAGTCTTCTTCCTTATAGTTGATGGCGCGTTCGGCGCCGAGTGCCTCGCAGGCACGGCATTTGTCCGCGCTGCCGGCGGTGGCGAACACGCGGTGGCCCAGGGCTTTTGCCACCTGGATCGCGGTGACGCCGATACCGGAGCTGCCGCCCTGCACCAGCAGGGTTTCGCCTTCCTTCAGGCCGGCGCGCTGGAATACATTGCTCCACACCGTGAAGAAGGTTTCCGGCAAGGACGCCGCTTCCAGCGCCGACAGGCCGGCCGGCACCGGCAGGCATTGCGCCAGCGGCGCGGCGCAGTACTCGGCATAGCCGCCGCCCTGCACCAGCGCGCACACCAGGTCGCCCTTCCGGAAACCGCTGTCGCCCAGGTCGCCGTCGACGATTTCGCCGGCCACTTCCAGGCCCGGCAGGTCGGACGCGCCCGGCGGCACCGGGTACTGGCCGAGACGCTGGAACACGTCCGGGCGGTTGACGCCGGCCGCCTGCACCTTGATCAGGACTTCGCCCGGCTTGAGCTCGGGCAGCGGCCGCTCGCACGGACGCAGGACTTCAGGCCCGCCCGGCTGCGTAATTTCGATAGCTCGCATGACTGACATAGCAATAAGCACCTAGTTAAATAAAGAGCAATTGTACGCGACCGTCCAACCCCATCCAAGCGAGCTCGACCGTGATATCGCTAACACCGACCACATCGTGAACCGCGGCATTTTTATGCGTGCCGGGTTGGCGCTGGATCAAGGAAGCGGCCCGCCCGGTCCTTGTCGCCAAGGCCGAGCCCGCCTAGATTGGCTGAGCGAGCCCATGCATAGCGCATCGCGCTTCCCGCGCGGCGCCATGGAACTCAATTCTAAGGAGCAAGATAATGAACTTGAGCCTGACTGCCCTGCTTGACGCCGGGCGCCGCCAGCTGGCGGCATGGATGCCGACCGTTCCGCCGCAACACGCACCCCGTGCGCGCCGCGGCTTCATACTCGCCGGCCTCGGCCTGGCCGCCGCGCTGGCCTGCCAGCCGCCGGCCGTATATGCCCAGGACTGGAACGCCGATCGCTGGGTTGGTACCTGGGGCGCGGGCCCGGGCGGCCCGCCGCTGCCGGCCAACACCCAGACCTTCACCGACCAGACCGTGCGCCTGATCGTGCATACCAGCATCGGCGGCACGCGGGTCCGGATCCGCCTGTCGAACGAATTCGGCAGCGTGCCACTGCGCATCGGCGCCGCCCACGTCGCCCTGCGCGGCGCCGGTGCCGACATCCAGCCGGGCAGCGACCGCGTGCTGACCTTCAGCGGCTTCCCCGGCATCACGATCCCGCCGGGCGCGCCGGTGCTGTCCGACCCGGTCGACCTGAACGTGCCGGCCCTGTCCGACCTGGCGGTCAGCCTGTACCTGCCCGGCACCGTGGGCGCGACCACCATCCACGGCACGGCCAGCCAGACCAACTACGTGTCGCTGCCGGGCGCCGACTTCACGGGCGCCGCCACCTTCCCGACCCAGCGTACCATCCTGTCCTGGCCCTTCCTGACCGAAGTCGACGTCACGGGCGGCGGCGCCGCCATCGTCACCCTCGGCGACTCGATCACCGACGGCACGCGCAGCACGCCGGACACCAACAACCGCTGGCCCGACTGGCTGGCGCGGCGCCTGCAGACGGTGCGGGATCCGGTCGCCGGCGTGAACAACGTGCTGGGTGTGGTGAACCGCGGCATCAGCGGCAACCGCCTGCTGTCGAATCCGCCGGAAGGCTCGCTGGCCGGACGCAGCATCCAGGAGCGCTTCGACCGCGACGTGCTCGCCACCGCCGGGGTGCGCTACATGACCTTGATGATCGGCATTAATGACATCGGGAACAGCTCGGCCACCAGCCCGGTAACGGCGAACGACCTGATCGCCGGCTACCGCCAGGTGATCGCGCGGGCGCACGCCAAGGGCATCGCCGTGTATGGAGCGACGCTGACGCCGTTCGAGGGCGCCGGCTATTACTCACCGGAGAAGGAAGTGGTGCGCCAGTCCGTCAACAACTGGATCCGCTCCAGCGACGAGTTCGATGGCGTGATCGACTTCGACCGCGTCACGCGCGATCCGAGCCACCCGGCGCGTTTCCTGCCGGCCTACGACAGCGGCGACCACCTGCATCCGAACGACCTCGGGTACCAGGCCATGGGCACGGCCGTTCCGCTCGAACTGTTCCGTTCGATCGGCGCGGCGGGCTTGCGGGCAGTACCGAAACTGTCGGGCTCGGCCTACAAGTAAGGTTCGTGTAAGTTTGACATGCTGGGCGCGTAGCCGTTTAGATACTGAACACGAGCCCGGACGTAAAAACCGCCAGCCCAGGCTGGCGGTTATCGACAATCATGCTGGGAGAGATCAGCGTTTGTTGTCGTTCTTGTGGCTCTGCGAGCCGGCCTTGGCGTGCTGCTCCGAGGAGCCGCCGCGGGTGCCGCCGCCGGATTGCTGGCCACCCTGGTTGCCGCCGCCCTGGCTCTGCGAGTTGCCGTCGTTCTTGTGGCTCATCGAGCCGGCACGGCGTGCCTCTTCCGAGGTGAACTCGTGGGCATTGCCCGATGCGTGAGCGGCCTTGCCGCCTTCGGATGCGATTTCACGCTGCTTTTGCGGGTCCATCGATGCGAAGCCGCGGTTGCTGGTGTCGCTCTGGTTGTTGCCTTTGTTGCCGCCTTGATTCGATGCCATGATAGCCTCCAATGAATGGTTGAGTCTGCGTCAAGCCACGTTCAGAACTGGCTGAGACAGGACCATCTTAGCCACCATGGCCGTGTCCGCCCACCATATACACGCCATCGCTTTGTAGGAGTTGGCCTTCATGGATTGTCATCCGACTCTGGCCATCAGCGAGCAATTTTATGGGCTTCAGCCGCTGGGCATGCCCGTGTGCGATTGCGTCGGCAGCGCCGTGCCGGGCTTCCAGTTGCGCGACAGCGCCTGGGCTTCGTCGATCTGTTCCTGGGTCATCTGGCGCGCGATGCTGGCGCGCTGGTCGCCGGCATTGCGGTGGCCGCTGGCGGCCGCCAGGTTCCACAGCATGTAGGCGATGACGACATCCTGCGGCATGCCGGCCACGTGGTAGCGGTACATCAGGCCGAGCGCGTGCTGGGCGTCCGGATGGCCCTGCTCGGCGGCCTTGCGGAACCACTGCACCGCCAGCTTCTGGTCCTGCGGTACCGCGTTGCCGGTGTAGTACATGGCGCCGATCACGTACTGGGCGTCGGCCTTGCCCTGCTGCGCCGCCTTGTAGTGCCAGGTAAAAGCCTGCTTGTAGTCGCGCTGCACGCCGCGGCCCATGTAGTACATCAGGCCCAGCAGGTGCTGGGCGTCCGCGTTGCCGGCCTTGGCCAGCGGCGTGATCTCCTTGAGCGCCAGCGCGTAGTTGCGGGCATTGTAGGCATTCGCGCCTTCGCTGAAGCCCGCCATCGCACTGCCGTGCAGCCCCAGCGCGAACAGGATGGCAATGGTGATTTTTCTCATTCTCTTGTCCGGGCCTACTTCCAGCTGACCTTGCCCAGCCCGTCGACCGCGACCTTGCGGTTCTGGGGCTTGCCGTACACCGTCACCGAGCCCAGGCCCGACAGGTTCAGGTTGACGTTCTGGTGCGCCGTGACGCGGGCATTGCCCAGGCCGGACAAGTCGATGGTGACGCTGTCGGCATTGAATTGCTGGGCATCCAGGCTGCCCAGGCCGTTGAGGTCGGCCTTGAGCCAGCGCGCGCGCCCGTTCAGCGTGACGAAGCCGGCGCCCTGCAGGTTCAGCTCGACACCCTCCCCGCTCAGGCCCTGCAGCTGCATGCTGCCGACGCCGCCCAGGCTGGCGCTGACGATGCGGTAGTTGGCCGAGACCCGCATCGAACCGGCGCCATCCAGGTTCAGGCTCAGTGTCTCGCCCGAGAAGCCGGCGACGTCGGTCGAGCCCATGCTCTCCGAGACCACTTCGCGCAGTTGCGGCAGCGTCAGGTCGGCATGCAGCACGCCCATGCGCACGCGGCCGTGCATCTCGGTCTCGATGGAGAGGGTGTCGCCGCTCTGCACGGTGACTGTCCGCGCCAGCCAGCGCGGCTCGCCGGTCAGGGTCAGGCTGGGCGTGCCGCCCTGGCGGATGCGCAGGTCGACCGCGCCGTCCAGCCGCACGCGCACCACGCGGGCGTCGATCGTGCGGGTCTCGCTGGCCGTTTCCGGCGCCGCCTGTACCGTCCCCAGGATTGCCCACAAGCCCAGTTGCGCCAGTCCGAGGGTCATCATCTTGCTCATCGCATCTCCAGATTCTTGTCGTCGCTTGCCCGATGCCTTTATTATTAGAATTGTTGCAAGGCAATACACTACCACTCAGGTGCCGGCAATGCCAGGATATTCATGCTCCGGCGTCCGCACCTTGCCAAGATTGCAGCGTAAGGCGGGCCGCCGGCAATGCCTACCGGATTGCGACGAACTGCAGGAATCGCCGCCTGGCTTGTCAAAAACTGTAGAAAGTTGCATACATATGTGGGTTTATGTTCATTGCATTGCGTTAAGATAATCCCCGCTTTCCATTACCCGAGGTTTATCAATGCGCATACGCCAACTCCCCGCCCTGCTGGCCGGCCTGGGACTGGCGCTGTCGGCCCAGGCGGCCAGCAGCGACCAGTGGACCCTGCCGGTCAAGGTCAAGAAGCTCGACAATGGCCTGACCGTCATCGTCTCCGAAGACCATACCTCGCCCACCGTGGGCGTCTCGGTCGTCTACCACGTCGGCATGCGCCTCGAGCCGCGCAACCGCACCGGCTTCGCCCACCTGTTCGAGCACCTGATGTTCCAGGGCACCCCGAATGCGCCGAAGGGCGTGTTCGACCGCACCATCACCGGCGGCGGCGGCAACAACAACGGCTCGACCCGCCCGGACTTCACCAACTACATCGAAACCGCGCCGGTCTCGAGCATCGAACCGATCCTGTGGCTCGAAGCCGACCGCATGAAGACCCTGGACTTCAATCCGGCCACGCTGAAGAACCAGCAGGACGTGGTGAAGGAGGAAATCCGCGTCAACGTCAAGAACCAGCCCTACGGCGGCTTCTCCTGGATCGACATCAGCAAGCTGGCCTTCAACAAGTGGGAGAACAACCACGACGGCTACGGCAGCTTCGAAGACCTCGAAGGCGCCAGCCTGGACGACGTGCGCGCCTTCCACCGCGACTACTATGGCCCGAACAACGCGGTGCTGGCGATCGCCGGCGACGTGACCCCGGCCCAGGGCTTCGCGCTGGCCCAGAAATACTTCGGCGGCATCGCGGCGCGACCGACGCCGAAAGCCACCGACTTCTCGGAAGGCTTGAACACCCAGGAAAAACGCATCGAGCAGAGCGATGCCCTGGCCCAGGTGCCGGCCATCGCCGCCGGCTGGAAGGTGCCGCCGCGCGGCCACCGCGACCAGGCGCCGATGGCGGTGCTGGCCGAGCTGCTGGCCGGCGGTGATGCCTCGCTGTTCTACCAGGGCCTGGTCAAGGGCCGCGAGATCGCGCTGAACGTGTCGGGCGGCTACGGCCTGACCGGCCCCTTCGAATACGACGGTCCGACCCTGTACACCGTCACCGGCCTGTACAAGCCGAACGGCAGCGCCGACGCGATGCTGGCCGCGATGGATGAGGAAATCGGCAAAGTGGCGAAGAACGGCGTCGACGAAGCGACCCTGAAGCGCGTCAAGACCCGCATGCTGGCCAGCTGGAACAACCGCCTGGAAAACTTCCTGAGCCGCGCCGACACCCTGGCCAAGCTGCAGACGCTGTGGGGCGACGCCGACGTCGTCAACAAGGTGCCGGGCTGGATCGAAGGCGTGAGCTCGAGCGACATCCAGCGCGTCGCCGCCACCTACCTGGTGCCCGCCAACCGTACCGTGATCGACCGCAAGCCGGTGGCCAAGGCCGCCGCCGGCGCGCAGAAATGAGGAGCGCATCGATGAACAAACTGATGCTGACACTGGCTGTATCCGCCCTGTTCGCCCAGGCCGCGCCGTCAATCGCCGCCGACACCCCGGCCCCGGCCGGAGCGCCGGCCGCCAGCATGCCGGCCTACGGCAAGGACAAGCCGCTGCCGACCCCGCACATCGCCAAGAAGACCCTGGCCAACGGCCTGCAGGTATGGGTGGTGCCACGCAGTGGCGTGCCGCGCGTTGACATGGTGCTGGCCGTACGCGACGCCGGCTACGGCGCCGACGATGCCGCCCGCCCCGGCTTCGCCGAGATGCTGGCCGGGCTGCTCAACGAAGGCACCGCCAAGCGCGACTCGCGTGCGATCGCCGAGACGGCGCAGGGCCTGGGCGGCTCGGTGGCCGCCAGCGCTAACGCCGACGGCATCCTGGTCTCGGCCAATGCCCTAGCCTCGCAAGCCGGCCCGATGATGCAGCTGCTGGCCGAAGTGGCGCGCACGCCCTCCTTCCCGACCAAGGAAGTGGCGCTGGCCAAGGCCAACGCGCTGCAGTCGCTGCGCGTGGCCGAGACCCAGCCGCGCTTCCGCGCCAGCCGCGCGCTCGACCGCGCCATCTACGGCGACCACCCCTACGGCCATACCGAGCCGAGCGCCGAGTCGATCAATGCCACCACCGAGGAGCTGCTGCGCGGCGAGCACGCCAAACGCTTCCGCCCGGAGCGCGCGCTGCTGGTGATCACCGGCCGCATCGGGGAAGCGGAAGCGATGAAACTGGCCAGCCAGGCCTTCGGCGACTGGAAAGGCAAGGGCCCGGCGGCGCTTGACACGCCGAAGGCACCGGCCGGCGCCAAGCCGGTGCGCATCCTGCTGGAGCGTCCGGGCAGCGTGCAGTCGACGGTCCGCCTGGGCAGTCCGGGCATCGCCGCGACCGCGCAAGACCAGGTGCCGCTGCGCATGGCCAGCACCATCCTGGGCGGCGGTTTCTCGAGCCGGGTGAACATCAACTTGCGCGAGGAAAAGGGTTACACCTACGGCGCCTCGGCCGGCGCGCGCCTGCTGCGCGAAGGCGGCGCGATCGTCGGCGGCGCCGACGTGCGCAACGACGTCACCGGCGCCGCGCTGACCGAGTACTTCAACGAGTACAAGCGCATCGGCAGCGAGCTGGTATCCCCGGACGAGATGCGCATGCACAAGCGCTACGTCGCCGGCGGCTACCTGCTGAGCAACCAGATGCAGCGCGCGGTGGCGGCCACGCTGGCCGGCAACTGGCTGGTCGGCCTGCCGCCGGAGTTCCTGGCGCAGTACGTGCCGCTGATCGAGAAGGTCACGCCGGAACAGGTGCGCGAGGTGTCGAAGAAATATTTCTCGCCGGAGAACCAGTCGATCGTGGTGGTCGGCGACAGCAAGGCCGTGGGCGAACAGCTCAAGGCCTTTGGCGAGTTCAGCGTCAGCGACAAGTAAGCGCTGCGTCGTCCGGAAATACACAAGCCACCCGGGTGCAAGCCCGGGTGGCTTTTTTATCGTTGATGATCTGAAGGTTTACTTTTTCGCCGACTGCTTCGAGCCGCTGCCGGACGACTGCTTCGTCTCGCCGTGCTCGGCACGCTGCTTGTTGACGATGCGCGACGCGACCTCTTCCTCGCGGCCGGGGTAGCGGTGTTCCTTCTTGAACTCGGTTTCCAGCTTCTTGAACTCTTTTTCGCGTTTCGGGCTGGCGCCACGGGGCATGATGACCTCCAATCGGTGATGTCGATGGAGGGAGCGTAGACCCGCTGAGTAGCGGTGGACAGTGCGGTGACGCACGTTGTGGCTGAACGCGTGGACGGCGAGCCGTCCACGCGTTCATGCTGCCTTTGCTCAGCCTTGTAAAGCTTTTTCCAGGTCGTCCAGCTCGGCCGGCTTGACCAGGTGCGCATCGAAGCCCGCCGCCTGTGCCTTGCGCCGGTCTTCCGGCGAGCCGTAGCCGGTGTGGGCCACCAGCCGGATCGCGTTCAGCTGCGGATGCGCCTTGAGGCGGCGCGCCAGCTCGTAGCCGTCGACGCCCGGCAGGCCGATGTCGAGCACGATCACGTCGGGCTTCTTGTCCAGCGCCATCTGCTCCAGGTGGCTGGCGTCGGCCGTGGTGAAGGCTTCGTACCCCATCTCGGCCAGCAGGAAGGCCATCATTTCCATCGCGTCGACGTTGTCGTCGACCAGCAGCACGCGGCGTCCGCCGCTGGCCTGCTTGCCCGGTACCGAATCCATGGTTTCCTCCTGTTGTCCATCCGTGGTGCGCAGCACCGGCAATTCCACTGTAAACGTGCTGCCCAGGCCGATGCCCGGGCTGGTCGCCGACAGGTGCCCGCCATGCATCTCGAGCAGGCGCGAGACCAGCGACAGGCCGATCCCGAGGCCTTCCGGCGCGCGGTCCGGCGGCACCGCGGCCTGGGCGAACATGCCGAAGATGCGCGACAGATTGTCCTCGGCGATGCCGATGCCGTTGTCCTGCACCGCGATGCGCACCACGTCCCCGTCGAGCGTGACCGCGACCCGGATCATGCCGCCCATTGGCGTGAACTTGGCCGCATTATGCAGCAAATTGCCCATCGACTGCGCCAGGCGCACCGGGTCGCCCTCGACCCAGATCCGCTGCTGGGGCTGTACCACCTCGAGGCGGTGCTCGCGCGCCTGGATCAGCGGACCGGCGGTCTCGATCGCCTGGGCGATCACGCTGCCCAGCTCCACCTCTTCCTTGCGCAGCGCGATCTTGCCTTCGGAGATGCGCGCCACGTCGAGCAGGTCGTCGACCAGGTGCGCCAGGTGGTCGACCTGGCGCGTGATCACTTCGCGCGCGCGCGCCTGGCGCTCTTCGGCGCCGGCGCCGGTGCTGCCCAGCAGCGCGGCGGCATTGCGGATCGGCGACAGCGGGTTGCGCAGCTCGTGGGCCAGCGTGGCCAGGAATTCGTTCTTGTTGGCGTCCGCCGAGCGCAGCAGACCTTCCATTTCGCGGCGCCGCGTGATGTCGCTGGTCACGCGCGCCACCCGGTACACCTCGCCGCGGCGGTCGCGTACCGGGAACAGGCGGTCGCGCACCCAGCGCACGGTGCCGCCCTCGCACACGATGCGGAACTCGGCCTCGTAGTGCGGCGCGTCCTGCATCGCATTCCACAGCGCGGTCACGTAATCGCGGTCGTCCGGGTGCACGGACTCGAGCCAGCTGCCCGGCTGCTGCTGCAGCGCCTCGACCGGACGGCCCCAGATCGCGCTGTAGGCCGGACTCACGTATTCGAGCGTGCGCGCCGGGATCGAGAACATCCAGAACACGTCCTCGATATTGTCGGTCAGCTGGCGGAAGCGCTCCTCGCTGTCGCGCAGCGCGCTCTGGGTCTGGCGCATGCGCAGCAGCGCGTTGACGTTGGCGATCAGCTCGTCGGCTTCGATCGGCGCGGCCAGGTAGTTGTCGGCGCCGCCCTCCAGGCCGCGGATCTTGTCGGCGCGCCCGGTCAGCGCGGCCGAGGTCTGCAGCACCAGCACGGCGGCGCTGTCCGGGTCGGCCTTGATGCGGCGGCAGACTTCGATGCCGTTGATGTCCGGCAGCTTGACGTCGAGCAGGACCAGCGCCACCTCGCCGCGCTTGGTGATGGTCAGCGCGTCGGTGCCGTTGGTCGCCTCGACCACATGGAAGCCGGCGCTCTGCAGGATGCGGGTCTTGGCGTAGCGGGCGCCGTCGTTGTCGTCGACGTTGAGGATCAGGGTGGAAGGGACGTTCATCATCGTGTTCAGTCGTAGCTTGACTCGGACGGGGTCGGGAAGCGGCGCGGCAGGATCAGGCTGAAGGTCGAGCCCTCGCCCACCCGGCTGTCCACTTCCACGCGGCCGCCCAGCAGGTCGGCCAGCTTGCGGCACAGGGGCAGGCCCAGGCCGGTCCCCTTGCTGCGGCGCTGCAGGGGATGTTCGATCTGGCTGAACTCCTCGAAGATCAGTTGCAGGTTCTCGGGGCCGATGCCGATCCCGGTGTCGGCGACCTGGAAGCGGATCTCGTCGGCGCCGGGGTCCAGTTCGGCCGACACCCGCACCTCGCCCTGCTCGGTGAATTTCAGGGCGTTCGAGATGAAATTGCGCAGGACCTGGGCGATCTTGCCCTCGTCCGAATCGAAAGGCGCGACGCCCTCGGACGGCGCGAACACCAGGTCCACGCGCGCTTCGTCGACCAGCGGGCGCAGCATGCCCTTGAGCGCGCGGAACAGGTTCTCGACCACCACCGGCGCCGGGAACACCTCGACCTTGCCCGCCTCGATCTTGGCCAGGTCGAGCAGGTCGTTGACCAGCTCGGACAAGTCGACGGCGGCCTTCTCGATGTACTTGACCTGGCGTTCCTGCTCCTCGGTCAGGTCGCCGTCCATGCGTCCCAGCAGCAGCTGGGACAGCGCGCGGATCGAGGACAGCGGCGTGCGCAGCTCGTGGCTGGTGTTGGACAGGAAGCGCGACTTCATCTCGTCGGCGCGGCGCAGGCGCTCGGCCTTGTCCTCGATCTCTGCGTACAGCGCGACGATGCCGCGGTTGGTGTCTTCCAGTTCGCGCGTGAGCGACAGCAGGTCTTCCTGGCGCTCGCGCAGCTCGGCCAGCGTGGACGCCAACTCGCGGTTCTGGAGGTGCACCTCGAGGTAGGTGTTGGCCACCGGGCTGTCCTTGGCCAGCTGCGTGCCCAGCTCGAGCAGCTGCGCCTGGCCGATGTGCTCGTGCGGCGGCAGCGCCTTGCTCATCGCGATGGCGGGCGTGGCCGGATCGAGTTCGCACTCATCCATCAGGCGGTGCGCGGTGACCACGGCATCCTGCGGCAGTGGCCCGGATGCATCCGGGCCGGCGCCGACCGTCACCGCCAGGACCTGGTGCCGGCCGTCGTCGCGCAGCTCGAACACCGCGCGCCCGCCAAAGCGCAGCTGGCAGGCGGCGCGCGCCACCTCCGACACCGCGGTGGCGATGCGCACCTGGTCCTGCTGCGAAAAGCCGAGCAGCTGCGAGACCTGGCGCGCGCGCTGGCGCACCAGCACCACGTCCTGGTCGTTGTGCAGGCCGACGTTGAGGATGCGCTGGGCGTTCAAGGCTGTCTCCTGTGGCGGCGGCGTGCCACCAGTACCATCGCGTCGTCGCGGCGGCGGATGAAGTCGCGCATCAGGATGCCGGCGACGATCGCCGGCGCGCGCACCGCCAGGCCCGGGTAGGCGTTCAGGTCCCACTGGGTCTGGATGCCGTCCGAATGGAAAATGCACAGCGCGTCCGGCGGGCAGGCCGCCGTGAATTCCTGCACCTTGCGCACGTTGTGGCCGACGATGCCGTTGTGCGACACCATGGCGCGGCGCGTATCCCCGTCATAGACCACGCCGGCCACGTTGCCGATGCCGGCAAAGCGCAGTTCGTCGCTGCCATAGTCGATGCGCGCCACCGACAGCGCGGCGCCGCGGGTCGGGCGCAGCGCCTCGTGCGCCGCCTGTACCGTGCCCGCCGGCGCGCCGGCCGGACGGGCTTCCAGCGCGCGGACCGCGGCGGCAGCGGCCTTGTGGGCTTCCGGCCCGTGGCCCAGCCCGTCGACGCCGAGCAGGGTCGCGCCATCGAGGTCGCAGGCCACGGCCCAGCCGTCGCCGCAATCGTCCTCGCCGGCGATCGGCACCAGCAGCGCGGCGGCTTCGACGCCGCAGGGTTGCGGCGGCGCCGGGCTGCTCCAGACGCGCATGAAGAAGGCGGCGCCCTTGTCGCGCATGCTCCAGACGTCGAACTCGTCGGCCTGGCGCTGCAGCGCGCCGAGGCCGGTGCCGGACGTGCCTGCGGTCGAAAAGCCGTCGCGCAGGCTGCTGGAGAGGTCGGCGATGCCGGGGCCGTTGTCGACCGCGAGCACGTCCACGCCCGGCGTGTCGACGCCGGACTGGGCGCGCATGATGTACAGCATGCCCTCGCCGGCGTGCTTGAGGATGTTGGTGGCGGCTTCGGTGATCACGATCGCCAGGCGCCCGGCCTGGACTTCCGCGAACCCGAGGGAATCCGCCAGCTTCTGGCCCGCGCGCCGGGCGGCGGCGACGTCGCTGGCGTGTACGATCGGGAAGCTGATCTGCGGCTGCAGTGAACTGATCAGCGTTTCCATTTGACGACAGACACCGCGGTGCCTTCTCCCGGACGGGTATCGATGGCGAATTCGTCGCACAGGCGCTTGGAGCCGCTCAGCCCGAGGCCGAGGCCGCCGCCGGTCGTGTAGCCGTCGCGCAGCGCCAGCTCGATGTCCGGGATGCCCGGGCCGTTGTCGACGAAGATCAGGCCGATGCCCTGCCTGATGCCGTCGGCGAGCGCATCGAGGTGGACTCCGCCGCCGCCGCCGTACTTGATGGTGTTACGCGCCAGTTCGCTGGCGGCGGTCACCAGCTTGGTCTGGTCGACCAGCGACAGCGCGATCGCGACGGCGCGCTCGCGCACCTGCTTGCGCAGGTTGACCACGTCCTCGTCCGAACGCAGCGGCAGGGTCGTGCGCCCGGTGCGCAGTCCGCGGTGCCGTTCCAGCAGGTCGGTCTCGAACATGTCGGCTGTGTTCTGAGCAGCGCTCATCAAAAGATGTTCTTTCCTAACAGGGCCATGCCCTTTTCGACGTTGAGCGCGGTTTTCACGCCGTGCAGGGTCAGGCCCAGTTCGACCAGCGTGATCGCCACCGCCGGCTGCATGCCGACCACCACGGTCCGGGCGTCGAGCACGCGCGCCATGGCGGCGGTGTTGCTGATCATGCGGCCGATGAAGGAGTCGACCAGGTCCAGCGCCGAGATGTCGATCAGGACACCCTTGGCGCCGTCGCTGACGATGCGCTCGGTCAGGTCGTCCTGCAGCGTCATGGCAAGGCGGTCATGCATGTCGACCTGGATCGTCACCAGCAGCAGGTCGCCCATGCGCAGAATCGGGATGCGGTCCATATCGCGTTACGCCTTCGCGCCGTGCTTGACGATGGCCGTGCCGGTGCGCTCGAGCGCCACCACGAAGGCATCGGCCAGGCTGGCCTTGGTGGTCACGTCTTCCAGGTTCACGCCGAGGTGGACGATGGTCTGGGCGATCTGCGGGCGGATGCCGCTGATGATGCAGTCGGCACCCATCAGGCGCGCGGCGGCGATCGTCTTCATCAGGTGCTGGGCGACCAGGGTGTCGACGGTCGGCACGCCGGTGATGTCGATGATCGCGATGGCGGCGCCGGTGTCGACGATCTTCTGCAGGATGTTTTCCATCACCACTTGCGTGCGCGCCGAATCCAGCGTGCCGATCAGCGGCAGCGCCAGGATGCCGTCCCACAGCTTCACGACCGGGGTCGACAGCTCGAGCAGCTCCTGCTGCTGGCGCACGATGATCTGGTCACGGGTGCGCTGGAAGGTCTCGATGGTGAACAGGCCCAGCTTGTCGAGCAGGGTATTGATGGTCCAGGACGCGTTGGCAAGGCCCTCGGCGTCGCCGGCGAAACCCTTGGACATTTGCGCGAACAGCGGCTGCTTCAGCGAGAACACGAAGGTTGCGGTTTCGCTCGGGGTCGAGCCGCTCTTGGCGCGGGCCGACGAGATTTCGCTGAGCAGGTCGCGCACTTCGTCCCACGAACGGTGCTCGATGTTCTGCAGCTCACCGGCGCGGGCGGCGTTGCTGAGAGCGGCCAGGAACTGCTGGCAGTGGCTGCGCAGCTGCTCCCGCGAGACGACGCTCGACCGTACCGTCAGCGCTTCCAGCTGTGCCACCCATTGCGCGCCGATGTCGGCCTGATGATCCTGGATGAGCTGGCTGATACGGGTCGCGTAGTCCTGATTGGTCATCTGTATTCCTTTGTCTTGGTAAGCGGTTGCACCCTTGGCGTGTACGGACACACGGCGGGCATTCTCTTAAACGGCCAACTATACCATTCATTGCCCAGGTGCTATGGGACGATTGCCGGTGCCGCGGATTTTATTTGCGACCGTTGCACTGGAGCGCTTACCCGCACCGCAAGACGGTGAACAGCCCGCTCACGCGTGAAGTTTGTGTCAACACAATTGTATCAAGTATGACAGGACAATAATCGGGATGAAGCTGCAACCGTTGTGAGATTTTGTGATTTTGCGCAACGATTGCCAAGCTGAAACGTGCTTGATCGTATTTAGTAAGTGAAAGGATATTTCATCATGCTTGCCACTATGAAATATTATTTCATCTCGATGCCGGAGTGAGGATGCCGCCATGGATACCCCTGACGATCTGTCCCGCCGGCAGCGCCGGCTGGCAGAAAACCGTGCCTGGCTTGCGCACCCGAATGTGCAGGCCTTCCTGAACGCCATCGCGCGGGCCGAAGGCGGCGGCTACGACTTCCGCTACGGCGCCCTGCCCGGCCGCCGCGCCGACCCGTGGCGCTTCACCGATTTCTCGACCCATCCCGGACCAGGGCGCGGCGGCAAGGTGACCGCGGCCGGCCTGTACCAGATCACGCGGCCGACCTGGCGCGAGATGGGGGCGAAGATGGGCTTGTCCGACTTTGCACCCGCGACCCAGGACTTGGTGGCGGTCGAGATCCTGCGAACGATCGGAGCCCTCGATGCCATCGTGCGCGGCGACCTGGAGACGGCGCTGGACAAGGCGTCGCGGCGCTGGTCGTCGCTGCCGAGCGGGCGTGGACGGGGTGGGCGCTATCCGCCGCAGCCGTCGGTGGCGTATGCGGTGTTCGAGGGGGCGTTCAAGGACGCGGGTGGCGTGCCGGCCTGATCATCGTGCGGCGGCCTGTGTTTCCATACGCAAGAATACGGCGGCCATCATCGCCGTAATGTCCCGGCGCACCAGGCTGGTCCCTATGATCCGCGGCACGTGGAATTTCGGTTCGAGGGTGGCCTGGTACAGCACTGTCGTACCGCCACCGCTCGAAGGCACCAGTTGCCAACGACAACGATAGACCTTCATGTCACCGTCGATCAAGCTGACGTCGATCCTGTCCGGCGCCTGCTCGTGGACCTGCACGCGCAGGCGGATGTAGCGGTTGAAAAAGAGAAAGCGGGTGGCGCCCTGTTGTTCGACGATGATCCTGGTGCCGTCCCGGCTCAGCACCCGCGCGCTTTTCAGGTCCGGCACGAAATCGGCCAGGTGCGCATAGTCGGTCAGCACCTCCCAGGCGACGGCCTGCGGGGCCGTCACCGTGCCGCTGGCGCTGATCTGGTAGACCTTGCCTCCTTCGGCGTCCTCGACGCGCTCGACGTTCACGGCCGGTGCCGGCACGTCCGCCGGAGCCGCTGCCCGGGCCGCACCCGGGAACGACAAGACGTACGCCAGCAGCAGGGACACGAACAAACCCCATCTGGCCGCGGTAGCGAAAAAGCGACGAGTCTGCATGCTTTGTTCCAGATGAGAGATGCAATGCAGCTTATCAGCGTGGATTGCGTTGCCCTGCTCGAATTGTCACGGCACGCTGCAATCCGTAATAAGCGACACCAAGGTCTATTTCCAATATTTCATTAATTTTTCCAAGGAATAATTTTTATTATTATCCCGCGAATTGGAGAGATACCTGATCTTTTAAAACTCCACATTCTTGAATCACGCCTTGCCATGTCATCGAAATTTCATTATCCCTCTATACAATAATTCATTATCGGAGACCGATTTCCGCCATTTTCCATAATTACCCTGGATTATTAAAATGCATAATGTCGATGTCGCGTTTTCACGCACGCAGGTGCAAGCATGAGCCGCCGTGATTTCCTCCGCACGATGACCCAGGCCGGCGGCGCCGCTGCCGTACTCGCCACCTTCCCGCCTGCGATCCAACGGGCGCTGGCCCTGCCGGCCAACCAGCGCACGCGCAGCCTGCAGGACGTCGAGCACATCGTCGTGCTGACCCAGGAAAACCGCAGCTTCGACCATTATTTCGGCACGATGGAAGGGGTGCGCGGATTCGGCGATCCCTTCCCGATCCCGGTCATGGACCAGCAGAATCTCTTCAACCGCAAATCCGTTTTCGTGCAGCCGACCGCCGGCGGCGCCCCGGTGCCGGGCCGGCCCAATTGGCCGCAGAGCCGCCCCATCGCACCATTCCGCCTGAACACCGTGCAGGACTTCCCGGTAATGCGCGTGGCCGGCACCCCGCACACCTGGCTGGATGCGCAACTGGCCTGGGACCACGGCCGCATGAACGACTGGTGCACGGCCAAGCAGAACCATTCGATGGGCCACTACGCCGAGGCCGACCTGCCTTTCCAGTTCGCCCTGGCGCGCGCCTTCACCATCTGCGACCACTACCACTGCGCGACCCAGACCGGCACCAACACCAACCGCCTGTTCCTGTTCAGCGGCCACAACGACCCGCTGGCGGTGGCGGGAGGCCCGTCCACCGACAACAGCCACGACGACTTCAATCCGGACACCACCACCGACTACCGGTGGACCACCTATCCGGAGCGCCTGGAAGCGGCCGGCATCAGCTGGCAGGTCTACCAGAACATGGCGGACAATTTCACCGACAATCCGCTGGCCGGTTTCCGTCCCTTCCGCAACGCCTGGTACCAGCGCCTGGGCCATGCGCAGGCGCTGCGCGAGCGGGGCGTCAGCACGCGCGACCTCGACCTGCTCAAGGCCGACGTGCTGGCCAACCGGCTGCCGCAGGTGAGCTGGATCGTCGCCACCGCGGAAGGCTCGGAACACCCGGGCCCGTCGAGTCCGGCGTCGGGCGCCGACTACATCGCGCGCGTGCTGGATGCCCTGACGGCCAACCCGGACAGCTGGAGCAAGACGGTCTTCCTGGTTAACTTCGACGAGAACGACGGCTTCTTCGACCACATGCCGCCGCCCTCCGTCCCCTCGTACACGAGCTACAGCGCCGATCCGGCCCAGGCGCGGCTGGCCGGCGCCTCGACGGTCGACACGACCGGCGAATACCATCACGTCCTCAACGGCGCCGATGCGCGCACCCTGCACCGCCCCTACGGACTCGGACCGCGCGTGCCGATGTACGTCATCTCGCCCTGGAGCAAGGGCGGCTGGGTGAACTCCCAGGTCTTCGATCACTCGTCGGTGATCCGCTTCATCGAGGCGCGCTTCGGCGTGGCCGAGCCCTTGATCAGCCCATGGCGGCGCGCGGTCAGCGGCAACCTGCTGTCCTGCTTCGACTTCGTGAACCCGAACGACAGCGGTTTCCTCCAGTTGCTGCCCGAGACGGCCGCCCGCCGCGCAAAGGCATTGAGCCTGCCCAACACCAAGGTGCCGACACCGCCGGGTAGCCTGTCGGCACCGGTACAGGCTGCCGGCGTGCGCCCGGCACGCGCCCTGCCCTACGAACTTCAGGTGCAGGCCAGCGTGGCAGCAAGCGGCGGCCAGGTGGCGCTCACCTTCGAGAACGCGGGCGAAGCCGGGGCCGTATTCCACGTGTATGACCGCCTGGCGCTGGACCAGGTGCCGCGCCGCTACACCGTCGAAGCCGGCAAGCAGTTGACAGGACGCTGGAACACGAACGCGGCCTATGACCTGTGGGTGCTGGGGCCGAACGGCTTCCACCGCCACATCGCCGGCGACGTGCGCCGCGGGAGCGACGCGGCCTTGCCGGAGATGATCCTGCGCGCCGACCGCAAGGCCGGCGAACTGGTGATCGAACTGGTCAACAACGGTACGCAACCCTGCAGCTTCTAGCTCGCCGCCAACAAGTACAGCACGGCCAGGATGCCCGAAGTACGCGTCCTGGCACGCGCGCGCAGCACCGTGCGGCTGCCGCTGGCATCGAGCTCCAACTGGTACGACTACAGCCTGCGCGTGAATGGCCTGCCCGGCTGGCTGCGCCGCTTCGCGGGGCACCTGGAAAACGGCCTGCCCTCGATCAGCGACCCGGCCATGCAGGGCGCCGCCCAGCTCGACCAGTACCGCATCATTTGACACGCAAAGGACCCGCCATGCATCTTCGATATCTCCTTGCCACGGCCCTGCTCGCCGTGGCGTGCAGCGGCCAGGCCGCAGTCGTGTATGGAAATAACCTCGTCGTCAACGGCGATGCCGAGGCCGGCGTGACCGGCTGGAGCGGCTTCGACGAGTACGGCATGATCCAGTCCGTGAACTACGGCAGCAACTGGGTGCTGCCGACCCAGCCCGGGCCGCTTGACCGCGGCGGCAGCATGTTCGCCGGGCTAGGCCAATACGCCACCGCCTATCAAACCCTGGACTTCGGCACCACGACGACGCAAGACATCGCCTACTCGCTGTCCGGCTGGCTGGGCGGCTGGAGCGACCAGGGCGACAACGCCCTGTTCTATGTGCAGTTTCTCGATGAATTCGACAGCGAGATCGCCGGCGCCGCGATCGGTCCGGTGACGCCGCAGGACCGCAACAACCAGACCGGCCTGTTCTATCGCGAGGCGGCAGGGCTGGTACCGGCGGGCACCAGCAAGCTGGCGTTCTGGCTGTCGATGGAGCGTCTGGTGTCGAGCGATAACGATGGTTATGCGGACAACCTGTCTTTCGTGCTGCGGGCGCCCGATGTCAGCGATGTGCCGGAACCGGGGATCGCGGCGACCTTCCTGTGCGGCCTTGGCATGCTGGGGTGGGCGCGGCGGCGCAAGCGGGCTTGAATCGCCAGGTTTGGCAACACAAAACGGGAAATACAAAACGTGCTTTTGCGCGTTTTGTATTCTTTAATACATTACCTCGATCAAGTGGGTCAGGTAACAGCGTTCCATCTCGAATAGTCCGAATTCTTTTCTCGCTATTCGGATCAGCCGCACGATTTCCGTGAATGGCAGTGCGTCGTCAGATGCAGAGATGGTCGACATGTTGTCGGCGTCGCATCTGAACACTTCGGCGAGCACTTCCCAGCTTTCATCCGTAAGCTCGAAGCCCAGTCAATGGCGTTTTCCGTCGGATGCGAATTGATAGCGATACTTTATTGTGCCCGCTGCGGTGGTGCCGAGGAACGCCTGACAAAACCTTTTACTTGCTCTGGTAGCAACGACCTCGTACACTGAGTTGGCCTCCGCTATCGGCCAAGAGCTGGCATTTCAGATCTGTGGCTTTGACAGCGAGCGGGATGGGGTATGAGAAGCTGCTCACGTGGCAAGGTTCGACGGGCTGTGTGATCATAACCAAGGCAACTTGCAAGCTAAAATTACGGATGCCTGCTGACATGGAAAGAATTGGCTTTGGTGGAGGTTGCCATTGGTGCACGGAAGCGGTGTTCGCTTCTCTGCGTGGCGTTACTCATGTAGAGCAGGGGTTCATCCGCGCCGATGCCCCTGACGACGATTTCTCCGAAGCCGTAGTGCTCACGTTTCAACCAGAAATAATCTCGCTAGGGTCCCTGATCGAGATCCATTTGCGGACGCATTCAAGCACATCGAACCACGCAATGCGGCACAAGTATCGCAGCGCAATTTACGCTATGGACGAGGCCCAGGCTGAGGCTGCACGACGCGTCCTGACAGAAGTCGGGACAGGATTCGATGCGCCTCTTGTTACCGGTGTCCTACCCTTTCGAGCCTTCCGGGCATCGGACGAGCGCTTTCAACACTACGCTGAAAAGAATGCTGGTGGTCCGTTCTGCACGACCTATATCGATCCGAAGCTGGCGTTACTCAGAAAAGAATTCGGCGTTTTTCTGAGGTCGGCATCCGAGTTACCGTGAGATCCGGGCACCGAGCATTTGACGACGTGCCAGTCATCTTGAACGCCATGCTCAAACGACCCGCTATCGTTTCGGAAACATACATGCGAAGGTGCGAGTTGGGTCGGTTGCTGCCGGTCGCGACAGTTCGAGAATTTTCCGACCGGACAACCTGCTATGCTGGGACGAGATCGGACAAGAGCGGTCGGTCGTGTTTCTTCGGCTAGAGGTGACCATGCTTATCGTTGTTAAAATCGCATTTGCAAGCTTGCTGATTACAGCGGCTTCCAGTCTAGTGCTACTTTGGTTTTCATTGCTCGCCCTTTCTTACGGTGGCCAGAATGGCCTTATGCCTTGGACTGGCGCGGGAGTGATTCTTTTTGGGCTGGTATTTGTCGTCATTGCCGCTATCGTTGGATTACCAGGTATCCTTTGGGCAAACAATTTGGCACGCGGCGTTTCGCCAAAATGGCAGCGCATTGCGAAAGCCCCAGGCTGGATCGGTACCGCAACACTTCTGATAGGTTTTGCTATGGCCAGCATTGTTCTGATCACTGCTTTACTCCAATGACCGCTTCGGGTCGGAAGCGGTCGTACACAGCTTTAAACCTGAGCCGTCACGAAGGCAGACTTTCGCGAAGAACGAAGCGACGCTCTGGCATTCCAGGCGGAAGAATATGTCTGAAAGAAAAGCACTTGCCCATATTCGTCCATGTTCGTTTCTCGGCCGGACTGGCGTAGCCACGCTTCGTAGAACGCATCAAAGTCTTCCTGGCGCAGGATAGGGAGGAACTGGTCCGAATAATCAACAAGGCTTCAAATTCGCCAGGCAGCGGTAGGGCTATCAGTGGCGGAAGTACGATGCCGAGCAGGGTCATCATAAGGTGCAATTCCTCGTCATCCGCGAGCGAGACCGCGAAAATCTCTTTTGAAGACCTGAGCAAGGTGTCCAGCGAAGAAGACGCTGCGACGGCGGATTCTTCCGAACACGCGAAGATATAGCTAAAAATTTTTCCCTCCAAGTTCTTCTACAGGCCCAGTCCCATCCCGGCGACCCCGGCAAGCACCAGGCTCACACCCCACACCACATCAAGATTCAACCAGGCCTGCTTCAGGAATCGCAAGCCGAGATAGCGATAGACGACCCACGCCATCCCGATGCCGGCAGCCAGCGTCGTCCCGGTATGTACGACCACGACCAGCATCGCCGTACCCAGGTTCGCCTGCGCCAGGTAGCCCATCGCCGCGCCGTGGCCGGGCTCCTGCGCCGGCGCCACGCACAAGCCCAGCATGAAGGGCACCAGCATCAACCCCGCCCCATGCGCGGTGGCCATCAGGAAGGACCACCACGCCAGCCGCGTCGGCGCGATGCGCGCCAGCATGCGCGGATGGCGCCGCTGGACCAGCTTGAAGACGCCGAACAGCAGCACGGCCAGCCCCGCCCCGATGCGGATGGCGCGGTTCCACTCCATGTACCAGCCGAGCCATGCAAACGGCAACAGCGCGACGGCGATCGCCATGAAATGCCCACCACCGAGCGGCAGCAAGGTGGCGAAGACCGAACGGGCGCGCCGGTCGGTCATGCCGTTGGCCACCGCCAGCGGCCATCCCATGGCGGGATTCAGGCCGTGGTAGAGGCCAAGCGCGACGATCGTGAGCCAGAGCGCGCCGGTGTTCAAGTTGGCCGGTTCAAGCGGACGGGTAGCAAAACGAATCGGTCGAGCAGTCGCCGCCCTGCAGGCGGATCTGGTGCGCCGCGTAGTCCGGTCCGAAGTCGACGTAGAAGGACGGGTCCAGTTCGATCCCGCCATTCGGGCCGACATTGCACATCATCTGCACGCCAGGCACGCCGCTTGGGTAGAACTGCGCGTCCCAGCTGCTGTAGAGCGAGTTGGTGAAGTACACGCGCTTGCCGTCGCGGCTGATTTCGGTCATCTGCGGGCCGCCGCCGACGGGGCGGCCATTCGGATGCGCCGTGCGCCGGGCGATGCCGCCGACGCGCACGCTGCCCGCCAGCACAGGCTTCATCGGATCCGTCACGTCGTACTGGCGCAACTCGCCGGTGCCCCAACAGGCGACGTAGAGGAAGCGGTCGTCGAGCGACAGGTCGATATCCGTAATCAGGGGCGGCACAGCGCCAAAGCCTTTTAATAGCGCAGGAAGCTGGTCCGCGTCGGCCGGTTCGGGCGGGATCGTGGCGGTCTTGCGGATCTGGAATTGGCCGTTTTCCCGGTACCAGGTCCAGATCGAGCCTTCCAGGTTGGTGGTGTCGACCACCACGCCCAGGAAACCATATTCGCGCGTGGGATCGTGCGCCGGACGGACCTCGAGCGCCATCTGGTGGTTCGCGCCGAGGTCGATGGTCTGGATGTGCTTGCGCTCGCGCAGGTTCCAGAAATGCACCGCGTGGCCGTATTTATTGGCGAGCAGGTCTTCGGCGACGATGCCGTTTTCGAATTGCGGCGGCAATCCCCACTCGCTCGACACCATGTAGTCGCGCGGCAGGTTCCACCAGAAATCGTAGTGCAGCTTTTGCGGGCCGCGGTCGATTTCCCAGCGGCCGAGGATCTCGAAGGTTTCGCAGTCCAGGATGAAGACACCGGGCGGCCCTTCGGTGCCGTCCGGGCCGGCGCCGCCCAGGGTACTGATATAGATGCCCTCCGGACCGCAATGCACGGTATGCGGGCGCGAATAGCCGGTCTTGCGCAGGATCTCTTCCGGCTCGATGGTCTTGACCAGGGTCGGCGCGCGCGGATCGGGCTGGGTATCGACGATGTAGATGCGCGAGGAGCGGATGCCCGGCATGACGAGGTAGCGCCGCTGCAAATGCGCATGGCCCGACATCGGCGACAGCGCCGAGCTGCAGGCATTCCAGCCGAAATGGTGGAATTCGTCGCCCGTATTGGGCATGACGAGCTGGTGGATCACCTTGCCGTAGGTCGCGGATTGCGGGTCGACGTCGACGACGCCCAGGGCGTCGGGCTTCGAGCGGTCCGGCGACAACAGCGCCGTGTAGGCGATCAGTTCGGGTGGCGCTTCCATCGCCAGGCGCGGCGATGGGTGGAAGGTAGGATCGGGACGCAAGGTTTGCAGCATGATGATCCTCATTCAAATGAACAGGGAACTGCTGGGGACCGCGATGCTCGAAATGGTCGAGCCATTCAAGGCTAGGCCTTGGGCTGGGGGCTGTCAAGGAGCGAGGCGCTACACCGGATCCTTGAATACCCGGTCCACATAACACCAGCCCCATGTTTCGCCCGGCTCATCCGAACGGATGACAGGATGCCCGGTCGCATGGAAATGGCGTGTCGCGTGCTTGTTCTTCGAATCGTCGCAACAGCCGACGTGGCCGCACACCAGGCAGACGCGCAGGTGGACCCAGCTGTCGCCGATCTTGAGGCATTCCTCGCAGCCGTCGGTATTGCCCTCGCGATCTGTAACCTCGTGAAAGTGCGCGCAATCATTTGCCATATCAGCTCCCGGTCTTCGAAGTCAGGTTGCCAATAGTGTAAATAAAAAAACCGCCAGGCTCACGCACTGGCGGTTTTTTTTCAGCAGTCGCCGAAGCGGCCAGCGCAGTCACTTACTGCGCAGCAGCCTCAACAGCATCAGCCTGCTTCATCGACAGCTTCAGGCGGCCGCGCTCGTCGGTCTCGATGACCTTCACGCGCACTTGCTGGCCTTCCTTCAGGTAGTCGGCGACGGCGTTCACACGCTCGTTGGCGATCTGCGAGATGTGCAGCAGGCCGTCCTTGCCCGGCATCACTTGCACGATGGCGCCGAAGTCCAGCAGCTTGAGCACGGTACCTTCGTAGGTCTTGCCCACTTCGACCGATGCGGTCAGCTCTTCGATGCGGCGCTTGGCTTCCTGGCCGGCGGCGGCGTCGACCGAGGCGATGGTCACGATGCCTTCGTCGGTGATGTCGATCTGGG
>Ga0308160_10002036_pt1 | contig 25818 bp, 18 predicted proteins | sample PhyFR1_FD_201036 | JGI IMG/M metagenome (GOLD analysis project Ga0308160, IMG submission 201036) | Phyllosphere microbial communities from UC Gill Tract Community Farm, Albany, California, United States - DLSLF.R1 | ecosystem: Host-associated > Plants > Phyllosphere > Unclassified | place: USA... | reverse complement strand
GCGACGGCCAGGTAGTGGTTCGGGTTCATCAGGCCGCCGTCGGGCGTCACGATGCCGTGGCGGTCGGCGTCGGCGTCGTTGCCGGTGAGCACGTCGAACTCGTCCTTGCGGTGCACGACGCTGGCCATGGCCGACGGGCTGGACGGGTCCATGCGGATCTTGCCGTCCCAGTCGAGCGTCATGAAGCGCCAGGTCGGGTCGACGCCGGGGTTCACGACCGTGAGGTCGAGGTCGTAGACGTCGCGGATGGCGCCCCAGTACTCGACGCTCGCGCCGCCGAGCGGGTCGGCGCCGATCTTGACGCCGGCGGCCTTGATGGCCTCCATGTCGATGATGTTCGCGAGGTCACCGACGTAGCCGCGGAGGAAGTCGTGGCGGCCCGGGCTGCCGTCGCCGCGGAGCACGTCGACGTTGCCCGCCGCGATGATCTCGTTGGCCCGGTCAGCGATCCAGCCGGTCGCGTCGCTGTCGGCGGGCCCGCCGTGCGGCGGGTTGTACTTGAAGCCGCCGTCGCGGGGCGGGTTGTGGCTCGGCGTGACGACGATGCCGTCGGCCTTGTCGAGGTTCGCCGGGTCGGAGTTGTAGACGAGGATGGCGTGGCTGAGCGCGGGGGTCGGCACGTAGCCGCCCTCGGCGTCGGCGAGCACGTGCACGCCGTTGCCGGTCAGCACCTCGACCGCGGTGCGCTCGGCCGGGCCGCTCAGCATGTGCGTGTCGCGCCCGATGAACAGCGGGCCCGTGATGCCCTGCCCCGCCCGGTACTCGACGATCGCCTGCGTGATCGCGGCGATGTGCGTCTCGGTGAACGCGGCGTCGAGCGACGAGCCGCGGTGGCCCGAGGTGCCGAAGACGACCTTCTGCTCGGCCTTCGTGACGTCGGGGACGAGGGAGTAGTAGGCGTCGACGACCTCACCGGTGTCGATCAGGTCGCTGTCTTGTGCGGGGGTTCCGGCGCGGTCGGTCATGGGGTCATCCTGGCACCAGCCGCCCCGCTCCGTCGCGCCTCGTCGACGGCCCTCAGTAGGCTCTCGGTCATGTCGACCCCCGCCTCCTCGCCGACCTACAGCTACCTCGGCCCGGCCGGCACCTTCACGGAGGCGGCGCTCAAGCAGGTGCCGGAGGCCGCGGGCGCCGTGTGGCACAGCGTCAACAACGTCGGCGAGGCCCTCGCCGACGTCGTCTCGGGCCGCAGCACGGCCGCGATGATCGCGATCGAGAACAGCGTCGAGGGCGGCGTCTCGGCGACGCAGGACGCCCTCGCGACCGTGCCGGGCCTCCGCATCGTCGGCGAGTACCTCGTGCAGGTCGACTTCGTGCTCGTGGCCCGGCCCGGCACGACCCTCGACCAGGTGCGCGTGGTCAACGCCCACCCCGTCGCCTACGCCCAGACGCACCGGTGGCTCGAGGCGGCGCTGCCCGGCCACGGCCACCTGCCCGCCACGTCGAACGTCGCCGCGGCCGCCGACCTGCTGGCCGCGCCGGCCGGGGCGGGGCGCGCCGACGCCGCCGTCGCGCCGCCCACGATCACCGAGCACCACGACCTCGACGTGCTGGCGACCGAGATCGGCGACAACCGGAACGCGGTGACGCGGTTCGTGCTGGTCAGCCGCACGGTGCCGGTGCCCCCGGCGACCGGGGCCGACAAGACGAGCCTCATCGTCGAGCTGCCCGAGGACGGCGCGGGCGCTCTGGTCGACATGCTCGAGCAGTTCGCGACGCGGGGCATCAACCTCAGCCTGATCCAGTCGCGCCCGATCGGCGACGCCCTCGGGCGGTACCGGTTCGTCATCGACCTCGAGGGGCACGTGCTCGACGAGCGCGTCGCCGACGCGCTGCTCGGGCTCAAGCGCTTCAGCCCGAACGTCATCTTCCTCGGCTCGTACCCCCGGGCCGACGGCCGACCGGTCGAGGTCTCGCCGCGCAACGACGACGACGCGTTCGTCGACGCCCGCGACTGGCTCCGGATGCTGGTGGCCGGGTCGCTCTAGCTCGCGAGCCGGCCCCGGCCCCGGCCCGGCCCGGCCCGGCCTGCCGGTGCCTAGCTGCCGGTGCCTAGCTGCCGGTGCCTAGCTGTCGGCGGGCACGCGCACGGTCAGCGCGCCCTCGTCGACGACCGCGCGGAGGGCCACGGCCTTGCCGACGGAGTCGCCGTCGATCTCGAAGTCCTGCGGCGACTCGAGCCGCACCACGAGCTTCCGGCCCTTCATGTAGCGCAGGGTGCGCACCTCACGGCTGTTGGCGGCGAGGATGCGGCGGCCGACCTGGGTGCGACGCAGCACGCCGTTCTCCCACACGATCTTGAACCAGATCTGGAACCAGCCGAAGAAGCCCTCGGGGCGCAGCGCGACGATGTCGAACTGGCCGTCGTCGATCGCGGCGTCGGGCAGCAGCATGATGTTCGCCGGCAGGAGGCCGCAGTTGCCGACGATGACCGTGTGGGCGCGCATCGACTTGCGGCCGCCCCCGTCGAGCTCGTAGCGCACGTCGATCTTGTTGTTGTCGCGCAGGGCGCGGATGATCGCGTCGACGTAGGCGAGCCAGCCGACGCGCGCCTTCAGGTCGTCGTTGGTGTTCGCGAGCATCTTGGCGTCGAGGCCGACCCCGGCCATGACGACGAAGGCGAACGTCTCGCGCTGGCCGTCCTCGCGCTCGATGTCGACCACCCCGAGGTCGATGTCGCGGTCGCGCCCCTGGAAGGCGGTGGCGATGGAGTCGTCGAGGTTGTCGAGCGACAGGTCGAGGTTGCGGGCCAGGAGGTTGCCCGTGCCCGACGGCAGCAGGCCGATCGAGGCACCCGTGCCCCGCAGGGCCTCGGCCACGGCCCGGACGGTGCCGTCGCCGCCCGCGGCGATCACCATGTCGGCGCCGTCGGCGAGGGCCTGCGCGGTGACCTCTCCGCCCGGGTCCTCCTTGCTGGTCTCGTAGAAGCGGGTCTCGCCCCAGCCGGCCTCGCGCTCGTGGCGGGCGATCGACTCCTTGACGGCCTCGATGTCGACCTTGATCGGGTTGTAGACCAGCGCGGCCGTCTTCTGGGTCGTCTCGGCCGAGGGCGTCGAGCCGGGCTCGGCGGGCGAGGAGGAGGGGGAGGGGGTCATGCGCCGAGCGTATTGGTCGGGGAGCCCCCGCGACCGGTCTCGGGGCAGGTCGCAGGGAGAACGGGCCGACCCGCGACTCCGGAGAGGGACGGGGGCTGACGTCCACACGCACTCCTTAGGATGGTCGCGTGATCGATCCCCAGCTGCTCCGAGACGCCCCCGACCTCCTCAAGGCCAGCCAGCGCGCCCGCGGCGACTCCGAGTCGCTGGTCGACGACGCCGTGGCCGCCGACTCCGCCCGCCGCGCCGCGATCTCGGCCTTCGAGGCCCTGCGCGCCGAGCAGAACGCCTTCGGCAAGACCGTCGCGAAGGCCCCGAAGGAGGAGAAGGCCGCGCTCGTCGCCGAGGCGCAGGCGCTCGCCGCCCGCGTGAAGGAGGCCCAGGCCGCGTCGACCGAGGCCGACGCCGCGTTCGACCGGACGATCCGCTCGCTCGGCAACCCCGTCATCGAGGGCGTGCCGGCCGGCGGCGAGGAGAACTTCGTCACCCTCCGCGAGGTCGGCACCCGCCCCGCCTTCGACTTCGAGCCGCTCGACCACGCCGACCTGGGCGAGGTGCTCGGCGCCATCGACATCAAGCGCGGCACCAAGGTGTCGGGCTCGCGCTTCTACTTCCTCCGCGGCATCGGCGCCCGGCTCGAGCTCGCGCTGATGAACATGGCGCTCGACCTCGCGGTGCAGAACGACTTCACCCCGCTGATCACGCCGACGCTGGTGCGCCCCGAGATCATGGCCGGCACGGGCTTCCTCGGCTCGCACAGCGACGAGGTCTACCACCTGCCCGCCGACGACCTCTACCTCACCGGCACGAGCGAGGTCGCGCTGGCTGGCTACCACGCCGACGAGATCCTCGACGTCGAGGCCGGGCCGATCCGCTACGCCGGCTGGTCGACCTGCTACCGCCGCGAGGCCGGGGCCGCCGGCAAGGACAACCGCGGCATCCTCCGCGTGCACCAGTTCAACAAGCTCGAGATGTTCAGCTACGTGCACCCCGACCAGGCCACCACCGAGCACGACCGGCTCGTCTCGTTCCAGGAGACGATGATGCAGTCGCTCGGCCTCAACTACCGCGTCATCGACGTCGCGGCCGGCGACCTCGGCTCGAGCGCCGCCCGCAAGTTCGACATCGAGGCCTGGGTGCCGACGCAGGGCACCTACCGCGAGCTCAGCAGCACGTCGAACTGCACCACCTTCCAGGCGCGCCGGCTCGACACCCGCTACCGCACCGAGAGCGGCAAGACCGCTCCCGTGGCGACGCTGAACGGCACCCTGGCGACGACGCGCTGGCTGGTGGCGATCCTCGAGACGCACCAGCGGGCCGACCGCTCGGTGGTCGTGCCCGAGGCGCTCCGCCCGTGGCTCGGCGGCCTCGAGGTCATCGAGCCGGTCGCGTGAGCGGCGTGGGCCGTCCGACCGACGTCGCGGCCTCGGCCGCCGCCGCGGGCGTGGTCGACGGTGAGCGCTGGCTCGTCGCCCTCGACGTCGACGGCACGATCATGCAGGAGGACGGCACGATCAGCGACGGCGTCGCCGAGCAGATCCGCCGCCTGCGCGAGGCCGGCCACGCGGTGATGATCGCCACGGGCCGCTCGGTCTCGACGACGCTGCCGGTGATGGACCGCCTCGGCCTCGTCTCGGACTACGTCGTCACCGCGAACGGGGCGATGACGCTCGGGCGCGACGAGTCGGCGCCCACCGGCTACGGGCAGGTGCACGTCGAGGAGTTCGACCCGACCGACGTGCTCACCACGATCCGCGGCGAGATCCAGGAGGGCGGCTACGCCGTCGAGGACCGCGACGGGGTGCTGCGCTACTGCGGCTCGTTCCCGACCGTCGAGTCGAGCGGCAACGCCGAGAAGGTCGAGTTCGAGCAGCTCTTCGACCGCCCGGCGACCCGGGTGGTCGTCGTCTCGCCCGACCACGGCACTGACGACTTCCTCGAGGTCGTCGAGCGGATGGGCCTCTCGAAGGTGAACTACAACGTCGGCTGGACGGCCTGGCTCGACATCGCGCCCGACGGCGTGACGAAGGCCACGGCCCTCGAGCGGGTGCGCGAGTGGCTGGGCATCCCGCGCGAGCGCGTCTTCGCCGCCGGCGACGGCCGCAACGACATCGACATGCTGCGCTGGGCCTCGGCCCAGGGGCGCGGCTGCGCGATGGGCCAGGCGCCCGACGACGTCTTCGCCGTCGCGAACGAGCGCACCGGCTCCGACGTCGACGACGGGCTCGCCGCGGCGCTCGCGACGCTGTAGCGGCGGGAGCGGCTGCGGCTGCGGCTGCGGCGGCGGCAGCGGGGTCGGGGTCGACGGGGCGACCGCCTCGCGGGCCGGGGGATCCCGCCCGTGTCGCCCGCGCCTCCTCGGTTAGACTCGGCCACGGTCGTGCGGGCTCGCCCGTCGCGCACCGGGAGGGCTGTCCGAGCGGCCGATGGAGCTTGTCTTGAAAACAAGTGGGCAGAGATGTCTCGTGGGTTCGAATCCCACGCCCTCCGCACCACGTCGCCTCGGCGACGACGAACCACGTCCTCGCAGCGGAACCAGGCCGCGGCGTGGTCCACGTGCGACGACCTGGTGCCTCACGGCCTGCGCGCGCTCCTAGTCGTCGATGGGGCGTCGGCGCTGCTGCTTGGTGGCCGAGCGCTCGCCCTTGGCGCTGAGCCGACGGCGGTCGGAGCCGCGCGTCCGGCGCGTCGGCCGTCGCGGCGCGGCGTCGGGGGCGAGCGCCGCGGCGACGATCTCGGCGAGCTTCGCCAGCGCCGTCTCGCGGTTGCGCAGCTGCGACCGCTGCTCGGACGACGTGACGGTCAGGGTGCCGGCGACCAGGCGGCCGTCGAGACGCGACGTCAGGCGCTCGCGCTGCGCCTCCGTCAGGCTGTCGGCGTGGGCGACGTCCCACGACAGCTGCACTCGGCTGTCGGACGTGTTCACGTGCTGCCCGCCCGGCCCCGACGACCGCGAGAAGCGCCAGGTCAGCTCCGCCGCGGGGATCGTGAGCGCACGCGACACGACCAGGTCCATGCCCCCACCCTCGCACGCCGGGGGCGCCCGTGGCGGCACTGGCGCAGCAGCGCGGCGGGCCGCGGCGGCGCTGGTCGCGGCGGGGTGCCCGAGCAGGTACCGTGCTCCGGTGACGACACGAGGGGTGAGGGCGGCCCGATGATCCCCGAGACGATCGCCTGGGTGGTCGCGGCGGTGCTCGTCACCGTCGCCACGAGCGGAGTCGCGGGTCGGGCCGGCTGGTCGGCCCCGGTCGCGCTCGTCACGGTCGGCGCCGTCGCGTCGTTCCTGCCGTTCGTGCCCGAGGTGGTGATCGAGCCCGACGCCGTGCTCTACGGGCTGCTGCCGCCGCTGCTCTTCGCGGCCGCGATCCGCACGCCGCTCGCCGACATCCGGGCCCGGCGCGACAGCATCCTCGTGCTCTCGGTCGGGGTCGTCGTGGTCACCCTCGCCGCCGTCGGCTTCGCGCTCTGGGCCCTCGTGCCCGCGGTCGGCCTCGCCGCGGCGCTGGCGCTCGGCGCCGTGGTCGCCCCGACCGACGCCGTCGCCGTCCAGGCCGTCGCCGGCAAGGCCCGCCTGCCCCGCCGCGTGCTCTCCATCCTCGAGACCGAGAGCCTCCTCAACGACGCCACGGCGCTCGTCGCCCTGAACACCGCCATCGCGGCCGTCGTCGGCGTCGTGCACCCGATCGAGGTGGGCGGCGAGTTCCTCCTGGCGGTCGGTCTCGGCGTGGGCATCGGTCTCCTGGTCGGCTTCGGGTTCTCGGTCGTCCGCCGCTTCCTCCACTCGCCGGTGCTCGACACGAGCCTGTCGCTCGTCGTGCCCTTCGTCGCGTTCGTGCCGACGCAGGAGATCGGCGGCAGCGGCGTGCTCGCCGTCGTCGTGGCCGGGCTCTGGCTCGGCTGGCGGGCCCCGCTGATCCAGTCGCCCGAGGCGCGCATCGCCGAGTCGGTCAACTGGCGCACGATCCAGTTCCTGCTCGAGAACGCGGTCTTCCTGCTCATCGGGCTGAGCCTGTCGGGCATCGTGCGCGGCCTCCGCCGCTCGAGCCTCGACGGGGTGCAGATCACCGGGGTCGTCGTCGCCCTCCTCGTCGTCCTGGTGGCGTCGCGCTTCATCGCCGTCGGCCTCGCGAAGGTGCTCTTCGACCACGGGCCGCGGGCGCTGCGCGAGCGCTCGTGGAACTGGCGCACCGTCACCGCCGTGTCGGCCGCCGGCATCCGCGGCGTGGTCACGCTCGCCGCCGTCTTCCTCCTGCCCGCCGAGACGCCCGAGCGCGAGCTGCTGCAGTTCCTCGCCTTCGCGGTGGTCGTCGGCTCGCTGCTGCTCGGCCTCTTCCTCCCGCCGATCATCCGGGCGCTCCGCCTGCCCCGCACCGCCGACCTGCAGGAGGAGTCCGACCGCGACCGCCTCCTCGACGAGGCCAGGGCGGCGGGCCTGGAGGCCCGGCGCGAGGCGAAGGAGTCGCGGGTCGACGAGCAGGGCGAGCCGGCCGTCGGGGCGGCCGGCCGCGACGAGTCCGACGACCTCACCGACCTCACGGGCGAGCGGCTCGAGCACGACCGGGTGCGGCGCCGTATGATCGAGGCCGAGCGGGCCGCCGTGCTCGCGGTGCGACGGGAGCACCGCTACCCGGAGACCGCGGTGCGCCAGGTGCTCGAGCTCATCGACGCCGAGGACGTCGCCCTGCGCCGCCGCGAGGGGCCCCGCGAGTAGGCCCCCGGCGGCCGGTGTCTAGGCTCGGGGCATGGCCACCGTCATCCTCGTCCGTCACGGGCGCACCACCGCCAACGCGAGCGGAGTCCTCGCCGGGCGCACCCCGGGCGTCCTGCTCGACGACGTCGGGCGCCAGCAGGCCGTCCGCACCGGCGAGCGGCTCGCCGTCGTGCCGGTCGTCTCCGTCGTCTCGAGCCCGCTCGAGCGCTGCCGCGAGACCGCGGGGTACATCGTCGACCGGCAGGAGGGCAGCCCGACGACCCCGGTCGAGGAGGGCATCTCCGAGTGCGACTACGGCGACTGGCAGGGCCGCACCCTGAAGGAGCTCAGCGCCGAGCCCCTCTGGGCGACCGTGCAGGGGCAGCCCTCGGCCGTGACCTTCCCCGGCGGCGAGTCCATGGCGGGCATGCAGGCGCGGGCGGTGGCGGCGATCCGTCGCCACGACGCCGCCGTCGAGGCGGAGCACGGCCCGGGCGCCGTCTGGGTCGCGGTCAGCCACGGAGACATCGTCAAGTCCGTGCTCGCCGACGCGCTCGGCATGCACCTCGACCTCTTCCAGCGCATCGCGGTCGGCCCGGCGTCGGTCTCGATCGTCCGGTACGGCACGAGCCGCCCCGAGATCCTCGCGACCAACACCGACTCGGGCGACCTCTCGTGGCTGCGCGCGGCGGCGCCCGCAGCGGACGCCGCCGTCGGGGGAGGCGCGGGGCACGAGTGACGACCGGCACCGTCGACGAGGCGGCCGGCCCGCCCGCCGGCACCGCGACTCCCGCCCTGCACGCAGCCTGAGCCGGGCCGGCCCGCCGCTCGTAGGATGGGCGGCATGCCCACCATCGTCCACGGATTCGACTGGCCCGACCGGATCGTCGTCGGCACGATCGGCCAGCCCGGTCAGCGCGAGTTCTACCTCCAGGTGCGCGACGGTGCCCGCGTCGTCAGCGTCGGCCTCGAGAAGCAGCAGTCCGCGGCCCTCGCGGAGAAGATCGACGAGATCCTCGACGAGCTGAGCTCGCGGGAGGGCACCTCGCTCACGATCCCCACCGTCACCCCGGTCGAGCTCGTCGACAACGAGCCGCTCGAGCAGCCCGTCGAGCCGGAGTTCCGCACCGGCGCGCTCAGCCTCGGCTGGGACCCGACCACGGCCCAGGTCGTCATCGAGGCGTTCCCCGTCGTCGAGCTCGACGACGACGAGTCGGAGGCCTTCTCGGCGGCCCTCGCCGCGGCCGAGGCGGACGACGACGAGGCCGCGGTCGAGATCGAGGTGGAGGCCCCCGAGCTGCTGCGCGTGCGCATCCCCGTCGGCACCGCCCGGGCGTTCGCGGCCCGGACCCACGAGGTCGTCGGCGCCGGCCGCCCCCTCTGCCCGCTCTGCGGCACGCCGATCGACCCCGAGGGCCACGTCTGCCCGGCCGCCCCCGGCCTCGGCGAGATCGGGCCCGACGACCTCGACGACCTCTTCGACGGCGACCGGCCCGACGGTCGGCCGTAGGCCGTGACCGTCGCCCGCGAGCCGGAGGTGCCCGTGCCCGGTGCTCCCGCAGCGGACGCGCCCGTGCCCGGTGCTCCCGTCCCGTCGGGGCCCGTCCCGTCGGGCGACCTCGAGCTGACGGGGCGCGTGCGCATCGCCTCGAACGACACCTTCGTCGGCACGATCGACGGCACGGCCGTCGTCTACAAGCCCGTCGCGGGCGAGGCTCCCCTCTGGGACTTCCCCGACGGCACCCTGGCGGGCCGCGAGGTCTCTGCCTTCCTCGTCAGCGAGGCGTTCGGCTGGGGCGTCGTGCCGACCACGTGGCTGCGCGACGGGCCGCTCGGCCCGGGCATGGTCCAGCTCTGGCAGGAGGTCGACCCCGAGCAGTCCGCGGTCGACCTCGTCTCGAGCGACGAGGTGCCCGAAGAGGGCTGGCTGCCGGTGATCGACGGCACCGACGAGCGCGACCTGCCGGTCACGCTCGTCCACGAGGACTCCGCGGCGCTCCGCCGCATGGCCGTCTTCGACGTCGTCGTCAACAACGCCGACCGCAAAGGCGGCCACGTGCTGGCCCTGCCCGGCGGGCACCGGCACGGCGTCGACCACGGCCTCACCTTCCACGTCGAGCACAAGCTCCGCACCGTGCTCTGGGGCTGGCTCGGCGACGAGCTCGGCCCCGACGAGCTCGAGGGGCTCGCGCGCGTGCGGGCCGACCTCGACGGAGCCCTGGGGGAGGCGCTGGCCGAGCACGTCACCCCGCTCGAGATCAGCGCGACGATGGCCCGGTGCGACCACCTGCTGTCGTCCGGTCGCTTCCCCGAGCCCCGCGGCCACGGCTCCGCCGTGCCCTGGCCGCTCTTCTAGCGACCCGATGCGGTTCAGGCCGCGCGGCCGGGGCCCGGCTGCCGCCCGTCGAGGTACGACTCGACCACGGCGGCACCGAGGTCGTCGGCCTCCGGGGCGACGACCGTGCCGCCGACCCGGCGTGCCATCGCGTCGACGAACCGGGCGAGGCCGGGGTCGTCGCCGAGACGGAAGATCGTCGTCTGCGCGCCGAGGCGCATCGAGGCGTCGAGCTCGCGCACGGTGACGGCGATCGTCAGCGGCGCCGGCGGGTAGTCGAACCACGTCGCCCCGTCGGCCTCCAGGTGGGAGGTCGGCTCGCCGTCGGTGACGATGAGCAGCACGGGCTGCGCGGAGGGGTGCCTCCGGAAGTGGCGGTTCGCGAGCAGCAGCGCGTGGTGGAGGTTCGTGCCCTTCTCCCACTTCGCGTCGAGGCCGACGAGCTCCTCGATCTCCATCGTCCGCGCCTCGCGTCCGAAGCCGATCAGCTGCAGGTCGTCGCCGCGGAACCGGCTGGTGACCAGCGTGTGCAGCGCCAGCGCCGTCCGCTTCATCGGCACCCAGCGGTCGTCCATCGCCATCGAGAACGAGGTGTCGACCAGGAGGGCGACGCACGCCTGAGTCCGGGCCTCGGTCTCCTGCACCTCGACGTCGCCGATCTCGATGCGCACGCCGTCGCGGGTCGACCCGCCGCCGCCGGCCACGCGCGTCACGGCGTTGGTGACCGTCTGGGTGACGTCCCAGGGCTCGGTGTCGCCGAACGCCCACTCCCGCGTCGCGCCCGACCGCTCGCCGGCCGCGCCCGCCCGGCGGACGTCACGGGCGCCGCGTCGGCCGGAGACCGTCTCCGCGATGTCACGCAGCAGCGCCTTGCCCAGCTGGCGCATCGCCTTGGGCGTGAGGCGAAGGCGACCGTCGGCGGCGCGCGACATCGTGCCCGAGTCGCGCAGGGCCTGCTCGAGGCGCTGGAGGGCCCGCGCGTCGACCACCGCCTCCTGCCCCAGCTGCCGGGTGAGGGCGTCGAGGTCGAGGTCGTCGAGCTGGGAGCCGGGGCCCGATTGTGCGAGCTGCTCGGCGAGGGCGTCGAGGTCGGCCAAGTCCTGGAAGACGCCGGTGCCGTCGCCGAGGCCCATGCCCTCTCCGCCGCCGAACTGCTCCGAGCCGCCCCAGTCCTCTCCGGGGCGGAGCCCGCGGAGCACGTCGTCGAGCTGCGACAGCTGGCCCATCAGCTCGGGCGAGCCGAAGGCCTGCTGGGCGAGCGCGTCGAGCTCGTCGCGCTGCTCGGGGGTCAGCGAGTTGCGCAGCCGCTGCGCCGCGGCCGCCCGCGCCGCGAGGGCGTCGATCAGCTCGTCGACCGTCTCGGGCCCCTCGGGGAAGGCGTCGCCGTGCGCGGCCATGAAGTCGTCGAACTGCTGCCGGACGTCGTCGCCGCGCCGGTGGGCCTCGAGGAGGTCGGTGAGGTCGGCGAGCATCTGCGTCGTCGCGGCACGGTCGGCGTCGGTGGCGCCCTCGAGCGCCTGCTTCATGCCGGCGAAGCGCTGGTCGAGCAGCTCGCGGCCGAGCAGGTCGCGGATGGCGTCGTAGTCGGCCTGGGCCTGCCGGCTCTGCCAGCGGTAGCCCGCCAGCTCGGCGACGGCGGCCGCGGGCGACGGCGGCAGGCTGTCGAGCTGCAGCTCGGCCAGCGCACGGTCGCCGTCGTCGAGCTCGACGTCGCGCGCGAGCTGGCGGCGCTCGTCGAGCACCGCCCGCTCGAGCAGCGCCGCGACCTCGCGCAGCGTGCCGTCGAGGTCGGTGCCTCGTGTCAGCTCCCGGCGTCGCTCAGCGACGCGGCGGGCGAGGTCGTCGAGACCGCGACCGTCGCTGCCGCCGCGGCGCAGGAACTCGCGCAGCGCCGCCTCGGGCGACCGCCCCGCCATGACGTCCTCGCCGACCGCGTCGAGGGCCTCGCGCAGGTCGACCGGCGGCGCCAGTGGGTCGGGCCCGCCGTCGAACCTCCGGTAGCTCGAGCCGCGCCCGAGCCGCCGGTTCGCCCTAGCCATAGACGGCCTGCCCGTCGCCCGCCTCTTTGCTGACCCGACGGGCCAGCCAGAGGCCCTCGAGCGCGAGCTCGATCGCCCCCGCGCGCTGCCCGTCGCTGGTGGCGCCGAGACGCTCCGCGACCCGGTCGTAGAGGTCGGACTCGCCGAGCGAGGGCAGGCCGGCGAGGAAGTCGCGCGCCGTCACCTGCTCGCCGGTCGTCACCATGCGGCCAGCCTCGAGCGCGTCGACCAGCAGGTCGAGGTCGACGCCCCGCAGGTGCGCGCGCACGGCCTCCGCCGTGGCCGTCCGCAGCAGGTGGTCGAGGATCTCGTCTTCTCGCCCCTCCTCGCCCGACTCGAACTCGATCTTGCCGCCGAGCACGTCGACGGCCGTCTCGAGGTCGATCGGCCGTGCCACGGCCTCGGGCTCGCCCTGGCGCGTCGCGCGGTGCAGCGCGGCGGCGGCGATCGTCTCGGCCCCGGCGATCGCGAACCGAGCGCTGACGCCGCTGCGCTGGTCGACCGAGGGCGAGTCGCGGAGCGCGCGCGTGAAGCGGGCGAGCACCTCGACGAGCACGTCGGGCACCTCGGCCACGAGGTCGGCCTCCTGCCGGATCACCGCGATCTCGTCGTCGAGCTCGATCGGGTAGTGGGTGCGGATCTCGGCACCGAACCGGTCTTTCAGGGGCGTGATGATGCGGCCGCGGTTCGTGTAGTCCTCCGGGTTCGCGCTCGCGACCACGAGCACGTCGAGCGGGAGCCGCAGCACGTAGCCGCGGATCTGGATGTCGCGCTCCTCCATCACGTTGAGCATCGCGACCTGGATGCGCTCGGCCAGGTCGGGCAGCTCGTTGACGGCGACGATGCCGCGGTGGCCGCGGGGGATGAGCCCGAAGTGGATCGTCTCGGGATCGCCGAGGCTGCGGCCCTCGGCCACCTTCATCGGGTCGACGTCGCCGATCAGGTCGGCGACGCTCGTGTCGGGCGTCGCGAGCTTCTCGACGTAGCGCTCGTCGCGCCCGCGCCAGGTGACCGGCAGGTCGTCGCCGAGCTCCGCCGCCCGGCGGATGCTCTCGGTCGTGATCGGCTCGAACGGGTGCTCGCCGAGCTCGGAGCCCTCGATCACCGGCGACCACTCGTCGAGCAGGCCGGCCAGGGTGCGCAGCAGGCGCGTCTTGCCCTGGCCCCGCTCGCCGAGCAGCACCACGTCGTGCCCGGCGAGCAGGGCCCGCTCGAGCTGGGGCAGCACGGTGGTCTCGAGCCCGTGCAGCCCGGGCCAGGGGTCTCTGCCCTCGCGCAGGGCGGAGAGCAGGTTGTCGCGGATCTCGGTGCGGAGCGGTCGCAGCCGGTGCCCGGAGGCTCGCAGCTCGCCGACGGTCGTCGTCGTGGGTCGTGTCACGCGAGCGACGGTACGCCTGACCACCGACGTCCACCAGGGCCCGGGCTGGGCGCCGTGCCGGCTCGTAGCCCGCACCCAGGGAGCGGGTGGCCCGCTGCCGGCCCGGGTGCGGGAGACGTGCAGGCACCGTGCCCGCGACTCCCACGGCTCCCGGAGCGAGCCCGCAGGAGGCGCGGGCCGGGTCGGCCGGAGGGGGGACGACGGGCGTGCCCCCACCCCCGAAGACGGGCGGCGCCGGCACCGCACGGGGGCTTGAGGCGCACGGGGGCCCGTGCTGCACTGACGGCACCAGGTCGGCGTCACCCGCGTCCGTCGCCTGGTCGACGGGTGCTCCGCCCCGCCGCCCTCCTCACCGAACGGAACCCACCCCGTGACCTCCCTCGCCCGCCGGGGCGTGGTGCTCGGGGCCGCCGTCGCGCTCGCGACCGGCCTCGTCGCCGTGCCCACCGCCTCCCCCGCCGACCCCGCGGCCGCGGCGACCGCCGCGTCGTCCGCGACCGTCACCTCCGCCACGATCCGCACGGCCTCGGCCGGCACCGTCTACCGCGGCGGCCTCTACGTCGACCCGACCGGCGCCGCCGCGACGGCGGCCGCGCAGCTGCAGGCTGCTGGCCGCACCACGGAGGCCGCCGCGGCCCGGACGATCGCCGACCAGTCGATCGCGACCTGGCTCGGCAGCTGGTACGACGACGCCATGCTCGTCAAGGTCGTGCAGCGCACGCTCGCCGCCGCCGAGGCGAAGGGGCGCACGCCCGTCTTCGTCACGTACGAGATCCCCGGCCGCGACTGCGGCGGCTGGTCGGGCGGCGGGGCGGTCGACGACGCCGCCTACCTGCGCTGGAACCAGCTCGTCGCCGACACCCTCCGGGGCCACCGCGCCGTCGTGCTCGTCGAGCCCGACTCGCTCGGCCACCTCGGCTCGTGCCCCGAGACGACCACGACCCGGACCGCGACCCTCGCCGCCGCCGTCGCGGCCCTGGCCGACGCGGGCGTGCCCGCCTACCTCGACGGCGGCAACTCGAACTGGGTCCCGCCCACCGAGATGGCCGCCCGGCTGAAGGCGGCGGGCGTCGACCGCGCCCGGGGCTTCTTCACCAACGTCGCGAACTACTACGGCGTCGACCCGGAGCGGGCCTACGCCGACAAGGTCTCGGCGGCGCTCGGCGGCACCCACTACGTGATCGACGTGTCGCGCAACGGGCGGGGCTGGAAGGGCACCTGGTGCAACGCCCCCGGTGCGGGCCTCGGCCAGACCCCGCGCGTGACGGGCGGCACCACCGGGCTCGACGCCCTGCTCTGGGTCAAGACGCCGGGAGCCAGCGACGGGCCCTGCAACGGCGGCCCGCCGGCGGGGCAGTGGTACCCGGGGTACGCGGTCGCGCTGGTCGCGAACCGCAAGTAGGAGGCGCGGGGCGGGCAGGGTCAGTCGGTCGCCGTGCCGGGGCCCTTGCCCTTGTCCTTGCCGTTGCCGTTGCCGTTGCCGTTGCCCGGCCCGGTGACGACGGTGGCGTCCACCCCGGGCACGGCGGCGCCGGCGCCGGTGGGCTTGCCGTTGCCGTTGCCGTTGCCGTTGCCGTTGCCGTTGTTGCCGGTGCCGGTGCCCTGGCCGGGCACGGTGCCCGACGGCGGCGTCGCCTGGCCAGGACCGCCCTCGTCCTCGTCGGGCTCGTTCTCGTTCTCGTCCGGCTCCTCCTCCGACGGCGCGGGCGCCGTCGTCTCCGGTGCGGGAGCGGGCGCCACGGTCGGTTCCGTGCTCGGCTCCTCGGCGGGGGCCTCCTCGCTCGGCGCGACGCTCGGCTCCGGGCTGGTCTCGGTCGTCTCGACCGGCGCGCTCGGGTCGCCGGCGGGGTCGCTGCCGCGGCCTGCGCCGAGGGCGAGGGCCACGGCGGCCAGCACGGCGAGCAGCACGACGGCGACGACCACTCCGACCAGCACGCGACGGCGGCCGGTGCGTTCGTCGTCGCCCCCGGCGCTGCGCGCGGCCCCCGAGGAGGCGCGGGTCGACCCGAGCGGAGAGGTCGCGGACCCGGCTGCCCCGGCCCCCGCGGCGACCCCGGCCGATCCGGCAGGCGCGAAGCGTCGCGTGGGAGCGTCGTCGGACGGGAGCGCCCGGGTGGGAGCGTCGCCGGCTCCGGCCGTGGGGTCGAGACGGGCCGTCGGGGAACCTCCGGCGGGGAGGCGGGCGGTGGGGGCGTCGCCGGCGGGCATCGCGCCGGTCGGCTGGTCGGCTCCTGCTCCCGCTCCGGCTCCCGCTCCCGTGGCCGCAGCTGCGGCACCCGCACCGGCACCCGCGGCGAGGCCGGCACCGGCGGCCAGGCCCGCCACGGCAGCGCCACCGGCCCCGCGCCCGTCGCCGGTCGCCCCGGGGGCCGTCGCCGCGCCTCCGGCACCCGCTCCTGCTCCCGCGGTCACGACGGGCGCAGCCGCAGCGCGCGCCTCGCGCAGCACGTCGAGGGCGGTCGGGCGGGCCGCGGGGTCGCGGGCCGTCATCGCGGTGAGCAGGGCCTGCCAGTCGGCGCCGACCGACGCGGGCACGACCGGATCCCGGCTGAGGCGGGCGCTCAGCGACTCCATCAACGTGCCCGGGAACTCGCGGCGGCCCGTGACGACCTCGAGCAGCACGAGGCCGAGCGACCAGATGTCGGAGGCCGTGCCGACGTCGCCGCCGAGGGCCTGCTCCGGGCTGAGGTAGGCGGCGGTGCCGAGCACGGAGCCCGGCGCCGTCAGCCGCGTCGCGCCGCTGAGCTGGGCGATGCCGAAGTCGGCGAGCAGCGCGCGGAACTCCTGGCCCGGCACGGGCGACGGCGCCAGCAGCACGTTGCCCGGCTTCAGGTCGCGGTGCACGATGCCGGCGGAGTGGACGACGTGGAGGGCCTCGGCGAGGTCGGCCGCCATCCGCTGCACCTCGTCGCCCGCGACGGGGCCGTCGTGCAGGCGCCGGTCGAGGGTGGGGCCGTCGACGAGCTGCATGACGAGGTAGGGGCGCTCGTCGCCGTCCACGACCGCGACGTCGGCGTCGTAGAGGGTCACGAGGGCGTGGTGCTCGAGCGAGGCGAGCAGGTCGATCTCGGAGTGCGCGCGCCGCAGGTCGTCGGCGTCGCCGCTGTTCGGCGCGAGCAGCTTCAGCGCCACCGGGCGCCGGAGGGCCGTGTCGACGGCGCGGTACACGGTGGCCATGCCCCCGCGCCCGAGGACGCCGTCGAGTCGGTAGCGGTCGCCCAGGAGGGCGCCGCTCAGGTCACGGCTGCGGTCGTCGCCCATGTCGTCCCTCCGGCAGGTCGACTCCCCACTGTAGGCGGGGACGGCGCCCCCGCGTGCGTCGGGGCGGGCCCCGGCAGGGCCGCGGGCCGTCCCGCACGGCCCCGGGCGGGCCCCCGGCGCGGCACCCCCAGAGAGGGGCTTCGTCGGCCCGTTCCTGTGGCGGGCACCTAGGGCGCTCTGTCTACAATGCCTTCTGCCCGCCCATCGCACGGGCACCGCCGGCCTCCTCGTGAGCGTGACCGTCGTGTGCCCGCGACGACCGAGAGGACCCCCTGCGTGAGCGATCTCCGCGACCGACGTGACCGACGTGACCGCTCTCCGCGACGCGACCGCGCGACCGGGGGCCACGGTGCCGGCCGGAGCCGCACCACGCCCGGCCCGGTCGACGAGACGGTGCACCTCTCGCGGCGCGCGGCGAGGTCGGGCTCGACAGGGATCGCCCGCCACGGCCGCCTGCGCTCGGGCGGGCCGGTCGGAGGCGTGGCCAAGATCCTCGCCGGGGCCCTCGCCGTCGTGCTGGTCAGCGGCGCCTCCGTCGGGGCGATCGCGGCCTACCAGGTGAAGAGCGACCTCGGCACCGGCGTGGCCCTGCCCGCGGCGAAGGGCGAGACGAAAGCCCCGGAGGCCCCGTCGATCGCCGCCTTCGAGGGCGGCTTCAACATCCTCGTGGTCGGCACCGACAACGACGCCTCGCAGGACGCCGCGGCGTTCGGCGAGCGTGACGCGACCCTCAACGACGTCAACATCCTGCTGCACGTCTCCGCCGACCACACCAACGCCACGGCCGTCAGCATCCCGCGCGACATGGTGGTGCCCATCCCGGCCTGCGCCCGCGAGGACGGCAGCGGCTACTACTCGGCGATGTCGGCTCGGCCCATCAACGAGGCGTGGTCTTACGGCGGGCTGAGCTGCGTGGTCTCGACCGTGTCGGCCCTCACCGGCCTCGACATCCCCTTCGCCGGCATGATCTCGTTCAACGGCGTCATCGAGATGTCGAACGCGGTCGGGGGAGTGCCCGTCTGCGCCGCGACGCCGATCACCGACCGCTACACGGGGCTCGACCTGCAGGCCGGCGAGACCGTGCTGTCGGGGGCCGACGCCCTGGCCTTCCTGCGCACCCGTCACGGCGTCGGCGACGGCTCCGACCTGGGCCGCATCAGCAGCCAGCAGGTCTACCTGTCGTCGCTGCTGCGCACGGTCAAGAGCGCCGACACCCTCGGCGACCCGACGAAGCTCTACTCCCTGGCCCGCGCGGCGGCGAGCAACATGACCCTCTCCGAGGGCCTGACGAACGTCACCACGATGGTGCAGATCGGCAGCGCCCTCAAGGACCTGCCGCTCGACGCGGTCAACTTCGTGCAGTACCCCGGCACGACCGGCGGCACGGGCGTCTACGCGGGCAAGGTGCAGCCGACGACGTCGGTGGCGACGCAGCTGTTCGACGCCATCGCCGCCGACGTGCCGTTCACCCTCCCCGAGGGCAGCACGGGCATCGGCTCGGAGACCACCGAGAGCGCGGCGCCGACCGACCCGGGGGCGGCGGCTCCGGCACCTGCCGACACCGCGACTCCTGCCCCCACGGCCGCGCCGACCACCGACCCGGGCACGACGACGACCACGCCGCCGGCCGCGGGGTCGACCGAGGTGATCACGGGGCTCACCGGGCAGACGGCCGCGGACCAGACCTGCTCGGTCGGGTTCGGCAAGTAGGTCGCGGGCCCGCAGGCGGGCCCGAGGTGCGACCGGGAAGTCGTCCCGGCGAGTAACCAGCTCGCCGGGACGACCCGGGTCTCACGCGGCGGCCCGAACCGGCACGCATGAGGGGCCCTGCGGCGCCGGGATCAGGGGTTCGGCGCCGCAGGGGGACGGAGTCGACGTCACTGTCGGCGGGGGAGTGCCCACCGTGGGCGTCGGGTACGCTCGCGGAGTCGGGGTGGCACGGTGACGCGCTCGGGCAGCGGGGGAGTGTCCGGCAAGGGGTGGACGTGCTCGTGCTGTCGAGCTGCCGCACCTCCGCCGTCGTCGGCGTCAGGGGTACTCTATGTGTCCGCATAATGGCGGACAAGCCGGTCGTGGCCCCCAGGAGGGGGGCTTGCGGGTGAATCGCGGGTGAGAGACCACGGCCCGACCGACCGTCGAGCGGCGGGGAACGCGGTGCAGGAGGCGCGGTTCGGCAGATCGCGCTCGGCCCGCTATGATCGTCGGTGCGCGCTGTCGTCCCTGACCCAGCGCTCGAGGAGCCGTCGCATAGTTCGGCCTAGTGCACCACCCTGCTAAGGTGGAGTTCCCTTTGTGGGAACCGTGGGTTCAAATCCCACCGGCTCCGCTGGAAAGCCCCGATCGAACACCTCTCGCCAGGTGCCGACCGGGGCTTTCCTTCGTTCAGAGCGGCCGTGTCGGTGCTCACGGAGTCTGGGCTCACGGAGTCTGCGCGGTGCGGGCACGGCGGCGGCGACCGACGAGGACGACCAGCGTCGCGAGCACCGCCAGGGCGACGACCAGCACCACGAGGTACAGCGCGACCCCGCCCGCCCCGCCCACGGCCGACGGGTCGTAGAACGGGTACGGGTAGAACCCGATGACGGCTCCGCGGATGAGCGAGTACACGCTGTAGACGACCGGGTAGACGAGGCACACCGCGGCCGCCCACCAGGGCAGGCGTCGCTCGGGCGGCCACACGACCCAGTCGACCAGCACCGCCACCGGCATCAGCATGTGCACCACGACGTTGACCCACGGCACGAGGGCCCCGACGTCGAGGCCCGCCAGCAGCACGTTGAAGACGATCCCCACGAAGACCATGGCGACGACCGTGCCGGCCCGCACGACCGACCAGGCGCGGGAGTCGGGGGCGCCGCGGGCGACCCTGATCGCCCCGACCGTGAACACCACGGTCGCGAGCAGGTTGCTGAGGTTCGTGAAGTACGAGAAGAAGTTCGCGATCGACGAGTCGTCCACGAGCGTCACCCGGAACTGCGCGGTCACCGCCGTGAGGGTGAGCGCCGCGAAGACGAGGCGGTAGACGATCGTGACGGGGCCGGGGCGCATGGGCCGACCCTAGCGCTCGCCGTGAGTCCTCCCCAGGTGGACGCTTCGCGGTGCCCTCCCCGGCGCGACGGGCCCTCGACGCCCCGGTCGTGCGCGGGTGCGATGCTGAGCGCATGACACGAGGACGACTGCGGGTGCTGCTCGGCGCGGCACCGGGGGTGGGCAAGACCTACACGATGCTCGAGGAGGGGCGTCGGCTGCGCGACGAGGGCAAGGACGTCGTCGTCGCGGTCGTCGAGACGCACGGCCGCGCCGCGACGGCCTCGGTGCTCGGCGACCTCGAGGTCGTCCCCCGTCGCGTCGTCGAGCACCGCGGGGTCGAGCTCGACGAGATGGACCTCAAGGGCGTGCTCGCCCGTCGGCCCCAGCTCGCGCTCGTCGACGAGCTCGCCCACACGAACGCCCCGGGCGGCACGCACGACAAGCGCTGGCGCGACGTCCAGGTGCTGCTCGACGCCGGCATCTCCGTCATCTCGACCGTCAACGTGCAGCACATCGAGTCGCTCAACGACGTCGTCGAGCAGATCACCGGCACGGTGCAGCGCGAGACGGTGCCCGACGCCGTCCTGCGGTCGGCCGACCAGCTCGAGGTGGTCGACCTCGCGCCCCAGGCGCTGCGCGACCGCCTGGCGGCGGGCGACGTCTACCCCGCCTCGCGCGTCGACGCCGCCCTCTCGAACTACTTCCGGCTCGGCAACCTCACCGCCCTCCGCGAGCTGGCGCTGCTCTGGCTCGCCGACGAGGTCGACAGTGCCCTCAAGGCCTACCGGGTCGAGCACGGCATCGACAGCCCGTGGGAGGCGCGAGAGAGGGTCGTCGTCGCGCTCACCGGCGGTGCCGAGGGCGAGACCCTCGTGCGGCGGGCGGCCCGCATCGCCGCGCGGTCGGCCGGGGGCGAGCTCATCGCCGTGCACGTCAGCAGCCAGGACGGCCTGCGGCAGGGCGTGCCGGGAGCGCTCGCGGCGCAGCGCGCCCTCGTCGAGAAGCTCGGCGGCACGTACCACCAGGTCGTCGGCGACGACGTGCCCCGGGCCCTCGTCGAGTTCGCCCGCGGCACGAACGCCTCGCAGCTGGTCATCGGCGTCAGCCGACGGGGTCGCCTCGCGACGGCGCTCACGGGCCAGGGGATCGGCGCCACCGTCATCCGCGAGTCCGGGCAGATCGACGTGCACATCGTCAACCACGGCTCGGCCGGTCGGGGCTGGGCGCTGCCGCGCATCGGCGGTGCCCTGTCGCGCGGGCGCGTCCTCGCCGGCTTCGCCCTCACGCTGCTCGGCGGCCCGCTGCTCGCGTGGCTGCTGGTCGGGCACCGCAGCGAGGACGGCATCGCGGGCGACGTGCTGCTCTTCCAGCTGCTCGTCATCGTGGTGGCCGTCGTCGGCGGCCTCTGGCCCGCGCTCGTCGCCGCCCTGCTCTCGGGCGTGGCGCTCGACCTCCTCTTCATCGCGCCGGTGTACGAGCTGACCATCGCCGAGCCCCTGCACTTCCTGGCGCTGGTGCTCTACGTCGTCAACGCCGCGCTGGTCAGCTGGGTCGTCGACCAGGCGGCTCGGCGCAGCCGGGCGGCGGCGAGGGCGCTGGCCGAGACCGAGCTGCTCGCCACGGTCTCGGGCAGCGTGCTGCGCGGTCAGGACGCCGTGCAGGCGCTCGTCGAGCGCACGCGGGAGGCGCTGGGGCTGACGCGGGTGCGCGTGCTGCAGGGCGACGTCGAGCTCGCGTCCTCCGTGGCCCCGGGGGGCGGGGCCGCCGGGGCGGATGCTCACCCCGACCCACGCTCCGACTCCGACTCCGACTCCGTCGCCACGCTGCCCGCGGGGTCGGGGGCTGCCCTCGAGCTGACCGGCGGCGGGCTCCAGGCGGCCGACCGCCGCCTCCTCGTGGTCGTCGCGGCCCAGGTCGAGGCGGCGCTCGAGCACTCCGCCCTGAGCCGCGAGGCCGGCCAGGTGGCACCGCTCGCCGAGGTCGACCGCATGCGGAGCGCCCTGCTCGCCGCCGTGGGGCACGACCTCCGACGCCCGCTGGCCGCGGCGACGGCCTCGATCAGCGGGCTGCGCCAGGCCGACGTCGACTGGAGCGACGCCGACCGCGACGAGCTGCTCTCGACCGCGTACGAGAGCCTCGAGTCGCTCGCCACCCTCGTGACCAACCTGCTCGACGTGAGCCGCGTGCAGGCCGGCGCCCTCGCCGTCTCGACCGACGACGTCGACGTCGACGAGGTCGTGCTCGGGGCGCTCGACGAGCTGGGGCTCGGCCCCGCCGACGTCGAGCTCGCGCTGCGGGCGTCCGTGCCGCCCGTGCGGGCCGACCGCGTGCTGCTGCAGCGGGTCCTGGTCAACCTGCTCGACAACGCCCTGCGGTTCTCGCCGGAGGGGCAGCGGGTGCGCATCTCGACGAGCGGCTTCGCTGATCGTGTGGAGGTGCGGGTCGTCGACCGGGGGCCGGGCATCCCTCCCGAGCGGCGCGGCGAGATCATGACGGCGTTCCAGCGGCTGGGCGACACCGACAACGCGACCGGACTCGGCCTCGGACTCGCGCTCAGCAAGGGCTTCACCGAGGCGATGTCGGGCACGCTGACCCTCGACGACACCCCGGGCGGCGGGCTGACGATGGTGGTGTCGCTGCCCGACGGCGACGGCCCCCGCGATCCTGACGGGATCCCTACGCCGACGGCCCTCGCCGTGGCTCGGGCGTCCGGTACGGTCGGCGAGGAGGAGCCGTGAAGATACTGATCGCCGACGACGACCCGCAGATCCTGCGGGCGCTCAAGGTGACCCTGGGGGCCCGGGGGTACGAGATCCACACCGCGGCCGACGGCCGCGAGGCGCTCGACGCCGTCGTCGCGCACCGCCCCGACCTGGTGATGCTCGACCTCGGCATGCCCCGGCTCGACGGGGTCGAGGTGATCGCGGGCATCCGCGGCTGGTCGACCGTGCCTATCCTCGTGGTCTCCGGGCGCACCGACGCGGCCGACAAGGTCGAGGCGCTCGACGCGGGCGCCGACGACTACGTGACGAAGCCGTTCGCGATGGAGGAGCTGCTGGCCCGGCTCCGGGCGCTCACGCGGCGGCTCGCGCCCGGCGACGACGACGCCCCCGTCGTGGCCTTCGGCGACGTGCGGGTCGACCTCTCGTCGACCACCGTCACCCGGGGCGGCGAGACGGTGCGGCTGACCCCGACCGAGTGGCGCGTGCTCGAGCTGCTGCTGCAGAGCCCGGGCAAGCTCGTCACCCGTGAGACCCTGCTGACGCAGGTGTGGGGGCCGTTCCACGCGAAGGACACCGGCTACCTCCGCCTCTACTTCGCGCAGCTGCGCAAGAAGCTCGAGCCGGTGCCCGCGACTCCGCGCTACCTCGTGACCGAGCTCGGCATGGGCTACCGCTTCCTGCCCGACGAGACCCCCGCGGGGGAGGCCCGCCCCGAGTCCTAACGCGATCCTCACGCCCGCTCGGCTCCCGGCGCACCACGGGGGCTTAGCGTTGTGTGCGCGCGCCGTCCCGAGGCCGCGCGAGCGAGAGGTCCGACCGTGTCCACAGTCTCCGAGAAGTCCGGCAGGGACGCCGATGCGCTGGAACCGCAGCCGACCCCGGTGGCCGGCGCGCGCCTCCGGAACTGGCTGCTCGACGGCCTGACCGAGAACTCCGGCGCCCACCAGGGCCCGCACGCCGAGAAGGTGGAGAAGACCCACTCGTGGTGGCGCGTGATGTGCCTCACGGGCGTCGACTACTTCTCGACCCTCGGCTACCAGCCGGCCATCGCCGCCGTCGCCGCGGGGCTCCTGTCGCCGCTCGCCACGATCGTGCTCGTGGTGCTGACGCTGCTCGGCGCGCTGCCCGTCTACCGTCGCGTCGCCCGCGAGAGCCCGCGCGGCGAGGGCTCGATCGCGATGCTCGAACGTCTTCTGCCCTGGTGGGGCGGCAAGCTGTTCGTGCTCGTGCTGCTCGGCTTCGCGGCCACCGACTTCATGATCACCATCACGCTGTCGGCGGCCGACGCCACGGCGCACGCGGTCGAGAACCCGTTCACCCCCGAGTGGTTCCACGGGGCCGAGGTGCCGATCACGCTCTTCCTGGTCGCCCTCCTCGCGGCGGTCTTCCTCCGTGGGTTCAAGGAGGCGATCGGCATCGCCGTCGTGCTGGTCGGCGTCTTCCTGGTGCTGAACCTCGTCGTGATCGCCGTGTCGATCTTCCACGTGGCCGAGAACACGGTGGTGATCGGCAACTGGTGGCAGGCGCTGACCGTGCAGCACGGCAACCCGGTCGTGATGGTCGGCATCGCGCTGATCGTCTTCCCGAAGCTCGCGCTCGGGCTCTCCGGCTTCGAGACCGGCGTCGCGGTCATGCCGCAGATCACCGGCGACCCCGACGACACCGACGAGCGGCCCACCGGGCGCATCCGCGGGGCTCGACGGCTGCTGACCACGGCCGCCCTGATCATGAGTTCGTTCCTCATCCTGTCGAGCTTCGTCACCACCCTGCTCATCCCGCAGGAGGAGTTCCAGTCGGGAGGGTCGGCGAACGGCCGGGCACTGGCGTACCTGGCGCACGAGTACCTCGGCAACGGCTTCGGCACGCTCTACGACGTCAGCACCATCTGCATCCTCTGGTTCGCCGGCGCCTCCGCCATGGCCGGGCTGCTGAACCTGGTGCCGCGCTACCTGCCCCGGTACGGCATGGCTCCGCAGTGGGCCCGGGCCGTGCGGCCGCTCGTCCTGGTCTTCACGGTGATCGCGTTCGTCATCACCGTCGTGTTCGACGCGGACGTCGACGCCCAGGGCGGGGCCTACGCGACGGGCGTGCTCGTGCTGATCACCAGCGCCTCCGTCGCGGTCACGCTCTCGGCCCGTCGCGCCCGGCAGCGCAAGCGCACGATCGGCTTCGGGGCCATCGCGCTCGTCTTCGTCTACACGACGATCGTCAACGTGGTCGAGCGGCCCGACGGCGTGCGGATCGCCGCGATCTTCATCGTGGGGATCATGGTGGTCTCGCTCATCTCGCGGGTGCGGCGGTCGTTCCAGCTGCGGGCGACGTCGATCACGTTCGACGACACGGCCCTCGGGTACGTGCGGGAGGACGCCGACGAGTACGGCTCGATCCGGCTCATCGCGCACGAGCCCGGCCGCGAGGTCGCCGAGATCTACAAGAAGAAGCTGACGGCGGAGCGGCGCTACAGCGGGATCCCGCAGCGGGCGCCCGTGATCTTCGTCGAGGTGCACCCGGGCGACTCGTCGAACTTCGAGGAGGACCTCGTCGTCACCGGCCACGTCGTGCACGGCTACCGGGTGCTGCGGGTGACGAGCGGCGCGGTGCCGAACACGCTCGCCTCGGTGCTGCTGGCCATCCGCGACGAGACCGGGGTCGCGCCCGACATCTACTTCGAGTGGACCGAGGGCGGGCCGCTGTCGAACATGGGCCGCTTCCTGGTCACGGGCGCCGGCGAGGTCGCCCCGGTGACGCGCGAGGTGCTCCGCCGCGCCGAGCCGAACCGCTCCCGCCGCCCTGACGTGCACGTCAGCTAGCCCGCCGCGCCCCGCCCCGCCGCCCGCTCCGCCGCCCGCTGCGGCCCGGGTCCCTCGCCCCTCCGCACCCCGTTCCGTTCAATGCACCCCCCTTCAACGAGGTTCATTGAACGGAACGGGGTGCGGAAGGGGTGCGTCGAACCGAAGCCGAGCGGCGGCGGTCGCCGAGCGCACTCGGCGGGGGTCCAACCTCACCCCGGCGTCCTGGAGCAGTACGGCGAGGCGTTGCGGGGCCGTCACGTCCCCGTAGTCGCAGTGGACCACCCCGGCGATCTCCGGCAGCTGCAGCAAGCGTCGATCTCGACGGTTCTGGTCTCGGACCACGACGGCCGCGGTCCTTCCTGCGAGCATGACGGGGTCGTGGTACTTCACGAGGCCGTCCAGTTCCACCGCGACGTCCCAGTCCGTGAGGAAGGAATCACAGCGCCCGACGAACACCCCTCCTGAGCTGAAGGAC
>Ga0308160_10002035_pt1 | contig 25819 bp, 24 predicted proteins | sample PhyFR1_FD_201036 | JGI IMG/M metagenome (GOLD analysis project Ga0308160, IMG submission 201036) | Phyllosphere microbial communities from UC Gill Tract Community Farm, Albany, California, United States - DLSLF.R1 | ecosystem: Host-associated > Plants > Phyllosphere > Unclassified | place: USA... | reverse complement strand
ACTGCCCCGCCTCGTCGACGACGAGCAGGTCCAGGGAGTGCCGAGCGACGGTCGACTCGTTCGCGAAGGTCCACGCCGTCCCGCCGACGACTCCCCCGGTGCCGGTGTCGGCGCAGGACTGCAGGAAGGCCGCGATCGCCGCCCCGTTCTTCACCGGCGTCCACTCAGCAGCCTCGACGTCTTCGGGGTCGGCGCCGCTCTTCGGCTGCTTCACCACCTGGTCCGCGGGGACCCCGGCGGCGATCACCGCGTCGAGGAAGTTCTCGCTGGTCGCGTGCGACTGTCCGACGACGCCGACCCGCCACCCGTGCTCACGCACGAGCTTCGCGACGACGTTCGACCCGACGTACGTCTTGCCCGTGCCGGGAGGCCCCTGGATCGCCAGGTACGACCGGTCCAGCCCGAGCAGGGTCGCCACCACGGCGCCCACCGTGTCGTCCCCCGCGGCCGGTACGAGGGGCCCGCGCGGCGGCACCCGCCGGAGCAGGTCGAGCGCCGGGTCGGGCAGCATCCCCGGCAGCGCGTCGAGCACCTCGGCACCCCACTCAGCGATGGCCTCGGGCTGCGGCTTCGCCCGCGGGGGCGACGACGGCGCCAGCGCGATCGGGAAGCCGGTGTGCGGCTCCCCGCCGCCGACGGGCAGGCGTTCGAGGACGAGCACCTCGGTGGCGTCGCCGTTGTCCCACACCTCCAGGATCGTGGCGCGGTCCGTGGCGCCCTTCGAACCCGGGCCCGGGGCGGTGATCGACGCCGGGAGTGGGTCGTCGTACACGAGGTGGGGCGAGCCTCCCGGCCGGAGCCTGGAGCCCGGCGCGAGAGTCCCCGACAACCGGATCTCCCGCGACTGCGAGCGGGCGCGCGGCAGCGTCGCCCAGTCCCGCTCGACGGAGGCGCGTTCGACGACGAGCACGTCGCGGGTGTCGGCCCACTCGTCGACCGGGTTCCGCAGCCGGTCGAAGTGGTCCTGCCAGAACGTCTTCGCCTCGCGGCGGTGGTAGTCGATGGCGGCTGCGGCGAGCGCCAACGCGGTCTGGTCGGGGGTGCGGTCGAGGGCGTCGACGTCCGCCGTCTCGGCGGCGAGCGCGACGTACACCGGGTTCGGCTCGCGCTCGACCGGCAGGGGCGGCAGACCCTCCAGCTCGACCGTCGTCGTGGCGTCCGGGGCGTGTTCGGCGCGGAGGCCCAGCAACCAGTCGCGCAGGCGCAGCGTCGACCGGCAGTCGTAGGCGTTGTAGTCGGCGACCTGGTCGAGTTGCCGCTGCCCCGCGACGGCGTCACCGGTCCGGAGTTCGGTGATGGCGTCGACGTAGGCGGTGATGCTGTCGGCCGCGTTCGTGACGTCGCTGAGCCGTAGGTCGTCGCCCATGTACAGCGGCTCGAGCTTCTTGATCGAGTAGCTGCGGCTACCGACGACCAGGGCCTTCCGCACGATCGGGTACAGGTCGACGAGGACGCCGGCGCGCAGCAGGTCGTCGACCGCGTCCTCCCCCACCCCGTGCCGGGCCGCGAGGGACAGCAGGTGCGTCCGCTCGTAGGCGGCGTAGTGGTAGATGTGCATGTCCGGGAACTGCTCCCGGCGCTCGGCGATGTACGCCAGGAAGTCCACGAGCGCCTGTCGCTCGTCGCGGATCGTGTGCGCCCAGAACGCCCGGAACTCGGCCTGGTCGTCGACGAGTCCGAACAGGTAGTCGAGGCCCCAGTGCACGCCGTCCTCGGTGTGCAGCGGGTCGCCCTCGAAGTCGAAGAAGACGTCGCCGGTGTCGGGTGCGGGGATCGCGTGGAGGGCCCGTGGGTCGAGGACCTCGAAGGCAGGTCCGGTCCGGCTTGCGTCCGCCCCGTCGCTGCGGTTCGCCGCGCGCTCCGTCTCGATCTGGAGGCTCGCCTGACGCACCAGACGATCCAGTGTCGTCTTCGACATGGTCGCCACCGGTGCGGTGCGGACCGCCAGGTCGTCGATCGACCGCACGCCCTGCCGGATCAGCTTCGTCCGCTGGTCGAGGCGCATGCCGGCGACGAGGACCAGGTCGCGGTGTCGCTGCACCTCCTGCTGGCAGGCGGCGCACCGGCCGCAGCTGGAGTACCGGGGGTCGCCCCACTGCATCGGCTCGTCCGCGGCCATCCGCTCGGCGATCACCCGGATCAGCTCGACCCGCTGCGTGCGGTACACCGGCACGATGTCGGCCAGCTCGTGCGTGGTCGTCGTGCGGTCGCCGAGGACCAGGTGCACCTGCTGCCCGGTCGGGATGCCGTGCGCGCGCATCTGCTCGGCGTAGGCGGCGAGCTGCAGCAGGGCGCTGATCTTGGCGTGTCGGGCGAGCTTGGTGTCGTAGACCTCGTACTCGCCGCGGTCGTTGCGGATGATGAAGTCCGCGAAGCCGATGAAGCCGGTGCCGTCGGCTGACGCGGGGACGTGGAACGTCGGTTGGTACAGGACGTCGGCGCCGTCCCGCATGGCCTGAAGCGCCTTTGAAGCTTCTGATCCGTAGTCAGAAGGTCTGGGTCGGTCGAACTCCACCACGTCGTGGGACTGCTTGAGGATCTCGAGGTAGTCCAGTTCGTGCTTGTCACCCAGGCGTGCGGTGCGGTCGAGCATGTCGTCGTGCTCATCCGGCAGGGGTTCGCCGCGGCCGAGCTTGGCGTCGAGGCGGCGGAGGAACGCCCACTCGCAGGTCGCCCACGTGGTGAGGTCGCTCGGGCTGAGCAGGGCTCGGCCGTCCTCGGTGATCTGCACTGCGCTCCCTGCTGTCGTGGTCTGACCAGGGTAGGGGCGAGCACCGACGCCACTTGAGTGGACTGCTGATATGTGAGACGTTGAATCGCAGTTGCGTCGAGGGAGGATGTCCGTGAGGATCGTCAATGCAGCATGGCTTGCCGTCAGTTCGGTGATCGGGTCCGCGGTCGCCCTCGCGACCATTGCGATGACCGCCACCGCGGCCGCTGCCGTCACAGGCCAGCAAGTCCAGGTGCCAGGCCTCGTCATGGCTGTGCCGGGGGCCGAAGGGGAATTCGTGAGTGCCACGATCGACCGGACCGGAGTGCCGCTGTGGCTGGTTGTCATCGCGCTGTCGTTCGCGGTGGCCGAGTACCAGCGAGCGAGCAGGAAGAAGCGACGCAGCGGGCGCGCGTCCAGCGGTGATCCTCGCTAGCAGCAGGCCCGTCCCCTACGGTTGCCGCATGGAACCCGGGGGAACCAGCACCGAACTGCTGCGCAAGAACGCCAACCTGCTCATCGACCACGGTGCGAAGGACCAGTCCGTCGCGGCTGAGCTGGGCTTGCTCGTCCCGGGACGGAAGGGCACGGAGGGCATCGGCGGCAAGCTCGTCCTCACCTCGACCGCGCTGTTCTTCGAGGGGCACGCGGTGAACCGCGTCCGTCCGCAGTTCGGCTTCTGCCTGTCCGAGATCGCCTCCCTCGAGGACGTCTCACGGGGCCTGTCACGTCAGCTCCGGGTCGAACTGCGGAGCGGTGTGCACGGGCGCTTCGTGGTCTGGGGTGTCCCGGGCTTCATCGCGGCGATCGAAGACGCCCGCGCCGCGCTCTGAGCCGGAGTCGCGCCCGCGCCGCCTCAGACTTCCAGGCGCACGAACCTGGGTCCGTCGTACCCGTCACGCGACACGTGCGCGGTGAAGTCCGCGAGGCCTCGTACCCAGTGCCCGTGCTCGCCGTACAGCGCCTGGTACACGACGACCGGCTCTTCGGTCTCGACGTCCTGCGCCAGGAGCACCACCTGGTACTCCCCGCCCTTGAAGTGCCGGTACCGCCCTGGGGTCACGTCGTCGCTCATCCTCCCGATGGTACGGAGACGACAGCCGACCGGGCGCCGCCGTTCCCGGTACGGTGTCCGTCGAAGGGGGAACGATGAGCGACAGCATCAACCAGTGGGGCGGAAGCGCGACCAAGGCGGAGGTGGCGCCGATGATCGTCGTGCGCCGGCCGCTGTTCCCCGGGGTGATCTTCTTGGCCCTCGGGGTGTTCGGCCTGGTCATCGGGATTCCGGGGGTCGCCTACCAGCTCATCGCGGGCTCCGACGGCAGCCCCGCGTTCGGGATCCTCTTCGGCCTCGGAGCCGTCTTCCTGCTGTTCGGCCTGGCCCTCGCCGCCGCCCGGATCAACGTCTACGACCGGCACTACGACGTGAAGTCGGGGTTCGGCAAGTTCCGCCGGCGCGAGGTCGACGACATCCACACGCTCCGCTTCGGCAAGCAGTCGAACGGCAGCGTGACGTTCATCAGCCTCACCGCCTGGAACGAGCAGCGGAAGAAGCAGTTCATGGTCTTCACCAACTACCGCGGCTACCGCGAGTTCACCGCGTGGCTCGACAAGCGCCGCCCCGAGCAGTGGGCAGAGTGCGAGCGGCTCGGCGTTTCCGACTAACCGTCGTCGGGTGGTGACGACTCCGGTCTTCGTGCGGAGTTCACGAAGAGCTCGGCGTCATGTCAGGGTCGCATCGGCATGAGACAGCCCCGTCGAGTCCCTCTCGGTAGATCTCGCCGAGGAGTCAGCACGGCCTGAGCCACGGCTCGACGCGGATCAACTCATCCCAGCCCTCGCCGAGGACATCGCGGAGCTCCTGGGGAGGCACCGGGAGCAGCGTGCCGACGCACGCGTCCCACCGCTGCCCCGGCCGCTCGCTCAGCCGCACCTCGTACAGCAGCCACGACTCCGGGACCCGGTCCAGGCAGTCGGACACGCTGTCCAGGTCCGAGGGCAGCTCCCGCTGATCGGCGTTCGACGTTCCGGCAAGGCCGTGAACCCGAATCACCTTCCCGACACTTCCGTGGTTCGGATAGGCGTTCACTGCGTCGATCTGCACGAGATGGCGTTGGTCCGCGTCCGTGACTTCGAGATCAGGACTTGTTTCAGCCCACCAGCACGGCGGATCCGCACACGGTACGTACCGTTCAGCTCCGCCGGTTGGCTCAGCGAACAACCTGCCACGTCGGCGCACGAAGAACACCTCGGCAAGCATGAGCACCACGCGGTCACACCCACTGTTGCCGGTTCGTGTACAACCACCACCGGCCGCACGGCCGCCGGCAGGAATAGTCCTTCACGTCCCGGTAATGCTGCTTGATGGTGCGTCCTCGCGCCCGGCAGGCGGCCTGCGATGAATAGGTAGTGCCGTCCCAGCGCTGCCAGACGTAGGACCAGCGGTCCAGCGTGATCTCGCGTTCCGCCGATGCGGAAGACGCTGGAGCCGCTTGGGCTGCGCCGATTGGCTCCAGGGCAACGACGCCGGTTGCGGTCGTGACCACGGCGAGTGTGAGCAAGGACCGGAACCAGACACTGCGCTTTCTCGTGTTGTTCTCCATGCGTCCAAGCTGCCGACCACCAGACGGTGGTGTATCAACATCACGTAACAGTCTCGTTGCGGACAGTTCATAACGGCTGCCACGGCAGGAAAGCCAAGGTTGACCGAACTCGACGGCCGCGTCACAGGGCTCAACACCCTCGCGGTCATCACTCAGCGGACATAGGGTCCTCGCATGACCGTCGCCCTCTCACTCGCGATCGTCGCCGGCGTCCTCGCCGTCGCGACGGTCCTCGGTCTGCTGCTCCGCAGCCGAACCGGCCGAGCACGAGTGGTGCCGTCCAAGGTCAGCGACGCGACGACGGTTGCTGACCTCGCCGACCGGGAGGCGTTCGGTACCGCCGCCACGCTCCTCCAGTTCTCGACGCCCACGTGCGCACGCTGCCCCGCCACGGCGAAGCAGCTGGAGGCGGTCGCCGCCTCGAAGTCGACGACAACGACAACGCCGCACGGTCCTGCCCGCGTCCGCCGGCTCGAGATCGACCTCGCCGAACGCCCGGAGCTCGCCCGGCGCTTCGACGTGATGCAGACCCCGACCGTGCTCCTCGTGGACGGAACGCAGACCGTCCGTGCCCGCTTCGGTGGACCGCCCCGCCAGCCCGAACTCATCGCCGCGCTCGACGCCGTCCTCACCGAGGAGCACTCATGACCACCAGCCCTGCACCCTCCCGAGGGATCGACCCCCGTTCGCCCCGCTTCGGAGCCGCGATCACGACGGTCCTGCTCGCCCTCGACATCGTCCTCACCCTCAACGACGGCACGCGGACGATCGGCATCGTCCTGCTCGCCGTCATCGCCGCGCTCTTCGCCTGGGGCGGCCTGGCCGGCATCGCACGCCACCCGTACGGCGCGGTGTTCCGCCGCCTGGTGCGCCCCCGGCTCGGCCCGCCCGCCGAACTCGAGGCACCCGAGCCCCCGACCTTCGCCCAGCGCGTCGGCCTCGTCGTCACCGGTGTCGCCCTCGTCCTGGCGCTGCTCGGCGTCCCCTACGCCGCACCGGTCGGCGCTGCCATCGCCCTGGTCGCCGCGTTCCTCAACGCAGCGTTCGACGTCTGCATCGGATGCCTGATGTACGTCTGGCTCGTCCGCGTCGGCGTCTTCCGCGGTCGCAGCAGCGTCGCGTAGCACCGGGCCCGGCGTCGGAAACTCCCCCCACGGCAGCTTCCGACGCCGACTCCGGCACCGAAGGTCAGCGCCTGCCGACCGCCTGCTCCGACATCGCCACGAGGTCGTCCGCCCGCAGCCCCGGCCACCCGTGCAGGACGGCTCGCCACTCCTCCGGCAGCGCCGCCGCCCCGTACAGCGCACCGGCCAGGCCACCACCGATCGCCGCGACCGTGTCGGTGTCGTTGCCCGACCGGACCGCACGGACCAAGGCGTCCTCGAGCGAGGTCGACGACCGCACAGCCGCGTAGGCCGCCTGCAACGCCGACACGACCCACCCGTTCGTCGCGGTGAAGGCCACCGGCTCCGCGTGTTCCGCGGCGACGAGTCGCTCGGTCCACGTCCGTCGAGCCGCCGGCGCGAGCAGGTCCAGCCCCCGCAGGACGTCGAGCTCGCCGTGCAGCACCGCGTGCCGGATCGCCACACACCACAGCACGCACGCGTCCCCCGCGTCCGCTTCGTGGTGCGTCAGGGCGCTGACGGCGCGGGCCGCCGAGGCGAGCCGCTCCTCCTCACCGTCGTCGCCGCGCAGGTACGCGAGGACGAGCGGCACCGTCCGCATCAGCGACCCGTTACCGGCCGACCGGCCGGTGGACTCGTGCACCCGCCGGGCAGCGAGCCGACTGGCGGCGGCAGTCCGCGCCTCCAGGCCGGCCAAGACCTGTCGGGTCTGGATTCCGACGTCGGGTGCGTCCAGCGCCCACTTCGCCCAGGCGGCGACCAAGTTGTCGAGGGTGGCTTCCGCCGCCGGGTCATCGCCTCGGGCGACGGCCTGGAGGATCGGCACGGCCATGCTCGTGTCGTCCGTCCACTCCCCTGGTCGCCACCCGAACGAGCCGCCACCCTGCATCAGGATCGGCGTCGGTTCCGGGACGGGCGGGCCGAACTCGTAGCCGGCGCCGAGGGCGTCGCCGGCAGCGGAGCCGAGGACGGCGCCGACGGCGCGGTCGAGGATCGTGGTGTGCTCGGTCATGGCGAGACCTCCGGATCGGGTTAGCGCATTTCCGCGCTAACCCGATCCTGCACCCGTCTGGCGATTAGCGCAAGTGCGCGTAAACTCCTGTCCGTGGCTGACACCGAGTACCGCGACCCGAGCGGCAAGCGTCTGGCGGACTACCCCCACCCCTCCGTGGCGGTCGACACCGCGGTCATGACAGTCATCGACGGGGAGCTGTCGGTGCTGCAGGTCCGTGACGCGGTCGACGGTGACTGGCGGCTGCCGGGGACGTTCGTCCACGAGGGTGAACGGCTCGCCGACTCGGTGCTGCGGTCCCTGCGCGAGAAAGCCGGTGTCGAGGGGCTCGCGCCGCGGCAGTTGCACGTGTTCGACGACCCGGCGCGGGACTCGCGGGGGTGGGTGCTGTCGGTGGCGCACCTCGACGTCGTGCCCGCGGCTGCACTGACGATCGACTCCGGGCGGGCGCGCCTGGTGCCCGTCGTGGCAGCGGGGGCGATGGTGCACGCGCACGACGACATCCTCGAGTACGCGGTGGCGCAGCTACGAGAGGACCACCGGGAGCGGCCGGACCCGCACGGGCTGCTCGCGGAGCCGTTCACGATGACCGAACTGCGGCGGTTGCACGAAGTGGTGCTCGGGGTGGAGTTGCAGCCGGACACGTTCCGGAGGGCGATGGTGGGGCAGCTCGTGGTGGCCGAGGGGAAGCGAGCCGAAGGGCCGGGGAAGCCGGCGGGGTTGTACCGGCGCGGGTGAAATACGGGCTCCCTCGAGTGATGTTCCGCATGTCTGTATGGTGTTGCACACCCCGTCCCATATCTGTCTCAATGCCTCGGAAGGAGGGCACATGCAGAACAACGAGAGCGCCAACATGCTGGTTGATCAGCATCAAGGTTGCGGGCGTCGTCTTCATCGTCGTCGTGGCCGTCCGCGCCACCTTCACACTGACAAGGAGCCTCGTTGCCTGACCTCCTCACGATCCAAAGCTTGTCCGTGCGGTTCGGCCGTCGATCAGCCGTCGAAAACCTCTCACTGACGATCGAGGACCGGGGTCGCGTCATCGGGCTGTTCGGTCAGAACGGGGCAGGCAAGAGCACGCTCATCCGAGCGGTGTGTGGAGTGATCAACAGGTACCGCGGAGTGATCTTGTACCACGGCAGCTCCGTTGCCTACCTCCCCGACGCACCCTTCCTCTACGGGCACCTCCGACTCGATCAGTGCATCGCACTCGCACGGCAGCTGTGGTCAGACTTCGATGCGGACGTTGCCCGGAGGATCCTCGCCGAACTCGGTCTGCCCGACGACCTCAGGATCAGACAGGCATCCAAGGGCATGTCGGAGCAGATCCACCTCGGCCTCGTCCTGAGTCGGCGCTGCCAGCTGTACGTGTTCGACGAACCGCTCGCGGCGGTCGACCCCTGGACACGAGACCGCCTGGTGCAGCTGATCGAAGAGCACCGCTCGCCAGGATCCACTGCGCTCATCTCGACGCACCTCGTTGCCGGACTGGAAGGCCTCTTCGACGAAGCGATCGTCGTACACGGCGGCCAGCTCGTCCTGCACGAAGACGTCCAAGCGATCGCTGCGCGCGGCGGTCTGGAAGCACGAGTCAAGGAAGTGATCTCCGCTGATGCTCTTGCGCGTTGAACTCCGCAAGCACCTCCCGGTGTTCGTCGCCGCCTACCTCGCAACGACAGCGGCCGGTACGGCCGCGGCGCTCGCACCCGACATCGTCACCCTGGACGTCGTACGAGCACTGTGCACCTTGTTGTGTTGGAGTGCCACGACCGTCTACTCAGCCGCCGTCGTGTTCTCCTTCCTCGTTCTCGGTCGCGACCGGCTGTTCCAGATCAGCACGAGAAGTCGTTGGCAACTCGTCGGACTCAAACTCGGCGTCCTGACGGTGTTGCTCACCGTCCAACATCTCCTGACCGTCGGTCTGCAGCTCCAGGACCTCCTCGAACCCGCAGGAGCAGATGCGGCAGCCATGATCGGGTACGTGATGCTGGCGAAGGTCGTTTCGATCGCCGCGTTCCTGCTCTCGGTGACCTTCCTCGCGACGGTGGCGAAGGTGCTCCGCGGTCGAGGGGTGTCGACTTCGTTCTTCGCTGTCGGGCTGCTCGTCGTCATCGGCGTGCAAGGCATCCTGCTCTGGCGGCTCGGGGCACCGACCACGCAGGAGTTCTTCATCGGCGTCGGGGGGCAGCTCTTCACGGTGAACCTCTACGCGAACATCCTGCCGCTGACGCTCACTGGTCCGAACGGTGGCTTCCTGCCGCCGATCTCAGGCCTGTCGGTCGTCCTCAACCTCATGGCTGCAGTCGTCTTCGCCGCTGGCTGGGCTGTGCTTGTCAAGGTTCGTAGGTTCAACTTCCTTCTGATGTGAAGTCGACGTCATCGGCTCGACGCGGTGGCTGCCGCTGCCCTGACGATCGACTCCGGGCCGGCGCGCCTGGTGCCCGTCGCGGCAGCGGGGCGATGGGGCACGCGCACGACGACATCCTGGAGTGCGCGGTGGCGCAGCCGCGTGAGGATCATCGGGACCGGCCGAACCCGCACGGGCTGCTCGCGGAGCCGCTCACGATGACGGAGCTGCGGCGGTTGCACGAAGTGGTGCTCGGGGTGGATTTGCAGCCGAACAGGTGCCGGAGGGCGATGGTAGGGCGGCTCGTGGTGGCAGAGGGGAAGCGGGCGGAGGGGCCGGGGAAGCCGGCGGGGGTGAAGGCGCCGCCGCGCGGGCCGTTCCCGCGGCGCCGCGCCAGTGCCCAGGTATCAGTTCGCTCGCGCTTCCCATTCCCGGAATCGGCTCGTCTGCCGCTAGGAGCGCTCAACTTGCGCTCGTGATGAGATCGGTAGCCCGCTTCGGCGATGAACGTCGGCAGACTGTGCAGGCGCTCGCGCTGCGCAGTCCTCGAACGGCCGCGCGCGGCTTGACGGCCGACGACGTGGTCGTCGGGATCAGCGCGTCTGGCAGGACGCCCTACGTCATCGCGGCCGTCCTGGAGGCCCGGACACGGCTCGCCCTGTCAGTCTCCGTCGGATGCAACCCCGACTCGGCCGCGGGGCGGGAGGCGGACATGGCCATCGACGGCGTCGTCGGCCCCGACGTCATCGCCAGGGCGACCCGCCAGAAGGCGGGCACCGCGCAGAAGCTCGTGCTCAACATGCTCACCACCCTCGCGATGGTGCGCAGCCACAAGACGTACGGCAACCGCATGGTCGACGTGCGAGCGACGAACGCGAAGCTCGTCGCTCGGGCGTTCTCGCTCGTGCAGGACGTCACCGGCGCTGCCTCCGCCGAGGTCCAGGCCGCGCTCGATGCCTCGGACGGCGAGGTGAAGACCGCCATCGCCGTGATCCTCACCGGCGCCTCCGCTGCTTCGGCCCGTGAGCGCCTCGATGCTGCTGCTGGCTCGTTGCGCGCCGTGCTGTAGACCCCGTTCCCCTCTTCCGTTTCCTTCCCCCGAGGAGCACAGCAACGCCCGATGCACAGCAACTCGCTCAGCAGATCCTCGACGCCGTCGGCGGTTCCGCGAACATCGCCGACGTCGAGAACTGCATGACCCGCCTGCGGGCCGAGGCCGTGTCCGACTCCTCCGTCGCGCTCGAGGACCTCAAGGCCTTCGACGGCGTGATGGCCGCCATCGCGGCCGGCTCGAACCTGCCGATCGTGCTCGGCCCGGGTCTCGTCGACCGCGTGGCCGACGATCTGGAGGCCCTGCGCGCGGCCGCCTCGTCGGCTGCGGTTGCGGTTGCGGCTGCACCTGAAGAGTTGGTGGCTCGCGGCGCCGAGATCAAAGCAACTACCCGCGCTCGCTACGACGGTCGCACTATGCGCGCGATCCGGAAGATCTCCGCGATCTTCATCCCGCTCATCCCCGCGCTGATCGCCTGCGGGCTGATCGCCGGGATCAACGCCATCCTGACGAACCTGGGGTGGGTGCCCGGCGTGACGCCGTTCCTGGGTGTGCTCTCGTCCGGCTTCCTGTCCCTGCTCGCCGCGTTCGTCGGGATGAACGCGGCGAAGGAGTTCGGCGGCACACCCATCCTCGGCGGCGCGGTCGGCGGGATCATCGTCGCGGCCGGCGCCGCGAACGTCACCGCGTTCGGCGAGACTCTGGCTCCCGGGCAGGGCGGTGTGCTCGGCGCGTTGGCCGGGGGCATCCTCGCCGCCTACGTCAAGCGCTTCAAGCGCCGGTGACGCCCGACGTCATCGCGCTCACCGTCGTGCCGACTGTGACCGTCCTCGTCGCCGACTCGGTGACGCTCGGTGTGCTGATGTCCGTCGCCGGTGTCGTCTCCGTCGCAATCGGGACCGCTGCCACCTGGCTACTCGCGCACGGTGGAGCCTTCGCCGGCTTCGTGCTCGGAGGACTCTTCCTGCCGCTCGTCATGACCGGGATGCACCAGGGGCTCATCCCGATCCACACCACGCTTATCGACCAGACGGGGTGGACCGTGCTGCTGCCCGTTTTGGCGATGGGTGGTGCCGGACAGATCGGTGCATGCATCGCGGTGTGGGTGCGGTTCCGGTCGAACGCCTCGCTCGTGCGGACCATTCGGGGTGCGCTGCCGGCCGGGTTCCTCGGTGTCGGAGAGCCCCTGATCTACGGGGTGACGCTCCCCCCGGGGCGACCGTTCATCACCGGTTGCATCGGTGGGGCTTCGTCGGCGGTGTCGTCGGGCTCTCCGCCCAGCTCGGGCGCTCCGTCGGAGCGATCGCCATCGGTGCCTCGGACCTGTCGCTGATCCCGCTGTTGAACGGTTCGTCCGGGTAGGGGTGGCGCTGTTCGGGTATCGGTCGGGGCTCGTCGCGGCGTACGTCGTGGGCTTCGCGGCGACGTTGTTGTTCGGGGTGTCGGAGTCGGTGCGGGGCGACCTCGAGGCACAGTCGGTTTACCCGTCCGGCGACCCGGTCGCTCCGGACGCGCCGCTCGTCCAGGTCACGGCGATTGACCCGTTGAGAGCTGCTCGCTGATGCGGTTGAGCACCAGCGCGTACCTGGCGGAGCGCCGTTCGAGGCCCAGGTAGCCGGTGCGACGCCACGTTCACCTCGTCGCAAAGTCCGGAGGACCCGCCACCGGTGCCCGAGCTGCGGCAACCGCGATCACCGCCGGAGCAACGGGCTCTGGGCTGATGGTCGTGCGCGACGCCTAGCTCTACTTCAGTCGAATGCCCGGCGATTCGCCTTGGGGCTGCCCTCCCCTTCCGAATTGCCACCACGAATACCAGGACGAGCCATCGACATCGAATACACACATCAACGTAGACCGTGTCGCTTCGACCGGATCAGTAGTCACTGGCGAGATCCGACTCATACAGCGCCCTAGCGCTTTGCGCATCACGGATCGCCTCACGGACGGTCGACTTCGTGATGTCCAGGACGCGGAGCTTTCCACTCGTCTCAGCGACCGACTCGATACGACGGAAGTCGTGGACGAATCGCTCTGCAAAATCTGCAAGGCCGCGCAGCTTTGGCAGAGCGTCGGACATGTGGTGCCCGTGCGGGTCAACGAGGTCCGCCACGACCTTGTTGTCATGGGACGTACCAAAGAAGACGAAGTCGGGCCTGAGTGACCGCCAGTCACCGAGTTCGTCCTTATAAGCGATCGCCACTGAGTCCTTGGTGGCGCGATCGGGGTTCCTATACCAGCCCCGGAATCCAAGGCGACTGGACTCTGTCTCCAGCACCTTCGGCTCCCAGCTACTGGTGAAGTGCATCGGCATTGTTCCGTCTTTATCAGACATCAAATGCATTTCGTAGCGCGGGAGAACCTCCTCCGAGCCATCGGCGTCACGAATCTTCGTGTCCGTCTGCCCGACTGTCGGCACCGTCAGAGCAATGGGATCCGGGGTGGTCGACATCGCCTCAAGGACGTCATACTCGACTTGACGCTCGTCCGACAGGTCCTTCCGGGACACTCGAGACTGCGTCAGCCAAGTCTTCGCGAGAGCGTCAGCCTCGTCCTCGACAGCTTGCGCGATCTCCGGCACTCGGCCAAGGGCGGCCACCACGATGTGAGCTTCTAGCAAGTCGTCCTCGTCGCCGTCCTCGCCGACAAGATGGTCGACGTAGGTGGAGCACAGAGCCGGGCTCAATATTCGCGCAGAAGTCCGGTAGTAGTCCTCGATCGCTCGCGGATCAGCGCGCACCTCGAACGCCTCGTAGGAGAGCCCGCCTCCGATACGGCCCCGAACCTCTTCACCCTCCATCGTCGATACGTCCTCGCGGGATGCGGCAACTTGAACCCTGTACTGAACTGTTCTGCCGTCGAGAACTGCGTGGAGATGGGCGTGGGCGGCACTGACCGCGTCAGGCACCAGTGCGTCCGTGGAGAGCGCCGCAGCCAATGCCGTGAGTCGGCGGATCGGCTTGACGTTCTTCTTCGGGATGGTTACAGACGGAAGTGCAGCGAAGCAATCCCAGACCGCCTGATCGATAGCCTCGTTGGGAAGAAGTGTGATGGGGTCGAACAAGACCCGACGACCCCGGCCCCCGCCTGCGTCGTCTCCGTCCTCGCCGTCCTTGCTGGTCGCACCGCGCATCAGAAGCTGGGCAACCCCGGTCGCCGTCTTGCGGTCGAATCTTGGGAGGAGGCAGTCTACCGAGTTCAGCAGCTCATTGCCTTCGATGCGGCGGGCGAGTGGAGTCCGCATCATGCGCCCGAGCAGCTGGGTGATGTGGGTCGGGTCCTTCGCGGGCCGGAAGGACACCAGCACCTCAGCGCGCGGACAGTCCCATCCGGTGGAGATCGCGTTTTTCGCCAATAGAACTCTGACGTGCTTCGCGTCCTCTACGCGCTGGGGCTCGACGTACGGCACAAAGTGCTTACCGATGCTCAGGTCAGGGTGGGTCTTGCCTTCGTAGTCTCCGAAGACGTTCGCTACGGCGTCGAAATGCAAGTCCGGCCAAGCCGCATAGATGATCTCGAGGGCCTGGGCGAGCACATCCTGAGTCGGCTTGTCGTCCATCTGGACCACTAGCAGGGGCTGGACTGCATCGTGATCCCCTTGAGCTATCGCGTAATCCGCCCATGCCTCGGACGAAGCTCGGATTTTCTCGACCGCTCGTGTCAACAGCACCGTATCGAAGGAGCCATCCTCAGTTGGTATGGACAATCTGATGTCGTCCTTTAGTAAACCCGAGGCCTGCACGAGTGAAGAGTCCACCTGCACCGACGGGAGCGCGTCCCGGTCCTCCGCGTTCTTCATTGCACTCTCGAAGCGCTCCACTGTCGCGGAGATGCCGAACACGATGGGCATTGGCGGTACCTGCCCCTGCCCGTTGATCAGGCGCTGAACGATCGTAGTGCGATCCGACGAGCGGATGCCCATACCCCGATGCGCTTCGTCAAGTACGACATAAAGGGTGAGGTCGGGATTCGCGATCGTGTTGGTGATCGTGTCGTAGATCGATGTCTGCGAGGTGTCGGGGCGACGCTCCATACCCGGCAGGCTGGAGTGCGCGTCCGCGTCCTGCTCAGGGTCGTCGAACACGCCCTTAACCAGCTTCGTGCCCTTCGCGAGCTTCTGGGTGTTTAGGAAGTAGACCTGGCCCGGCCGGAACGACTCCTCGGCGAAGTCCGAGGACACCACCTGGAGGCGATAGTCGAGCTCGCTGGCAGCAGTCTGGATCCGCGTGCGGCTCTGCTCATTCAGCGCAGGATCGTCGGAGAACCATAGGACGACCGCCCCAGGATCAGCGTCGAAGTCGAACTCGTCGTTACCGAAGAAGAGCGCCTCGATAACGGCAGCGGCCATCACGGTTTTCCCGGCACCGGTCGTAGCAGCCAGGGAAAACTGCGATCTGGCGTCGTAACGGCGGTAGGAGTCGCGTGCACGCGTGAGATTCCTGAGCACGTCGCGGACGGCCCCATTTTGGTAGTCCTTCAGCGTGTACTGCACTACAGGGGCCTTCCCGTGTTGATCTCGAAGTTCTGGAGGTAGCTCTCGTAGAGGCGGACCGGAACTACCCCATTCGGCAGCTCCCGGCACACCATCTGAAACGCGGAGTCATCGTCGGTGACTACGAAGGCTCGTCCGATCCCTTTTGCAACAGCCACCGCCGCGATGAACTCGCTCGCACGGTCGAGGTTAGTCAAGACACCATACGCCTCAGCTACGTCCCAGCCGCTCTCGCGGAGATCAGAGATGATCCGGCCACGCGAGCCGGCGCGGAGCCAGAGCAGCGGCGCGATCCGCTCGAACGCCCTATTGTGGCGGACTGTGAGCGGCGCCTCGTAGGTAAGATTGAAGAACTCCGCGTTTGCCGAAGTCTCTGCGAAGGCGTTGAGGAGCCTCGGCTTCGTCTTCGCTTCAAACACTCCCCGCTCTTCCCACTCACGGTCCCCTGCGCGGTGGCCGGCAGCGACTGCGGCTTGTCGGTCCGACTTACTCAGCTCGTTGTTGGTTACGACAATCGCCCTGCGACTCCCTCCGTCTTCCGCGTTCATCGCGGCGATGGCGTGCGCGGTCGTGCCGGAGCCGGCGAAGAAGTCGAGGACCACGGCGTCGGACGAGTTGTTCGCCCACTTCACGAGCTGCTGAATGAGCCGAATAGGCTTCTTGCCGTTGGCGAAGCCGACACCCCCCTCGTTCGACACGTGGCCCATGTCCGAGTGGAAGCCTCGCCAGAGATCACCACGAATCACCGTCCGGCCGAACCGCGGTAGGTAGTCATCCGACGATCGATAGTTTCTATCCAGGGTGTATATCTGCCACACCTTGCCCTTGCTCGATCGTGTAAGTCGATAGGTCCGCCCATCGGTCTGGTGCTCCACCCACCTCCCAATGGGGACGTCTACATTTTTACCCGATACCGGTGGCGTATCGGTGCGGCCAATGCGGGACAGGTTTTCGAATATGAACTCTCGTGCTGACTCGGACGCAGCGAGAAGAACGTCCATGCCCGGGGCCCCGATGAAGCCCCCCTTTTGCTTACCACTGCCTCGCACGAGTTCGAAACGTTCGATGTCCGCACGGATCAATGGCTCGTCGTCGAGCCTTTGGTAGAGCGACTCTGTAGTTCCGTCTTCATTGAGCCACAACGGATAATTCGCATCCCACTTCTCGACCCCGTCATACAGGGGAGTGTGCCGGACGTCGGTGTCGAACGCAGGCGACTTCCGGTATATCAGGACGTACTCGACGTTCTTGACGATGGTGCCTTGCTGGGCATTCGTCGTCTTCGGTCCCGAAGTTGTGGACATCTCGACCGCGAGCTGGGCGACATGGTTCGTGACGCCAAAGATCTGCTCCATCAGCATCCGCAGGCGGTGCTGTTCGTCATCTCCGATTGACACCATGATCGCGCCGCTCGGCTTGAGCAGCTCACGGGCAACGCGAAGCCGCCGATCCATGAATGCTAGCCACTTCGAGTGCTGGTAGTCGTCCTCGGTATCGACGTAATCGTCGTTGTAGAGCCAAGCGAACTTGCCTCCCGTGTTGTAAGGCGGGTCGATGTAGATGAGGTCGACCGACTCGTGATGCGTGTAGGTCAGCATCTCGAGCGCGTGAAAGTTCTCGGCGTTGATCACCGTGTGGAACGGCTTGCCCTCGGCATGCTCGATCCGATCGGTTTCGACGAGGCCGGGATAGATCCGGTCGCGGAACTCGGCTACGACCACGACGGTCTCGCACAGCACGACCTGGCTCTCGGGCTCCTCCGCGCCTAGCTCGCTCAGATGAGCCAGGCGGACTCCATCGGCCTTCTCGATCCGGTCGACGCGCCAGAGCCGGCGATCATCCGTCGCCGACGATCCACGCGGAGGCAGTAGTCGAACCTTGTCGCCCCGGCGCACAGGACGGCCCGGGAGCTCGACGGCCTCGGGCTGGTGCCGCTCGAAAACCAGCCCGAATGAGCGGCGTTTAATCAGCGCGGTAATCTCGGACTCGAGGTCCTTGCTGAGCTGCGCGTCCACCTTCCGGGTCTGCCTCAGTAACTCGGTCAACCTCGACACGACTCAATCTCCTTTACTGGCCAACTAGGCAGTCCTAGCGATGCTTCGGTGCGTCCTAGAGAGTCCCTTCGGACTGAACGGCACGACCCTGCGACGAAAAACTCGGAGGTGCTAGGAGCGCGACGGCGATTGGACACGCCGCAGGCGCGGTAGCGGCCATCTCGCCGCGCCAGCTGTGCGAAGCATCGCTCAACCATGCCATGCCTACGAGACCGCTGCACGACGCTCAACTTGCTCCCCCTTGCAACCCGGTGCACACCACCAGGCATGACAGCGCTTGCTCCAGGGTGCACTATATCGGTCGGGGCCGGCAACCTCTGGAAGACAAGCCCCAGCCCCGCGCGCGTCGCGCCGTCAAATAAGTCGATGGCAACACGTTCCTTGCAGTAGATCGAGCGTGGGCACTCAAACGAGGCACACCGCGTGGATGAACTCAATCGCCGACTCGACGCGGAGCCGAAGCGCGTTGAGCTGAGTGATCGTGAATCGACCGGCGTGCCCGTGGGTACCGTAGTTGAATTCTCGGAAGAGCCCCAGGACGTTGTCTATGTCCTCCTCTATGAGATCCTCGATCTGAGACTCGTCGATGCCCTTGCGTCGCAGGAGGAAGCCGACGTTTGCGCGTCGGGTCGGCACTCCTCTGCCGGTCCGATCGCGGGCGGGGTCAGCTTCGACGACTCTCGAGTCCGGTGCGGCACTGTCAATCATTGTTATCAGGGCCTCGCGGGCGCTCGTGCAGAAGTGGCACGCGGCGTCGGGGTTGCTCGGGCTGTAGGAGACACTTGAGACCTTCTGCAATATGTCCGAGGCGTGCGAGCGGGAGCCGCTCGAGCGCCGAGATCTGGACTGGAGGGACTTTGCCCTGCACGCGTCAAGCACGCTCCACACCGAGCCGCAGTGAGCTGTACGTCGGTATGACCCGTGGCGCAGGACGTCCTGTGGGTAAGGGTGCACCGCCAAGCGTCGCAACGCCCACTGTCTCCCAAATGCGTCTCGCGCTGATTCGCCCTCATCTGGAAGACTCGTCGCGAGATGCCTGCCCCCGCCCGTGCCCGCACGCTCGCCCTCGAGCGCACACTCCGCGACGATGTGACCTGGCGGCTCCTCCGAGCCGACAACGCGCCGCTCATCGTCGCGATGCTGGGGACGCACCTCGGCGGCGAGGAGCGCCGCCTGCCTGCCGCCGAGCTCTACGCACGGATCGACGCGGACCTTGAAGACCTGCGGTCGATGGGGCAGGACCTCCCCCTCACCGCGAAGGGATACTGCGCCGATTGGCGCAAGGCAGAGTTCCTCGTGCGTCGTCCGTCCCCGGACACGCGAGAGGAGACCTTCGAGCTGAGTCCGGCGGCCGCCGGTGCGATCCGCATCGTGGCCGACCTGGAGGCTCCCCGCGTCCACGCGACCGAGTCACGTCTCATGAGCATCGCCTCGCAGCTGTCGCGGCTCGCCACCGAAACGGACCCAGACGCATCGAGGCGGTTGCGTGAGCTGCAGGCGGAACGGGACCGGATCGAAGCAACGATGGCCAGGCTCGCCGACGGGGACATCGAGGTCCTGAGTGCTGAGCGCGCCGAGGAGCGACTTGCGGACATCATCGCCCAGGCGGCAGAGGTGCCGACGGACTTCGCGCGGGTCCGCGCCGAGTTCGACGAACTGAACCGGGTGCTCCGCCAGGAGATCCTCGATTCCGACGCCTCGGACCGCCACGTGCTCGACGAGGTATTCCGCGGCGTTGACCTGATCGAGGACAGCGGTGCCGGCAGGACGTTCCGCGCCTTCAGCCAGCTCCTCCTCGACGAGGAGCTCGGCGCAGCGTTCGACGACGACCTCGAACGGATCATTGAGCAGCCTTTCGCCCGCGCGCTCCCCGCGACACAGCGGCGGCTGCTGCGACGGTTCCTCCGCACCCTGAAGCACGACAACGCGGACATCAATCGTGCGCTCACCGGTTTCGCCCGGGGACTTCGGCGCTACGTCCAGACGCAGGAGTTCCAGCGCGACCGCGAGCTGCGGAACCTCCTGCGCACGGCGCTCACCGGCGGTGTCGCGACCGCGTCGTCGGTGCGACCCTGGACACCGACCGAGGTGACCATCGACCTCCCGTCCGTCGCGATGACGAGCGTCGGCGTGTTCCGGCTCTACGACCCGGCAGACGACCTGCCTGCGATCGTGGTCGTGGCGGAGAACGAGCCCGAGGTACTCGACCTCGACGTGCTGAGGGCGATCACTCGACAGACCGAGATCGACTTTGCCGAGCTGACGCGGAACGTCAACGCCGTTGTGGAGTCGTCCGGATCGGCGTCGGTCGCTGACATCCTGCAGGAGTACCCAGCGACCCAGGGCGTCGCGAGTGTCGCCGGTCTCCTCGCACTCGCCGAGGCTCAATTCACGGCCGACACCGACAGAAGCGAGACGGCCGTCTGGACCGGGGTTGACAAGGTATCCCGGAGAGCAGAGATCCCGTACCGCGTCTTCGAGAGGACCATCGCATGACCGATGAGACTGACGTGACTGAAGAGGTCTTCTCAACGCTGCCGGACGCCCCATGGGACCTTGGGACGCCCGACGCCGCTTGGCGCGGCGACACCGGCACTCTCGCTCTCGACTCCCGCCGGGCACTCGCCCAGATTGTGCAGGGCCCCTACCTTTCGTCGGCCCAGCGGCCGTTGCTCTGGGCGGCACTCCGAAGCGACGAGGCCGCGATCCGGTCCCGCTTGCACGACCTGTTCCTCGACCTCGTGGTGGACACTGAAGCGGGCTTTGCCTTCGTCCGCAACGTTGACGCCGACGACGTCGACGTGCCGCGCGTCGTGCGATCGCAGAACCTGACGTTCATCGACACCGCAATGCTGTTGGTGCTGCGGCAGCACCTGCTCGCCGGGGACGGTTCGTCGCGGGTGTTCGTCGACCGCGAGGACGTCGACGAGCAACTGGCCGTGTTCCGCACGCAGGACCGCGACGAGACCGACTTCACGAAGCGTCTCAACAGCGCGTGGACGAAGCTCACCAAGCTCGGCTTACTGCAGGAGGTGCGCGGCGACGGCAACGACGGCCGCGCCGAGGTCTCCCCCGTGCTCCGGCTACTCATCGACCCCGACCAGGTCCGCGCGATTGGCGCAGAGTACCAACGCCTCGCGGCCGAGGGACGGACTGCCATGAGTGACGAGCACGAGGGGGACGCATGACCGAGGAAAGACCTGTGCAGTGGCGACTCGCCCGTGTCGAGCTGGTGGACTGGGGAACGTTCTCCGGTCGGACGGTGATCGATGTCGCGCGCACCGGGCACCTCATCACGGGTCCGTCCGGTTCCGGCAAGTCATCGGTACTCGACGCCATCGCGACCGCTTTGACGCCCCGCAGTAAGCTCCGCTTCAACGCCGCAGCCCAGGAGTCCAGTCGTTCCGACGATCGTTCACTCGTCAGTTACGTCCGAGGCGCCTGGAGCCGACAGTCCGACACCGACCTGAACCGGGCGGTGACCCAATACCTGCGCACCGGACCGACCTGGAGCGGCATCGCGCTGCGGTTCGACGATGGAGCCGGCACGGCCGTCTCCCTCGTCCGGCTGTTCCAGATCCGCGGACGCAGCACGGACGGCGCGGATGTGAAGGATGTCTCGTTCGTAGACCGCGTCGCGGTCGGCCTCGCCGAGTTCGAACCGTTCGTGAGCCCCTCGCTCGACGTTCGCGCGATGAAGCGAGCGTGGCCGGACGCCGAGGTCTCCGGCGGCTCGGCGCGCGGGTACTTCGCCCGGATCGAACGGCTCCTCGGGCCAAGCACCTCGGCGCTGCAGCTGCTGCACCGCACGCAGTCCGCCAAGAACCTCGGCACCCTTGACCAACTGTTCCGCGGATCCATGCTCGAGCGGCCTGCCACGTTCGACCTCGCCGAGAACGCGGTGCAGCAGTTCGGTGAGCTTCACGCCGCACACCGACTTGTGGTCGAGGCCCGGGAACAGCTCGATGCCCTGCGTGCGATGGAGCCGGCCATCGAGCAGTACGAGGCGGCGGAGGCGGACGCCGTCGAGGCGGACCGGCTTCTCGAGGCGCTCCCGACGTTCCAGCTGCGGCTGCGACGTTCGAAGACCGAGGTGGACCTGGCGGCGGCCCGGACAAATGCCGCGCGCATGGCCGAGGTGCTGCGGTCCGCTACGGAGCGGCGCGGGGAAGCATCCTCCTTGGCGGAACAGGCCTCTCTCGCCGCTCGGGCGCTCGGCAGCGACCAGACCGAGGGCGCCAGACGGCATCTTGACGAGGTACGACAGGCAGCAGCGACCGTCGAGCGCGCGTGGGACGAGTTCGAGGACGACCTGGCCGACGTCGGCATCGAGAACCCACCGAGCTCGGCCGAGGCGTTCGCAGACTTCCACGAGACCGCCAGGCTCGAGGTCACCGGTGCACCCGATGGGTCGTCACTGCACCGGGAATTCGAAGAGGCGAGCACCGCGCGGCGCGAGCACGAACGGATCAGCGCCGAGGTCGAGACACTGCGACGGCAACGCAGCAACCTCCCCGCAGGGCTGCTCTCCATCCGGTCCGCCATCGCCGAGCACCTCGGCGTGGACCAGCTTTCCGTGCCCTTCGTCGGCGAACTCATCGATGTCGGGCCTGACTTCGCCGCGTGGACGGGAGCGATCGAACGCGTCCTCCGACCCATCGCCACGACGCTCGTCGTTCGGGCGGACCTAGTCCCCCGCGTCCGGACCTTCGTCGACGGGCGGAACCTCGGCGCACGACTCGTGTTCGAATCCGTCCCGACGTCCGTGCCAGCCCCGCGCGCAGCTCGGACCGACCGGTCTCTGCTCGGCCGCGTGACCGCGACGGACACGCTCTACCGTGACTGGGTGTCGTGGCGACTCGCCCAGGAATATGACTACGAGTGCGTCGAGTCCGCGGACGAACTCGGTCGGGCTGAGCGTGCCCTGACGATCAACGGGCAGGTCCGGCGTGGTGCGCGCTACGAGAAGGACGACCGCGCTCGGGTGAACGACCGGACGAACTGGGTGCTCGGCTCGGACACCACCGCCAAGCTCGAGGCGCTCCTCGACGCCCTGGCCGAGGCGAACGGCACCTGGAAGCGTGCCGAGGTGCGCCGGGCGCGTGCCGAGCAGCAGCGCGACGCGTTGATGCGTCGCCGGACGACCCTGCGCATGCTCCTCAGACGGACGTGGGACGACGTCGACCGGGCAGGGGCATCGGCACGGGTGGACCGCGCGGCGGCCGCGCTCGACCGACTCAGCGCCGGTAACGAGGACCTGCAACGGGCGCTGCAGACGCGGGACGAAGCGCAGCACGAGCTCCGTCGTGCGGAGGAGGACGAGCGCTCCGCGGGTGTCGCCGCCTCGACGGCGGGAGCGCTCGTCGCGGAACTCGTCACCGAGGCGGATCGTCTCCGCAACGACACCGAGCAGACCGTGCTGGACGGCGCACGCGCGTCCGAGCTGGACCGGCGGTTCCGCTCTCAGCAGCGCTCCATCGGACGGATGGAGGTCGCCGACGTCGGCGGTCGCGTGCAGGCCGCGCTCTACGTGCAGCGCGACGAAGCTCGTTCGCAGTGTGCTGCCGCGGGGCGGTTGTTCGTCGGTCACGCCGTGCGCTTCCGGGCACAGTGGCCAGCGCTCGTCGCCGACCTCACCGAGGACATCGCCGACGGCGACGGCTACCGGGCGCGCCGGACGGAGATCGAGTCCAGGGGGCTCCCGTCACACGAGCAGAACTTCATGCGACTCCTCCGCGAGCGGTCCCAGGAGCTCATCGGGCACCTGCTCGCCGAGCTCCGGGACGCCCCGAAGCTCGTCAGGGAGCGGGTGGCGCCCGTGAACTCGTCGTTGATGCAGTCAGTCTACGACCACGACCGATTCCTGCAGATCCGCGTGCGGGAGAGCCGGTCGCAGGAGGTGCAGGCGTTCATCGCCGATCTCCGGACGGTCGTGGAGCGGTCCTGGACCGACGAGGAGCTCGACGCGGCCGAAGTCCGGTTCGCCGTGCTCGAGCGTCTCATGTCCCGGCTCGCCTCAAGTCAACGTCAGGATCTTGATTGGCGGACGAGGTGTCTCGACACCCGCCAACACGTCACCTTCCAGGCGGCTGAGGTCGACGGCGCGGGCGTCGAGCAAAACGTGCACGACTCCGGCGCCGGGCTCTCCGGCGGCCAGCGCCAGAAGCTCGTCGTGTTCTGCCTTGCGGCCGCCCTCCGGTACCAACTCACCGAGGACGATGAGGACTTGCCGCGCTACGGCACCATCGTGCTCGACGAGGCTTTTGACAAGGCCGACGCGTCCTACACCCGCCACGCCATGGACGTCTTCGTTGCGTTCGGCTTCCACATGATCCTCGCAACGCCGCAGAAGCTGCTCGGCACCATCGAGCCCTACGTCGGCGCCGTAACCGCAGTCGCAAACGAGACCCGTCGACGGTCCACCCTCGCGAACATTCGGTGGGAGCCATGACCGTCACCGTTGCCGAGGCACGAGCCCGAGCACGGCGCGTGGTCGACCGTTCGATCCGCTGCTGGGCGGCCGAGCCGGAACCCGAGGCGTCGCTGGTCATCGGCCTTGCTCCTCCGAGCGAGCGGGCGGTGTTGGCGGACTACGCAGCAGCGGTCGCGTGGTCCGCTACCTGGCGCGACGTCGACGGTGTCGAGTGGGCTACCAGGCGGTGGGCCAGTGTCGGCACACAGCAGGTTCCGGTACGCCTCGTGCTCGACAGCGCCGATCGGATCCTGGCCTTCGCGGGAGCGGGCACACGCTGGCGGTCCCTGCGTGAGCGCCTTGGACGGGTCGGACGAGCGGTCGCCGCACGCACCAAGGTCGACGACGTGACCCTGCGGTCGGTCCTGGCGAACCAGGCCACCGCGATCGAAGGACTCGGTGAGATCGATACCGACAGGCTGATCGCAGTGCTGGCTTGGCTCGATGAAAACTTGACCACCGGTCGGCGAATTCGCGAACTGCCGATTGCTGGGGTCGACACGAAGTGGATCAATCGGCATCGCGGGCTGGTCACGAAGCTCCACGCCGTCCGCGCCGGCGGCCCGCTTGATTTCTTGCCGAATCCGCGGATGATCACCGTACGGTTCCTTGACCGCTCGTTCGCACCGGCGGGACTCCAGCACCTGGCGGTGCCCGTCGACGACCTCGCTGCCCTGCCCATCCGCCCGGGCAACGTCTTGATGTGCGAGAACCTCGAGACCGTCATCGCGCTGCCCGAGCTCGACGACACTGTCGCGGTGCACGGCGCCGGGTACGGGCTCAGCAGTTGGGCTGGCGCGATCCCGTGGCTCCGGACCGCCCGCCTCGTGTACTGGGGCGACCTCGACTCACATGGCTTCTCGATCCTCAACGAGCTTCGGTCAGTCCTCAACCCGACGAGCCTGCTCATGGACGAGTCGACGCTGGCTTCGCTCCGTGTTCTTTGGGTGACGGAGCCGAAGCCGACGAGGGGCGTCCTGTCGAGGTTGACGCCCGACGAGGCTGCGACGCTCGACCGGCTCCGTGCGGAGGACGACTGCCGCTTGGAGCAGGAGCGCATACCCTGGCCCGTGGTCATGTCCGCCCTCAACGCTGCGGGCTTCCGCGGCGGACGGCTCAGTAGCCGATGAGCAGGACCGCGGCTAATGGAAGGCGCAGGCGGCGGGAGGCGTAGATCGCCGACAAGTGATCTCTGGTCTTCGCAAATGCCTCACTCATCAGGACACGCCCGCTTGACTGGTACCTGTACTCGATCGGCATCATCAAAACGAAGTAGTCCGCGTCGAGCAGCAGAGAGGTCCTGATGATGTCGCGATAGGCGGCGTTGCTCACAGCTCCTCGCCCCGCCTCGACTTCAACCGCGATACCAAGTTCATCGTGAAACGCGTCGATCTCGTACTTCACCTCAGGTCGACCGTTGTCTCCGTAGAGCACGGGTCGCTCGATCCGTTGGCCACGCGACTTTCCTGACTCGACCTTGAAGCCAAGTTCCTCCATCGCAGGCCGCAAGACCTCGAGAACGGCGTCACTCGTCAACTTGGTGACGCTCACGCTTGACACTTCGGTCGTATCGAGAGCCGAGCGGCTTCGCTCTACGCTCTCGACGAGTCCGAGCGCCCATTCTTCGGGTCTGGCGTTCCGGGGAAAGTAGCTCCACATGGGGTACGGCACATGACGATTATGCATGCGACTGCGATGCGAAGCAGATCCTGTAGGAGGAGCGGAGCCCCCGGCATCTGTTGAGTCCTGCAGCGCAGTTTGCTGCCGTCGCTGTCGAGGGCTCGACCAGTCTCGATGCCGCTGCGGACACAGATGGCAAGGTCAAGACGAGACGCTCAGTCCCGGCCATCTTCCGGTCGGAGGCTCCCGTCTCCACCTGCTTGGGGGGGGGGGGGGGGGGGGGGGGGGGGGGGGGGGGGGGGGGGGGGGGCCGCGCGGGGCGCCGCCCCCCCCCGCC
>Ga0308160_10002031_pt1 | contig 25834 bp, 25 predicted proteins | sample PhyFR1_FD_201036 | JGI IMG/M metagenome (GOLD analysis project Ga0308160, IMG submission 201036) | Phyllosphere microbial communities from UC Gill Tract Community Farm, Albany, California, United States - DLSLF.R1 | ecosystem: Host-associated > Plants > Phyllosphere > Unclassified | place: USA... | reverse complement strand
CGTGCCAAGGCCCAAGCATATTACGCGCGTTACCTGCCAATCAAAACCCGGTCTCCATCGTCACCCGCAGCTTCGGGCCGCCCGGATAATCCCAGCGCCGCTTCTGCAGGTTGCCGCCCCGATCCAGGTAAGCGATCGCCGATCCCTCGTCCTCGCCCAGGATGTTCGCCAGCGCCGCGCGCCACTGCAGCTTCGGTCCCGCCTTCCACACCACGTAGGCGTCCAGGTCGCGCCGCGCCCAGGCGTACGCCCAGCGGTCGGGTGCCACCCGTGCCCGCACCGAATCCTTGAAGGCGAAGCTGCCGCCCATGCTCCAGGCGCCGCGCCGGTAGTCGAGGGCCAGCTGGGCCGACAGCGGCACCTGCCGCTCCATGCGGTTATCCGGCCCCGGAATCGAATCGACGCGAGACCAGTTGCGGCTGACACTGGCGCGCAGGTCCAGCGCCGGCGCGCCTTCGATCACGGCTTTCAAGGGGAAGCGGGTTTCCAGTTCCAGACTGCGACTTTGGGCACGGGCTTCGTTGACCGGTGTCATGATCCAGCGGTAGCCATCGAAGTAGACGCGGTTGCTGGTGTAATTGCCGATACGGCGCACCGAGGTGCTGAGCGACACCATCGCCTCCTTGGCCCAGTAATGCTCCCAGGCGGCATCCAGCCCCCAGGCCAGTTCGGGCCGCAGGTTCGGGTTGCCCTGGAAATCGGCTTCGGTCGGGCTGTTGTTCTCGTAGGTCTGGCGGCGCGGCAGCAGATTGCCGAGATCCGGCGCTTTATAGGTGCGGCTGAGCGCCAGGCGCAGCTGGCTGGCTTTGCCCTCCTCGCCTTGCCTGCCGGGCAGTTTCCATAACACCTGGGCGAGCGGGCTCCAGACGCTGGAGCGGATCGTGGCCGTGTCGAACACGTTGCCCGAGGCCCGCGTGCGCACGCCTTCCCAGCGCACGCCCGCATAAGCCGACAGCGCTTCGCCCAGCGTCCATTCGTCCTGCCCGTACAGTGCCAGCCGGCTCAGGTTGGCCCGGAAACTTTCGTCGGGGGTCACGCCCGGCACCAGGGGCCGCAGCGTATCGCGTTCGACGCGCGTCTCGCGGTGCCGCCCGATGCCGCCGTCCCAGCCGACGCTGAGCGCATGCCCGTTCTCGCGTTTCACCGTGTACTTGCCGGTCGACGTGAGGCCGCGGTCGTGCATGTCGGCCTGCACGCTGTCATCCGTCACCGGCCGCCCGTCGACGCCATTGCCGGTACGCAGCTGCAGGTTGCGCCCCTCGGCACCGTCGATGCCCAGCCGGGCTTCCAGCGTCGAACCGGACGCGAACGCATGGGTCCACGCCAGCGTCGAGCGCAGCGCCGTGTAGTCCGCTTCCATGCTGCTGCGCAGGTCCGGCACCGGCGGCGGACTGCCGGCATCGGTCGTGACCAGCGTATGGATATGGTTGCGGAAGCGGCTGCCGTTGAGCAGGGTCTGCCATTCCAGCGTATCGCCGCCATTGAGGGTCCAGTTGAGTTTCGGGCTGAAGCCGAAGCGGTTCATGCGGCCATCCTCGGGCATCGCACTGAAACGCCGCAGGGCGACGCCGCCGCCGGGCGCGAGCGTTTCCTCGGTCGTCGAGACATGCGGACGCGACAGGCTGTCATGCTCGGCATTGGCGGCGATCGAATACGAAGACTTGTCGCCGCGCTCGGCCATGTCGATCGATGCCTGTGGGCCCTGGAAGTCGCTCGACACCAGGTAGCCCAGCTTGGCCTGGCGCTGCGTCTTGCGCACGCTGCGCCGCAACACGATATTGATGGTGCCGGCGATGCCCTGCGCCGAATATTCCGCCGTCTGTGCGCGCAGCACCTCGATGCGCTCGATCAGCTCGGGCGCCAGCGTATCCAAGGCATAGCCGGCCGGCATGCGCTCGCCGTTGACCAGCACCTGGGTATAGCCGCCGCCCAGTCCGCGCATCTGCACCTGGGTGTCGCGGCCGCTGCTGGTGACGGTGATGCCGGGGATGCGCCGCAATACATCGAGCACGTTGCTGTCGCCATAACGCTCCAGGTCCTGGCGTCCGACCACGATCCTCATCGCGGTCTCGTCGCGGCGCGCATCGTAGGCGCCGGCACCCCTGACTTCCACCTGCGGCATCGGTTTCGGTGGATCGGCCTGCTGGGCATGGGCAACCAGGGCGGCAGGGGCAAGCGTGACCAGGACGGCCAGCCTGCATTGTCGTGAGGCGGAAACAACAGGCATGGCATCTCCCCGAAACGAATATTGGCACTTAATGGAACAACCATATTCCAGTTTCAAGGAGATTACAACTCTTACATGGAAATTTATTTGCTATTTACTAGCAATTATGAATACCCAAATGTAGAAAATACGGACAGGCACAAAACAAAAAGCCCCCGGTACTAGCGGGGGCTTCAGTTCGCTTCGCTTGCGCGAAGCAGGAAATCGGTACAGCGTTGCAGCTTACAGCGGCGGCAGGAAACCGTCCTTGTAAGGCGCGCCAGCCAGTTCCAGGGCGCGGCGCACTTCCTTGCGGAAGGCCTGCAGGAACCGGCTCAGGCTGGATTGGGTGGTGGTCTGGTTCGACGCGGTGGTGGCAGCACTCATTTACAACTCCTTGAATTCATTAGCGTTCAGCGATGAATCAAGTGTAGTGCCGCATCAGATATACGTCCAATTTCAATTTCAGATTACCTCGATAAATTGAACGAATATCTAGCGTACTGCCCATCAGATGTACGCACAACCGATATCACGGTCGAGCATTTCTAATGGGCAACCTTATGTATCCATCAAGGAAGCGGCTTCCCATCCACGTCCAGCTTGTGCACGTCGCCTAGGTTCAGCGCCCGGATCTCCTTCTCGACCTTGCCCATGTCGCCGACCACGACCCACACCAGCTGGTTCGGCACGATGGTGCGGGCGGCCAGCGCATTGATCTGGGCCGGCGTCTGCGCCAGGGCTTTCTCGGTGAAGGTGTTGTAGTAATCGGCCGGCAACTGGTACTGCAGGATGGTCGAATAGGCATTGCTGAGCTGCTCGACGGTTTCGAAGCGGCCCGGCAGGCTCAGGGTTTCACTGGCCTGGGCATCCTTCAATTCCCTGGCCGTGACCGGACGCGGACCGGTGATGTCCTTGTACTCGCGCGCCAGTTCGCGCAGCGCATCGGCGGTTTTGTCGGTCTGGACCGGCGATGCGCTCATATAAATACGCTGCCCCAGCGCCGGCACCATCGACGCGTTCATGCCATACGACCAGTGCTTGTCCTCGCGCAGGTTCATATTCATGCGCGAATTGAAAGTGCCGCCGAGCACGTCGTTCATCAGGGTCAGCGGGATCGCATCCGGCGAATTGCGCGGCGGCGCCAGCTGGGCGCCGACGATGTCGCTCTGCAGCGCGCCCGGACGGTCGATCAGGTAGATCACGGTCTTGGCGGGCTGGGCAACGGTGGCCAGGTTCTTCTTCGGCACTTCGCCGGCCTGCCAGCCGCCAAAGGCTTTTTCCAGCAAGGGCTTGATGTCAGCCAGCGTGGTATCGCCGACCACCAGCAGCGTCGCGTTATTCGGACGGAACCAGGTCTGGTGGTAGCGCTGCAGGTCGGCGCGGGTCATGCGCTCGACCGCCGCTTCGGTCCCGCTGCCGGTCAGCGGCAGCGAGTACGCGTGGCCGGGGCCGTACAGCAGCTCGGGCAGCACGCGCAGCGCGATCGCGCGCGGCACCGTCTTTTCGCGCGCGATCGCGGCCAGGCGGTCCTTGCGCAGGCGCTCGAAATCGGATTCCGGGAAGGCCGGGTGCAGCACCACGTCGGCATACAGGTCGAGCGCGCGCGACAGGGTCGGCTTGAGCAGGTTCATGCTGACGAAGCCGCCGTCCAGGTTGCTTCCGGTGCCGAAGGTGGCGCCCAGCGCTTCCAGCTCGCGGCTGATCTCCAGCGCCGAGCGCTCGGTTTTACCTGATTTCGTGCCCTCTTCCAGCATGCGCAGCGTCAGGCTGGCGAGACCCGGCAATTCCTTCGAATCCGACGCGTAGCCACCGTCCAGCATCAGCGACAAATTGACCACCGGCGCCGCATGGCTTTCGGCCAGCACCACTTTTAAACCGTTGGACAGGGTGGCGGACTGCATCGGCGGCAGGCGCAGCGCTTCCGGATGGCCGAGCGGCGCGCCCTTGCTGCGCTCGAATTTGGCCGTTTCGGCACTCAGGCCGGTCGGGAACGGATTCACCTGCAGCACGTAGTCGCCGTCGCTCAGCCAGTCGACCATGGCCTGGCGCACCTGGGCCGGCGTCGCCGCCTTGATGCGCTGCAGATAGATCTTGTAGCAATCCGGATTGCCGGTGAAGGTCGTGCAGCTGGCCAGCAGATCGCTCTTGCCGCCGAAGCCGCCAACGCGCTCGACCACGCGCGTAAACTCGGCCAGGATGCCGGTCTTGGCAAGACGCAATTCTTCATCGGTCGGGCCGCGCTTGATCAGCGCGCGCAATTCCTCGTCGGCCACGCTTTCCATGCGGGCGACGTCGGCGCCGGGACGGGCGGTCAGCGTGATGTCGAACTGGCCGCCGATCTCGCTGGTACCGTCGGATGCGTTGGCCGAGGTCGCCAATTGCTCCTTGACCACCAGGCGCTGGTACAGGCGCGAGGTCTTGCCGCCGCCGAGCACGCGCGCCGCCAGGTCGAGCAAGGGCTCTTCCGGCGTATTCGCGCCCGGCACGTTCCAGGTGCGGTAGATGCGCGCCTGCGGTACGCGGTCCTGCAGCGAGCCGCGGTGGGTGCCCGTGCGCTTCGCGATCCATTCGCGCTGCTTGGCCACCGGCGGGCCCGGCGGGATGTCGCCATAGTATTTCTCGACCTTCTCGCGCGCCTGCTGCGGCGTGATGTCGCCGGCCAGCACCAGCACCACGTTGCTCGGGCCATAGTTGCTCTTGAACCAATCGGTGACGTCCGTCATCGAGGCAGCGTCGAGGTCGGCCATGGAACCGATCACGGTCCAGGAATACGGGTGATTCGCCGGATAGGTGTTCTCGGTGATGGTCTGGTAGACCAGGCCGTAGGGCTGGTTCTCGCGCTGGCGCTTTTCGTTCTGCACCACGCCGCGCTGCAGGTCGAGTTTTTTCTGGTCGAGCACGCCGAGCAGGTGGCCCATGCGGTCGCTTTCGGCAAACAGCGCATAGTCCAGCATCGAGGTCGGCACGGTCTCGAAGTAATTGGTGCGGTCCTGGTTCGTGGTGCCGTTCAGGTCGGTCGCGCCGACGCTTTGCAGGGCCGACAGGAAGGTTTCGTTGAAATTGCTACTGCCCGAGAACATCAGGTGCTCGAACAGGTGGGCAAAGCCGGTCTTGCCCAGCTTTTCGTTCTTGGAACCGACGTGGTACCAGGTGTTGACCGCCACCACCGGCGCCTTGTGGTCTTCGTGGACCAGCACCGTCAGGCCATTCTTCAGCACGAACCTGGTGTAGGGGATATCGGGGATCGGGATCTCGGCCGGTGCAAGCGCGGCCGTCCTGGCCGGTGCCGCGTGCAGGGGCGTTGCGATGAACGATGCCGCGACCGGCGCCAGGACCAGCGCCAGCGTGGACAAGCGGGCCGTCAACGAGCGTTTGCTGATAGGCATTCTCTTCCTTTGTCCGCTACGCCCGGCGGCAGATGCCGATAGTCATATGTGTGCGGTGGCGTGGGACCGCATCCGGCGATCAAGCATTTTATGACAGAAAGACAACGCTGTGCTCGAGAAACATTTCATTTCCATGTAGTTCTGGACTGACAGACAGAATGGGAATCCTCCCTCTGCACGTTTTACGCATGAGGCGTATCATGAAGTGCTCGCCAACAGCGCAAGGAATGCCTCATGAACCAACGACGCTCCTTTCTCAAAAGCTCTGCCGTACTGGCATCGGTACTGGCTGCGCCGGCGGTAAAGGCCGCCTCGAAGACGGCGCCGACCGTTGCACCCACCGCGGCACCGCCCAACGAACGCATTTTGCGTCTCTACAACACCCACACCGGGGAAAGCCTGCGCAGTATTTTCTGGGCGGAAGGCCAATTCATCCCGGACGCGCTGCAGGACATCAACAAACTATTGCGCGACCACCGCAACAACAAGATCGCACCCATCGATCCACAACTGCTGGTGCTGCTGGATAAAGTCAGCGCCCAGTTCGGCGACCACCCGACCATGCACATCATCTCGGGTTACCGTTCGCCGGAAAGCAATGCCAAGCTGCACGCGAATACGACTGGCGTGGCCAAGCACAGCCTGCACATGGAAGGCCAGGCCATCGACGTGCGCATCCCCGGCGGAAACCTTGCCAAGCTGCACAAGGTGGCGATGGCGCAGAAGGCCGGCGGCGTCGGCTATTACCCGGATTCGGAATTCGTGCACATGGACGTCGGCCGCGTCCGTTACTGGTGATGATGTTGCCGATGCGGGGCCTGATTGGAAGTGTAGTACTGCTGTGTTGCCTCCCTGCACTTGCGCAGGAGACGCAACCGGCACCCGATTCAACACCGAAGCCGCAAACCGTGACCGTCACCAGCACGCGCGATCCGGTCGACAAGTCCTACCGCAAGATGATCCGCGGCATGGAACGCTTCGAGCGCGAGCACGCGCTGGCGCCGGGCGCGACCCTGCGCTTCCGCCTGCTGCCGCGCCTGCCGGCCGTCAATATGCGCGGCATCACGCTGAAAGTCGTGGGCGACCACATCACGGTGCCGGTGCCGGTGACGGAAGACAACGGTTTTATATTGCCGCGCAACGAGCAGGCCCTGCGCGAGGACGCGGCCGTGATCGCCAACCGCAAGACCACCAGCATGACCTGGCGCGCCCAGGTCGTCACGCCGGGCCTGCCGCCCGATACGCGCCGCCTCGGCGACCTGCGCCTGGAATGCCTGGTCGGCGTGGAAGCGGGCCTGGTTTCCAACAGCTCGCCGCTGTTCGGCTGGATCTCGAATGCGCTGAGCAGCCCGGAGCAGGTCTGCAACAGCCCGGACGGCAATTTCCTGTTCTTTACGGAGCGCCCGCTGTTCTCGGTGACCCTGCGCGCCGGCGCGCGCACCGAAATCCTGCCCTTCCGCATGCTGTACGCCGGCGGCGAGCAGACCCGCGACGAGCTGCAGTACTGCGATTGCCAGGTCATGCTCGACCGCACCTATTACGCGCCGATCTGGGACCGCAGCTGGCCGGACGATACCCTGGTCAGTTTCGAGTACATGGAAGATGCGCCTGCGGAGGCCGCGCCATGAAGCGCCTGTATATATTAGTGATGGGCGCCCTGCTGCTGGCCGGCTGCGCCACCCAGGCGCCGCAGCCAGGCACCGTGGTCGCCGTCGACCGCTTCAACCAGGTGGTCGTGCCCGGCAGCACCACGCGCGCCGAACTGCTGGCGGCCTTCGGCCCGACCAGGTCGGTGGTGTTCGACAGCGGCTATGAAAGCTGGCTGTATTCGGCCACGAGCGGCGGCGGACGCGGCGAGGAATTGGTCCTGCTGCTGGACCGGCAAGGCATCGTGCGCAAGATGCGCCGGCGGCCGGCTTATCCGACAGACGTTCAGCGCTGAGCTAGAATGGCAAGCTCATCACGCTTGCCATTATTCCCATGTTCGATTCCGATTCCCCAGCCGCCGTCGTCCAGCGCCAGCTCGACGCCTACAACGCACGCGACGTCGACGCCCTGCTCGCCACCTATGCGCCGGACGCGCGCCAGTACGAACACCCGGCCACGCTGCTGGCCACCGGCCATGCCGTCATGCGCGAGCGTTTCAGCGCGCGCTTCCAGGAACCGGACCTGCAGGCGCGCCTGGTGCAGCGCGTGGTGATGGATAACCTGGTCTTCGACCACGAAGTCGTGACACGCAACTTCCCCGAAGGCAAAGGTGCCGTCGAACTGGTGGCGATCTACGAGGTGGTCGATGGCCTGATCCGCAGCCAGGTGGTGAAACTGGGGACCAAGCGGCTTGATTAGGATGAAACATTGTCTGAACCGGGGATGGCAAGCGCACCTGCTTGCGGTGGTGGTCGGCCTCGGCTGCGCTCCGTCCGTGCCGGCGCAGGACCTGCCGTTCGCCGGACGCTGGCTGCTGGACGAGCAGCCGGGCGCAGCGCCGTCCGCCTATCCGGTCCTGACGATCAAGGGCGACACCTTATCCTGGGGCGGACCGACTAAATCGGCACCCAAATGTGCCCAGCAATTCGTGCTGCAGAAAGAACGTCCGGGCACGATGTACACCAATGCGCATGGCACCAAATTCATCGCCGGCTTCCCGGGCAGCATTCCCACGTATCTGCTCAAGCTCAGTACCAACAATTGCGCCGGCGGTGCCGATGCGGTGCGCATCAGTTATCCGATGGTGTACGGGACCCGGCAGATCGAAGTGCTCGAGTATCTGAACGGGAAAGCAGTCAGTGCCCGGCGGTTTCATCGCAAGAAATGAGCGATGCCCTGCCCGCCCGAATCGTGTACAGTTGAGCATCATCATTTGTACAAAAGAGCATGATGCACAGGACGATGGGCTGGCTGCTTGCCATGGCGGCGCTGGCCGGCACAGGAACGACAGCCGCCCAGGCCCTGGACCCGGTCGAGCAACGCATCGTCGCCGAGGTCAAATCGCAGGCGCCGCAAGCCCTCGACCTGCTCCGGCAGAGCGTCCTGATCAACAGCGGCACGATGAACACGACAGGCGTGCGCGAGGTCGGGCAATTGTTCCGTACCCAGTTCGATGCGCTCGGTTTCCAGACCCGCTGGGTCGAGATGCCGCCCGACATGAAACGCGCCGGCCACCTGGTCGCCACCCGCGATGGCACACCAGACAAGGGCAAGCGCCTGCTGCTGCTCGGCCACCTCGACACCGTATTCGAACCCGGCAGCGCGGTGCCGATGTGGGAAACCAGGGACGGCCGCATCCGCGGCCAGGGCGTGTCCGACATGAAGGGCGGCGACGTGATCGTGATCGCCGCGCTGCGCGCGCTGGAGCGTGCCGGCGCGCTCGAGGGCACCACGATTGCCGTCATGTTCACCGGCGACGAAGAGGACGCCGGCGAGCCGATCGCCGTCTCGCGCGCCACGATGCGGGACCTGGCGCGGCGCAGCGACGCCGCGCTCAGCTTCGAGAGCAGCATCCCCGACAAGGACGGGCGCACCACCGCCACCGTCGGCCGCCGCGCCACCGCCTCGTGGGACTTGCAGGTGAGCGGGCGCCCGGGCCATTCGATGAGCGTGTTCGGCGCCAACGGCTACGGCGCCGTGTACGAAGCGGCGCGCATCCTCGATGCCTTCCGCCGGCAGGTCGTTGAACCGGGCCTGACCTTCAACCCCGGCCTGATCGTGGGCGGCACGGAGGTGAAAGTCGATGGCGCCCATGCGCGCGGCAGCGCCTTCGGCAAGACCAACGTGATCGCGGGCAGCGTGGCCGTGAGCGGCGACCTGCGCTACCTCGACACTGCCCAGCGCGACCGCGCCCAGGCGCGCATGCGCGCGATCGTGGCCCAGCACCTGCCCGGCGCCGGCGCCGGCATCGCTTTCCAGGAAGCCTATCCGCCGATGGCAGTCACGCCCGGCAACCTGAAGCTGCTTGACCTGTATTCGCGCGCCAGCCGGGATGCCGGGCTGGGCCCGATCGGCGCGCTGCCGGCCGAGGCGCGCGGCGCCGGCGACATCCAGTTCGTGGCGCCGCTGGTCGACAGCCTGGACGGCCTGGGCGCGAGCGGCAACGGCGCCCACTCTCCCAATGAAGACCTGGACCCGGCCTCGATCGAACGCGGAGCGATCCGGGCGGCCCTCCTGATCCACAGGCTCACCCGATAAAGAATGGCGGGACATTTGATGCCCGTCGAATTTTGATAATCAAGCGACTTACCCTTACGGGATAAAATCCAGACATGGCACGATTACAGCTCAATTTCCCAGACGACCAGTACTGCTACACGACGCTGCTGACGGTGCGCGCCACCGACATCAACGCCGGCAACCACCTGGGCAACGACTCGATGATCTCGATGATCTCCGAGGCACGCGCCCTCTTCCTGTTCGAGTACGGCGTCGCCGAAACCGAACCGGACGGCACCGGCATCATCGTCACCGACCTGGCCACGATGTACCGCGCCGAGGCGCATGCGCGCGACCAGCTGCTGTTCGAAGTCGGCGTGATGGATTTTAACAAGTATGGCGGCGACGTCATCTTCCGCATCACCCGGCCGAAGGACAAGACCCTGATCGCCATGGCCAAGCAGGGCTTCGTCTTCTTCAATTACAAGACCAGCCAGGTGGTGGTCATGCCGGAAGAATTCGAAAGCAAGTTCGAGCGGGTGAACTGGGTGGACTGAAGGTGCGTTAAAAAACCTGGAACTTTCCTTTCCCTAAGGCGGAATATGGTGAAACGACCTTCACCATGACGACCACTCCCGCCCCCACCGACATCGACCTGCTGCGCGCCATGCGCAGCGGCAGCGCCGACGCCTTTGCCGCCCTCTACCGGCGTCACCAGGGGCCGCTGTACCGCTTCGCCCTGCTGCGCTGCGGTGGCGCCGGCAGCGCCGCCGACGTGGTGCAGGAAGCCTTCATGGGCCTGCTGACCGGACGCTTCCAGTTCGACCCGCTGCGCGGCCAGCTGCAGCACTTCCTGTTCGGCGTGGCGCGCAACCTGATCCTTAAGCTGGAAGACGCCGGCCGCCGCCACCTGTCGCTGGTGAGCGGCAACCACGATGGCGACGACGACGGCGAGTTCGACCCGCCCGACGAACACGCCTGCCCGCTGATGCACGTGCTCGGCAACGAGACCGCCGAACAGGTGCGGCGCGCGCTCGCCCTGCTGCCGCCGCATTACCGCGACGCCGTCATCCTGTACGAAATGCACGACCTGTCGTACGCCGACATCGCCCGGATCTGCCAGGTCGACATCGGCACCGTGCGCTCGCGCCTGTCGCGCGGGCGCGCCGCCCTCGCCCGCCGCCTGCAACCGGCCCAAGCATGAGAAAGACCGACGCCATGGATCCCATCCACGAAGACCGCCGCCGCGACCCGCTGTTCGACGCCCTGCGCGCCGACATGGCCACCCGGGAGACGCCGCCCGCCGTCGAGCAGGCCTTGCTGCAGGCCTTTGCACGGCAATTCCCGCAGCCCATGTCTGTGCCACAGCGGCGGCGCCGCTGGGTCCTGGCGCTGTCGCCGCGCGGCTGGGCACTGGGCGGCGGCCTGGCCGGCGTGGCGCTGGCGCTGGTGGCGGCGATTGCCGTGACCTTGCCGCACGTGCTGCCGGCGCCGGCCGGCGTCCCGGCGGCCGGCGATCCGGCGGCCGGCGATCCGGCGGCCGGCGGCCCGGCGGCCGACAGCAGCCTCCTGCTCGCACGCGCCGACGACGGCGCCCCGTTCATCGCCCTCGATTCGGCCGAGCGCATCGAAGACGAGCCGGCGCCGCGCGTGGTCGAGACCGAGGTGCCGCGCAGCACCCTGGCCGCGCTCGGCCTGCCGCTGACCCCGGACAACGCCGGCGACGCCGTCCGGGCCGAGCTGCTGGTGGCGAGCGATGGCGAAACGCTGGCCCTGCGCCTGCGCGACGAATGAATTCCACCCACAGAGAGGATGCCATGAACACCAACAAGACGTATTTGCTGGCCCTGCTGCTTGCCGCCTTCGCCTTGCCGGCGCTGGCCGACGACAGCGGCCAGGCGCAGGCACAGGCGCCGGACAGCAGGGCCGCCGCCCAATCCGATACCGTGAAACCGCACAGGGGCTTCCACGGCTTCGGCATGGCCCCGGTCAAAAACGCGCCCTACAGCGCGCAAGCCGTCAGCGAACGCCAGCAGACCCTGGGCGACGGCAACCAGATCACCCAGCGCCACGACGTCACCACCTGGTACCGCGACAGCGCCGGCCGCAGCCGCCTGGAAGTGCGCGACGACCAGGGCGAGCTGCGCAGGGTGGTCATCAGCGATCCGGTTGCCGGCACCGCCTGGGCCATCGATCCGCGCAATCGCAGCGCATTCAGGATGGCAGCGCACGGGCGCAAGCCGGAAGAAGCACGCGCCAGGGCCGAGGCACGGCGTGCGCGTGCCGACGGCGGCACCGGCGGCAGCGATGGCGACGACATCATCGTCAAGCGGGTCGACCGCACCGGCGGCGATGCCCGCGTCCCGCGCGACGTGCGCATCCAGGTGCCGAGGTTCGCGGCCGCGGAGGGCGCGCTGCGCGCTGCCGGGCCGCTGGGCCACGCGCTGGCGAACGCGATGAACGATGCGAAGTGGAAGAAAAATACCGTGACCAGGGACCTGGGCACGAAGAACATCGATGGCGTGAAAGCCGAGGGCAAGCTGCGCAGCTATGAAATCCCGGCCGGCGCGATCGGCAACCGCAACCCGATCGTGGTGACCGACGAGACCTGGTACGCACCCGACCTGCAGATCACCGTCTACACCAGGCACAGCGACCCGCGCAGCGGCGACACCGTGTTCCACCTCGAAAACCTGAAACGCGAGGAACCGGCGGCGGCGCTGTTCAGCGTGCCGGCCGACTACACGGTCAAGGACGCGGGGCTGGGCCGCAAGCCGCAGTAAGAAGGTGAAATAAGCACGACGCCGGCGCAAGGCCGGCGTCGTTCATGCAGCAGACAGGAGCGGATTTACCGGCGCCGGTTCGGCAGCGGCGCGATGGTCTTGTCGAACCACTCGTCGATCATCCGCTTTTCGTAGCGCAGCGGCTCGCTGTCCGAGATGCTGATCGAGCTTTGCTGGTAATTCATGTCGGCCAGCTTGGCTTCGCCGCTCTTGATCACCTGGCCGTTCTGCTCCACCGCGTAGCGCAATTCCATGCGCGGCCAGTCGGCGCGGCCGGTCATCACGCGCAGGTCACGGCCGGCACGCGCATTCGGAATCAGGCGTCCGGCCGGGTCGAAGTCGGTCACTTCGATGCGCAGGTCCTGGCCTTGCGGCAGCGCCTTGCCCAGTGCCCGGAAATGGTCGGTGATCTGGCCCAGCATCTCGTCGCGCTCCCAGGTCGCGAACGGCAGGTCGTAGAATTTTTCGGGGTGGTCATATACCACGCTCACATCGGCCGAAGCCGCACCGGCGCCCAGCGCCATCAGGCCCGCCAGCGCCCATCGTATCGACGATTTCATGTTCTTTTCCTCTCTTATTGGTCTCTCCTAGATGGGAATATACGCCGCTTTTTACAGCCTTGTCCGTCTGGGGACCGTCGCGACTTTGTATCCAAATGTTAGTCTCCGCACAGGCCGCTGCCCGGCGCCGGCGCACAATCGAACCCGACAGGAATGCGCAGGAGTCCGCCGTGCCCGAAGGTCCATCGCTGTATATATTGAAGGAGCAGACCACCCAGTTCGTGGGCAAGGAAATCGTGCGCGCCGAGGGCAATACCTGGGCCATCGACAAGACGCGCCTGGTGGGCCAGCCCATCGTCTCGCTGCGCACCTGGGGCAAGCATTTCCTGATCGAGATGCCGACCATGGTGGTGCGGATCCACTTCCTGCTGTTCGGCACCTACCGCGTCAACGAGGGGCGCGACAAGCCGCCACGGCTGTCGCTGGGCTTCGCCGACGGCAGCGAGCTGAATTTCTATGCGTGTTCGGTGAAGGAAATCGACCAGGACATCGACGTCATGTACGACTGGGCTGCCGATGTCATGTCCGATGCATGGGACCCGGCCAAGGCGAGAAAGAAGCTGCGCGCTTGCCCGGACATGCTGGCCTGCGACGCCCTGCTCGACCAGGACATCTTTTCCGGCGTCGGCAACATCATCAAGAACGAGGTGCTGTTCCGCATCCGGGTTGATCCGCGCTCGACGGTCGGCGCCCTGCCGCCGGCCAAGCTGCGCGCGCTGGTGCAGGAAGCGAGGCAGTACAGCTTCGACTTCCTCGGCTGGAAAAAAGAGTACACCCTCAAGCAGCACTGGCTGGCGCATGCGCAGAAAATCTGCCCGCGCTGCCACATCCCCTTTCACAAGGCCCATCTCGGCAAGAGCAACCGGCGCAGCTTCTGGTGCGAGCGCTGCCAGAAACGCTACGGCTGAACCGGGGTCAGAGCCCGATTTTTGGCAATGACCATAAAGCCATTTCCAGAATAAGGGCTCTGGCCCTGGTTTGAAGTGTTGCAACGGCGTGAACATTTGTAGACCCTGTTCAATATTTCCTGTTGTTAATAGGAACTACTGGTACTACAATCGCTTGCAGCCATCTTGCTTTGGCACAAGCTTTTGATCTGTTCCTGGCACATCTACGATACTGGATCGCCTCATGTCATTCCTGTCTTCAGCCGCGCCGAAACTCGCTCCATGGAAGGTCTTGCTCGTCGACGACGAACCGGATATCCACGACATCACCAAACTGACGCTGTCGCGTTTCCGCCTGGACGGCCGCGCCCTGACCTTCCTGCATGCCTACAGCGGCGAGCAGGCCAAGGAAGTGCTGGCGCGCGAAAAGGACATCGCGCTGGTATTCCTGGACGTGGTGATGGAGCGCGAAGACAGCGGCCTGGAAGTGGCGCGCTGGATGCGCCAGGACCTCGACAACCAGTTCACCCGCATCGTGCTGCGCACCGGCCAGCCCGGCCAGGCGCCGGAAGAGCGCGTGATCGTCGACTACGACATCAACGACTACAAGGAAAAGACGGAGCTCGACCGTACCAAGCTGTTCACCACCACCTTCGCGGCGCTGCGCGCCTACCGCGACATCATGAAGGTCGAGGATGCGCGCCGCACCCAGCAGAGTTACCGCGAAGGCCTGGAGCGCGTGATCACCGCCTCCTCGCACCTGTTCAAGCAACGCAACCTGAAGGACTTCGCCAGCGGCCTGCTGCAACAGGTGGTGGCGCTGCTGCAGCTCGAGCAGAGCATGCTGCTGCGCGTGGCCGGCGCCAGCGTGATCGCCGGCGAGAGCCAGTACGAGGTGCTGGCGCGGATCGGTGACGTCGGCGACGAAGAGATCGGCCCGGAACTGGTGGCCCAGCTCGACGATGCGCGCCACAACCGCATCTCCAAGCTGCATGGCGACACCTACGTCGGCTACTTCCCCAACAACAGCGGCAAGGCGTCGCTGTTGGTACTGAAAGGCGTGGAAGAGATTTCCGAGATCGACGTCCAGCTGCTCGATGTGTTCTGCTCGGGCGTGGCGATCGCCTTCGACAACATCCTGCTGAACCAGGAAATCACCGACACCCAGGCCGAACTGATCCTGCGCCTGGGCGACGTGGTCGAATCGCGCTCGAACGAGGCCGGCAACCATGTGCGCCGCATGGCCCAGGTCTGCCACATGCTGGCCCAGGCATCGGGCATGCCGGAGGACGAGACCGCGGTGCTGATGCACGCTGCGCCGATGCACGACGTCGGCAAAATCGCCACGCCGGACGCGGTGCTGCTGAAACCGGGCCGCCTCACGCCCGACGAATGGGAAATCATGAAGCAGCACCCGACCGTCGGCCTGCAGATCCTGGACGGCTCGCAGCGGCCAATCCTGAAGGCGGCCGCCGTGATCGCCCACCAGCACCACGAAAAATGGGACGGCAGCGGTTATCCGCAGGGCCTGAAGGGCGAGCAGATCCACCCGTACGCGCGCATCGTGGCGGTGGCCGACGTGTTCGACGCCCTCACCCACGAGCGCTGCTACAAGGAAGCGTGGCCGATCGGCCAGGTACGCGACTACCTGCGCGAAGTCGCCGGCAAGCACCTCGATCCGCACTACGTCGAACTGCTGATCCAGAACATCGACAAAGCGGACGAAGTCAATCGGCGCTGGCCGGACTGACAACGGACAAGCTGCCATTTGTCGGGTAGTATCTCGGCGTGCCGCCGCCCCTGCCGGCGTCCGCCGATTCTCACGATGCCAATCCGAACCCGACTGCTGATCATCATCCTCGCCATCCTGGTGCCCGCCTTTGCCGCGGCCGCGCTGGCGGTCGGCTACGTCTACCTCGAAGAGCGGCGCGCCCAGGAAAACAGCGTGACCGAAGCGGTGCGCGCGTTCGCCCTGCTGGTCCGCAACGAACTGGAAACCCGCGAAGGCATGCTGCGCGCGCTGGCCGCAGCGCCGGCGCTGGCCGAGGGCGACCTGGCCGAATTCCGCGCGCATGCCAGGCTGCTGGCGCCGACGCGCGATACCGCCATCATCCTGCTCGATCCGAACGGCCGCCAGTTGATGAACACGCGCGCGGCGCCGGGCGCGCCGCTGCCGGAGCGGCGCCGCTCGAACATCCAGGCGCTGATCGCGCGCTACGGCACCGACCGCACGCTGGTGTCCGACCTGTACCCGGCGACCTACGGAGGCCAGCACGACTTCGTGATCCAGGTCCCGGTGCGCATCGGCGGCCAGCTGCGCTATTTCCTGAGCATGAGCGAAGACGCTTCGCGCCTGCAGCGGCTGATGGAGATCCAGCGCTTTCCGGCCGACTGGCAGGCGGTGATCGTCGACCGCAGCAGCCGCATCATCGCGCGCACGCTCGAGCCCGAGCGCTACCGCGGCCGCAGCGTCAACACCGAGGCGCTGCGCCAGTTCGCGGCGCGGCGCGAAGGCATCTTCAACGGCATCAACCTGGCCGGGATCCCGGTGCAGGGCTTCTTCGGCACCGTGCCCGACGTCGACTGGAAAGTGATGGTCACGATTCCCCAGGCCGAGCTGCGGCGCGTGCCGCTGCATGCCGCCGCCTTCCTGGCCGGGATGATGGCACTGCTGCTGGTGCTGGCGCTGGTGGGCGCGCGCTGGATCGGGCGCCGCGCGATCGCCCCGATCGAACAGCTGGGGCGCAGCGCCGACGACCTCGGCAAAGGCATCGAAGTGGCGTATGCGCCGCAGGAAGTGGCCGAACTGGATGCGGTGGCGCGGCGCATGGCCGATGCCAGCGTCGAGATCCGGCGCGCGCGCCACGAGATGGAACAGCGGGTGGCCGAGGCGGTGGCCGCCAACGCACAGGCGCAGCAGGCGCTGATGCGCAGCCAGAAGCTGGAAGCGCTGGGCCGCCTCACGGGCGGCATCGCCCACGAATTCAACAACCTGCTGCAGACGCTGACCACCGCCCTGCAGCTGGCCGCGCTGACCTCGAACCAGCCCAGGGTGCAGGCGCTGATCGACACCTGCAAGCGCACCGTCGGCCGCGCGGGCGCGCTGACCACCCGCCTCGGTTCCTTCGGCCGCATCCAGGATGCGCGCCTGCTGACTGTCGATCCGGCCGAACAGGTGCGCAATTCGCTGCAGCTGATCCGCGGCGTGCTGCGCCACGGCATCACGCTCGACGTAGACTGCGAAGACGGCGCGTGGCCGGTGACCATCGATCCGCTGCAGTTCGACCTGGCCCTGCTGAACCTGGCCATCAACGCGCGCGACGCCATGCTTGAGGGCGGCCGCCTGCAAATCCGCGTGCGCAATACGCGCGTGGAGCCGACCATGGAACGCACGGGCGGCGACTATGTGATGGTGACGGTGGCCGACAGCGGCAGCGGCATGCCGCCGGACGTGCTGGCGCGCGCGCTCGACCCCTTCTTCACCACCAAGGCACCGGGCGAAGGCACCGGACTCGGCCTGCCGCAGGCGTATGCCTTCGCCACCCAGTCGCAGGGCTTCCTGGCGCTGTCCAGCAGCGTGGGCGTCGGCACCACCATCGATGTGTATCTGCCGCGCTCGGCCCAATCGCTCTCCACCACGCAGATGGGCAGCGCCGATGCCGGTATGGACACCGCCATGCCGCGCGCGGCCGGCCGCGTGCTGTTCGTGGAAGACGATCCGCTGGTGCGCGAGGCGGTGGTCAGCGGCCTGGAAGACGCCGGCTTCGACGTGATGGTGGCGTCCAGCGGCGACCAGGCACTCGCCATGATCGAGAACGGGCTCGAGACCGAGGTCGTGTTTTCCGATATCGTGATGCCCGGCCAGGTCAGCGGCATCGACCTCGCCGCCCTGCTGCGGGAACGCCGCCCCGGCCTGCCGGTGGTGCTGGCCACCGGCTACACCGACCAGCGCGCCGTGGTACCGGGCGTGCAGGTGTTGGCCAAACCCTACGAGATCGGCCAGCTGGTCGACTTGCTGGCAGGGATGGCGCGCCGCTAGTATTACAGGGTGAGGGTGACGCGCTGGCCGGCGAAGGCGACCAGGCAGGTGGTGCCCGTCAGCTTGCGTCCGCTCGACGTGGCGCAGGTGGCGTGCACCGGCTTGCCCTGGAAGCTGCCGCTGAAATCGCCGTCGCCCTTGAGCAGCGAGACGTTGTCTTCGATGACCTTGGCATCGTTGACGAAGATCCGGACATTGCTGCTGTCGACCAGTTCGCCGCGGATGTGCAATGCGCCATCGTCGCTGGCATAGTGATTACCGGTTACCGGGGCCATGGTGGTGGAACAGGCCGAAAGAAGCGTGATTAAGCCGACAAAAGTTGTAATTTTGTGAAACATTTCCGTATATTCCGTATTTTTTATGAGTGTCTTTCAGGACAGCAATATGATAATCGGTCCGCAGGGAAACAATCTATCGAAATCTCACAAAAATAATGAGTTTTCAGAATCTGAAATTTACGCATTGCAATTTTAGTATTGTTGATTTAATGAAACTTCCGGTTTCGATTCGGGGAGCATGACCATGATGGCGTCGACGATGGATGCCTTGCCACTGCGTATTCCGATCGGCGCCGACCTGCGCGCCGCGCTCGAGGCCGTGCCCCGGTCGCACGGCGTCGACGCGGCTTTCGTGGTGCAGGGGATCGGCAGCCTGAGCGTGGCCTGCCTGCGCTATGCCGGCAAGTCCGACCTGGCCGAATTGCGCGGCGACCTCGAGATCCTGAGCCTGGCCGGCTCGCTGGGGCCGGACGGGCCGCATCTGCACATGTCGGTATCGGACGGCGAAGGCCGCGTCTACGGCGGGCACATGGGGGCGGGATGCGTGGTGCGGACCACGGCGGAAGTGCTGGTGGCACTCCTGCCAGGGCACCGCTTCAGCCGCGAGCATGATGCCGCGACCGGATACAAGGAATTGTGCGTGCGCTTGAAATGAACGTAAGGTGGGCACAGGGGTGCCTACGCCGGCCGCGCCCACCCTACGTTACGCGGCGGCTAAAACCGGCGTTTTCCTGATTTTTTGCGGAAAACGCAGGTAATAGCGCAAGCCCTGTCCCGGGCTGCTGTCCACCCGCAGCGTCCCACCAAGCGCCCCGGTCACCAGGTTGAACAGGATATGCCCACCGAGGCCGCTGCCGCCGTTGCCGCGCTTGGTGGTGAAGAAGGGATCGAACAGCTTGGCCAGGGTCTCGGCATCCATGCCGGCGCCGTCGTCGCCGTATTCGAAGGCCACCATGCCGTCGCCGTCGAGCGCCGCGCGGATGTGGATGCGGCCCGCCTGGTCACGCTCAAAACCGTGCATCAGCGAGTTGACCACCATGTTGGTGACGATCTGCGACACCGCGCCGGGGAAGCTGTCCAGCACCAGCTCCGGCGGGCACGCCACCTCGACCTTGACCGGCCGCCCTTTCAGTTTCGGCTGCAGCGACAGCAGCACTTCGTTCAGGTAAGTGCCCAGGTTGAAGCTGCGGATGTCGTCCGACGACTGGTCCACCGCCACCTGCTTGAAGCTGCGCACCAGGTTCGCCGCGCGCTGGGTGTTGGTGGTCATGATGCGCAGCGACTGGTCGACCACGTCGAAGAAGGCGCCGAGGCTGTCCTCGGTCATGGTGCCAGCCGCCAGTTCCTCGCGCGTGAGTTTCAGCTCCTGCACCAGGTGGCTGGTCGCGGTGACGCAGATGCCGAGCGGGGTGTTGATCTCGTGGGCGATGCCGGCCACCATCTGGCCGAGCGAGGCCAGTTTTTCCTGGCGCACCAGTTCCGACTGCGCGTCCTTCAGCTGGTGCAGGGCCTGGGCCAATGCCGCGTTCTGCTGTTCCAGGCTCTCCTTGGCATTGCGCACGGCACGGTCGGCCTGCATGCGCGCGATCGCCACCGCCACGTGGCTGGCGATGAAGGCCAGCAGGTCGAGTTCGTTCTTGGTGTAGACGATGGCGGGGTCATAGCTTTGCACCACCAGCACGCCGTAGGCCTGGTCGTGCGCCAGCATCGGCGCGCCGATCCAGCTGGTGATGTCGATGTTCCCGAGCGGCTCCCTGACCTTGCCGGCGGCACGCAGGCGCGCCACGCTGCCGGCGTCGTGCAGCTGCGCCTGGCGCGTCTGCAGCACGTGCGACACCATGCCGGCGCCGATCGGGAAGCGCTGGTTCGGGGTGTAGCTGTCCTTTTCGTCGGCATAGTACGGCACGCTGAGCTCGTTGCTGGCCGGGTGCGCCAGCGCGATCAGGAAGTTCTTGGCCACCATCAGCTCGCCGACGATGCGGTGCAGGTTGAGCGCCAGCGCCTCGGGCTCGACGGCGGAGGCGGACAGATCGGCGATCTGGTACAGCGCATGCTGGATCTGCTCGGCGCGGCGGCGCTCGGCCACTTCGCGCGCCAGCGCCCGGGTGCGCTCCTGCACCGCGCGCTCCAGCCGGTCCATGCTTTGCAGGCCCTGCAGCGCATTCGAGACGTGGTTGGCGATCAGCGCGAACAGGGCCTGGTCTTCTTGACTATAAGTATGCTGCGGCAAGTGGCTCTGGATCACGATGACGCCCAGCACGGCGTGCTGCTGGTCGAACAGCGGGCAGCCCATCCAGTGCTCGGCGATGCTGCCGTGGCCCCAGTTGCGGCCATTTTCACGGGCGCGCATCTGCTCGGCCGTCATCGACAGCGCCTGCTTGTTGAGCATGACCCAGGCCGTGGGCGACTGCTCGGGCGAGGCCAGGGTCACGCGCTCGTCCGGGCTCGGGCCCTGGTCGACGGTATCGACGAAATACACGAAGCGGACGGTGCCGTCTTCGCGATCGGCCAGTGCGACGTAGAAGTTATCCGCATACATGATGCGGCCCAGCGCGCGGTGCACGGCGCCGATGAATTCGGTGATGTCGGTGCAGCTTGCGGACAGTTGCCCGATTTCGAGCAACATGGACTGCACCGCTTCCAGGCGGTCTAGACGGCTTTCCATCGATTTCCCCATTGGCATTTAAAATGCATTGTGGAAATATTATCAGGTCAGCGGGGTGCGCGGAAATCGTTTTCGACCCAGGCCATGGCCGAGGACGGCGACAATTTGAAGGTCGGCTGCACGCGCACCTGCGCCACCTGCTCGCCCATCTCGTCGATGGCGGTGAGCATGGCGTAGGGATTGTCTTCGTCGGGCACGATGTCGAGCGTGACCTTCAGCTCGCCCTGCTCGGTGGAGACCACGGTGCTCTTGTGCAGTTGCGCGTGCAACTGCTGCTCATGGCGCCGGATCACTTCCGACGCAGTTTTCACCAAGGTGTGGAAAGCGTTGATGTCGAGCGGTTTCGGGTTTTTCTTGTCGCGCCCCATGGTCCAGGGGCCAACCAGGGCGGGTTCGGATTCGCCATCCTTGTACATGGCCACGGCCCAGCCGTCGTCGTCTTCGTTCTTGATGACGCGTGCGGTCCAGCCGTTGCCCTGCCACAGGCGCGCCTCCTGCACCGGGGCGTCATCGTCGCGGTTGGATACTTCGTCGTTCATGTGTCGGTCTCAATAGGGTAGGACAATTCCTAAAGAACAGATCATAGGAAATTCCGGCCCATGAAACAAGCGTTGTACGCCTAAATACGCACTGAATCGACGCAACCGGTGCGCGACGGCACTGGAACGAAGCGCGCCAGGCGCCGTGCGTGCGCCGGCTACATCCGCAGGACAGGGATGCCGGGCGGCAGGATGGGTGGACGGGGCGGGGCCTCGACCGGATCGATCGGCGGCGGTATCGGAATGATCCGATTGAACGGGTTGATGATGATGGGCGGAATGGCCGGTGGCGCCGAGGGCGGATTTTTGTGTCCGGCCGCATCGGCCCATGCCTTCGCGTGGATCAGGCATTGAACGATGTGCATAGAGTCCTCCTGCGACAGAGCAGGCTGTCAGTATAGACGCCGAGCCCCGCATTGCAAGGCTTGATTTGGCGCAAGATCCAGCTCGATGGCGGCCGGGTTCGCCGCCCGTTCGTCGTCCTTGCCGCCGATTCGGACCTGCAAATATGCAGCTCGTCGCACTGCGCTGGAGGTGCCGTGGCCGCTACCGCTACATTGGTGCCACATCCACGAGATACCCGAGAGGAGCCATCATGAAAGACCGCACCGCCATCACCCTGCTGTTCCTGTTTGCCCTGCTGTGCTGGAGCGTCTTCGACGACCACGGCGGCGCCACGTTCATGGTGAACGGCGACCTGGCCGACGGGCCGCTGGAAACGCTGCTGGGGCTCGTGTTCGCGGGCGGCGGCATGCTGCTGGCCGGCTGCATCCTGCTGCTGGTGGGCGGCATCCTGGCCGTGGTGTTCGCCGGCGTCGGCATCGTGTGCGCCGGCAGCCTGGGATTGGCCGCGATCGTGGTGGCGCTGGCGGTGGCGCCCTTCCTGCTGCCGCTGCTGCTGCCATTGGCCCTGGTCTGGTACCTGGTGCGCCGCCCGCGCCGAAAATTTCACGCAGCATGAACCTTGCGGTAGGGTGGGCTCCCCGAGCCCACGAGAACGTCTGGACGATGCCGGCTTCCGCGTGGGCACGGGGTGCCCACCCTACGTTCAACGCAGGGCCGCTATTCCTTACAATCCTTCCACGAGCCGCATCGCGAACACGATCGGCAGGCCGGCCGCGATCACCTTGCGCGCGGCGCCGCCGTGGTCGTACGGGACCCGGAAATAGGTGATCGCGCGCGCGGCGTCGTCGAAGATCGCGTAGGCCGCCATGTTGTTGTGATCGCGCGGCTGGCCCACGGCGCCGGGCAGCACCAGGTACTGGTGCTGCGGCTGCAGGGCGATGCGCTGGCCGGCATCGGGGACGTGGCGGCCCATGCGGCCGTCGTCGGCGCGGCGGTACAGGGCCGGGGCGTGCACGTGGCCGGAAAACACGATGCGGCTGCGGCTGCGGCTGGCGCGCAGCGAACGCTCGGCTTCCTCGACGCCGTAGACGTATTCCCAGCGCGCCGGATCATGGGCGCTGGCATGCACGAAACAGGCATTGCCGTGGTGCTGGACGAGCGGCAGCGCGGCCAGGAATGCAAGCTGCGCAGCGTCGAGCTGCCTGCGGGTCCATTCGATGGTCTCGCGCGCCTCTGCGTGCATGTGTGCGCGGATATCACGCGTGACCGCGTAATCGTGGTTGCCCTGCACCGCCACCGCGCCGCGCGCCACGTGGTCCATCACCGTGTCCACTACCCATCCCGGGTCGGCGCCGTAGCCGACGAAGTCGCCGGTGAAGGCATACTGGTCGACGCCCTGCCCTGCGGCGTGCGCCAGGCAGGCTGCCAGCGCCTCGCGGTTGGCGTGCAGGTCGGTCAGGTGGGCGAGGCGCATGGCATGCAGCCTGAACGTTCAGGCTTTCCTGTGTTCCTGCGCGTACTGGGCGTAGCCGCGTGCGCGCAGTGCGCAGGCCGGGCAGGTGCCGCAGCCGTGGCCCCAGTCGTGGGCGGCGCCGCGCTCGCCCAGGTAGCAGGTGTGGGTGTCGAAGCGGATCAGGTCGACCAGCGCCTGGCCGCCGCACTGTTCGGCCAGTTCCCAGGTCTGCTTCTTGTCGATCCACATCAGCGGCGTCTCGACCTTCAGGCGGGTGGCCATGCCGAGGTTCAGCGCGACCTGCAAGGCCTTCATGGTGTCGTCGCGGCAGTCAGGGTAGCCGGAGAAATCGGTCTCGCACATGCCGCCCACCAGCACGTTCAGGCCGCGGCGGTAGGCGACGGTGGCCGCCACCGTCATGAACATCAGGTTACGGCCGGGGACGAAGGTGTTGGGCAAGCCGTTTTCCTGCATCTTGATCTCGACGTCGCTGGTCAGCGCGGTGTCGGAGATCTTCGCGATCAGCGACAGGTCGATCATGTGGTCTTCACCCAGGCGCGCATCCCATTCGGGCGACAGCGCGCGCATCTTGGACAGCACGGTGGGACGCACGGCGAGTTCGATCGCATGGCGCTGGCCATAATCGAAGCCGATGGTTTCGACGCGGGCGTAACGTTGCAGGGCCCAGGCCAGGCAGGTGGTGGAGTCTTGTCCGCCACTGAACAATACGAGGGCGGTGTCAGCTTGTTGCATGTTGATATCCTGAAACTATTTTGAGAAACTAAGCGTCCGCCATCCGTTTTGACAATACATTAAGATGTGGCCGGTATATAGACGAATGGAGTGACATGGTTTCCGCACGAGCTAAGCAGAGGATGGCGCCGGCGCGACCACGAATTTTGGCACAAATCGTGCTGGGCGTGAACGCGCTGTGCATCGCTGCCGGTGCACTGGCCCAGGACAAGTCCCAGGATCCGGCGCGCGATCCGGCCCAGGCCGAAGCCAAAACCGGCCTCAACTACACTGTGCGGATCGACGCCCCGCGCAACCTGCGCGAACTGTTGGAAAACAACCTCGACCTGATGCGCTGGCGCGGCAATGCGCGCATGGACCTGGAACAATTGCAGCGCCTGGTGCGCGTGGCGCCGGAACAGGTGAAAACCCTGATCGCCACCGAGGGGTATTACACGCCGCAGGTCTCCGCCGGCCTCGATACCTCGGGTGCGACGCCGGTCGTGCGCGTGATCGTCGAACCGGGCCCGGCCACCACCGTGAGCGACGTCGACATCGAACTGCGCGGTTTCGCGGTGGCCGACAAAGGCACGTCCGCGCCGATGGATGCTGCCGCACTGCGCAACAGCTGGACCATGCCGGTGGGCGAGCGTTTCCGCACGTCCGACTGGGAGGGTGCCAAGCGCGGCCTGCTGCGCCGTGTCACGCAGACGCGTTTCCCGCGCGCCCAGCTGCTCGATTCCAGCGCCACCGTCGACCCGGACAAGCACAGCGCCGTGCTCAAGGTGGTGCTCGACAGCGGCCCCGAGGTGCGCCTGGGCGCGCTCAAGATCGAAGGCCTGAAGCGCTACCCGGCCAGCATCATCCAGAACCTGAACATGATCCACCCGGGCGACGAATACAGCGAAGCGACGCTGCAGGCGCTGCAGGGCCGCCTGCAGGACACCGGCTACTTCAGCACGGTGGAAGTCAGCGCCGACATGTCCTCGGTGCTGAACGAGCAGATCGGCGACCTGAACGAGGGCCAGGGACCGCAACCGTCCGCCGCGACCGGTCCGGCCACGCTGCCGGTGCTGGTGCGCGTAACCGAAAACAAGCGCAAGAACCTGTCGCTCGGCGTCGGTTACTCGACCAACACCGGCGCGCGCCTGCAGGCCAACTACGACGACCTGTTCGTGTTCGGCAAGCGCATGAAATCCAGCGTCCTGTACGAACAGAAGCGCCAGAGCGCGCGCACCGACTTTTATTGGCCGACCACGTCCAACGGCTACAGCAACAGCCTGGGCGGCGGCTTCAAGCGCGAAGACCTGGAAGGCCAGATCACCCGTACCACCGACATCACGGCCAAGCGCTCCTGGGGCTCGCCGCTGCTGGAACGCAACCTGACGCTGGCGGCGCTGACCGAACAGGTCACCATCGAAGGCGACACCGAGCCGACCTCGCGCGTGAAAAGCCTGCCGCTGACCTTCTCGATCACCAGGCGCGCGCTCGACAGCCTGGTGCTGCCGACCCGCGGCTACGTCGCCAACGCCCAGATCGGCGGCGCGCTGCTGCCGATCCTGACCGACGAAAAATTCGTGCGCCTGTACCTGCACGGTGTCGCCTACAAGCCGCTGGGACCGTCCGGCACCCTGATCGTGCGCGGCGAATTCGGCGCGGTCGGCTCCGGCGACAAGAACGGCGTACCGTCCACCTTCCTGTTCCGCGCCGGCGGCGACCAGTCGGTGCGCGGCTACGCCTACCAGGAACTGGGCGTGCCGGTCGGCAGCGCCATCACCGGCGGCCGCTACCTGTTCACCGCCAGCGCCGAAT
>Ga0308160_10002030_pt1 | contig 25843 bp, 32 predicted proteins | sample PhyFR1_FD_201036 | JGI IMG/M metagenome (GOLD analysis project Ga0308160, IMG submission 201036) | Phyllosphere microbial communities from UC Gill Tract Community Farm, Albany, California, United States - DLSLF.R1 | ecosystem: Host-associated > Plants > Phyllosphere > Unclassified | place: USA... | reverse complement strand
GACCTCGTCCTTTGAGGTCCCAGGAAAGGTCAACCGGATCTGCGACGCAATGATGCGCGAGCTCGACCGCGATATGCTCAAGTATGTCGACTCGATCTTGACGGCCCATGTCGTCAAGACGCCGCCGGACCACGAGGAGGCTCTGCGGATGCTGCATCGGCTCAAGGGTTCGTCAGCTGCGCGGTCGGGCCAAGGGCGTTTTGCTTGCGCTGACCGGCAGTGTCCATCCGCTCGTGACTGCAGGGCAGCACCCCAAGGTCGTCGAGGACGCCATCAAGTACGTCATCTTCCTGACGGACGTCAACCGGCTGTTCGACGTTGCTCTCGGCATGTATGATTTCGGCCTCGTCCTCATGATCGCTCAGTTCTCGCAGAAGGTGCGCGTCGTCTCGCTCATCTTGTGGGCGCTCGCCGCCGAGATAGACGACTGACGTCCTCGCCTTTGCACAGGACCCGCGCGAGTATCTGCCTTTCCTCAAGGAGCTCAAGGCGCTCGAGAAATACTACCAGCGTTTCCGCATCGACGACCACCTCGAGCGATGGGCCAAGGCGCTCGCCAATCTGCACCTCGCCGGCCCGCACCGCTTCGAGGAGGCGACCGACTACATCGAAAAACACGACCTCTACCGCGAGGCGCTCGCAATCTGGACCGACGACGAGGAGCCGCTCAAGGCCATCTACGAGCTCTACGGCGACCACCTGTACTACCGTCGCAACTTCAACGATGCCGCGCTCGGTACGTGTCTTCGTTCCGTGCTGCAGCCGCGGCTGTTGCTGACCCGCGCCCACTCGCAGCGTTCACGATGGCCGGCAACCGCACGCGCGCGCTCAAGTCGTACGACAAGGCGCACGCTTGGAAGGAGCTCTTCACGTTGGCCAAGCTGGAGAAGCTGCCGGAAGACGAGATGCAAGATCTCGTCCAGCGGATAGCGAGTGCGTTCCCGGCACTGTACCTGACCGTTCCAGTCTGCCGCTGACCCAAGCTGCCGCCGTCACAGACGATCTGTCGTCGCGAGCCCGCTACGGCGAGGCCGGCCGCGTCCTGCTCGACTACGGCACCGACATGACCGAGGAGGCTGTCTCAAACTTTTGTCAAGGCCGAGACTACGCCGAAGCCTATCGGATCGTGCGTCGTCTGGGCTGGCGGCTCTTTGAGCAGGCTGCAAGAGGAGCTGACCTTGGCCGTGACCTTTCTTGCAGAGCGCGTTGTGTGACAAGCTTGCCCTCGTCGATTCGGTCATCCACCCGAGCCTTTTGTCGACCCAGGCGTTTATTCTCGAAGACGTCGCCGAGGTTGAAGAGCAGATGGAGAAGCAGCTTTCGCGTCTAGCCGAGCTCGCCATTCTGAAGACGGAGCAGCCGGACGCCTTCTTCATGCAGGACGATCCTGCGCTCGAAAATATCGACGTCATGACCGACGCCACCGGCGCGAGCGAGTTTACGCGGTACACCAACAACGCGTCAACCGTCCTCACGCGCTTCACCGGCATGACCAAGTACGTTTTTTTGGCAGCGCTCGTCGTCTCGCTTCCGTCGATTGACCGTCTGCTATCTCGCCCCCCTCGCGACCTCCTCAGGACCACGAACCAATCGTCCAAGATGAAGCGCAAGAACGCCCGCAAGGCTGCGTCGGGTCGCAAGGGCACGGTCGACGAGGAGCTGTACCTGCTCGGCTCGTTTGCGCGCCTCGTCGACAAGTTTAAGACGCTCATCGGTGCGTCCTGCATCGCAATCCTGACGAGCAGAATGCGAGCCTTCCGCTGAAGCTGACTCCTCTCGACTATCTTCCAGCCGATGCTGCACCCGTCCTCGACTACCTGCTGATCGCGACGCTCGAGCATCGCCGGGCCGGCATCGAGCTTCAGCAGGAGCTTATCAAGACCGAGTCGGCGCTGCTCAAGGCGGTCGACTCGCTTTGGCCAGTCGACCCAAATGCCCCGCCGGTCGAGCCGCCCAAGGAACTCGTCCGACCGACACGCCCAGTCGGCCTCGGCGACTGGAAAGGTGGCAACGGCTTCCTCGGCCTCTGATATGAGCAGCGCCTGCCGTTGTCAACCGACTCGCATCGATAGCGAGCTACGCGAGCTGCCGCGCTGGGGAACGAGCGCGTTACTCCGCCTTGAACTGAGCGACTACCTTTCAGACAGCTAGGAAACAGTCGCTGAGGGCATAACGATGGGCGAGTGGGGACAGCTTGACACGCTGCGGCGCCTCATTTGCCCCATTAGACCTAGAGGAAAGTACGGCCTGCGGCGTGTATTAGGTGTCTCGGCCGGGCATCGCGTGCCTCCGCGCGAGCTTGATGGGCGGCGCATCGCCCGACGGACAGCAAAGGACGTCAATGCAGCCAAACGCGGCGACGAGCTCATAGCCGTTCAGTCCTAGTTGGCCGAGCGAGGTGCGTTTGGGCTGGCCGGCACACAGCGGTGCCGTCCCTGACCGACGACCCGTGGCAGTGACCTAGTCGACGGCCATCGGTCGGCTAGGGTCGAAGGCGCGAACTGCTACTGCTAGCGTTCGTGGCGGAAGTCGTTCTCGTTCTCGTTGGCGCTGCTTGCTGAGCCTGTCGTTCCAATATGCATCGACAGCACGACGAGAGGGAGAGCGAAGCGACGGGACACCCGGTTAGTGTCGGTCGAATTGAGTCGCTCCAGAACAGACGCACCTCGGCCTCGACAAAGCCCGACCGGTCGTTCATCTCGTCGGCCTCCTGGCCCATCTTGTCAAGCCAGCGCTGGAGGAGCTGGCCGTTATCGCGCCGGAGCGCCTCAAACCGGAGTGCGCCCTGGTTGAGCTCGAGGTTGAGCGCGGTCACCTCGTCTTGGAGGTTCTGTGGCCGCCAACAGCGAAGAAGTCAATGTTAATAGGCGAGGAAGGATTCGGAGGCCAAAGCCAGACGTACCAGGATGTCGTGATCTTTGATCCGCAGCCGCTCGGTCCACTCCTCGCCGTTGCGTCGCCAGCGCGCCTCGGCCTCGGCCAGCCTGCGGAGCTCGTCCCGCTCGGCTCGCTGCTCCGTCTCCTTCTCCTGGATGGCCTATTTTCCCCAGAAAGGAAAGGTGAGCCGAGTCAGCAAATAGGCTATCGCCAGGTCCAGTCAGAGGCGGGCCGGGCAGACCTCTGTCAGCGAGAGCAGCTTGAGCGTCGCTTGGCCCTGGGCTTTGTAGGCGTCCGAGAGCTCGGTCCGGAGGCTGGCCACCTGAACCTCGAGCGAGTCGGCGTAGGCCTCGAGAACGGGGTTGCTTTCAGGTATGAGAGCAGGAGGCGAGCAAGCGCTCAAGGCCAGCTAGGTCAGTCCAGCTGGCTCTTCGAACTGCGCGCGCGATAGGCGAGGGCGGCCAGCTCAGCCCTCGACGGCCCGCCCCGAATCTGAGCGCCAAAGTACAGCAGCCAACGATGCTGGACCGGACAGGACAGCGCGCGTGTGGGCTCTGAGACTGTGACGCACCTGTCGCCGCTGCTGCCAGTGCCCGAAGCGCGATGGTGATCGCCGCTGCTGACCGAGCCTATCGTCGAGGCTGCCGCGGCCGCCGGCTCGGCGCGGACCTGTCGAGCAGCGCCGAGGAGGGCCCGATTCCTCTCCTGGAGGGCGCGTGCGGTCCGAGCGAGCTTGGCGTCTGAGTGGGAGAGACGTCTAGGAGCGGTCAGGGCTCGCGTCTTCGGGCCCGGCGGCGGCAAGAGATCGCACGGCGGCGCTGAAGCAGGCGGGGGCGTGGGACGAACGGCTGGCGATGAGGTCGGCGTAAGCGTGCTCCTGAGTGTTGCGCCGTTTGAGAGCGCATGCGAGATCGTCCTGCCAGGCCGTCATCCCGTGCGTGTGTGCTGATGGTCGACGGGGAGAAAGGGCTCGGGGCGACGAGGCGACCGGTCGACGCGTCCCCTGCTGCTTACCTCAGCCGCTCTGGCCGTGACGCAGCCCGCCCGCCCGCCCGCCGCGCCGCCGGCGACTCCATCGCCGCGCTCGCAGAGTCTGCACTCCCACACTCATCAACCGCCGCAGACCCGTCCTCGCCCGCCCGCTTCCTCCTCACACACTTCCTGCCCGCTCCTTAGCGCTATCCTCTCAGGATGGGCCTCTCCGACCTCGTCAAGAAGGCGACGGGCGCGCCGACGCCCGAGAAGGCCCGCTCGGGCTCCATCTCGCACCGGCCGTCGCTCGAGCAGGACTCGGTCGACAAGGGCGCGGCCGAGGGTGACGACGTCTCGGTCCTCGACGAGAAGGAGGGCAACGTCATCCTCGCCATGATCTCGCAGCGTCCGTCCTCAGCTTTCCTCTTTCGTTCGCTAGAAGAGCGCGGCCGGGACGGCGGAGAAAGCGGGCTCGGCCATGGCCCCTGCCGCCGGCGGCCGGCTCTCGGCCGCCTCCCCGCCTTTCACCCCCGTCACCGCGCTCGCGTACAGGGCTGACTAGTCGCCCTCGTCCATCTTTCCCCGTCGACGCTTCCAGTCCGGCCGGGCATGGATCTTTCCAAGGTGCGACCAATAGCATTTGTTTCGAGCCAGTGCTGCTTGCCGGCCGCTCGACCTCGAGTCAGCTACCGCGCGTGCGCGCCAAGAGGAGCAGCGGCAGCAAGCGAGCAAGGCTCCACGCACGACCGTGCACACATCCTCTCGGGTCACTGACCTGTCCTTCCATCGTCACCAGATTGCGTTCCCGACGTTTGTCCTCGAGCCTCGGTCGATGCTCGAGCGCATTACCGACTTCTTCTCGCACCCGGACCTCATCTTCGGGTTCGTCTTGGGTCGTCCACGTTGGGGCGCAGCGCGCCATTGCGCACCACGCGCATCCGACTGACATCATCAAGTTGCTTCTCCTTGCGATCCTTCTGACACGTGCAGCGCCGACAAGAAGGAGGACCCGACCGAGCGCTTCCTCGCCGTCCTGCGCTACTACCTGAGCGGCTGGCATATCAAGCCGAAGGGCGTCAAGAAGCCGTACAACGCAGTCCTCGGCGAAATCTTCCGGTGCTCGTACCGCTACCCGGACGGTTCCGAGGGCTTCTACGTCGCCGAGCAGGTCTCGCACCACCCACCGGTATCGGCCTACTTCTACATCTCGCCCGCCAACGGCGTCCTCATCTACGGCGAGCTCCGGCCCAAGTCCAAGTTTCTCGGCAACAGCGCGGCGACCATCATGGATGGCGAGAATCGCGTCATCCTGATGAACAAGCGCGAGGACGGCGAGTACGCGATCGGGATGCCCAACATGTACGCCCGCGGCATCCTCTTTGGCAAGCTCATCCTCGAGCTCGGCGACACGTCGGCCGTCCGCAACCCGACGACCGGGCTCGCGTGCGACGTCGAGTTCAAGACCAAGGGCTTCTTCTCGGGCACGTACAATGCCGTCGTCGGCAAGGTCAAGAAGGACGGCCACGCGATCGGCGACCTCGACGGCTTCTGGTCCGACAGCGTCGTCTACAAGGACCTCAAGGTGCGTCTTGAGGCTCTGTCGGTCAGCGAAGGATCAATCCGCTGACGACCCTTCGCCTGCCGCCGTCGCTGTCCCCCAACAGACGAGCCAGAAGCAGACGCTCTTTGACGCCCACAGCGCGTCCGTCACGCCAAAGATAGTCGCGCCCGAGTCGGAGCAGGAGCCCAACGAGTCGCGCCGGCTTTGGTCGGGCCTGACGGCCGCGATCCGCAACCAGGACATGGAGGGCGCGACCGAGGCCAAGAATGCGGTCGAGGAGCGCCAGCGGGAGCGCGCGCGTGAGCGTGGCGATGAGAACGTCCCGCTGCGCTACTTCCGCCAGGCGGGTGACAAGTATGTCCCCCTGTGCGGCGTCACCGAGTACGTCTCCTCGTCCTTTTGTCGGCTTCCTGGCTGGCTTCAAAACCGCTCAAACCTTGCTCTGCTGCCCATCTAGCCTCCCCAAGGACCCGAAGGACTGCGTTGAGAAGATCCGGTCATGGATCTGGCCTCAGGGGGCGCCGACCTCGTCAGCCGCCGCCTCCAACGGCCCCGCCCCGCCGTCGGCCGCCCGGGCAGTCCCTCCGCCATCAGCGACGGCAGGTCTGCCGGGAGGGACGGCTGCCGGCTCGTCTATGTCGTCGAGCAGCAGTGTCGGCTCGTTCCGGTCGGCTGCCAGCTCGCACCCGGTCGGCGTGTCGCCGGTTAGCGTGCAAAGGCAGGCTCCGTCGCCGACGGTTTCAACCTCGCCCATCGTCCCGGCCGGGTCGGGGGCGCCGCCGGAGATGACGACGTCGCTCGCCGGATCGAGCGCTCGCTCAACATCGACTTCGACCACTCTGCCGGAGAGTCCGACGCCCGAACAGGTGGCGGCCTCGCTCGCCGGTTCGTCCTCCCCTCCATCGAGCTGCGCTGAACATACCTTGCCACCTTATCTCGACTGACTCACCTTTCTCGCTCTGCAGAGGCCCACATCACCGCGCCCGGCCCGCCAAAGGGCGCCGTCAGCCCTCAACCGCCGCTGGCGCGCACGGCTGATTGAGTCGGCCGCAGTGTCTACAGGGCGACGCGCCCTCGCCTGCGCTTAGCACATCCCGGCGGCGGCTCCCGCCTCTTCGGCTCTTCACATCTCGGAACATCCCACCCTCCTCCTCTCCCCTTCCGGCTTCCAACCTAGACTGCTTCGCGATGCTGCCTCCGCCGACTCCTCACGACCCTTCGCCTTCGGACCTCTGCCCACCTTGCTGGATCTGTGTTGGCGGGGGGGGGGGGGGAGGTCGCTTCTACGCGCGCCCGGCGCGCCTCCACCACGTCCCGGACGAGATATCACGGGTCGCAGTCAGCGGCTGGCCCCGGCCTGGCCCTCGCCTGCCGTATGCGACGCCGGGCGCTAAGGGGGCTCCGGGTCAACGTCCTCTGCCTGTATTCGCCTCCTGCTGTATCCAAGACTCACGATCTGTTTGCTCAATCTGGCAAAAGGCACTGTCGGTTGTCAGGCGGCTTTCGACCGCGGCGCCGTGCTTTCTCCTGAGGTCGCTCCCTGGGCTGCTGCGCCCGCGCCCTTTTGTCGCTCGCGCGCGCGTGCCGGCCGACCCGCTCGGGCGGGCCCGTCGCCCCGAGGCTTGTGTCCCCCTCACCCGTCAGCCGGCCGACCGACCCTGCCAGCCCTCCTTAGAGCCGCTTCTCCTGCCAGCTCGCGTTACTATCGGCTCTGCGAAGGTCCTCCCGATCCGCCTCGTTTGGTCCGGACGTTCGACACGTGGAGCTCCCGACCCCTCCGCTTGCGCACGCGCCATCGCCACCCCTTGTGCGCGCTGATGCGAGCCGCCCAGTAGGACCGCTCGCCCCATCCTCAACCACGCTCGCTTTCCCCTAGTCCAGCCGCAGTCCATCGCCTGAGCGACCTCTCTGCCAGCATCTGCCATGTTCAAGTCAAAGCGGAGTCGGACGGCCGCCGACGAGGCCTCGATCCGGAGCAACTCGAGCTCGCTCAGGGACGGCGCCGGCGGCCGCGAAGTCAGCGACCTCGGCCTGATGAGCGTCCCTTACGACCGGCTGACTCCCGGGGCCAAGCCTGCGAGCTCGTACGTTTCTCTCCGTCTCTCGTCTGCTGGGTCTGCTCCGCCGGAGATGTACAACTGTCATGAGTGTCGAGATCAAGTCGACGAGCCAGACTGGTCACACAGACCCGTTGACTGACCGACCTTCCGTGCTCCTCCATCCTGTTCAGGACGTCGGGCCGCTACATCTCGTCGCCCAACACGAACCCGACATTGACGGCAGATGGGACGGCCCTCAACCTTTACGCCGACCAGCTGCCGACGCGACGCGAGTCGAATCACCGCGCCCCCTCGCCTTCGCCAGGCGCGGCCGCGCACCCCCATCGCGAGTCTGCCTCAGAGACGGGCTCGATCCGCTCTGTCGGGCTGGTCGGCCAGCGGCCCATACCTGAAGGGGGAGGACCAACTCGCACGCCGTCACAAGCGTCGTCCTTCCGCACGACAGCCGGTTCGAGCGGCGGCCCCGGAGGGCCGGCGTCCTTACGCGGACCCAACGGCCAGCAGCACCATGCGCATCATCATTCGTCGTCGGCTGCCGAGCACGCAGAGTTCGGCAGCTCGAGCAGCAGATTCAGCGCTGCGGGACCAGGACCCTCTACGGCAGCCGCAGCCGCCATGGCGGCCGGCGGAGGTCACCCCCACCGGCCCCAGACACCGCATGAGTCGAACGGCCGATCGTCGACGCCCCAGCCGTCGCTGTCGGCCCGGCCATCGACATCCATGTCGACTCACTCGTCCGGGCATGGACGCAACAACTCTTCGAGCCGCTACCCAACCTTCAACCCATCCGACGCGAGCTCGATCCACACGGTCGAGCAGAACCTGTCGCCGCAGCGTCCACCACCATCGTCTTCCGTAAGCGGCATCGGTCCAGGCGGTGGCTCGCGCTACAGCTTCATGGGCAAGGGAGAGCTCACGTTCGTCTCGGAGACGTTTGACTATCCCAAGCCGGCTCCGGCCGACTTCGATGCCGCGTTCGAGTCTTTTATTCCGGAGGTCCTCTCTCAGACCGGTGCGTCTCTGCGACCGGCCTGCGCAGATTCAGTCACCATCAATTGCTGACGCCTGCTTCCTGGCCTTCCAGTCGCTCACGGCTACCACTCGTCAGCCAAGGCGCAGAATCCGACGCCTCAGTCGCAGGAGGCGGCCGCCCAGCAGCTGCGAGCGCTCCCTCCGGACAAGAAGTGGACGCTCATGCACGGCATCGCGAAGGAGAAGTGGGAGCGTGCGCGAGCCAAGCAGGCTGGCGCTGCCGAGGCTGCTGGGACTGGAGGCGGGAGCGGTGCCGGCGGTGCGCGCGAGGCCGTCCAAAGCGACGTCAAGCCCACGGTCAAGGACGAGCCCGAGAAATTTGTCAAGATGTTTCTCGACCAGCGGGTTGAGATCCGCGACGTCGCCGCCCTTGGGGTCTGTCTCCGGACCAAGCCGCTTGATTGGCAGCAGGAGTTTCTCGCTCTGCACGGGCCAAGAGTCATCGCGACCGCACTCGGCAACATCAGCAACAAGCGGATCCAAGCCGGCGCTTTCAAGCCGATCGACGACAAGGACCGCGAGCTCGAGATCCTCAAGGCCCTCGCGACCATCTTCAAAGACTGGCGCGGGCTCCATTACCTCGAAGAGCAGCCTCAGGTCCTGTCGGCGATCGCCTTCTCACTCACGTCGCCCAACCTTGCCGCACGCTCGCTTGCCATCGAGATCCTCCTGATCGCCTGCACGACGCTCCCGCACGGCCACGCCAAGGTCATCTCGGCCATGACCGATCTTAACCGGCTCTACAAGGACAAGTCGGGTGCCGTCTTTGGCTCGTGGCTCCGCAACCTACGCGAGACGCTCGGCGGCCGTGGCCGGATGGGCAGCCTTGTTGGCCTGAGCGATGAGCTCAGGCGCAATCTCGGCTCGTCGGCGATGGGCCCAGCCGGAGACGCTGCGTTGTCAGACTACGCCTCGGACTCTTCACTGCTGATGCGGACACTCCAGGGCCACCCGGAGGACATCCGCGTCCGCTGCCTGATCCGCAACCAGCTCGACGAGGCCGGCGCTCAAGACATCTACGCGCTCCTCCGCGGCTTCAAGCGGCCCGACATCGATCGCCAGATCGACGACATGCTGTACGAGCGTCGAAACGACCTGGCCGAGCTTGAGGACGTCGGTGACCTGCCTCGCGTCGGACCGCTCGAGGACCCGCTCGAAGTCTTCCGCGGCGTGCTCGCCTCGGTCGACGGCACGCAAGCGCGCGACGTCTTCCTCGGCTCGCTTCGGAGCCTACTCCTCATCAAACCGGACGACGATATCCGACTGCGCTACCATCAGATCCTCAACCGTGTCGTCGCGAGCCTCGTCGCCAACGACGCCGTCGGCATGGAAGAATTTAACTTCTCAACGCTCACCGGCAGCAACGTCAACCAGCTCGTCGGACAGTTCGAGGAGCAGGAACGTCTCGACCGCGCCCGTGCCCGCGCGGCAGAGATGACGGCCACCGCCCAGGAGCTTGCGCTCCAAAAGGCAGCCCTCGAGGAAGAGCTCGCGCTCGGCGGTGCCGGCCAGACCGCCCAGCTGACCGAGAAGCTCGGGGCGACCGAGGCGCTCCTCAAGGGCTCTCGTCTGGCGACTCAGAAGCTTCAGGCCGACATGGACGAGATGCGTGAGGCGTACGAGAAGCGGATCGCCTCCCTCGAGGCCAAGATCATGGAGCTCTTCGCGATGCTCAAGGAAGACCGACAGCTCGGCGGCGTCATCGCCAAAGCGGACGGCTCGGTCGATCGTCAACAGCTCTTGGACAGCCTCGAGCGCCAGGAGGAGATTCGCAAGACGATCGAGAAGCTTGAGGGCGCTCACCGCAAGCAGCGTCGGCGGCGATCCGGCCGCCTGCCCGTCGGTCGCTCGGGCTTTGACGACGACACCGACGAGGAGGACGCGACCGGCGCCGGCTCACCTGATGTCGCCAGCGCCCCACTCGCCCCGCCAGTAGCCAGCTCCTCGGTCGCCGGCTCCCCCGCTTCGACGGCGCCGAAGCCGCCAGCCAAGTCCAAGGCTCGGCGGAGCGAAGTGAAGTCAGGATCGCAGTTCGTCGACGCCGAGGACGAGATCGTGCGCGAGCACATCGAGGCAAGCATCGTTGCCGGCCTGAGCTCTTCCGTGCGCATCTCATCTGGAGCCTTGGTGGTTTAAACATCATCCTCACTTGCCCATCCGGATGAGCTGACTCGCTCCATCTGTGCTTCCGACCTCCAGCACTCGCCGAACAATGGACCTCGGAGCGCACGTCAGCGAGGCGACCTCGGGCGCGGACGAAGCGGCCACCCGCTGCTCAACAATGCAGGAACGGCGCCGTCCAAGCCCTTCCTCGCTCCTCGGTTCGTCGAGGAGCTCAAGGGCCGGCGGTTCTCTCGTAGTGCATCGGCGCCTGTCACCGGTCAAGACCTGGATGACGCTCGGAGCGAGGCCTCGAGCTCAAGCCGCCGCGAAAGCGGCTTCACGTCAGCTACCTTCTCGACGCAGGCAACATCGCATTACTCGCACAGCTTCGCGAGCCCTCACAACCGAGATGGCTCGCTCTCGTCAGTCGCAGCGGGATCGTCCAAGCAGCCCGGTCTGTCAACGCTCGACGAGTCGCGCGAGCTCCGGCCGGCGCAAAGCGATCGACCGCACTCCCCCGTGTCGCCCTCCCCGGCCGGAACGGCCGCTCTGCATGGCGTCGGCGACGTCCTCAACATCGACGTCGACAAATCAGCTCTTCTGCCGCACGCAGCACAGTCTCCATCGTCGGGCACCACCGCCATGGCCCCGAAGGCGCCGTCGCCGGAGCCCCCGATGGCGATGGCTCGTCCGGCCAACCCCTTCGCTGCCGGCCTCATGGCCCAGATCGCCTCGAAGCGTCAGGATAGCGACGACGAGTCGGAATCCAACGATACGCCTGCCCAGCAGCAACGCCCGCCGAAGCCCTCCTTCCTCGCCGACATTAACGGAGCGGCAGCGAAGCGGTCGCAGGCTGCGGACGACCAGCCCGCCGGCCCGCCGCGCCCTGCTTTCCTTGCTGGCATCGCAGGCGGCCTCTCGGGGCTCAAGGCGGCGGGTGCTCGGGGCGGGCTGAAATCCACGACGGACGCCGACGACGAAGGCGTTAAACCGACACTCAATTTCGGCGCGTTCCTCCGACCGGTCGAGCCGTCCGCGGTCGTCAAGGCGCCGCGGAAGGACGTCGCCTACAAGGCGTCGGCTAAGGTTCGCCAGCTGCACTGGGACAAAGTGGCCGAGATCAAGACCGACACGCCCAACGTCTGGGCCATCACGACGGCCGAGGCGCCCGAGAATGAGTGGGCCGAGAAGATGAAGCAGTTTGACATTTGGAGCCAGATGGAGACCACCTTCTCCTCGATGGAGGCCAAGAAGCTCGTTGGTGCGACCTTGGCTCATTCTCCCTCCACCTCGTTGCTCGAGAGTCGTTAGACTGACTCAATCTTTCCTGCTTTCCCCCTCAAGACAAGGAACGACAGGCCGAGCTCATGAGCGTCCTCGACCCAAAGGTCAGGAAGCTCGTCGGTCAGTGCCTCTCTCCTCCGTCCCTTGCTCATGGACGTCCCTCGTGCTGACTAAATCGTCTTCTCCGCAGAGATCTTCATGAAGGGCTACAAAATCGACGACCCCGAGGAGCTTCGTGTCAAGCTCCTCGCGTGCGACGAGAAGTACTGCACGCACAATTTCCTCGAGAACCTGTCCAAGTTCCTGCCGAATCCAGAGCAGGTCGGCAAGCTCAACGCGCACAAGTCGGACACCATGGCCGAGCTCATGTTGCTGCACCCGGCCGATCGGCTCATGGTCCAGCTCATCAAGATCCCCCGGCTCGCTGCTCGCGTCGAGGGCATGCTCTACCGCGCACGGTTCGAGGAGCGCATCGCGATGCTGGAAGAGGCCGTCGAGCAGACGTACGAAGCCTCGCAGGCTCTGCAGGACGCGCCAAAGTTCCGGCAGCTGCTCTCGGTGCGCTGCCTCTCTTCCTGTAGCTGCAACTGCTCACTGACTCTTTTGACGGCGAACCTTCCTCGAACCAGCTCATCCTCATGATCGGCAACTATTTGAATGGCAACTCGTACGCCGGAGGGGCTTTTGGATTCAAGATCGCCTCGATTAACAAGGTCAGTTCAGCTCGGCTATCACAGAAAAAGGCAGCGCGCCGTCAGTGACTGACATGCGTCGCGCGCTCTTTCCTTCGCAGCTCGTTGAGACCAAATCGCCGCAGGGCCAGAACCTTCTGCACTTTGTTGAGCGGACCGTCTCGAGCCTCTTTCACGACATGGAGGGCTTCATGGACGAGCTCGACAAGGCGTCGGAGGGCTCTCGCCGTGCGTACTGTCTCTTGTCCCTCCCGTGTGCGACCGTCCATCATTGTCGCTGACGGAAGTGCCATCACCTGTGTCCATCGCAGACGAGCTCCAGCCGGTTGGCAAAGCACGGGCCGAGCTCTCGGAGAAACTTGCGGCCATCGACAAGGAGATCAAGGACCACCTCGCCGACGAGCCAATCCCGGGCGACCGCTACGCGCAGCGTATGATCCGCTTCCTGGCCGACGCCCGCGATCGGATCGACGCGCTCAACGACCGGCGCATTATGACCGAGTCGACCTACAATGAGACACTCCGCTACTTCAACGAGGACCCGACGACGCCGTCGAACGTCTTCTTTGGCATCTTCAAAACATTCCTGACCTCGTATAAGGTGCGCATCTACAAGCGGACGAGGCAGGCCGCAGACGATTGCTTTGGCTGACCCCTTTCCCTTCCCGCCTTTGCAGCAATGCCAAAAGCAAAACCTCTCGTGGGCAGAGATGGAGGCCGCCAAACAGCGCCGCAGAGAGGTACGCAACTTGCCCCGTCTGTTTGTCCGGCCTCGCTGCCGGAGACTGACCTTCTATCGTCATCTCGTCCAGGCTGCAGAGCGTCAGGCTGCGGAGAAGGCTGCCCGCAAGGCGAAGCAGGACGAGCAGGCGCCCGCAATTGAGAACATCATGGAATCGCTTCGCGCGATGGCGCCACGCCGCCGTCGGGCCGGCCAGCGTGGAAGCGAGGTCGAACCAAGCGCGGCCATCCCATCGAGCCTCTCGCTCGATCTCGGAGCCGAGACGGCCGACGACACGTTTGGCTCCCAGGCGCTTTCGATCCTCAACACTCTGCGCCAGAAAGGCTTCAGCTCGTCCGAGAGCGAGCCCGTCCTGCCGCGAACTTCGCGACTTTCGGCCAGCCGCCTGGTCGATCTGTCGTCGCGACTCGAACAGAAGCCGGACGCTGCCCCGACCGATGGAGTATCGCCTACGGTCGACGAGGACACCCTGTCGACCTCCCCTACAGAGGCTATTGACGGCAGCCTCTCGGTCGTCACTGAGTCTTCGTCAGATCACCCCCTGCTCATGCCCGTCGCAGAGGAATCAGCTGTCGACGAGCTCAATCTGTCAGACTACGAGACACCAGCCCAGAGCTCGGACGAGCCCGCATCGCAGCCGGCGGCGCCAGCCACGGCAATGTCCTCAACGGACCAGACCGAGAGCTCGCTCGAACGTGATTTCGTCAACGTAGGTCGGCCCCTTCCGAAACCCAGCCACGCTGCGTCGGAGCCAGCGGAGACGAGCGACCTCTCCGACGCTCCTTCCACTGCCGATCGGCCCTTTTCACTCGCCGACCTCGGCAACTTCTCCTTCGAAGGTGGCGACCTCGATACGACACTGCATCTCCCTCACTCACCTTCCAACCCTCCGAAGACGACCCCTTGACGACCCTCGATACCCCTCGCTTGCTCGCATTATACCCGTCAGTTCGTGCCTTCAATGACGATACCAGCCTCGTTCGGCCTCGGAAATGAGATCATAGTTGGGAGGCGCGCTCTGCCTTGGCCCGAGGTGGGGGCGAGGCCGAGATAGAGTAGCGACTTGACGGAACCGCGCCGGCCCCCATCCCGTCCTCCGACATGCCGACCTCAGACCGCTGCTCGTTGTTGTCATCGTCGTCGTCGTCGTCTGAGAGGATGTGAACGGCGGCCAGATCTAAAGGGCGCAGATGGGAAGGAAGAGGATGTCAACCGCCCCGCGCTAAAGAGGGGAGGCCAAGGAAGCGAGAGTGCACATACCGGCGTTCTCCGTGTCGATGAGATTGCCGAGCGTGAGCCAGGCCAGGCCGTCGGGATCCATGGCACTGATCGTCGCCCACAAGCCGTCCTCCCACGCGTGGTCGGCCGCTAGGTCGGCTTGGTCCTGCAGCGCATCGGCCTCATCGTCCTCAGCCTTGACCCTATCGGCTTCGATCTCGTCATCGGAGACGTCAACGAGGGCGTCCGACGGACCGCCGTCCGTGAAGAAGGTCGCCGGCTTGAGCGGCTCGGGATCAAATGGGACGAGCGCGACCCCAGCCGGGGGAGGCTGATCCTTCGCGAGTCTTGCGTGAGGACGGTAGAGCGCCGGCTCGCCGACTGGCCGGATCGTGTCGCCCAGAGTTGCCGTACGAGGCTCGAGGCGAATTCGCACAGGCAAGGAAACAATCGAGACGATAGGGACCGGGTCCTCGTCGTCACCGTCGTCACCTGCCGCCAAAGCGGCTTCGTTGGCCTCTGAGGTTGCGCGCATGCTCGAGGTCGGCGGCTCGGGCGAGGCTTGGGTGGACGGCGCCAGCGTCGAGCTGGCCTCGTCGACCCAGTGGTCGGCCTCAGCGCCTTGCAGGCTTTCAAGCGCCTGCTGGACGAGCTTGCCCGAGAACAGACGGAAGCCGGAGGACGCCTTCGAGTCGGATGCGGACGAGCGTTCGAGCTCGCTGTCTTGGTCGGGCGGCCGGAGTGCGAGCGCTCGCTGCAGGACTCGCTTGACGTGGGCGCGCAGGAGGGCGACAGCTTCCTCCAGGACCGTCAGAGGTACCTCGAGCGGATCCGAGCCGGGCAAGAGGTTTTGACTGCCGCCGGCAGATGAAAAAAGGCGAGATAAGCTCGGGTAACGGATAACCTGACGTGTGCCGGGCAAAGAAAAGGCCGCACCTGAGCGCCTGGTGCGCAACCTTGAAGGACAACACGTCGAGCCCTTTGTCTCGCAGGATGTCGCCAAGGCGCATGACGACGATCTCGCGCCGCATCTGGCCACCGCGAAACGGGATGCGCGCAGGCTTCTCTTTGGCGCACGTGGACGTAGCCCGGTCCCCAGCCGGGTTGCCTTCAAAGGTGACGACGGTAGCCGGCGTCCCTCGCGAGGATGACTCGGCCGGCTGGATAAGATCTGTTGCGGCCGACTGGCCTTGTTTGTCGTCGCTGTCGTCGTCCGACGCACCGGGCTGGACAGCGCCGAGCCGCGACGGTTGCTTGATCTCTCGGCTGAGGGCCACAGCCTTGTCCATGTCGAGCAGACGAAGCCAATCCTCGCGCGCAAAGTCCTTTTCCAGCTCCTGGCGTGCGGCTTTGAGCTGCGCCTCGCGCCGACGCTTCTGCTTGGGCGTCCGCGGCCCGGCACCAGGCGCTCTCCAAGGCGGCGGCGGGATGGTCCGCTTGACCTGCTTGAGTGCGCGGTCACGCTCGGCTTGGCGGGCGCCGACCTCGTCGGCACGCTCGCGCTTGCGCGACCGGTCAAGGTAGTCGCTCGCCATGTCCTCTTCAAATTTGATCCAACGGTCGCTGACCTCGCGCGCCGGAAGAGGCGGCACCCGGAGCTGCTTCCGTCGCTCGGCGGGGAGGGCGTCGAGTGCCTCATCGAGCCGAGCGAGGTAGGCCGTCACCTCGACGAGGCTTTTGCGCCCAGCCATGTCGGCCGCAATGAGCTCCGGCCACGACTTGCCGCGCCGGCGGAGCGATGCATAGAAGAGGTTCTTGTCGGCTTCGGACCAGGCGAAGTGAGCCGAGGGAAAGGTCGACGTGCCCGAGAAGAGGTGCATGTTGGACGCTATCGGCTCCTCGGTCGTCTCGCCTCGAAAGTGCGCTGCGACAGAGGCGACGTGAGCCTCGAAGTGCGAGGTGTAGAAGTCGGCGTTGCTAAACACGTGACGGCGGCTGGCCTGGCCGGTCGCTTCGGCAGCTGGCGGTGGTGCATGGCCGCTGCCCGAGGCCGTAGGGTCGAGCGGAGCATGCGGGTCGTCAACGTCCATGCTGGCCGGCGGGAGCTGCGGAGCAGGTCAGTCGCAGCTTCAGCAAGACCGATGAGGCCACAGGGCTGCTCACCTATACCTCTCAGACAGACGCGTCAAGCGAAGCCTTGTCAGGCAGGCGGACTGAGAGGGAAGCGGCGCGCAGTGCCGAGCTCGACCCGGAGAGGGAGACCGGCTCGTCTGCGGAGGGGATGGCTCAATCCGGTTCGAACGGGTGGGTGCAAAAGGTCGACCAGATGAGCGCGGTCCCGTGTACGAGCCAGATGAGGACGCTTGTGTGTGATGGGCGGCCGGGTCGGGAGTTGATTGTCGTTGGGGCAAAGCTGCCGGTAAGCAAGGAGAGGCGGGACGAGCTCGGGCGGAGTTTGGCGCAACGTCGTCAGGCCTGCTAAAGGGAGCAGCCCGGTCGTCTTGCCGGCTGCGACCACCTCGCCCAAATATACTGACGCAAGTTCTCACATAGCAGCCCGGCCTCCTGATGCTCGCTCTGGTAGCGCACGCGACCCGCGCTCGGCTACTCGGCGCGTGCTGAAGGTGGCCATCGACGAGCTCGCTCGCCTGGACGCGTCGAGGTCGCCTCGCGCAGCGCGCCATCGTCCTTGCCATCGTCGCCTGCCGCCGAACGTCCCGTCGCTCAGCTCACTTTGCCACCTGTCCAGCGCTGGGCGCGGCTTTGGCCGCGAGGACTGCTCCTGCCGAGCTTAGAAGTCCTTGTCTCGCGGTCGATGGTCGACGGCAACGTCGGGCGATCGGTAGAGCCACAGCAGGATCGCTGGCCGCGATGTCGACGAGAACGGCGCTCGGCGCTCGGGCGGTGATCTTCGTCCGCCGGACGACCTCGACGGCCGACGCAGACAAGCCTCTCGAGGACCGCGTACCGGCATGGGAAGCACGCCCGTGCTCCGACGACGAGTATCCGCATGCCCGTCGTCGGCCAGAATCCAGCCTAGCGAAGCACGGCCTTCGCTCGCGAGGGAAACAGGCCGAGCTCTCGGACCCAATTCCCAGATCCAGCTCGCCCGTCCAACCCGGCCAAGGCTTGCCTGACCTGGGTCCTGCGACGCCGGCTCGTCTTTCGTCCACCTCGTCCGTTCTCGGTCGCGGACGAAACGCGGTGTACTGATCGCACCTGATGCCTCTTAAAGGAGCTGACCGTCTATTCCGTCGACCGCCTTTCCACCACCAACCCTCCCCCCCCGCTCAAGATGATCTTCACCCGCATCTTGCCCCTCCTCGCCTGTGTGACGGCGGCCCTCGCAAAGCCGACCCCGGCGCCGGTCAAGGGCCCGCTCAAGCTCACCGGCCGCTTCGACGCCGTCCACGACCCAAGCGTCGCTCAGAAGCCCGACGGCAGCTACATCGTCGTCTCCACCTCGCCGCAGGGCATGGAGATCCGGACTAGCCCTGACAAGCTCGTGCGTCGTTCGATCTCCGGTCATCCACAGGAGGCCTCAGCTGATTGTAGCGTCTCCCTTCCAGAACTGGACGTACGAGGGCAACATCTTCCCGACGCCTCCGGCCGGGGTCGGCGCCTTCAACAACAGTACGTGGGCTGCTCCGCCCTCGTCCTTGATCCGGCTCTGACCCGTCGCTGTGTCTCTGCAGACACCAACGACCTCTGGGCGCCCGACATCCATCGCAAGGGCGACACTTACCACCTCTACTGGTCGGCCTCGTCGTTCGGCAAGCAGGACTCGGGCATCTTCTACGCCACTGTTCGTCGCTCCCTATCGCAGCCTGGCTGTTCGACGCTGACGACTGCTCCCTTCCACTCTTGCAGTCCAAGACCGGAGCGCCCGGCTCGTTCGAGCAGAAGGGCCTCGTCATCTCGTCCAAGGCCGGCTCGCCTTACAACGCGATCGACCCGTTCTGGGTCAAAGATGGGTGAGTCCGGTCGTTCACGCTGCTCGTGAGATCTCCGAAACTGATCCTTTGTGTCTCGCCCAGCTCGCGGCAGTACCTGTCATTCGGCTCCTTCTGGACCGGCCTTTGGCAGATTGAGCTAAACCCCAAGACCGGCAAGGTCCTCGACGGTGCCGAGCCGGTCCACCTCTCTCAGCGCGACATCAGCGTCGAGGGCGCGGTCGAGGCGCCGTCGGTCTTCAAGAAGGGCAACGCCTGGTTCTTGGTCGAGTCGTGGGACAAGTGCTGTTCGGGCACTAAGTCGACCTACAACACGCGCGTCGTTCGCTCTACGTCAGGTGTCAACGGTCCGTACTACGACAAGGACGGCGTCCCCGCGCTCCAAGGCGGCGGCACCCTCCTCCTCGCCTCGGAGGGAGCGATCATCGGCCCTGGCGGCGGCTCCGTCTACAAGGACACCGACGGCTCCTATTATCTTTATCACCACTGGTACTCCGACACGACCAGCTCGCTCGGCATCCGCAAGCTCGACTTCTCGAGCGGCTGGCCCGTCGTCATGTAAGTGCCGCACCTGTTGCGTCCGCCCCTCCCCCACTCTGTTGTCCTCCTTGCCCATCTTGCTCCTGCCCATATCCATTGTCGCAATCGTCTACCCGTCGTTCCTGTCTGCATGAATGGCACTGCACGCACGCGCTATCGCGGGCCAGCTGGTTGCGACACGACAGCTGGCGGCGCAAAGCAGTGCATGCGGACGGACGAACTGAGATCTTGCAAATGCATTCGATCGCCCCGACGGCAGGTGGCCGCGCAGCCAGCCGATCGGCTCCTGTCGCCTCCTCGTCACACTCGCCCGCCCCCCGCCCCCTCTCTCCTGTCGACAGGGGGTTGGGCGGGCTCGCAAGCTGGCCGCGAGGGGGCCTTCCTTGCGGTCGACATCGACCACCAGAACCTCCGCCCTCGGACCGTCCGATCCCACACCCGCTCAGCATGCGCGACGGCGACGACCAGGCCGATCGAGCCTTCCCCTTCATCTCTCGCCCGGACCGCCACTTTATGCCCTACCCGACCACGAACGACGACGAGCTGTCCCGGGGGCGTTCAAGGTACCCTCGCAGCGAGGAGTTTGACGAAGAGCTCGACGAGATCCAGCAGGGATTCGAGGCGCTCACCCGCTGGAGCCGCGAGGCTGAGTGGGCGGCCCGAGGGATGCATGCCCGAGCAGCGTCGCCCCGGGCCGAGGAAGCTGGACGTGGCCGAGAACCGAACTCGCCCGTCCTCGCAGGGAGCAGCAATAAAGACGCGTCGGCCTCTTCCCAGGACTGGCGTCGGATCATCAACGGCGCCCGGCACGGTGACGGCCAGCATCCGCGAGCCGAGTCAGATGCGTCGGTCGAGGTAATGGACCTGTACGACGCCCTTGTCCCCACTGCTGTAGCCTGGCGGAGGACAGACGGCTTACCCTTCCCTCCCCGCCTCCCTCCTGTCCCGTCCCGTCTGTAGCGCGACCTACACTCGCCAGCTGCAGCCCAATCGCATAACGGACGGCTTCCGGCCGTCACACGCCAGCAGGCCGAGCTTCGCCGCCCGCCCGTCTACACTCGACTCGCCGGCGCCGTCGTACACGTCACGCTTCCCTTCGTCGGCGGCGGCGGACCCTGCGCCGTCCTTCCGGTCGCTCGAGAGCTATCGGTCGACGATGCCTCGGGACGACTACGACCTCCCGACCTCTGCCCAGCGTGCGCCGGCTTACGAGCCTTTCACTCCGGAGCTTTTTGACGCCCGCGCTAGCCATCACGTTGCCGCCGGCGACGAGACAGACGGCCGGCCGACGCTCCGGGCACTCAAGTCATTTCCCAAGTTCTCGCGCAAGTGGTTCGGAGGCGACGACGCGGCCAGCTACGAGGGCATTGGCCGCGAGGAGTGGGCCGGCGGCGGTCTGAGCGGTGATCTCGCCGACGTCGATCATCCGACGACCAAGCCGCCCAGCAAGTCGGCGGACGCTGTCAAGAAGGCCCGGGTTCGGCAGCTTGAGCGCGAGTTCGGGGCCGACCGCAACTCTGGACTCACCAAGGCTGAATTCCGAGCGACTCAGCCACTCCGCGTCGGCGACCTTGACAAGCGCGGCCGCATCGTCACGGGCGGCCCACGCAAGAGGGCGGCTCTGCGCGGTGTCGAAGGCCTGCTGTCGCTCCTCGCTCTGGTCCTCCTCATTTACAGTGCTCTCGTGAGCTCCCTAATTCCTCTTCATCGTGCGGTCCTGCCCGAGGTTCACCCGCCTATCGTCAACTCCCTCAGTTCATGAAGGGCATCGCCCCGCCTCCGCCCCCGCATGCGACCAAGCCTGCCTTTGCGCTCTACGTCTGGGCGTCGCTCGCCGTCATCGCCTTCATCGTCCTGCACGCGATCTACCCGCTCAGCTGCCTCCCGCGCGACCGGAAGCAACTCGTCGAGCAGGTCCGGCACCCGTCTGGCGGTATGGTGCTCCCAATGATGCAGCCAGGCGGGAAGCGTAAGAAGGGTCGCCACGGGCCGCCGCCGCCGCCGGCCATCAATGTCGTCGTCGACCCACGCTTCTTCGCACCGACCCTGTCCGGCCGGTCGCAGCGAGAGCGTCGCCACCGTGACTCATCGTCCTCGTCGACCTCAGGATCCGACCTTGATGACGGGGTCAAGCGCGACCCTCGAGCCTCCTTTTCGGACGTCCTCGCCACGCGAGCCGAGTTCAGCCTCGCTCGCCGCTGGCTCACCAAGCTGCTGGTCGCCGACGTCCTGATCGGACTCGGCTGGGCGAGCACGTTTGGCTACTGCATGACGGGCCCGGCCTGTCCGGCAGGGACATCTGAGAGATGGTGAGTACGCGAGGATGGCTGGCTCACGTATCGTCGTCTATCTGCGCGCTGAGATGCACTGCTCTCATCGACGACAGGTGCGACTGCTGGAACGCCGCTCTCGCCATCGCCATCCTCTTACCGCTCGGACACTTTACATCGGCCGTCCTGATCTTCCGCGACCGCAAGATCCAGCTCCTGCTTCACACCTGACCGTCACGACCCCTCACGATTTCCCTTGTGCACGCGACGCCCCTGCCCCTAATGCTCCCGCTGCACGCACGACCACGACGACAACGACCGCACAACCCAACGGATAAAGCATGATGACAAACGAAGAGAGATCGGGGAGCATACAGAGAGAAAGGTAGTCCATAGAGGGGAGCGACCGGACAGTCCATAGGGCGGGAGGCAGTTTACAAACGACAGTGGGACGAGTTACAGGCGCGCGACCAGGCGTGCAAAGACGAATACGAAAGAGAGGGAGAGCCACCACGAGCGAGATGTCTACACCTTTGTTGCCGGAGGGCCGCCGAGACGCGACTCGACGCGGTGCAGGATCGAATCGCCGTCCCAACTACGCTCGCTCCCGGCCGTCTGAACGCGGGGCTGCCAGTTATGGTGACTGTTGTGGCCGGCGAAGCGGTAGCTGCCGTCCTCGGTTGTCGCCAGCTCGTGCTCCGAGTTGGTCGTCGCCTCGTCGCCCTCGGTTGCGGTCCCGTACGCTGACAGCGGCGAGGGCGCCTCGCAGCTCGACGCGCTCGGCGGCGACAGCGAGTCTTTGCGAGCAGTTGGCGCGAGTGCGCCTGATGCACTGGTCGTGTTGACCGGCGGCAGGGCCCGATGGTCGGCGTTGGGCGGGCGAGGCGCCGCCTTGGTCGGCGGCTGCCATTCGCGCAGGGCGGCGGATGTCCGGACGCTAACGTTGCCACTCGGCATCACCGTCGTCTGGCGGATGAAGGCTGCCGGCCGGCTCGCCGTCAGGAGCGAGTCGTTGGCGCTCGGGCTCGGCTCGCGCGTACCCGCCAGGCTGCGACCGGCCACTGGCGTCGGGGCTGTCGTCGTCGGCGGTGTCGGCGGGAAGCCAAAGTCGGCCGTCGGGCGGGCCGCTGACGGCTCGAACGACGAGATTGGCCGCGAAGTGACCTTGAACCCCCGCTGGGGGATCTTGGACGACGTCGACTTGCCACGTTTAGGCGGCCGATCCGATGAAGGCGCCGGCGTCAACGCAACTGAGCTTGGGCGGCCGCCGACAGCGCCGCTGGGCAAGCTCGCACCAGAGGGCCCGGCCGGCTTCCACCACTGCCAGGCCTTGAGCCGGCCACGGGCGCCATCCTCGCCCTGGCTGTCGAAAGCCTCGCCGTCGCTTGCATAGCGGAGGGGCGAGACGCTCCGGTCGCGCTGATTGCCGATCTTGACCTGGGGCTTGCGCAGCCGGTGGCTCTTGACCGCCTTGCGCGCGCCGAACCTGGCTGGGAAGTCTTCATCCGAGTCGGACGTCTGGAGTGACAGGCTCGACTCCGAATGTGACGGGGGAAACGTCGGCGCCGACGTCCGCAGGGGCGAGGCCGGCGCGGGCTGGGCACCGAACGTAATGTGCGGCCGAGGGAGGTCTGAGTCGTCTATCGACTGTCGGAGAGGGCTCTGATTGACCGGGCTACAGCTCATCGCTGGAGGCGACAGGACCGTCCCGCACGCCGGCGGGTGAGCGAGCTGATGCAGGTCGGCCGAGGCGTGGAGCGAACTCCTCGGGAGGGACGATTGCCGGCCCTGCGCGTCGCCGGCAGACGGTCCGGCTATAGGAAAGTAGCTCCTGATCGAGGCCGCATCCGACGAGGGGCTGGCCGGCTCATAGTCGACGCCCTCGGGCGGAGGCGAAGCCGTCGTGAGTGCGACATGCCGCATCTCCTCGGCCCTCGGTCCCCACGAGACAGGCGAGCTCGACCGCTGCTGGCCGCCGAGCGACGCAAGCGACCCGAACGAGCCGCGGTGCCGACGCTTGGACGACTTGTCGAACTTGTCGAGCCCGCTCTCCTTGGACGACTTGCGAGAGCGCTCCTTTGCGCTACTCTCGTCGCTGCCGCTCGGCCGACCGCCGATAGTGAAGCCAGTCTTCTCGACCCGCGGGCTGAGGCTGCCGCGCCGGAAGAGTCCGAAGCGGCCGCCGCGGGCGAGATTGTCCTTGCGCGGTGCAACGATAGGGACGAGCAGGACCGGATCCTCGGTTGCGCCAAAGGGGTCGACGCCCCTCGATGACGATGATGCCGACGAGGATGGAGTCATGCGCAAGGCGGTTGGCGCTGACGGCTCCTGGCTGAGGGCAAGGGTCCGGACGGTCGGCAGGCTGTCGGTCCACGTCGATGACTTATAAAGCGAACAGATTGGGTAGTCAGTCGGCTGATGTGGAACGAAGGTGACGGCCTGGCCACGCCAACTTCCGGGTCCCAGGGCTCGAGCAAGAGAAGAGGACGCACGCGAGACGGGCCCGGGCGTTGCGGTCGATCCGGCAGGGCGGACGACGACGCCGTCGCGGGGGCAGAAGCGGCAGAGGCGTCGCCGCTGGGGCCGGCACCAGCTCCCGCGGCCGACGCCGACACGTCTTCATCGCCCCCCTGAACAAGCCGAGCCTCCTCGAGGTCGAACGTTGTGTGTTCTGGTAGCGTCAAGCTCGACCGGTGCTTGCGCGGGGGCGCCGAGGCAATCTCAATGGTCCGGTTGGGAGGGACGCCGCTGCTGCCGGTCTTACCGGACGAGGACGACGAGGCTGGCGTCGTCGGAGCCGCCGCCGCCGCCGCTGAGCCGCCGGCCCGCCGCAAGAAGTTCCAGCTATAGAGCTTGGGCGAGAGCGGGCTCGCAGGCTTGGCCGCCGCCGGTATCCGCGGCGGCGATGGGAGCGCTATCGACGTCGGCCGCTGGTGCCTGCTGCTTGTGCTCGACGTTCGGCCGGCGGCGTTTGTTGTGGCTGAGGGTGGTCCGGCTAGAGGCGCCTCCGCCGCCGTGGCCGGCGTCGCCTCCCGACCGAGCAGGAGGGCGAGGCTAGCCTCTTCGAGCGACTCGAGCGAGAGGTTTTCCCAGAAGCGCGAGCCGCCGGCGAGTGGCTCAGGCGGGGCGAGCGACATGCCCGGCAAAAGGGAGGGGTTGTCACGAAGCGCGTCGCAGGCGAGGGGGGGGGGGGCGGGCCGAGCCGAGGGCTGAAGGCGACCGAGCTGGCGCAGCGAGGAGGCGCCGGCTGCGTCAGGGGAGGCAGGACGCGGCGCGCTGCTCGAGGTGCTTGCGTAGGCGTTGGCCGACGAGGCGACAGAAGACGATGGGAGCAGGGGCGTGTGCGCCCCGTCTGCGAGTGTGCCGGGCGAGGCGAGGGGCGAGGGAGGACCGTTCGGGCGCTGTTGAGGCGGCGGGCGGGCGGTCGGGTCGGCTGCCGGAGAGGGCGCGCGCGTGCGGCCGGGGCTGAACGTCGTTTGTCGTCGGGAGACGGGCCGAAGGAGCGACAAGGGCCTGGGCGAGGTTTTCAGAGAGAGAACGAGAGAGGCAAAGATGGCCGTCAGCAGGGATGCTCCCTCTGTGCCCTTTCTCGCTCGCTCCCGAGCGAGCTGGGCTTCGGTTGCTGCTGCGAGGGTCCGACGGAGCGGGTCCAAGCCGGGGGCTCCAGCGCTCCAGCCCCCGGGGAGCGCATTTCGAGGGTGGTCGACGACGGCCGACGGCACCGGACTAGCAGAGACGTACCTCGAGGGAGACAGCGCCTCTATAAGGGTAGGCAGGCACGACGGCACGACTTCTTTGGCTGATGTGGATGGCAGGCTGCTGGCAGAGCAGGGTGGCGAAGCGCCGCTCTCGGTCGCCTCGCTCTGGCCGGCCGGCGCCTCTGCGCTGTCGGTGCCAACAACGTCGTCGGGCGACCGAGCCGCGCAGCGACCGACACAAGCAGCGCACCCTCGATTCTCCTCGCTCGATCCAGATCGGGCGAACTGCCCTGCCCTACCCTGCTGCCCTGCTGTGCTTCTGCCGCTGCTCCGACCCGACCGTCGACAGCATCCCTGATGCTCTCTACACGTCCTGCCCTCCCCAACCCGCCTGACCCTGTGTCGACCGGAGACGCGCGCGCCCGTCCGCGTCCGATGCCGCGTCGAAACCGCTTCTAAAAACACTTCAGCTCTGGCCGGCCGGCCGGCCCCATCACGCGGCCCTGGGGCTGGCTGGCTGGCTGTCTCTCAAGCCCGGTGCCGCGCGCCCCCTTTCGCCACCGGCCCGACCGCTCCCTACTCTCAACCATCGCTCTCGAGCCTGGGCCGCGCTCGCGCGCACAACAGAACAGACCGGCGGCTCAAATACGCGGCGCACAAGCAACGTCCTGACGGGGCGACCGCCCGTCTGTTCGCTGACCTGCTCGGCCCTGTCTCGCTTCTCACGCTCGCGCCCCCTAACGTGTCGCCTGTCTCGATGGTCGGCCTCCCCGGCACCAGCCGGACCCGCCCTTCCGCCCTCTCCTGCATCGCAGGACCGGCAGGCATGAGACGAATGACTGGACCCCCCGCCTGGGCTAGGACATCAATCTCCGCAGCTCGCCTCACACCTGTGAGTTCG
>Ga0308160_10002029_pt1 | contig 25856 bp, 33 predicted proteins | sample PhyFR1_FD_201036 | JGI IMG/M metagenome (GOLD analysis project Ga0308160, IMG submission 201036) | Phyllosphere microbial communities from UC Gill Tract Community Farm, Albany, California, United States - DLSLF.R1 | ecosystem: Host-associated > Plants > Phyllosphere > Unclassified | place: USA... | reverse complement strand
CTCCAACGACCGCCGCTCGAGTCACTCCGTCACGTTCAGCGTAGGCGATGATCGATTCGAGGTCCGCAATGTTTCGATACACGAAGACACCTTTGACGGTAGAGGCTTGTTGAGAGGAGACGTAGGGTGGTAGTTGACCGTTGGAACCGGTAGCGAGGACGAGGATATCGTATTGATAGACGTTCCCTTTCGACGTGAAGACCGTCTTGTTCGTCGAATCGATTTCGCAAACCTTCTCCCCGATGGAGAACGCGAACCGCTCTGGAGATTGCTCCGCATACCACGAAGCATTTTGAAGGTATAATCCAGTAACGTTCTAAGTAATCGACAAAGAAGTCAGCTTTCCCGGCACGAGATCAACAAAGGGAGAGGGACAGAGCGGCTTGACTCACTCGATGTTCAAAGTACTCCGTCAATCCAACTCGATTGTAAGCGAGATGGTCCTCCTCACCTTTTGCTTAGCTTTTGTTAGCGCAGCTGGAATCGAATTAAGTCTAATTCTAACTCCTCACCACAAGTTCGAATGAAATAGTCTCCCGCTTCGTCTAAACTCAACATCTTCTCAATGAACGCAATCCCGACCATCCCTAGTCCCTGTCAGCGGGCAAAGAAGGAGTCCGTAAGCAACTCGCTTCATTCTTGAGACGACGACAACGAGGAAAACTTACAACGACGAATACGGTCTTCCGCCTCTTGGTTTCTCCTGGAGTCGCTGATGAGAGTGTATCGGATGCGACTGGCGCCATGACTGTAAAGGTTCGTAGGCGATTTGGGCGAATGAGAGGGACCCGAATTCGGGGGATGTTGAGGAAAGGAAAGAGGAGCGATAAGAAAGTATAGCGAGTCCGAGACGGACGCGCGCTGATTGTGGTACTCTTGAGCTACATTTAGAGCCGGAAACCAGGTACGAATAGGCCGTCAAGTCCTTATCTCAACATTACGAGATCAAGATTTCGAGGGGGACCTCCTGCGACCGCTCTCCTCAGAGCAGGACTGTGAGCTGATTGATAGACTTCTGAACAAGCTCTTGTGTTGCCTGGGTAGTCGTTGAAGCTGTCAGAGAATGTGAGACGGAATGGCTAGGTCCGACGTCGGATTTTGTTTCTCTTCCCTTTCACTCTCATTTCCCTTCTTCAAATTGCGGATAGATCGACGCTACTGCCCGTGCATCTAGATCGCTTGGGATGAACGCCTATCACGGTATCTGAATCTCTCTCGATTACCCTCGTTCCTGAAAACTCCTTATCTGCCCTCCTCGCTGCTCTTCGCAAGGACGGTCACATTCGTTCTCCCGCTTCTTTCCTTCTCTTCCCAAAAATCCCCTACTCCCTACCTCTCTATCTGCCTTCCTTCCTCCCTCTTTCTCTCCATCTTCGTCCTCCTCATTCCCTTTCCGCCTTTCAACATGTCTCTCGAATCGAAGGGACAGCCTTCTCCCAGCTCTTCCATCGCTCCTTCGCCCGCTATCGACCGTATCGACGAGGAGGCCAACATGAGTGACAAGGCCAAACACGCTCTTCACGGAGGCGCTCCTCCCTTCAGATGGGCGAGTCTGTGGGAACCTGCAAAGGTCAATCACCTCAACGGCAAGTCGTACACCTTACCAATCCTCAACCTTCGCGATCAGTACAGCATCAACTTTCATCTCGCCTGGTTGGGTTTTTTCGTTGCCTTTTTGTCGTGGTGAGTCTCCATTCGGTTTTCCCTCTCTTCGCTTTCATCTCTGACCTATCGCGTCTATCTACCAGGTTTGCCTTCCCACCATTGATCCCGGAATCCATCAAGGAGGACCTCAAGTTGACGCCAGCTCAAATCGGAAACTCCAACATCGCTGCTCTCTCTTCGACTTTGCTCGTTCGTTTCTGTATCGGCCCATTCGTGAGTCTTGCCTTCAGTCTGCTCTAGTCTGCTCTAGTCGCGAGTTGGTTGCTGACTGGCCTTCCTCGTAGGTTGATCGTTTCGGACCTCGTAAAACGATGGCGGCCGTTCTATTGCTCGGTTCGATTCCCTCTGGACTTGCTGGAACCGTCAACTCCGCTCAAGGTCTCTACATCATTCGATTCTTTATCGGGTGAGCTGACACTCCCCTCTCCTCATCATCGTTCCACCGTCGCTGATTGTTCATTCATTCGAAGAATCCTCGGCGCATCCTTCGTTCCTTGTCTCGCATGGTCGACCTGCTTCTTCGACAAGACTTCGGTTGGTTTCGCAAATGCTCTCGTTGGTGGTTGGGGAAACCTTGGTAAGCTTTCTTCGCTCTCCCCTCCTTATCTTTCCCTTTGCCGCTTTCCGTTGCTGACGATCCTGTTTCGTCTTCGATAGGTGGAGGTGTTACATTCGTCGTCATGGTCGCACTCTTCGAATCGTTGGTCGAACGTGGTCTGACTCCCTCGCAGAGTTGGAGGGCATCATTCGCACTTGTGCCTGTACCGATTTTGTGGACTGTCGCTGGTCTCTGTCTTTACTTCGGAACGGATCATCCCGCTGGTGAGTCGCCTTCCGTTCCCCCCTTCGAGCCACTCCTTCGTGAGTCGACTGACAAGGCTCCTCTTCGACAGGCAAATGGAGTGCTCGACACACGCTCCCTGCGACCGCAATCGCGGCTCGTCAAGGACACTTCGCCCACCTCGATGCATCGGAGAAGGCTCTCGTCGAACGCAAGATGAACGAGAAAGCTCAAGCGACTACTCGTGTTCAAGCAGTCGACGAAGACGAACAAGATGAAGCTGCTGCTGAGGTACCGCTCGACATCGCTGTCGCGGAGCCTCTCACCGTCAAGATGTTCCTATCGATTATCACCAAGTCGTACACTTGGCTACCCGCTCTGATGTACGCTACGACATTGTGAGTAGAGCTTCCCTCTTCCTCCCTTCCTCCTTCGTTACTCTTCTTCACTCTTCTGTCCTCCCCTTCATCGTACTGACACTGTCGACGCGCCTTGCCACAGCGGATTCGAACTCGCCGTCGATGCGAACTTGGCGAACGTGCTCTCCAAGGATCATCCTGGATTGGGTCAGCTCAAAGCTGGTTACTACACCTCAACTTTTGGATTCCTCAACGTCGTCACTAGACCCTTCGGAGGCTGGCTCGGAGACAAGATCTACATGTCGAAACGATTCGGAGGTGTACGAGCGAAGAAGTATTTGACGATCGTACTCGGGGTTCTGCAAGGAGCTATGTCACTCGCTTATGGGCTATACGTCCGCCATTGTTACTCAACCGGCATCCGACCGGATCTCAATACGCAGATGGGACTCGTCGTGTTAATGGCCATCTTCTGCGAAGTCGGTAATGGTGCCAATTTTGCGCTTGTACCTCGTACGCTGTCATTTCCCTGCTTGCCATCGAAACGTCGAGACTGATGAGTCCGTAATCTTCTCTAGACTGTAGCCCAAACTCGAATGGAGTCGTCAGCGGTCTCGTTGGTGCTTTCGGAAATGTCGGAGGTATCGCATATGCTCTCATGTTCCGCTTCCACTCAACAAATGGCTATGACTGGGCGTGGATCATCTCGGGAGTCTTGTAAGCTTTCCTCTCGACTCGGGTTCTGAACGCCAATTCACTTGAGCCAATTCACTTGAGCCAATTTTTCTTTACTAACATCGCTCCCTATTCGCAGTGCTATCGCTATCAATCTGTTCTGTATCGTGCTTCGTGGACCCAAGGCTTAGACTCATAGAGGAGATTATAGATTCTGTTTGTTTCGTTTACATGGATTGTTTCGTTTGTTTAGAGAGAGGTCGTGTTCGTAATTTACAGCCGTTTCGATTCACGCCATTGATTGTCGTGGAAGAGATTCAGAATGGAGACACGCTGCCTCCCTACGTCTCCTCTCAACAAGCCTCTACCGTCAAAGGTGTCTTCGTGTATCGAAACATTGCGGACCTCGAATCGATCATCGCCTACGCTGAACGTGACGGAGTGACTCGAGCGGCGGTCGTTGGAGGAGGATTGCTGGGACTAGAAGCGGCGAAAGCAGTTTACGACCTACCATCGATCCCTTCGGTCGAGATTCTCATTCGTCAACTCTATCCTCTCAATCGACAAATAGATGCAGCGGCAGAGTGAGTCCACACATTCTTCGCTCTCTTTTCATCTCTGACCGACATCATGAGATCCTTAGTGAGCTAGTACTGAACAAGATCGGGGGGATGGGAGTCAAAGTTCGAATATCGGATATAGAGAAGAGATTGTTTTGTTACTCTCTCTCTTTCCATCTCAACGTTCGAACAGGAGCTCTCGTTGCTTGAAGGTCGTGCGAGAAACGATCTGAATGAATCAAGAATGCAAGCCAACAAGGTACAAAAAAGAAAACGATTTCCTAACCTAAGAATGCATCAGGAGGACTGCTCCTCCTTGCTCCCCTACTATGACTCCTCGTCGCAAAGTATCCCACAGCTGTCCGGCGATAAGGAGTCGATTCCGAGCCGAGGCGAATCGCTGCAGCGGGTGTCGCATCTCGACTACCGTGAGAGAGTGAGATCTCCTCCTCGTCCACCTCTCTCGTTACCGACGGCCATCTCCTCCCTCGTCCTGAGCTACTCTCTCCTTCCGACTCTTCACCGTCGAGCTCGAGTCGCCCCACTGCTTCTTCCTCTCCTCGATAACTACTACTTCCCTCTCCTTCTCCATCGCCTTGCGTGCTAAAGCTCGTCACACTAGCGGCAGCCGAGTTCCTCTCACTTTCGCCCATCTCACGATCCTGCTGGGCCAATCTCGCTGCTCGAGAAATGTAGGGCGAGAAAGCGATTGGTTCGGTATGAGTCGAAGTCGTTGTCGACCCTTTCGCTTTCGAAGGTGGGTAAGGGAGAGGAGGGTAGACAGAGGCGAAAGGTGGAAGTACTGCAGGAGAGGCGAGAGGAGAAGTTGCGGAAGAGTTGGGAAGAGGGTATAATCGAGGTTCGATGCCTAATCGCATCGGGGAATCGCTTCGAAGGGGTAGGTGATGAGGGGGTTGTCGAACGGTCGAAGTCGCAGAAGTAGTGGAGAGAGGCGGAGAAACGATATCTGGTCGAAGTTGACGATAGGGTTGACGAGGAGTGAGACCGTTGTCTGAAGATTGGCCTGCTTCGCTCGGAGATCGTCGACCTTTCGAAGGCGAAGTACGACCCATCGCGGCAGCGTATTCGGCAGGTTCCTCCTCGATTGATAATCGACTCGTCTGTCTTCGCAAGTTCGAAATGCCACCGAAACCTGCTCGAGGACTCGCTGATCCTCCTCCTCCTGAAGATCCCGAGACAGCGAAAGCTGGCATGGGAGGGCTGGGGCTATCTCCTGTTCCGAACCCCATCACACTACCTCTCAACGCTTTGAGTTGTTCATCGACATCCTTCTTTCTCAAGACCGTCGAGTTCCCTATTCCTCCTCCCAATCGAGAATTCCCCAATCCACTCAGATCAGGCTTCTCATCCAAGAACTTGAGGAAATCGTTGATATCTCCAGCATCTTGCGGTGGTTTCCCTTCGTTGATGAATCGCTTCTCTTCCTCCTGTGGTGCGAACGTTCTCGACCCAGCTGTTGATCGAGGAATACTGGTACTTCCCGCACCGAATGATAATCTCGAGGAAGCTCTTCGAACGAGCGGTTCTCCACCTCCTCCTTCTCCACTTCCAGAAGATCCTCGACCGTAACTGTAACTCCTCGAGAAACTGCCTGACCCGACTCCACCCGTCGAAGTATAAGAGTATCCTCTCACTGCAGCCGCAGACGGAGACGAGGAAGGTAATGGAATGGGCCGAGCAGGTGCTGTAGCTCCGAGGTTTGATGGTCCGGATGGAATCGTTGGAGGTGAAAGCGGTGATACTCGATTCCCGAAAGTGAGCTGCGAAGTCGAGGTTGCGTTGGGAGGGAAGTGGGAAGATGGCTGCTGACGAGAGGGCGGACCGAACGAAGGGGAAGAAGATCCGGCTCCGAATCCTCCTCCTGAGGGATTCGAGAGGTACGAACCAGGTCGAAAGATCGGTGAGCCCGAAGAAGGAGAGCTGCTGACCGCTACTCCACCACCCGAGAGTGATGTCCGACGAATGATACCACTTGTTCCGCCTTGCGAAGAAGGTGACGGAGTGACCCGATGGATACCAGCGATGTTGGTTCCGCTTCGAGCCCGAGACAGCGAGATGAAAGCTGGCTCGACGACACCACTTCGAGAGGGTACGGAAGTGCCGTAAGTCGAGAGTCGAGATGAAGAGGAAATAGCTGGACTTTGCGCTTCGTCGATCGATTCGCGGCGGGTACCAGCGTCGAGAGGTGGAGGATGAAGGGGAACAGGAGCGGGAAGAGGCGAGGGACCAGGACGAGAGTTCGTTGATGGTAATGGCGGAGGAGGTTGAGATGCAGGTACAGGAGCGTATTGATGTCGAGATGAAAGAGATCCGTACGAAGGAAGAGGTCCTAAACCGGTGATTGGAGGTGATTGATGACTTGGTGAAGTTCCCAGTCGAGGTACTGTAGTGGTTGGTCCGGCTCGAGCTGAGATAGGTAAGGATCCAGGCTGAACAGAAATTGAAATGAATCAGCCGAGTGCTCTTCATGCGAAGAACGTTCAAAGAGACTCACTCTTCCAGCATCTTCCTTCTCTCGATACCTAGCGGTGTTGACAGTAGGCCTGAAGAAATCTTCGTCGATGAACCGAGAACTCAACAGAGTCTCGATATCCTCGACTCCGAAATCCGTATTGAGTCGATAAGTCCCCGTGAAGTGTAAAGCCCTGTTCTCGAACGAGTCAGTTCTCGCTCAACCGCAGATACTAGATTACAAGAGTGAGAACGTACCCTAGAGGAGTTTCGATTCCAGGAAATCTGATCGTTTCCGTTGTTCTCCCATCCTCGTTCCCACCATTCTCAATCGATGTTTCCACTGCGATCTCCCCTTCTCGCCCTTCGAGCTCTTCTCCGTTCTCTCGTACTTCGACCCGGCATCCAACTTTGAGACCATTCCCATTCCTCCCCGCCCTCGTCGTCGCCGAAGATCGATTCAGCTTCCTCACCAGCGAGTAAGCAGGCAATGCCTTGATCAACGTGTACAATGACCTGAAGTGAAGGATCGAGTGTTTGTATACTGCTGGCAACGAAGTCGAAGGGTTCAAATCGGAAGATGCTGAAGCGTAGGAAGAAGTCGAAGATGGAGTGGGTTGAAACGATAAGGTCCATTGTTCGAGGATCACTGTTGGTACTGATGAATTGCCGACTCCTGGTGTAGAGATACCACCTCTTGATCTAGATCGCGGGATCGAAGACGGACTTCGAGGATTCGAATGAGAACGTGGATTTGCAAGGTTTCGATCGACTCGGGTTCTTCGTCCTCGTTGATCTGAAAGTACGAGAACTTGATTCGGGGTCAGGTCAGAAACATCGAGATAGACTGATAGGACGAGCGAAGGAATCGGGGACGAAGAAGGAGAAGAAGAGAGGAATGAGGAAGAGGTCGAAGAAGGAGACGGAGAGGTCAGGAGGGTCGAGATGGTTCGCCACGTCTTGAGTTCAGTCTTGAAGTAGTCGTTCTCCGGTAGTGTTAGATTGAACTGTAGGAGACAAGACTTTGTCAACATTCGAAGCTTTTCGAAAATCGTGACAGGTTCCGAGCGTACCCAACTATTCGTTTTCACTCCTTGTCTCTTGCCACTCCCGCTTCCGCTAGCACTCGAAGTACCTCTTCTCATGAGTGGTGGCGCGGTGGAGATCGTAGAACCGGAGGGAGTATCTGGCGAATCCGAGATAATGGTCGCATTCGAGTTTCCGCCTTGTTGCAGATGGGTCATCCGAGACTGTGAGATTACGGCGACGGTCTTGCCGAAGAAGTGCTGAAGGAAGGATGCAATGTGGTCAGCTTGATCTGAGAACGAGACCCATACAAGCGAGGAGCGAGGATTCGCACTCGGACGAGTTTCGCGAACCGCCAGCTAGGAGATATCTCGAGCAGCTCGATGAAAGCAAGCTGGTAGGAGACTTACCTGTACTATCTGATCCACCTGTTTTACTGCAGGATCTCTTTCCCTCTTGGTTGACTCTTGCCCTCTCGCTCCTCGTTCTCCCGAATTCCTTGCCATCTCACTCTGTTGATTCCTGGTTTCCCTATCTCTCGCTACCGACACTTTCTCTGGTCTCTCATACTCGGAATAACGCTGAGTCGAATACCGAGAACTTGGAGGTTGGGTCGGAAGGGAGGAAGGAGGAGATTGTGAAGAAGAGTAGTTGTAATCGGATGATTGACGGCTCAAGGACATCCACTATCGGCGGTGATCTATCTGGGCTTTGGTGTATTCAGAGAGTGCTTGGTGGGATAGGAGAGAAGGGGAAGGAGTTGACGGTGTGGGGTAGCCGAGTTGAAGATCGCTTGAGGAAGCAATGGTCGTGTTCTGTTCACTCGTGAGTGTTCTTGATCTTGATGACTGCGCTTATGAAGAGTCAAGTGAAGGAGAAGGAGAATGTGGTGCGTCGTCGTCGACTTGAGATCGTCGCGAGGGGTTTCCTTCCTTCCTCTCCGTTGATTTATGCTTTTGACGCCTCGCAAGCGATTATTAGCGTTACTATCTGTCATCTGTCTCCTACCAATCATCTCGTTGATCGTAACCTATCAAAAAATCCCCTTTTCAATTGCATCATCGGTTCAAGAAAACGTCTCTCCTTCCTCTCCTTCCTACACTACACTCGACCCACTCGAACCCGTACTATCACCACCTACTCAACTCACACAAGAACGAATTAAAATGTCCAAAGTCAAGAGCGCCGTTCAAGAAAAGATCTCATCTGGAAACGTTGTCGTCTTCTCGAAGAGTGAGAACAAATTCGCTCTTCCTCTCTACTAGTGCTAGTGCTGACCATTCATTGTGTGTTGATCAGGCTACTGCCCATACTGGTGCGCTTCTACTCTCTCTACACTTTCTCCGCTCATTACGCAATTCAACCTGTTTCTGACTAATCAGTCATCTCCGAACTACATAGCCGCAATGCTAAGCAACTCCTCAAGTCCCTCGATGTTGAGTTTGATCTCTACGAACTCGATCAAATGGATGAGGGAGCAGATTGGCAGGTGAGTCTACCACTTTCGTAAACGTTCTGTTTCGCAGAAGTGCTGATTCAGCCTCCTATTGCACTATCAGAACGAGCTTGCTTCGATCTCTGGCCAGCGAACCGTACCCAATATTTTCATCGGGGGACAACATGTCGGAGGTGAATAAATTGTGTTTTGCTCTTTCGTAAACGTTCACGAGTCTGACTCTGCTCTCTTTTCGCAGGTTCCTCCGATCTCGAAGCCAAGAACCGCTCCGGCGAGCTCAAGAAGCTTCTCGGTGCCAAGGCGTAAGCTCACCTTGAACTTCGACTGAAACTTGTGTATCTTCGACTTGAATCTGAACTACCTCATTCGCTGTCTGCTGTGCTCACTCTGACTCTTCCGTTCGGCTTGCGTGACTTGGTATCTACAGTTCCGACAAAGGAGGCAAGATGTAGATCCATCAAATCAGTTTCTCGAAATCATAGGATTCGCTTCACAAGGATGACCTGCGACGGGGCAGACTGAACATAGGCCTCCCTGCCCCTCAGCCTCCCCATTGAGTCGTGTGCTGCGACTCGGCCTGCGCTTGATTGGCCTTTCCCCAGTTGACCGTCGCTAGTTCTGCGAAACCTCGTTTCTGTACCCGTTCCCGCTCGAGCCTCGCTCGCGACTGGCCTACAGCGGCTTCTGAGGGAGCTCCTCAATTGAGGTACGACGGTCGAGGAGGCCAGCGGTAGAACAGATGGATCAACGTTCTTGTCTCGCACGAGGCTGCCGCTTTTTCATCGAATCTACGAGATCGTCGTTTCAAGACAGCTTCCGTCTTCGAAGCGACCTCGGTCGATCAACTACTCTTCATCAAGTTTACTCCGGAGAAGTATCGTCGGCTTCTACGCTTCTCTGACGTTGCCAAAAGAAGCGGACCCTTCATGCACTCGACGGACTTGGCCGAAAAAATGGGTTGGTTAAACTTTCTTTCTCTTGCTCGCCCGTAACAAACTTCGATCACTTATCCTGCTCGACTGCCTACACTCACAAGCACAAGCAAAGCTTATCGAATCGACCTCACAATACTCTGGTGCAAGATTCGCTTGATGAATGGCTTCAAACTCGGTTTCATTTGAATCTCGTTCAACCAGCTCGACAGCACTCGGGAAGAGGTCAGCTATCGGTGCAAAGGTATGTCAAGCTTCGCTGTATCTCCTCCTACCCGTTCTCGAGGTCACAACAGCTGATCCTTACCCCACTCTCTGCTTGCTATCTCATCTCCAATTCTCCATTTGCATCTTGATCCCTCGAATTGTATAGTCGAAGGAAGGCAAGAAACCTCGTCAACGTCAGAGTTTGAGCTGTCAGGAATGTCGTCGGTAAGCTCTTCTTTCCTCGAGTTTATTCTGGTCAGAATCGAGGTGCTGATCCGCTTCCTCCGCTTCCTCTCCCTCTCTTCACGCTCATACCGATTCTCGACTACGAACAACGTCTCATCGCCGCCGATAGCCTCAAGCTCAAATGTGATCGAGTCTTCCCTTGCTCTTCTTGCAAACGAAGTAAGTTCCCCTTCCTCGAGCTTTCGCTTCTCACGTATAGTCAGCGCTGATCTCCCTGCTATCTCCTCCACAGGGAACTGTCCCGAGATTTGTCCGACGGGAGTTTCGAAACCGCCAGGTCGAGCTATCGAAATACAAGCCGAATTCAAGCTGTTGCTGAAACGAGTCGAATACTTGGAAGGAATAGTCGAGGAGCTGGGAGCGAAAGATCGAATACCTCCACCACTCAAGTTGCAGCATGCCTCGAAACGAAGTACAGCTTTCTCGAAGGAGGTCGAGGAGAAGATTCAGGGTGCTTCGAATGCGCAAGTTCCGATAGAGGAGGAGTCGGGTAGCGAAGGGGAAGAAGAGGAAGGAGGAGGTATGATGGATGCGAGTGAGGAACCTCAACCTGTCGAAAGCTTGGTGATAGGAGTTGGGTCATTGAGAATCAATGAAGAAGGAGGGAGATATTTGGGAGCTTCTGCTGCCTCAGCTTACTATGTCGACGAGGTGAGCTCGTATATCACATCTGTTCCGCTCGCTTGCCTGGTGCTGATGAAGTCGTCTCTACAGGACGAGGATGATTCGACAGAGGAAACCAACGCTCCAGACGATCGACCCTTGACGGAAGGTCATCCGGTTATTCAGATAGGTCCGAGTCGGAAGGGAATGGAAGAGATTGAACATTATCGAAGCTTGCTGCCGCCGATCGAAGAAGCGAGGCGACTTGCTGAGAATTACGTTCGTCCCGTTCTCTCTTTTTTTCCGTTCCCTACTCGGAAGATTTGTTGACTAATACGCTTTGACGATTTCCTCAGTTCCGGTTCTTGGCCTTTCAGTTCACTCCAATGTCACCCGAAGAGTTCTGGGACGACTATTGGCCAGCTGCTTTCCGACCCAACGATCGAGGCCCGACGAAACTTGCAGCAGTCTACATCGTCCTCTCATTAGGCTCGCTCTTCGATCCTACTGCTCCCGTCACGTTCAATCAACAGGCCTTGACCTTCTTCCTCCGCTCTCACAACATCATGGCTGCTGCTCGTGCTCTTTCGAACAACACCCTCGCGACTTCACAGACAATTCAGCTCTCGGGAAGCTTCTTGCTATGTCAACACGATCTCGTAAGCCTATCTCTCCCTTCTATCGATAGTCTATCGATAGAAACCCTGAGATTAATTCGCTTCTCGTTACTCACAGCGCGAAGGAGGAGAGACTTTCTTCCCTTTGATCGGCATTGGACTCCGATTACTCGTGACTCAAGCTCTACATCGAGATGGAACACTCTTTGGGCTGACCGGACAAGAGCTGAACAAGAGGAGACGAATCTTCTGGGAGCTCGTTACGATCGAGCGAATGCAAGGTACGTCGAATCTCAATAGTACTCGACGTCGGCGCTGATCACTCTCCCTCGTGCAGCTTTCATCAGCGGCAGGCCGTACATGCTCCACGACTCACAATTCGATACGAAGATGCCAGACGATGCAGAACCTTTCGACATCTGCAAGTGGAAACTCGGGACGTTTATCGTAAGGTTTCTTCACATCCTCTCGATCGTCAACAGCTGTGCATCGCAACCCCTCAAACGTATGCGAAAGTTGAACTGACACATGGAATCGACGACAGGGCAAAGTAATCGACTCAGCTTTCTCGATTGTTTCGCCCTCGTATGCCACCATCCTCGATCTCGACGAAGAGCTTCGAGATCTTGTCAAAGACGCGCCGAAGTCTGTGCGATCGGGAGTATTGCCCGAAGACGCTTTCCTCGTCAAACCTCAAGCTATACCTCATCTCCCGGCACCATCAGCGACAAGCTCGAATCTTATTGAGCGATTGAGACAACACACGATGGATCAGGTGAGCCGCTCAGACTGCCAAATATCGATGACAGCACGCTGACCGACCTATCTCTTACCCTGCTCGCAGATGTACAGTCAAGTGCTCTGTAAGCTCGATCTGGATTCGTGGATCGATTCCCTTTCCTGCTCACGTCTCGTATCGTATCTCACAGTCTACCTGCACAAGCCCGCTTTCGCCCACGCTCTGACCAAGTTTCCGGAAGAACCGCTGAAATCGCCGTACGCTGCATCAGTAGCTGCACTCAGCCTCGAAACCGCAGTCTATCTCCTCGCCGTCGCAAAGTCTTGGATACACATCGATCCAATCCTATGTCCGAGATGGTGGCAGTAAGTCAAATCCTCCTCGCAGGGCTCTCGTGACCTTCGAGTGACCACTCTTTTCGCTTCTTAGCATCTACTTTCACGCTTTCGCCGCCTCAGTCGCTCAATCTTCTCTTGTCATCAAATCACCTTCGAGCATTCTCGCTCCTCACGCCTGGGGTCAGATCAACGAAGCTGTGGCCATCTTCGAACAAGCGGGAAGCGGAGGAGCTCCTTGCGCGATGTTCATTCCTCGCCTCAAAACCCTAAGAGAGAAGGCCTACATGAGCTTGCAGAACTCGATCTCAATCCCGCATGGAGTTGGACGAGAAGATTGGAGTGAAGCTTTACTCGAAGGAACTGATGTTAGCCGTTCGATCCTGTACGGTCTTCCTGCTCTCTTTCGTTTCTTTCGCTTACTGATCGAGTCTCGATTCACAGTAACCCACCTGCAAGGCTCGAACGGAAACAGGCGAGGAAGAAATCGCCAAACGCTGGAGGCAGCGTTTCGCCCAACAACGCTTTCGCTTCGCTGCACTCCTCAGCCCCCATACCACCTCCACCTGCACCACCATCCAATTCTACGCATCATCAGTTCTCGAACGAAGTACCATACACTCCTTTCGACTCGCCTCTCACCGTAATCCCACAACCTGCTCATCAAGCTTTCCCTCCCTATCCTGTCGCTCAAGCTCCGCCCTACCCTCAATTCGCCTATCAACCTCCTTCACTCGGTCACCAACAGCTTCCACATCCTCCCCCTGCTTTCCGAGACGACACTTTCCCCTCGATTTCCGACTTCTCGAGACTCGCAACGTTTTCAGCAGATCCTGCTCCTTCGACGGCTTACGAGATTCAACCCGAGTCTCGAATAGGGTTCGGCACTTTCGCTACTGATTTCCCCTCGGCAAATGCGATGAGTAGTGGAGTAGTCAGGAGTTCGCAGGATTACATGCAACCTCCTCATGCTCGATCACAATCAGGAGAGCTCGGTTAGTTTCTGCTCCTTTCTCACACTGCTGAGCACGCTCACTTACAAATGACTTCTCGTCGCAGGCTATCCTCCCTATGCTCACTCCGTCGGATCGTCGACTCGACCCTCTCTCGTCGATTTCGACAATTTTATTCCTCAATAGATTCTCATTCGTCGATTACCATTCTTCTGTGTATACCTTTCAAGCATCATACACCTGGAACACTAGTCATCACATTCGCTTGCCAGCAGGAGAGTGAGTTTGGTGCTGCAGGATTCAGCAGAAGAGGAGACGAACAGTTCGGTCCTGTCGATCCACCACGAGGTTGACTTGACATTGAGCAGTGTCGATTCCAATATCACCAATGAATCGGCGAGTCAACGTATAAAGCAGCGTTCGCTCTCTGATGCGACGAAAGAGAAGCTCGAAGCTTTGCGAAATCGTCTTTTTGTTCTTTCGCAAACGCTCATGTAAGACAGTTTTCTCGGCTCGCGTGGTTGTATGTCGATCTACGTCGGAACGATAGATTCGAGCGCGAAGAAGGTTTGATTGGAATATTTCATGCCAAGTGCGAGAGGAGGAGAGAGAGGAATGTTGCAAATTCAAACTTCAGTTCCTGCAGCTGAGGAGGTCTTGCTCTTTCATCTCGATTCGTCTCCTCAATCTCAACACACTCTTTACGACTTCCGACCTCCTCCCTTCAAACCGACTCCGATGGCGCGGTTCACTCTGTTCGCCTCATTGTTGTTTGTATCTGTTTCAACATTCGCGACCGCATTCCGACATGGAGTCCCTAGCAACGATCCTTCACTGTTCGTGCCCAATCGATACATTGTAGAAGTGGATGGATCTAGTTCTGCACTCTCCAAGCGAGGACTTAGCGCTGTCAAGGTGAATACTTGCTTTTTCCCCCTCTCTCTTCTCCTTCCTTCTCTCAAAAATTGATTCAACATCGGCAACAAAACATCAACGCGCGTGCAAGAGCTGAAACTCTCCCTTGTTATCTGACTTTATAGCTACTCGATCGGGTGTTGTTGGGAATCAAGGATCATGGAATCACTTACACAATCGAACAAACTTTCAAGGATTTACCTGATGTTTTCCACGGTGCGAGTGTTACGGTACCGGAAGGAACTTTGGCGGAAGACCTGATGCAGATCGATGGTGTCAAGGTGAGTTTCACTCACAGCGTTTCAGAGCGATTACAAGCTGACGAAGTGCGAGCGAAACGAGAAAAGAACGTTTGGCCAGTTCGAATTCTTCGTCGACCTGATGGACCTGTCGTCGAAGGTACTGGAGGGCCTATCGGAGCGTCTTCTTTCGCACCTCCTACTTCTCGACTCGCGAAACGAGCGACCAACTTCCCTCCCGCTTCGGCTTATCAAAACGATACTTTCACTTCCCACGTTCAAACTGGAGTCGACAAACTTCACAATGCTGGTATCTTGGGTGCTGGAATTAAGGTACGTTCTTCATCAGCCCAGGGAGCAGAGTAACGTCGTGGTTGACGAGAGAGTTCACAGATCGCTGTTCTCGATGATGGAGTCGATTACACCAATCCGATTTTAGGTGGATGTTTCGGAGAGGGCTGCCACATTTCTTTCGGTTACGATTTCGTCGGCGACGCTTTCACAGGAGAGAACACTCCTGTACCAGATAACGATGTTTGTAAGTCGACTCTCCTAAATGAATTTTTTCGACAAAGCTGACTTCATCGATTCCCTTTCCAGACTCGACTTGCGCCAATCACGGTTTGTCGTGATTCTCTCAATAGTTCGTCGTTCTTTTAATTGACGCTCGTTATTGATAGGCACTCACGTGACTGGAATCATCGGTGCTCTGGCGAACGAATACGGTCTTTCAGGTTCGTCTCCCTGAAATCGCTCAGTCGGAACGCTCGATTTAACAATGAGCGTATCGCAGGTGTCGCACCTCAAGCTGAACTCGGCCATTATCGAGTCATTGGCTGCTCTGGCTTCACCAGCGAGGACGTCGTGCGTTTTCGTTTCCCATTCTCTCAGCACGTTCAACCATTTCTTACGTTCTCTCTCGATTCGCTAGCTCGTCCAAGCTATGATGCGAGGATACAGCGACAACGTCAACATCATGTCGCTCTCTATCGCTGGAGGTATCGGATGGCTCGACATTTCCCCTTCGCAAATTTTGATCGAATTCCTCACCGCGAAGGGCATTCACGTTGTTGTCGCAAGCGGTAACGATGGAACCGAGGGTACGCCATAATCTCTCTATCCCCGAGTTGCTGATTGATGCTAACGAGCTTACGGAAATAGGTCTCTTCTTCGCTGATTCTCCCGCTGCGACAATCGGTGGAACTTCGGTTGGTAGCGTGTAAGCTCTCGTCTGCTCCACGCACACGATGGACACTACTGATAGACTTCTCGTGATCTTGCAGTGACGTCGCCTACTTCCCAGTCTATAATGCTCCCGTTTTGGGTAAACCCGGGATTCCTTACCAATCGCCAACTCCCTTCAACGACACTGGAGACTACGTCGTCTACTTCACCTCGACTGACCCAAGTACCAAGAACGATGCTTGTACCGCTCTCCCTGCCAATACTCCCGATCTTTCCAGACGAGTCGTCGTGGTTCAACGAGGAACCTGTGACTTCAACGTCAAGCTCGCAAACATCGGAAAAGCTGGAGGAAAGATCGTTCTCGTCTACAACAGTGCTGGGGCAATCGCGATTCCTCAGCTCAACGTTGGCACTACCGGACTCTCGAACGTCGGCAGTCTTCGTCGAGAAGATGGATTGAGAGTGAGCTCTTTCGCATCTTTCGCATCTTTCCATATGAAAGGTCGTCAGCTGACCCTCTCCCTCCCTCTGCTCAGCTTCTCAGCTACTATCAATCGAACTCTCGTGGTACTCGCATGTCGTTCCCATTCGGTCCTCTCGTACCTTATATCGCCGATACCGTTTCAGGAGGAGTCATCTCGTATGTTCGCGCATATTCCTTTATATGACATCCAGCGACTGACTCGTCTTCTTCTCTGAAGATCGTACTCGAACTACGGACCTACGAACGATCTTTGGGGAGTTCCTTCAGTCGTTGCTCCTGGACTGAACATTCTCTCGACTGTCGTTGGAGGTCTCGGTATCATGCGAGGCAGTAGTATGGCTTGTCCTTTCGTCGGTGAGCCCCCTTTGAGCTTCGTCCTGACTCTCGGGGGTTTGACTGATCTCGTTTCTTGGAGAAGCTGGAGCCACTGCCCTCATCTTGTCTGCTCGCAACTCGGAGAACCTGTCGCCCGAACAAGTCAAGACTCTTCTCATGTCGACCTCAAACCAGACTCCCACCAAGTACGGAAGTCAGACTCTTCTTACGGCTGTCAGGCAAGGAGCAGGTACGCTTTATCATTTCCCCCTTCCAGCTGAACCTCGCTGACCAGTCCTTACGTATTCAGGTCTCGTACAAGTCGATCAAGCTGTCAACCGCAAGACCCTCATCACGCCCAATATTTTCCAGCTCAACGATACCGCAAACTTCAATCGCTCGCAACCCATGACGATCACGAACAAGGATAGCAATTCCGTTACCTACAATCTCACATGGCAGAATGCTCAAGGCGTTACTACATACAACGACGTGAGACTAGCTTCTTTCTTTCGCGCTACTCTTCAATCGCTGACTCGCCGCTGATTCGCAGGGCGCTTCAAACCAAATCATTCCTTCGACGACTCCTGGAGTGCTTGACCAAGCTACCATTCTTCGAGTCGCCTTTTCTCGACGAGTCGTCACTATCGCTCCTGGTGAATCGGTCACCGTCGATGTCGTCTTCACCCCTCCCAACATCCCAGCAGTCGATATCGACAAGTTCCCTTTCTACTCTGGATGGGTCAAGCTCACCTCTCGAGCGTCAAGCGCAGAGAGCTACAGCAGTCAGTCTTACCCGTACCTCGTCCCTCTATGTTCCGTCGTTTAACTGACTTTCGATGAGAGTATCTGCAGTTCCTTTCTTCGGTCTCGCTGCCAAGATGCTCGACATGCCCATTCTCGACACGACCGATGTAGCTCTCGGTCCCAAGCTACCCTTCATCGCTGCTGGAGAAGACATCGCAACTGGACCTGCGACTTACTCCACCTCGAACCCTCCCACCGTCTATTTCCGTCTCGCTGGTCAGTCTGAAGCTCTCCTTTCGCTTTCGGAGTCATGCTCATTCTCCTCTACGGACAGCTGGAACTCGCAAGCTCGCCGTCGATCTCGTTGACGCCAACATCGACTATCAAGGAACCGTTCCATCAGTCACGAATCCTGCTCGCCGTCTCGTTAAACGTTCGAATGCAGAACTCGTCGAGCGAGCCACTCCCGCAACTTACGATGCAGTCCCAATCTATGGTCACATTTTTGCGCCATTCTACGCTCCAGCTCGAGACTATCTCGTCAGCTACTCACCGGCACCCTTCTCCGATTACGAACTTCCGGTCTCGACCTTCACGAACAGCAACAACGTCAACGAGTCTGTCGCTCTCAACACTCCTTACCGCGTTCTTATTCGGTACGTGAAGTGTTGTGTGCTCTGACTGTCGCATCTTTCGCTGACTCCGATTTTCATCTTCAACAGTGCGCTCAAGATCACTGCAGACCGCGAGCAATCCTCTTCGTACGAGTCGTGGCTCTCTCCTTCCTTCACCTTCACCTCTTAATCAACATGACGAAGCTGTTTCGTTCTTCTCGCATCCAAAATACCAATATCTATGCTCTCTTAAGATAACTTATCGTCTCCTTTCGCATTTCGCTCTCATCTAGTCGGACTTCTTTATTTCATCAGCCTTTTATCCGGAGACAGTAGTCACCCATGTAACAATAGAACGAACTTGACTCTTACTGCTCGAGCGAAAGAAGGGAGAGAAGAGAGGAAGAGACAATGCTTTGAATGCAAAATGCTATGTTGACATGAGGGATTGGGATCAGTAGCTACAAGACAGAAGGCCCAAGGGGTATAAGTGATGATGAAGGGATTAAAATAATGATCTATAAAAGGACAATTCAGGGTTTCGAGATTGGGAAGAAAAAGGGAAAAGGAGATGAAAATAGAACCCGCTTCTTCGCTCCTTTGCCCCTCTCCGGCAACCTCGTACAGCTTTCCTCGACGGTCAACGTCTCTATAGTCGTAAAGCAGGACCAGCACAACCTCAACCGAAGACTCAGAACATTCCCGCTCGTTGTACTCCTCGGAAGAGTTCGAAGAGCATAAGATCTCCCCAGAGGTAGCCTCCAGGAAGAGGGTCTCCATGTAGACGATCTTTCTGGTGAGCTTCGTGACCTTTGAGGAGGGTTCCCCATTCGTTGATGCGGAATTCCGGATGAGGGATTTCGGAATCTTCGTCTTCTGTCGGTAGAGGGTCGAGAGAAGAAGCGGTGGTCGAAGAGGGAAGTACGAGGGAGCGGACAGCTTGGTCGAGTTGATGGATGCGATTGTGAGAGAAGGAAGGAGGTTCAGTTGCGCCGCGAGAAGCATTGCTTGTTCGAGGATTAATCTTGTCCTGTTGTGTGAGAGAATGTTAGCACCTGATTGCAACAGGCTCAAAGTAGAGAGAAGGAGCTCACCATGAAGTAGTCATACTCCGCAACTTGATCGGTAGGGTAATGCATCGACCTCCAAACTTTCGCCTTTGCCTCGGGGAATGCGTATCGAACCTTGTCCATCATTTGACCAACTCGGAATCGGTACCAAGTCAAGCGATCCTGCGAAAGAGCTTGTTCGGTAGGTCGTTGAGCGAGTACGTCTTGCTCTGCCCATCGTGCAAGATCCCAAGTTCCTGAAGTGATTTCGACGTAGTCGGGAGCGGATCTTCGGCCATCAGCTCGGATATGAGCAACGAGGGGAGTGATCTGGTCGACGAGACGGTGTTCAAACATTCCGGGAGAGGAGTATTGAGGCATTCGAGAGTCCCTCCAATAATCTTCTTGATCGAGTCCGAAATGGAAAACGGAAACGAGCTGTTCGGAGATACGATCCTCTGTCAATACGCTTCGCCCGGCGTGCTGAGATAGGGAATGAACACATACGAGGAAATCGAATTGAGGCAAGTAGCAAACACGAGGTCTGCTCGCATCTCGAACTACTCGATAACCTCGTCCGTTCAGTCGAGTTGGTCGTTCAATCGTGTGTTGCGCCTTGACGGGAGCTCGCATCGGTGAAGGTCCAGCGGCCCATCGATGATTCGGTCGAACCACCTCACTCTCCTCTCCCATCAATTGACAAAAGTTCTCGACATGCTCCCTCGAAATACTGTCTCCGATCAGAAGTGCCGTCTTGTTGTGAAGCCAGGAGAACTCGTTCGGGTTGACGGTCGAGGAAGGGTGAAGAGCGTAGTCTCGGAGTTTGGCGAGGAAGTTGGGAGGTTGGCAAGTTGGGTCGAAAGGGATCCATCGATTTCTGTCGGCATCGTTGGGATCGACTTGGAGAGTACCGGCGGAAGAGTAAGGATCGCAGGAGCTTCGAGCAGCTGTTCGTATCCGTTGCAAGAGAGTGTTTGCTCGGTAGTTTGAGCTGTAGGAAGAGACGAGGTTAGAGGGAAAGCTGGGAAAGCGCGAAACGAAAGTTTGACTTACGAAGAAGGGACGAGATGAGATAACAAGAAGATGAATGTCAAGGTGACACCACCGAGAGCGATCGCAGAGTACCACGGTCGAGGGAGAGTGTAAGCTCTACCTCTAGGCGCACCAGATTTCCATGAACTCGCAGGAGTTGCTTTTCCTCCATCGTAAAGTCCCAACCCAGTCTTTTCCGATCGCTTGTCGTCCCATGCATACATCGGCGGTGAAGGAGGAAGAGAGATTTCTCCTGTTTGTGCGTCGTAGGTCATGCGAGAGATAAAGGGGGAGGCGATAGAAGCTGCAGTCGAATTCTGGTTAACGGAAAGTGAACTCCTCCTTCTGATGTGAGGTGCCATGCCTCGAGCTGCTGCATTCTCGGTGATGTAGGGGACAGGCATAGTGAAGTGGGAGAGCTGAAGAATGTGTGAGGCTGGTCTGGGATGTTGCGAAGTTCGGATAGGGGAAAGAAAGGGAAATAGTAGGTTGTTGTCGATAGTTCTGGTTCGAGAGGGAGGTAACAGAGGAGGATCCGAGGTGTCGTTCGAGTGTGCCGATCAGGTCGAGGCGAGGTGGAACCGAGGTGAGGTGAAAGAAGTCCGAAAGTGGGAGAAAGGGTGATGAGCGAATACGATCCAGTAAAGGAGTAGTCGAGTCGAGATGCTGTGTGCTTGAGTGATTGAAGGTGATAGCACAGCAAAAAGCAAGGCGGAGCTTTCAGAGGAGTGAGGAAGCAGGGTGCAAACTAGAGCACTTCGAAAAGAGATCTCAGTGGAGAGTGGTTTCTGTGGGTCTTGAGAATGGCGGGCCGAAGCCATTGTGACGATGAGCTTTACCCGATCAGCCGAGATGCGACCCCTTTACTGTGGTCTGGTTCCTCCTGAGAGGGGAGAGACACAAAGCAGTTTTGCGAGATTCGCTGCAATAGGAAGGAGTGAAAAAGAGGCGAGACGTTCAGCTTTGACAAAGCGCTTCCTCCACACGACTCTGGCGCCCGCTTCAAGCAATGATAGAGTGCTCAAATGCTCTCATCCCGAAATTAGTAAGAATCCACAGTCGATAAAGTTGCAACGAAATGCGACTCGCCTGCAAATTTCGCCAGACAAGGACAATATTTCTTCGTTTGACTATCACACAGAAAGAGAGACGTTCGCTTGATCGTCGTCTATGTGTCGAGGTTGTCCATTGAGGTCTGGGAGAATCAACCTTAGTGAAGGAGTGAAAACGAGATCGTCGCAGTCAAAGTGAGAATGTCTCGACCCCTCTGATGTATTCAATTGTAGCGCGTCGATCCCTCCGGTACAGCGTTGCGATCTCATCTTGTCGACCTCGTCTTCCTCCATTTTGCGCATAATTACCTGTGAGCAGAGAACAGAGCCTCGAGCTGAGGTCTTTCCGGTCGTCACGTTCAGCATTGTTTCTAGCGGTTGCTAAGCCATGAATGCGACGTCTAGATTCGTCTGCAATAGCGTAAGTGAAGAGCGAAGAACAAGAGAACTCTCGTCTCACGGCAAACACCGACCGTTTCTTCTGATTCGACTCCTGTCATCCGAGACTAAGACGAGCCTGAGCATTCATCCAATCGTACTCACACCCCTCGAAAGCATCCGACGATCCGAGACGAAACGACTCGAGTCTGGAGGCTGTGAAGACTCGACCTGTAAGTGATCGCAACCAAAAAGACTGAGTATTTTCTAATTTCGCTCGTTTCATCTCCCAACCAGTTCCTCCACCTTCTTCTCCTCGCTTGTCTTTCCCTCGCCCTCATCCCCAATCGTAGCATCCTTGAGTTTCTCTCCCCAAACCTTGGCGAATTCCGCTACACTCTGCCCTTCGCTCAATTCGACAACATCCTTCGGATACCGGTTGTGAGAATACCTCGGCAACACTCCTGCCGCTTCCGATTCGACTATCCGCAGAACTGGGGTGGAAGACGATGTAGAAAGGGTGGAGAGCTCGGGGTAGGTGAAGAGTAGGGGATCTGTCGAGGGCGAGTAAGGGTTGAAATCGATAATGAACGTTTTCGATTGATCCCGCGTTAGGTAAACGTCGAGAGTATCTGGTGGAGCGCACACAGAATAGATGAGTTGGGAGAGCACTCAGCGAGAGAGAGATAGAAGGAGAAACTGACAATTCGACGAGGGGAAACCATCTTTGACTGTATTTGACCAGAACGACGAGATCTGCTCGACGAGTTGCCTGCGCACGTTCTCAGGTTGAAGGAAATCGTAGAACGTCGTGTCTCGTTGAGAAATACCTGTGAATTCGATTTTATGGAATCAGCTTTTTCGCGAGTCGAGCGAGATTCTCAGAACAACGACTCTCACCTATCAGTTCGTTGTCCCGGATGAAACATCTCCATTCTTGTGATTTCGGCATGTCGAACCATTTCTTGAGAACGAGTTCGAAGGAATAAGGTCGACGAATTCGTTTTGACGGCGACGAAGGCGGAGACGGAGAAAGAGGGGAGGTAGAGTCTTCAAGCGATAGAGACGAAAAGTCGGGAGTATTCTGACGACTAGAGGAGGTTTCAGGCTCGTCGGAGCTGACAGCGAGGGGAGGAGAGACGAGGGAAGTAGGATCGAAATCGACACATTCGTCGAAAGCGTGATCGAGGTCGTGAGAGATAAAGTCGCTAGATTTTAGGAGGAGGTAGACATCTGCTGGATTTTGACATTTGAGGTTCTGACCGGGGATCATCCATGCTGCATCCTACACGAAAGAAAGCGAAGAGAATCAGTTCGAGTTCGCAAAGTAATACACTCGAGACTTCGCCGTACCTGAGGAGAAGACCAATTGAGCTTCGGAAACACTGCTCCTTCGTATTTTGATAGGACTGAACGAATCTCGCCATCGAGTTGAGGGAACGAGAACTGTTTGACTGGTTCGTCGTCTGAAGAAGTCGACGAGGAGTCATCGTCTCTTTCCTGTTCCTCCTCCTCCTCATCCGAGTCGCTCAGTTCACTAATACTGTACCATTACGAGCAGCAGGTCAATATCTTATTGAGTAGATCATCCGCAAACGGTTCTTGCGAGAATTGTGAGAATCATGAATTTGTTGGACTCACCCATTTGGACCACTTCCTTCTGGTAAGAATAATCCATCACTCTCAAGATACTCCAAGAACTCTTCTTCTTGAGGGATAGGCTTGATAATGGTAGCTTTTGGTGCATGCCTTTTGAAGAGCGGATACCAAGAAGAGAACTGGCATGCAAGGACGTCGCTTGTTCGTAGAGGTGGAAAGATGGTTGTATCTGATGTGCTCATAGTGAGGTACGGCTTGTTGTGCTGCGTCAAGTTGAGCGATGTAGAGGGAGGAGAGGAGAAGAGTCGGAATTGACTGGAATTGGTTCGCGCTAGTCTTGGTGTGTGCTGAGATGCTTGATATGACTTTCTATGATCTTCGTGTGCGGTCTAGTGAGTCTGATGTGATGTGGGTAAAACCGAGAGATCACTCGGGCGAACCCGATCAGTTTGACTCCACTCTCGCTCTCACTCTCTCCACTCACTCGTGGCTCACTGAGCACGCCACCAGCATAGCAGCTTCAACCCAACACCACTCAAAAGCAGCGCCGACTTTTCACAAGTTCCCCTCGCTGTCCTCGCTCTTCTCAACTTTTTCCTTGGAATCCACTTTTCTTATCGACTATCTACATCAATTCGATCCTCGAGCAGTACTCCACAATACCAAGCCATCTCGACAATAAACCGGCGTAGTCCTCACAAGCGAAGAACTTTACCTTCGCCGCTTTCCTTCCCCTCTTCGCCTTTCCTCTCCTTCGCAATGCATAATCCCTCGTCCCCTTCCAACCCGGAAAGCATGTTCAAATCCACTTCACTCGAAGAAGGTATCAACACTCCCTACGCAACTGAGGATCACTTCAAACCTCTCCCCTCTCAACGAGCTGAACCAAGTTCACTCCCTGCGAAACTCTGGAGCAAAGTGACAACGGCGGATTTAGTCGAAGGTCATGGTGTAGCTCCAATAGCAGAGGCGCAAAGAACGGATGCCAAATTCATTCAGAACTTTACTCTATGGTGAGTCGCTCGCTTTTTTCAATCGTTTCTCCTGATTCCCCTCGCTGAATTCTCCTTTTCCTCTTTCTAGGCTCACGATGAATGCGACGATTGCGTGTTTCTCGACGGGGACTCTCGGTCCAGTGTTGTTTGGGCTGTCAATGAGGGATTCATTCTTGATCATCGCATTCGTCAATTTGTTCTCTTGCGGCGTACCGTCGTACGTCGCTATCTTTGGACCAAAACTAGGAGCGAGGACAATGTTGGTCGCGAGGTACTCTTACGGATACTATCCTGCTATCTTACCGGCTCTACTCAATCTCATGTACGTTCCTGCTCGCTTATTCTCTGTTTCCTCTCGCTTACTGACTCGAATTGGTACAGATCATTCGTTGGTTTCTGCGCGGTCAACTCGATCGTCGGTGGTCAAGTCCTACAAGCGGTTAATCCAGGAGAGCTATCCACAACAGTAGGAATCGTCATCATTGCGGTCGTTTCGATGATTATTTCTTTCTTCGGATATCGAGTACTTCACGCTTGTGAGAGATGGGCTTGTGAGTCGAGCTAGTTCCTACTCACTCTGTCCACAATTACTGACCTCGGATGATGCTACTAGGGATTCCAATTTGTATCTCTTTCATACTTCTCGCTGGATTTGGAGGTCGACATCTCGGTGCTGCTACTTCGTTCAACCCTGAAGGACCCAAGCTAGGCGGAGCTCTCTCGTTCGTCTCGATTATCGTTGGATTCACTCGTAAGCTCGATTGGTAGTTAGCGCAATTTCGCGAAGCATGCTGACTTCCCTTTTTCGAGTTCACAGTCTCATGGTCCGGTTGTTCAGCCGATTTCAACTCCTACATGCGACCAGACATCCCAAAGATCAAAGTCTTCATCTACACCTTCCTCGGGCTCTACCTCCCCGCCTGTCTCCTCCAACTCCTCGGATCCGCTTTCTCTGCCGCCGCACTCTCCGGTCTCGTTCCTTCCTGGGAAACTGCCTACACTGAAGGATCTGTAGGAGGACTCGTTGGAGAAGCTTTGAAGCCATTAGGAGGATTCGGGAAGTTTTTACTAGTCCTCTTCGCTCTGTGAGTTTCCTTCACACTCCCTCATCCAAACCGCGACTGACCCAATGCATGAATGAAGAGGGATGATCTCCAACAATGCTCCAACAACCTACGCGTTCTCGCTGTCGATGCAGATTGTATTCCCCTTCTTGACGAGGGTACCGAGGTTCTTTTTGGCCGTCGTATGCACCGCTTGCTACTTGCCCATCGCGGTTGTCGGCGCGAATCAGTTTGAGGAGGTCTTGAACAACTTCCTCGGTCTTCTGGGTTACTGGTCATCTATCTTTGTATCGGTCTTGCTCGTCGAGGTGCGTTTCATTTCCTCTCGTTTTCTTTATTTCCTCGGTCGAGCTTACTGAATTCTTCACTTGTCACACAGCACTTCCTCTACCGCCGACACTCCTTCACTTCAGGCTACGATCTATCAATCTGGGATCGCTCCTCGAAACTGCCTCCAGGAATCGCAGCTCTGTTCGCTTCGTTCTGCGGTGTGAGTCGAGATGTTTCTCTCCATCCCTTTGCGACCATGAACTGATGCCGATACACCGCCGACCCCAGGCTG
>Ga0308160_10002028_pt1 | contig 25871 bp, 29 predicted proteins | sample PhyFR1_FD_201036 | JGI IMG/M metagenome (GOLD analysis project Ga0308160, IMG submission 201036) | Phyllosphere microbial communities from UC Gill Tract Community Farm, Albany, California, United States - DLSLF.R1 | ecosystem: Host-associated > Plants > Phyllosphere > Unclassified | place: USA... | reverse complement strand
GCGCGGGTTCAGGCGCTGCACGATGCGCTTGATGACGCCGCCCTTGCCGGCGGCATCGCGGCCCTCGAACAGGATCACCACCTTGTGCCCGGTATGCACGACCCAGTCCTGCAGCTTGACCAGCTCGGCCTGCAGGCGGAACAGTTCGCGGAAATAGCGCTGGCGCGCCTCGCGGTCGGCATCGCTGGCTTCCAGCTGCGGCAGCAGCGTGTCGGGATCGAGGTCGCGGTCGTCGAGTTCGAGTTCCAGTTCCTCGTCGTAGCTGTCGAGGAAATCGCGGTGGACGCGCTGGACGACGTCTTCGTTGCGGTCGAATTCTTTCATGGTCGTACCTGTTTCAGAACAGTGTCGGGAAAAGCCGGTACGGCGGGCGTGACGGCCCGCTCGCCACCGGCAGCGCCGGGTCCCGGGCCGGCAGGCGCTTGCGCACGGTAGACATCTGCAGACCGGAACGGTTCGCGGCCATGGCGGCGGCCCCGCGTGCGGCATGGTTTATTGCGTGCGTATGCATGAAAGTTAACTCGGAGGCAATGATTTTGAGTCAACTATAGAGAGGGATTGTGACGGCAACGTGACGCTGCCGCCGGGGCGCGATACCAATGGTCTGTCATGCTGCTGACATGGACCGGCATTATGCTGGCAGCACTCTCTCCAAGTGGTTCTTCGCAGGAACCCGGACTTTGTCCGCCGGCGCAAGCCTGGCGGACTTTTTTTTCGCTTTTCGGGACGGCTTCAGCGCAGCACCGGTCCGGCAAAGGTCAGCCCGACCGTGGCATGGCGCTCGCTGTCGCCGCCGCCGATGCGCCGTCCGATGCCGGCATCGAGCGCGACCCGGTCCGGCACCAGCGTCACGCGTATCCCGGCCTGCACCATCGCATGGCCGCCTCCGGTGCCGTAAGCCTCCAGGGTCAGGGTCAGCCTGGGGCGCGCCGCCCATTCGCCGCCGCCGGCCCAGAACAGGTCGGAACGGCCGTCGCCATGCGTGCGCAGCCAGCCCAGGTTGGCATGCAGCAGCAGGCGGTCGTCGAAGCGCGACAGGCTCGCGGGCACCAGCACCGACAGGTCGCCGGCCACGCCCGCCCCCTGGCGGAACTGGTTGGCAAGCGTCAGGCCGATGCCCCAGCCATTCGTTTGCAGCGGGTGGAACACGGTCTTGGCCTGCAGGACGCCGGAACGCCAGGCGCCGCCGGGACCGTCCGGCCCGATGCGGCCCAGGCCTGCGCTCAATTCCCATGCCTGCCACGCCGCGCCGAAGTTACACGCGGGGACAGTCCAGTATTCGACCTGGCCGGCGGTGCGCTGGGTCCAGCTTTCGAGCTGGCAGTTGCCGGGCGCCTCGATGCTGGCATCGTCGACCACCATCGGCCGCGACGCCATGGCCGGCACGCAAACGGGCAGGAGCGCCGCGGCGCACAGGCCGCGGCAGAGCAGGGGCGCTTTCATCGCTGCGATGATACCGAAAGCGCTCTTTCGGCGGCTCACTCATGGGCCACTCAAGGGCTCACTTCGCCCGCCAGCGGCGCTACAATGGCCGTTCGCTTCGCCGGGTGCGAAGCCTGCTCAAGGAGAACATCGAATGCAAACCGAGATCGACCAGATTCCATTCCGCCTGATGGACGGCAGCGAGACCACGCTGGGCGCGTACCGCGGCAAGGTGCTGCTGCTGGTGAACGTGGCCTCGCAATGCGGCCTGACGCCGCAGTACGAAGGCCTGGAGCGGTTGTACGAAGCCAGGCGCGCGGAAGGGCTGGAAGTCATCGGTTTTCCGGCCAACGACTTCGGCGCCCAGGAACCGGGCAGCAATGAAGAAATCGCGCAGTTCTGCAGCACCACCTATGGCGTGGCCTTCCCGCTGGCCGAAAAGATTTCGGTGAAGGGCGCGGCGCGCCATCCGCTGTACGCGGCCCTCACCGAGGCGCAGCCGGTGGCGCAGGACCCGGCGCAGGGCGCGATGCGCGCCAAGCTGGCCGGCTACGGCTTCGCCCAGGACGATGCCGCCGACGTGTTGTGGAACTTCGAGAAATTCCTGGTCGGCCGGGACGGCCGCGTGGTGGCCCGTTTCAACCCGGACGTCACGCCCGACGATCCGGCGCTGCAGGCCGCGATCGAAGAGCAGTTGCGGGGCTGATCGCATCCCTCGCGGCTCGCGGGCCGCATCGCGCTGTCTCGGGCGCGCGCTTACCTTGGTGTCGCATCCTGCAGCACAGGATCGAGCAGTGCCGGATCGCGTAGTACAGCGGCGGTGCTGCGCACCTGCGCATATTCGCCGTGCAAATTTGCCAGCGCCATCAGGTGCACGTCCTCGGCGCTGCGCCAGGTGCCGCCGAAGTCCTGCTTGTCGAAGGTGAAGCAGGCATCCGCCACCACGACCGTGTCGAAACCGAGGTTGCCGGCCGTGCGCGCGCTGGCCTCGACCGAGTTGTTGGTGCTGACGCCGGCGATCACCACGCGCCGGATCGCGCGCGCGTGCAGCCAGCGTTCCAGGCCGGTGTTGATGAAGGCATCCGGCACGTTCTTCTCCACCACGTGTTCGTGCGGCAGCGGCAGGAAGCCTTCCTGGAATTCGGCGCCGGGCTGGCCGGGCGCGAACACCGAGGTCGCTGCGCGGCTGATGTGGCGTACGCAGACCACCGGCTGGCCGCAAGCGCGCCAGGCCGCCAGCAGTTGCGCGATGCGCTCTTCGGCTTGCGGATTGTTCCGCGGTGGCAGGCGGTCCAGGCGCATGGCCTTTTGCATGTCGATCAGGATCAGGGCGGTCGGGGTATGCATGCGGCGCCTTGGCAGCGGGTCAGGTCAGGGTGGGTTACGTCAGCTGTTTGTAATAGAAGGTGGTCGCGCACAGCCCGCCATGCGGCAGCAGCGCGTAATCCGGCACCACGCCCACGCGCTGCCAGCCGAGCCGTTCGTACACGCGTGCGGCGGTATCGCTGGCGGTGTCGAGCACCAGCAGGTGGCGGCCCTGGTCGCGCGCCGCATGTTCCACGGCTTCCATCAGGCGCCGCCCGATGCCGGCGCGGCGTGCCCGGCGCGCTACCAGCAGCTTGGCGACGTCGGCGCGGTGCGGCTGGTTGTCCGGCATGGCGGTGATCAACTGTACCGTGCCGGCGATGCCGTGCGCATCCTCGGCCACGATCAGCGTGCGTTCGCCACGCGCCACGCCGTCCGCCACGCCGTGCCAGAATGCCAGTGCCTTGTCGCGCCCCAGCGGCAGCATGAAGCTGACCGAGGCGCCGCCCTCGACGCAGTCGAGCAGGAGGTCAGCCAACTGCGCCGCCAGCGCCTCGCTGTGCGCCGCAGCTTCGTCCGCGCCAATGGCACGCACCACGATGTCGTTCACGATGTTCTCCTTTTATTTAGGCGGCTTGTGCGTTTGCGTGGTCAGCGCCACCAGGTAGCGTGCCGCCGTCGTGGCCGGGTTGTAGAAGGCGATCGGCTGGTCGAGCCGCATCGCCAGGCAGTCGCCGGTGGCGAGTTGCCAGCGCGTGGCGCCGACCGTCACTTCCATCGCGCCTTCGATGATCCAGACCTGCTGGTCGACGTCGACCGCACGCGCCGACGTCTCGTAAGCGACGCGCGCGCCGGGTGGGAAGCTGACCTCGACCAGCTGGATCGGCGACCAGGCTTCGGGCGACAGGTTGCGCCGCACGTAGCCGGAGCCGGGATCGGTCCATACCGGCTGGTCGGCGGCGCGCGCGACCGGCGAGGGCGCGTCGCCAGCCGGCCGCTCGAACAGCGAGGCCACCGTGATGCCGAGCGCGGCGCTCAGCTTGTCCAGCACGGTGGCGGTGGCGCTGCTCTCACCGCGTTCGATCAGCGAGATGTTCGAGCGGCTGACGCCGCTGCGTTCGGCCAGCGCGGCGAGCGACAGACCTGCGGCGTCGCGGGCGGCGCGTACGCGTTCGGCGATGCGTTGATTGATGTCCATGATTGTCCACTATACTGGATATTTATTTCCTGTAAAGTGGATTGTGTGACTGGAGCACTCGATATGAGTTGCAGAGGCCGGCGCCGTTTCCCGTGATACGCAGAGAGCAGGACAAGCCTCGGACTTAGCCCTTGTCCTTCGGACGTGCCGCATCTACCGCGCCGCCGATGGCAGCCAGCATCTCGATCGGCAGCGGAAACACGATCGTCGACGACTTGTCGCCGGCGATCGTCCCCAGCGTCTGCATGTAGCGCAACTGCATCGCCCCCGGCTGCTGTGCCAGCACGAAGGCCGCCTGCTGCAGCTTTTCCGACGCCTGCAGCTCGCCCTCCGCATGGATCACCTTGGCCCGCCGCTCGCGTTCGGCCTCGGCCTGGCGGGCGATCGCACGCACCATCGACTCGTCCAGGTCGACGTGCTTGATCTCGACGTTCGCCACCTTGATGCCCCAGGCGTCGGTCTGGGCGTCCAGCACCTGCTGGATGTCGATATTGAGGCGTTCGCGCTCGGCCAGCATTTCGTCGAGCTCGTGCTTGCCGAGCACCGCGCGCAGCGTGGTCTGGGCCAGCTGGCTGGTCGCCTCCATGAAGTTGGCGACCTGGATGATGGCCTTTTCCGGATCGACCACGCGGAAGTAGAGCACCGCGTTCACCTTCACCGACACGTTGTCGCGCGAGATCACGTCCTGGGTCGGCACGTCGAGCACCACGGTACGCAGGTCGACCCGCACCATCTGCTGCACGAGCGGGATGATGATGATCAGGCCCGGGCCCTTGACGCCCCAGAAGCGCCCCAGCTGGAATACGACGCCGCGCTCGTACTCGCGCAGCACGCGCACGGCCGACACCAGCACCGGAAACAGCAGGATGACGACGGCGCCCAGGCCGAAGCCGATATCGAGAATCATCGGAATGCTCCTCAAGAAGTGTCCAGCGGCACCACGTCCAGCGTCAGCCCCTTGCGGCCGACCACACGCACCGCGTGCGACCGGCTGAGCGGGCGCGTGCTGACCGCCTGCCACAATTCGCCCTCGATGCGCACCCAGCCGGCGTGGACATCGTGCGGGGCCACGTTCTCGACCCTGACCACGGCGCCGATCATGCCGGCCGCGCCGCTGGTCACCGGACGCCGGCGCGTGGCCAGCGCGAGGCGCGCGGTGCCGCCGAGGAGCAGGGCGCTGGTGACGGCCAGCACGCCGACCAGGACCGGCGGGACGCCGTAGCCGGGCAGCTCGGTGTCGATCAGCATCAGGGCCCCGGCGACAAAGGCGACGATGCCGCCCAGGCCGAGGATGCCGAAGCTGGGCAGGAAGGCTTCCGCGCCCATGAACAGCAGGCCGAGCACGATCAACGCCAGGCCGGCGTAATTGACCGGCAGCATTTGCAAGGCATACAGGCCGAGCAGCAGGCAGATGGCGCCGATCACGCCCGGCGCCACATAACCCGGATTCATGAACTCGAACACCAGGCCATACACGCCGAGCGTCATCAGCAGCAGGGCCAGGCTGGGGTTGGCGATGGTGTCCAGGACTTGCGTGCGGAAGTCCGGCACGAATTCGACGATGGCCGCGGCGCGCGTGTCCAGCCGCCGCGCCTGGCCGAGCACGGTGACGCTGCGGCCGTCCAGTTGCGCCAGCAGGGCCGGCACGTCGGCGGCGACGAGGTCGATCACGTTCTGTTTCAGCGCTTCGTCGGCGGTCAGGCTGACCGATTCGCGCACGGCGCGTTCGGCCCATTCCGCATTGCGGCCGCGCAGCTGGGCCAGCCCGCGCAGGTAGGCGGCGGCGTCGTTGACCTGCTTGCGGGTCATGGCCGAGCCGGACAGCGGCTTGTCGGCCCCGGCTTGCGCGCCGTCGTGGGGCGCACGGGTATCCCGGGCGCGTCCGGCGTTACCGCTCCCCGCAGCGGGCGCGCGTGCCGGCGGCGGCTGCGCCTGCGGCCGGTCGGGTTCCTGGGACGGTCCGCCGAGGCCGAGCTCGACCGGCGTCGCCGCGCCCAGGTTGGTGCCGGGCGCCATCGCCGCGACGTGGCTGGCGTACAGGATGTAGGTGCCGGCGCTGGCGGCGCGCGCGCCGCTCGGCGCGACCCAGGTCGCCACCGGCACCGGCGAGGTGAGGATGGCCTTGATGGCGGTGCGCATCGCGGTGTCCAGGCCGCCGGGTGTGTCGATCCGGATGATCAGGAGCTGGTGGCGCTGTGCCGCCGAGCGCTCGATGCCGCGCACGATGAAGTCGGCGCTGGCCGGGCCGATTGCGCCGTCGATGGTGAGCAGGCCGACAGCGGGGGCGCCATGCGCTTGCGGCATGGCCAGCGCGAGCACGAACGCGCCCAGCGCCGGCAATGCCGACCGCATCCACCTCCACATCCGCAGCAGGATTGTTGCTTTCATGCGCCGGTCCACGCCTCCAGGTCATGACTCGTTTGACCTGGCGGCAGTGCCAGCAGTTTCCGGGCAGCTGCCGCCAAGGCGGCGCTGTCTGCGTTGCCGCAAAGGCCGGCGCCGGCGGCGTCAGGGCTTCATCGTGCGCACGTGGGCCAGCAGCTCGTCTTCGCGGCCGGCGCCGACCAGCTGGGCTGGGGTCTGGCCGCCCAGCGCCGCCAGCGGGGCGTTCATCCAGGCATCGGCCGCATCGTCGCCGCCGAGCACCCTGGCGGCTTCGTGCATGACCGTGTAATACGCCTGCGCCTTGCGCGACTGTTGCTGGAAGCGGGCGCGCAGCGCCGCAAAGGCATCGGGGGAAAGGGATTCGTTCTCGCTCATGGCAGGTATGATACCCAATCCGCGGCATAATGGCTTCCATGGAATTCCAGTTTCTCGGCACCGGATCGGGTACCCCCAGCAAGGCGCGCAACGTCAGCGGCCTGGCGCTGCGTACGCGCGGCGCGCCGCACTGGGCGCTCATCGATTGCGGCGAGGGAACCCAGCACCAGATCCTGCGCACTGCCTGGTCGCTGCATGCGCTGCGCGCCGTGTTCATTACCCACATGCACGGCGACCACTGTTATGGCTTGCCCGGGCTGCTGGCCAGCGCCGGCATGCTGAACCGCAGCGCGCCGCTGTGCGTGGTGGGACCGGCGCCGCTGCGGCAGTTCGTGCTGGGCGTGATGGATACCAGCGCGCTGCGCCTGCCGTTTCCGGTCGAGTTCATCGACGTCGATGCGCTCGGCGGAGCCGATCCCTTGCCCGACTTCCGGGTGGGCGCCATCGCGCTGTCGCACCGGATCCCGTGCTGGGCCTACAGCTTCACCGAGCGCAGCGTCGAGCGCCGGCTCGACACCGGCAAACTGCGCGCCGCCGGGGTGGCGTCCGGGCCGTCCTGGGGCCGCCTGCAGCAGGGCGGGGACGTGACGCTGGACGACGGCCGAATCCTGCGCGCGCACGACTACCTGCTGGCACCGCGCAAGGCGCGCAAGATCATCGTCGGCGGCGACAACGACCGGCCGCAATTGCTGGTGGACGAAGCGCGCACGGCCGAGGTGCTGGTCCACGAAGCGACCTACACCGAGGACGTGCTGTACAAGGTCGGGCCCGGACCGCAGCACAGCTCGGCGAGGATGACGGCCGGCGCCGCTGCGATGGCCGACGTGCCGAACCTGGTGCTGACGCATTTCAGCCCGCGCTACCAGGACAGCGGTCCGGTGACGATGGCGGCTATCGAGGCCGAGGCGCGCGCGGTGTACGGCGGCCAACTGTTCCTGGCGCGCGACTTCGACCGCTACCAGCTCGACCGCAACGGCAGGCTGACGCCCCAGTCCTGAAGATTGCCCGGACGCAGACACGTCATGCACACGGGTTCATTACGGGCTTCAAGTTGCAAATTACACCATCATTTTCATCAAATCTGTCGGCATTTATGCAACGCATCAGATAAAAATTCCTTAAAGATATAGATTTGCCATCTGGAATCTAATACCCTGTAGGACCACTCCTACTTGGGTTCCCCATGAGCCACCGCACCGCTTATATTCGCCGTAGCAGAAAAGGTCTTCGCCTCCAGAAGCGCGCCCTTGCTGTGGCGCTGCTCGGCGTGGCGGCATGCGCGGGACTGCTGGTGCACGGACAGTATTCGACGCTGCAGGATGGCGGTCAGGATGGCGCGGCCGTCACAGTGGCCACGGCAGCGGCCGCCGGGACGACGTCGGCAACGCCGGCAGACGCGGCCGCAGTCGCAGGCACGGCCGCCGGCCCGCGCCGCGTGTATCCGTATTCGATCGTGGCGGGCGGCGTCTCGGGACGCGCCGAGCTGGCGCGCATCGTCCAGACCGACAAGGTGGTGGCGGCCCACTATGCCTCGTTCGAAGTGGCCAGGGCGCATCCGGTCAGGGTCGCCAAGCCGCGCGCCGCCTACGTCTCCTACCGCAAGGGCGACGACGTCTACTGGACCGCGAAGAAGGTGATGCTGGCCGAAGGCGAGACCCTGCTGTCGGACGGCCAGAACGAAATCCGCGGCCGCTGCGGCAACCGCATCTCCGAGGTGGCGATGCTGCCGGTGGAAGCCGCCGCGCCCGGCGAAGAAGAACTCGATGCCGCGGTGGACGAGGACGGGCAGGGCGGCGCGCTGCAGGTGGCCGCGCCGTTCGGCCTTGAGGGCGCCGGCCGCGGCTCGCACCAGCTGCTGACCTATCCGAACGGCGCCGGCCTGCTGGCGGTGAGCGGCGGCGACGGCTGGCGCGGGCCGGGTTCCATCGGCCTCGGTGCCGCGCCGGGTGCCTACCCGGGCGCCTACTACGGCACGCCGACCGCACTGACCGGCGGCAGCGGCGCCCAGGTGGGCGTCACGACACCCACCGAAACGGCCAGCGGCGCGGGCTCGACCAGCGAGACGCCGCATGCCGGTGCGTCATCCGGCACGCCGACCCAGACCGCCAGCACCGGCGGTTCGACCAGCGAAACGCCGCGCGGTCCCGGCAGCGTGGCCGGCACGACGCCATCCCCGGCGGACGGCGGCAGCGGCGGCTCGCCGCCGGACACGGTGACCCTGCCGGTCCAGTTGGCCGACACCGTCCAGCCCGAGCCGGAACCCGATATCAATGCACCGACGATTCCGGAGACGGTGCTGTCGCCGGGGGAACTGCCGACCGTGCCGGTGACGACGGTGGAAGCCACCGCCGAGGCCCCGGAACCGGCGACGCCGTGGCTGGCCGGCGCCGGCGCGGCGGCATTGTTACTGCTGCGCCGCCGCCGGCGCGTGGCCTGACCCGCTCAGCAGATCCCGGCCCCGGCATCCTTGCGCAGGCGCGCCCGCCACGCGCCCAGCGCCGACAGGGCCGAATGGAATTCGCGTTCGATCAGGTCGGCCTCGGCGGCCGTGATCACCCCATCCATCAGCGCGCCCGACACCGCTTCGGCCACCGCGCCCACCTCGCTCATCACGCGGCACACCGTCTGCGACAGGTCGTCCTGGCGCACCGTGTCCGGCTGCGGCACCACGAAGGCCGCCATCCCGTGCCGCACCAGCAGCGCGTGCAGCGGCAGGTGGGCGTCCGCCACCCCGGCCTTGTGGCAGCACTCGACGATCAGCGAGACTTCCTCGAACGAGGGGTAGTGCGAGGCGATGCCCGGGGCCACCTTGTTGCGCAGCACGTTGGCCGACATGCCGAGCTCGCGCGCCAGCGCGTCCAGCCCGCCGGGATACTTTCGCGCCACAGTGTAGAGGGCGTCGTGTTGATTCATGTCCAGGTAGCGGCGGGTCATATGGTAATCCTTTGATTATTTTACCGGTGCATGTCAACATGCTGTTCGTTATCCTCATTGTAACTTTTGACGGCGCCCCTGACCATGTTGAAGCTTGCCCCGAGATACGCCCTGAAGTCCTCGCATATTTTGTTTGTGCTGGCACTGTTGCTGCCGCTGGCGCACGGCTTTGCCGATGCCTCGCCGTCGGGTCCGGCATCGGGTTCGTTCAAGAGCGGCTTTTCGTCGCAGCGCTCGTCTTCGTCGTCGCGCTCTTCGCCCGCCTCGGGCGGCTTCGGTTCCTTCGGCAGGCGCCCGTCGCCGGCATCGGCGCCGGCGCCGAGCCGTGCCGAACGGCCGCAGGGGCGCAGTGGCGGCTTCGGCTCCTTCGGCCGCGGCGCGGCGCCGGATGCGCGCCGCTCGGACTCGGCGCTGTCGCAAAAGCTCGACCGCGATGCCGCCGAGGCGCGCGCGCTGCGCACGCTGGACGAACGGCGCGCGGCGCAGGCGGCACGCAATGCACCGCCGCCGCGTTATGAAGACAATCCGCGCCAGCCGAACAACATGCCGCCGCCGGGCTACGCCAACGGCCCGGCGCCGGACTACGGGCGGGGACAGCCGCCGGCGCAGTTGCCGGGGACTGTGCGCCAGGACGGCGGACTCGGTCGCGTGATCGTCGGCGCCGCCATCGCCAACGCCGCCGCCCATGCCGCCGCCAACGCCGCCAATTCGCATGCGCACCGGGGCAACGCCGGCGCGCCGATGCAGCCGGCGCCGGATCCATCGGCATCAACCTGGAACGGTGGCGTCGACAACGTCAACGCGCACGTGGCCACGCCGGGCAGCGCACCCGTGCAGCCGGCCCAGGCCCGCGGCGGTTCCGTGTCCGGCACCCTGGTCGTGCTGGCGGTGCTGGTCCTGCTTGGCTGGGTGGCGTACAAATGGATCATGCGGACGCGTGCAAAACGCGAAGCCAGCAAACCGAATTATTCGTTCGAGAGGAATTGAGCAGATGGCCTGGAAAGACGTGTTCAGCTACGTGCGCGGTATCGCCGGCAAGCAGGGCGTGACCAGCGAGGCACGCGCCGACGGCAAGCGGGTGGACGACAGGCTGCCCATGGGCGCACGCATCGGCAGCCTGGTGCAGCTGCAGCGCTCGCCCATCATCCGTGCGCAGGGCAACGGCTCGCTGATCGCCATGCCGGAAGACGGCGACACCCGCGTGCTGGCGATCTCGCAGATCCGCCTCGAACCCGAGGCCGGCCTGTTCCGCCTCTACCTGGCCACCGGCGACGCCGATGCGAAGGAAAAATTCCTGCAGGTGTTCAGCGCGGACGACGGCGCCATCGCCGAGATCCTGTACTGCACCCAGCTGGCGCGCGTGATCCCGGAAAGCGCCGAGGACCAGGATGCCTATACCGGCGTCGCCGGCTACGGCCTGGGCGACCCCAGTTACACGCTGTGGCGCGAGCAGATGGCCGACATGCTCGACGAGGCCACGCTGGCGACCGTGTTCGGCGATGCCGACCGGCTGGAGTATGCGCGCGATATCGGTCAAAGTCGCGGTCACGGCAACCAGGGCTTCGTGGCACCGTTCACCGGCCGCGAAACCCGCATCGACGATGCCGGCGGCGTGCGCGGCCTGCGCCAGCAGCTGTATTTCATGCCTTACGTGCGCACGCTGGCCGACGGCGGCCGCGAATACCTGTTGATCAGCACCGAAATCATCGAAAGCGTCGACGGCGACGCCGGGCGGCGCGGTATCCACGTCGACTTCGTGATCGGCATCCCGCTGGAGCCGGAACGCGTGACAGTGCAGTAAATGGCAGTACTCGACTTTTTGACCAACGAAAGGAACAAGGACATGAGCAACGCGAGTGGATGGGGCCTGACCGCACGACTGGTATCGAAGCACTTCGGCGCCCTCGGCAACCGGATTTCGGAAGCCATCGCCAACTTCGATCCCGAAACCGCCACCGAGGCCGACCGCGACCGCCTGGTCGACACCCTGCGCGACACCGCCCAGCTGCTGGCGACCGCGCGTGCGTCCTTCGACAAGGAGCACAAGGACGTGGTGAACCTGCAGACCCTGATCGCGAGCGACGAGCGCGCCGCCGAAAAGCTGGCCGAGCGCCTGGCTGCGGGCACCATCTCGGAAGCCACGGTCACCATGTTCTGCGACGAGCTGGAAGCCAACAAGGCGCGCCTGCCGCAGGAAATCCAGGAAGAAGCCGACGCCAGGGCCTACATGGACGAGCTGCAGAAGATCGTCGATGCACTCAGCAAGCAGCTGGCCGACTTCGACGCCCAGGCGCGCAAGGCGATCCAGGCGCTGGCCACGGCCAAGGCCCAGAAGGAGCTGCAGGAACTGCGCATGGAGCGCCAGAGCCAGCTGGCCGGCCTGTCCGGCGTGCAGGCCGGGTCGACCGCGCTGAACGCGTTGACGAAGCGCGCCCAGTCGGTCAGCAACGAAGCGGCCGGCCTGCGCATCGTCGCCGACATCGGCCAGAAACCGCTCGACCAGCAGGCCGAACTGGATGCGATCCGCAAGTCGGTGAGCCAGCCGGACAATGCCGGGGAAACGGCGCTGGAACGGCTGAAGCGTTTGTCGGGGAAGAGCGCGGCGTAAGCCGCGCGGTATAGCGAGACCCGCAATGCAGTTAGTACCCCTAGCTAGAAGACCGTCGCCCCCGCGCAGGCGGGGGACCAGGTTGCACGCATATTGGTAACGCACGCAGAACTTGGACCCCCTCCTGCGCGGGGGTGACGTTTTCAAGCAGGCGGCATGATCTGCGCCGCCAGCATTCTCTTACTCCAGCGTCTCGTGGTGATCGGCCACGCCCTGTTTCCAGTACGCCGACACCCGCGTCAATGCGCGCGGCACGCCTTTTTCATTCAGCACCTGGCGCACCCGGGCCATCGCTTGCGCCTCACCGCCGCCCCATGCCACCCCGGTGCCGGCCGGCGGCGTCCAGGCCTGCAGCGCGGCCACCAGCGCTTCGGCGCCATCCACCCACACCACCTGGGCCTAGGCCTGCGTCGGCAGCGGGCGCCGGTCGGCTTCCCCGGCCAGCACCACGACGAAGGCGCGCGCCCCCGCCGGCAATTCTTCCAGGCGGCGCGAGATCGCCGGCAGGGCGGTGCTGTCGCCGACCAGCAGGTGCCAATCGAGTTCGAGCGGCACCACGAAGGAGCCGCGCGGACCGCCGATGGTTAGCCGCTGGCCGACCTGCGCCGAGCGCGCCCACTCGGACGCCGCACCGTGGCCGTGCAGCGCGAACTCGAGCGTCAGCGTCCGCTGTTCCCGATCGAAGCGGCGTGGCGTATAGTCGCGGCGTACCGGCGTTTCCGCGCTGTCGTCGAACATCAGCTTGACATGGTCGTCGAAGGAGGCCGACAGGAAATCGGCCAGGTCGTCGCCGCTGAAGGTGATGCTGACGAAGCCCGGACCCAGCGGCTCGACGGCGGCGACCGTCAGTTCGCGCCGCTTGAGTTCATGGCGGACCCGCTGGATGACGGGGGCTTGCGTTGCGTCGGTCATGGTATCGTCCTCAAAAATAGTTTCAATTAGTTGACAATGTCACCCATTATGCGAAAACAAGTTGACCAAGTCAACCAAAATCAAGCTCATGCTCAGGACCGCGATGCGTTGCAGGTCGTGGACGCCATGCACAAGATCATGCATCTGTACCGTACGCAGCAGCACCGCAGCCTGCGCGGTACCCAACACGATCTTGCTCATATGGAAATCAAGGTCCTCGGCTTCTTCGCCCGCCATCCGGGTGGTTCTCCAAGCGATCTGGTGGCGCATTCCGGCCGCGACAAGGCCCAGGTGGCGCGCCTGATCCGCGGCCTGCGCGAACGCGGCCTGCTGGAGGCCGAGGCCGACGCCACTGACCGCCGCAGCACCCGCCTGACGCTGTCGCCGGCCGGCCTGGAGCTGCACACGGCACTCCACAGCCACGACGGCGAGCTGGCCGAAGCGGCACTGGCCGGCATCTCCGACCAGGAGCGTGCCACGCTGGCGGCCCTGCTGGCGCGCGTGCGCGCGAACCTGGAGGCAGGGCAGGGCTGACCGCATGCACACACTCGTCCGTAACCTTGTCATCGCGGCCGTCCTGATCGGCCTCGGCGCCGTCCTGAAGCCGTGGCTGGACAATGTCGTCTACATGATGCGGCTCGGCACCATGCCAGTCCCGGTGTCGCTGCCGGTGCCCGTGGCCGGCGTCAAGCCGCGCGGGCTGGTGGACACCTGGGGCGGGGCGCGCAGCGAAGGCCGCCGCCACGAAGGCATCGACATCTTCGCCAAACGCGGCACGCCGGTGCTGTCGAGCACCGAAGGCGTGGTCGTGCGGGTCGCCACCAACCGCCTCGGCGGACAGGTGGTGTGGGTGCTGGGGCCGGGCGGCCAGCGCCATTACTATGCCCACCTGGAACGCTACGGCGACGTCCATGCCGGCATGCGGGTAGCGCCGGGCAAGGTGCTCGGCTATGTCGGCAACACCGGCAACGCAATCCATACGCCGCCGCACCTGCATTACGGCATCTACACGAGCGGCGGCGCCATCAACCCCTATCCCTTCCTGCGGCCGGACGCCCGCAAGGTCGCACATGTTGCGACAGGCTGACGGGATCGATTCCTACAAGCGCACGCTTGCGGGCCTACCCGTGGCGGGTCCGCGCGGCGGCGCCTACAATCGGTCCATGGAGAGATTGCAGGACATGGGCAAAGAGCAAGAAACTGAACAGGCGCAGGGCAGGGACGCGCAGGCGCCGCGGATCGTCGATGCGCAGTCGGGTGAACGCGGCGCCGAGCGGATGCATCGCAACACCGTGCTGTGGCGCTACCTGGACGCGGCCAAGCTGTTCGATTTCTTCGAGAACGCGACGCTGTTCTTTTGCCGCGCCGACCATTTCAGCGACAAGTTCGAGGGCGCCTTCACGCCCACGCTGCGCGACCAGATCAGCGCCTCGTACGCGCGCGGCGAGATCGACTACAACTACGAACAGTTCAAGCGCCGCATGCGCCAGTCGGTGTACATCAATTGCTGGCACCGCAACCAGGACGACAGCGCGGCGATGTGGGCGCTGTACGGCAAGTCCGACTGTGCGGTGGCGCTGACCACCACCGTCGGCCAGCTCAGCGACACGCTGCGTGAAGCCGACACCGAACACGAAGCCTGGATCGCGCGCGTCGAATACGTCAAGCACTGGAGCGACCCCAAGCTCGACATCTCGCCTGATTACGCCCGTATCTTTGCCTACAAGACCAAGGCCTACGAGTACGAAAAGGAAGTGCGGGTGATCATCGACCACACCGCCTCGGCGCACGCCGAGCACCGGGTATGCGGCGAGCACGAAGCCGGGCTCTTGATCCCGGTCGACACCACGCGCCTGCTGCGCAGCATCGTGATCGCGCCGGATGCGCCGCCCTGGTTCGAGAAGCTGGTGCGGCAATCCGCGCTGCGCTACGGGATCAAGGCGCCGGTGCGGCGCTCGAAGCTGGCGACGGATCCGATCTGAGCGGCGTCGAGCCGCCCTGCGGTCACGCCGCCCGGTGCGTCGAGGTCTCGTGCGTCGGGTCCTCGACGATCCGCCCCGTATCCGTCGCCGCGCCTTCGTCCTCGCGGTGGTTGAAGGGCGCAAACCAGGTCGCCACGAAGGACGGAATCGTCGCCACCATCACGAACACGAAATACCCCACATACCCCATCCACTCCTGCAGGTGCCCGCTGACGGCGCCCGTCACCATCATGCACAGCCCCATCAAGCCGGTGCCGAAGGCATAGTGGGTGGTGGCGTACTTGCCCGGTGCCAGCTGCTGCATCAGGTAGATCATGTAGCCGACCGAACCGAAGCCGTAGAAGAACTTCTCGATGGCCACGCCCGCGGTGATCGCCAGGGTGCTCGACGGCAGCGTCAGCGCCATCACCAGGAAGGTGATGTTGGGGATGTTGAGCGCGCAGCACAGGATGAACAGCGTGCGTTTCAGGCCGCGCCGTGCCACGAACCAGCCGCCCAGCAGGGAGCCGAGCAGCACCGCCACCAGGCCGTAGGTGCCGTAGACCAGGCCCAGCTTTTCGTTGGACAGCCCGAGCCCGCCCTTGGACGCCGCATCGACCATGAAGAAGGGCCCGATCTTTTCCAGCAGCCCGATACTGACCCGGAACAGGAAGGCGAAGGCGATCATCTTCCACACGTCGCGCTTCTGGAAGAAGGTGACGAAGGAATCCCACAGGATGGTGCCGGCACCATTGATGCTGGTCGGCGTGTTTTCGGCGCGCGCGCCCTCGGGCATCACGCGCGCGTGCCACAGCGCCATCAGCAGCGTCAGTCCGGCCACGATGAAGAAGATGATGCGCCAGGCGTCCAGCCACTCCGGGCCGAAGACCTTGGGGTCGTGCCCGAATACCTCGGTGTGCAGGCGTCCGCTCAGGTAGACCAGGAAGCCGGAAGCGACGATCGGGCCCACGTTCCACGACAGGCTCTGCACCCCGCAGTAGAGCGACTGGGTGCGGGTGTCGAGCGAGGTGACGTAGACGCCGTCGCTGGCGATGTCCTGGGTAGCGCCGATGAAGGACATCAGCGCCAGCAGCCCGACCAGCACCAGCGTCATGTGCGAGGGCAGCTGCATCGCCAGCGCGGCGCCGGCGAAACCGAGCGCGATCAGCACCTGGGCGCACAGGACGAAGAACTTCTTGGTACGGTACATCTCGACGATGGGCGCGAACAGCGGCTTGATCGTGTAGGCCAGGATCAGCATGCTCGAGTAGAACGCGGCGCGGCCGTTGTCCATGCCCATGTTCTTGAACATGATGGCGGTGACGCTGGTCAGCATGATGTAGCCGATCGCCATCGTGAAGTAGCCGGTCGGCACCCACAGCAGTGGATGGCGGGTGCGCAGGGCCTTGCTGCCACGGGCCTGCACAGCGTGTTCGAATGGTTCGTTGACCATCATTGTCTCCTCCAGCTCCAGCTATTTTTTTATGTGTGAAGCTTCGTTGTAACCCGGGCCGTTCAGGCGGCCCGGCGCTGCCCACGCTGGCCGGCGACGAAGTCGCGGTACCACAGGGCGCTCGCCTTCGGGATGCGCTGCTGGGTCGCGTAATCCACGTAGACGATGCCGAAGCGCTTGGCGTAACCCGAGTTCCACTCGAAATTATCCATCAGACTCCACAGGAAGTAACCGCGGACGTCGACGCCCCGGCCCATCGCCGTCTTCAAGGCTTCCAGGTGGGTGCGCACGTACTCGATGCGCACCGGGTCGTTGACCTGGCCGCCTTCCACGCCGTCGGCGGCCGCCATGCCGTTCTCGGTAATATAGATGGGCGGCAGGTCCGGGTACTCCGCCTTCAGCTGCAACAGCAGCTCGGTCAGGCCCTGCGGGTAGATTTCCCAGCCCATGTCGGTGAAGCCCATGCCGCCTTCCGGCTTCCTGGGAGGGACTTCGGCGCTCAGCACTTCGCGGCGGTAGTAGTTCACGCCGAGGAAGTCGATCGGCTGGGCGATGATGTCGAAGTCGCCTTCGCGGACCTCGGGCGCATCGGGGCCGTGCGACAGCAGGGACAGTTCCGGATAGCAGCGCTTGAAGATCGGGTCCATGAACCACGCGATCGAATTGGCCCATTCCAGCGCCGCCAGCGCGCGGTCGGCATCGCTGTCGGTGGCCGGGTCGGCGGTCCACTGGTTCAGGACGATGCCCAGTTCCGCTTTCGCGCTTGTGCTCGTGTTTGCCGCGCGCATCGCCTGCATCGCGAGGCCGTGCGACAGCAGCAGGTGGTGCGAGACCTGGATCGCCTGCTTTTTATCGCGCACGCCGGGCGCGAACTGGGCGTTGCCGTAGCCGAGATTGGCGGTGCACCAGGGTTCGTTGTGGGTGGCGATGGTGGCCAGGCGGTCGCCGAAGCGGCGCGCCACTTCGTGCGCGTAATCGGCGAAGCGGTGCGCCGTGTCGCGCGCCAGCCAGCCGCCGCCGTCCTGCAAGCCCTGCGGCAGGTCCCAGTGGTACAGCGTCAGGTGCGGGGCGATGCCGCGTTCCTGCAGCGCGTCCAGCAGCCGCGCGTAGAAGTCGAATCCCTTCTCGTTCCATGCGCCCTTGCCGGACGGCTGGACCCGCGCCCATGCCATCGAAAAGCGGTAGGCATCGACGCCGAGGGAAGCCATCAGCGCCACGTCGTCGCGGTAGCGGTGGTAGTGCTCGCAAGCGACGTCGCCGTTGCTGCCGTCGATGATGTTGGCGGCATTGTGCGAGAACGTGTCCCAGATCGAGGGACCCTTGCCGTCGGCGTCGTGGGCGCCTTCGATCTGGAAAGCACTGGTGGCGACGCCCCAGGTAAAGTCGGGAGGAAAGTGGATGGAATCGGTCATGGAAGAATTACCTTGCTTGGTAGGGGCCCGGTCTCGGTGGCGGGCTCGTGTTGTTATGGTGCTTTGAAATCGATTTCATCGTACCTGCGTGCTTGCGGGAATGTCAAACATAATTTGGCGCGGGCACGGCCTGCGTCGGACGTATGCCACTGTTGCGGCGTGAAATCGGTTTCCTGGCGTTATTTCTGAATGTTATACTAACAAAATGAAAAAAGAGTCCAGCACAGCCATGGTCACCGTCCACGAAGTCGCGCGCGTGGCCGGCGTGTCGGCGGCGACGGTGTCGCGCTTCCTGAACGGTACCGCCAAGGTCTCCGAGGACAAGCGCAAGGCCATCGAAAGCGTCATCGAGCAGTTGAACTACAAGCCGAACGTGCTGGCCCAGAACCTCAAGACCGGCAGCTCGCGCACCATCGGCCTGCTGACCCAGTCGCTGATCTCCGGTTACTTTGCCGACGCCATGGCCGGCATCGACGATGCGCTGCAGGGCACCGGCTACGCGCCGCTGATCGTGTCCGGCCACTGGCATGCGGACGAAGAGGCCGAGCGCATCGAACTGCTGATCGCGCGCCGCGTCGACGGCCTGGTCATCCTGAGCGGCAAGCTGACCGACGAGCAGATCCTGGCGCTGTCGCAGCGGGTGCCGATCGTCGCCTTTGGCCGCACGCTGCACGGCGAGCGCGCCTACGGCTTCAGCCTCGACAACTACCGCGGCGCCTGCGACGCGGTCGAGCACCTGGTGCAGCACGGCCACCGCGACATCGCCTTCATCGCCGGCCCGGCCGACCACCTGGACGCCCAGGCGCGCCTGGCCGGCTACCGCGACACCCTGGCAAAGCACGGCATCCAGGAACAGCCGGCGCTGGTGCTGGACGGCGACTTCCAGGAATCCAGCGGCCAGGCCGCGGTGGAGCAGTTGCTGGCGTCTGGCCAGCGCTTCACCGCGCTGTTCGCGGCCAACGACCTGATGGCCTACGGCGCCCGCCTGGCGATGTACCGGCGCGGCATCCGGGTGCCGGAAGACATCTCGGTGATCGGCTTCGACGATCTGCACAGCTCGATGTACACGACGCCGCCGCTGACCACGGTGCGGCAGCCGCTGTTCGATGTCGGCCGCTGCCTGGGCGGGGCGATCTTGCGGATGATCGCCAAGGAACCGCTCGATGGCGCGGTGCCGGAGTTGAGCCTGGTCGAACGCGAGTCGGTACGCCGGCTCGACTGAGTGCGGTATCGGAAAACGCGACTTCGGGTCTTGAATAGCTTGCCTGGAATCACAACGCTGGCTGCCGGTTAATCTCCTGGCAATCATGATGCCTCCATCAACGGAGGCTATCATGCTCGTCACCATCTTCATCGTCTTTGCCGCCTGCTTCGTGTTCGAACGCCTGAAACCGGGCTGGCGCCTGCCACGAATCCGACTTCCTGTGGCGCGTGTTCCACCAGATCCACCACAGCCCGCAGCGCATCGAAGTCATCACCTCGTTCTACAAGCACCCGGTCGAGATGATCGTGAATTCCATCATCGGCAGCCTGCTGGTGTATGCCTTCCTCGGCCTGTCGCCCGAAGCCGGCGCGGTGTACACGCTGTGCACGGCGCTGGGCGAGTTCTTCTACCACACCAGCGTGCGCACGCCGCGCTGGGTCGGCTGGTTCTCCCAGCGCGCGTTCGATGGCGCGTTCCAGGCGGCCGGCGCGGCCGCTGCTTTGGTCGCTGCGCTGGCTGCCGGCACCTCCACCGCCGCCGGCGCCGGCGCTTTCGCTTGCGGCTTCGGCGCCGCCGCGTCCGGCGGCCTTGCCTGCCAGGCGTGCACCAGCCAGCTGATGCCCCAGCCGAACCAGGGGCTCCCTGAACGCGCCGGCAGGGGCGGACAATATGAGGATGTCATGCGATCGATTCTATCCGTCGCGGATACGCGCAAGATTCACCGAATGTCACAGCCGGCCGCGGATGTCATCAAACTGACATATGCACTTTCTAAAATGATAAATTGGCGAGCCTGACCATTCATCCCGACGACCTGTATGTCCCGACCTTCCTGGATCCACCCCACGCTGTCCCTGTTCACTTGCGCCGCGTTGCTTGCGCCCACCGTCCCACTGGCCCACGCGGCCCCGAAAACCGCCCCGACTCAGGCGCCTCTTGAGGCCGCGGCCCCGAAGCTTGTCGTCGTGATGGTCATCGACGGCCTCCCCGCCGAACAGCTCCAGCGCTACCGCCACCAGTTCGGCCAGGGCGGCCTGCGCCGCCTGATGGAGCAGGGCGCTTCCTTCACCAACGCGCACCAGGCGCACGGCGTGACGGTCACGGCGATCGGTCACACGGCGGTGCTGTCCGGTGCCTACCCCTACCGCCACGGCATCATCGGCAACAACTGGATCGATCCGAGCGGGAAGCTGGTCTACTGCACCGAGGACGCACGCTACAAATACATCGGCGAGGAAACCGATGAACACGACGGCACCTCGCCGGCCAGGCTGCGCGTCGATACGCTGGGCGACCAGCTGCGCTACGCCAGCGGCAATCGCAGCAAGGTGGTGGCCGTGTCCGGCAAGGACCGCGGCGCGATCCTACTGGCCGGCAAGACCGGCACCGCTTACATGTTCATGGACAAGACCGGCGACTTCGCCAGCTCCACCTGGTACATGCAGCAGCATCCGGCCTGGGTCGAACGCTTCAAGGCCGGCAAGCCGCAGGACCGTTACTACGCGAAGTCGTGGAAGCCGCTGCTGCCTGACAGCGCCTACGCCGACGACGCGCCGGATCCGGCACCGAGCCTGAAAAGCCCGAACCGCTTCCCGTTCACCTTCTACAGCGAGAGCGGCGCACCCGCCGCAGACTATTACGCGCGCCTGAAGACCAGTCCTGCGGTCGACGAGCTGACGCTGGAGTTCGCGCGCGCCGCCGTCGAAGGCGAGAACTTGGGCAGCAATGCCAGCGGCGCCACCGACCTGCTGGGCATCAGCCTGTCGGGCCACGATTACGTCAACCATGCCTACGGCCCGGAAAGCCGCATGTCGCACGACCACCTGCAGCAGATCGACCGCAAGATCGCCGACTTCTTCAATTACCTCGACAAGCGCATCGGCATGGACAAGGTGCTGGTGGTGCTGACGGCCGACCACGGCTTCGCCAACACCGCCGAGTTTTCGCAGGGCCGCCACATGGACGCCGCGCGCGTCAACCCCAAGCCGCTGGTGGCCAGGCTGGAGGCGGCGCTGGCCGAGCGCTTCCGCATCACCGGCCTGGTCAGGAACGCCTACCTGCCCGAGATCTACCTCGACTACGCCGCGATCGAGCGCAACAAGCTGGTGCGGGCCGAGGTCGAAGACGCCGCCGCGCGCTTCCTGCTGACCCAGCCCGGCATCGCCGACGTGTACACGCGCACCCAGCTGGAGCAAGGCGTGGCCTCCAAATCCCGGGTGGCGACGCTGATGCAGCGCGCCTGGAACCGCGAACTGTCGGGCGACCTGATGGTGGTGACGGCGCCGTACACGTCCTTCGGCAGCGGCGGCAGCGGCGCCACCCACGGCACGCCCTACAATTACGACACCAACGTGCCGCTGCTCATCATGGGCGGGCGCTGGATCCGTCCGGGTGCCCAGGCGCAGTACACCGAAGTGGTCGATATCGCCCCGACCCTGGCGCAGATCCTGCACCTGCGTCCGCCGGCCGCTGCCGAGGGCCACGTGCTGACCGAAGCGCTGCGCTGAGATGGCGACGGGGAGCGCGAACGTGCCGCCGGCAATCCAAGCGCGCGCCCCATGCCCTGCGCCTGGCCGCTATACTGGCGGCTACGTTTTTTCGGACAGACCCATGTACGCAGCAGTCGACCTCGGCTCCAACAGCTTCCGTCTTCACATCGGCGAGGCCGTCGCCGGCCAGATCCACATCGTGCGCACCGCACGCGACCCGATCCGTCTCGCCGCCGGCCTCGGCCCCGACAACCTGCTGAGTCCCGAAGCGATGGATACCGCGGTGCGCTGCCTGCGCGACTTCAGCGCCATCCTGCGCCAGCACAGGCTGGACGCGGTGCGGGTGGTCGCCACCAATACCCTGCGCGTGGCCAGGAATGCCGACCTGCTGCTGCCGCGCCTCGAGGAAGCGATCGGGTATCCGGTCGAGATCATCTCGGGCGAGGAAGAAGGCCGCCTGATCTACATGGGCGTGGCGCGCGCCCTCGGGCGCCCGGACGAGCGGCGCCTGGTGATCGACATCGGCGGAGGCTCCACCGAAATCATCACCGGCGCCGGGGATACCATCGGGCTGGTCGAATCGTTCAGCATCGGCACCCACCCGCACAGCGCCACCTATTTCCCCGGTGGCCACGTCAAGAGCGACGCTTTCGAGACCGCGGTAAATGCCGCCCGTGCCCGCGTCGAGGACGTGGCCGACCAGTACCGCACGGCCGGCTGGGACGGCGTCTACGGCTCATCGGGCACGATCCGCGCGATTTCCGAGGTCCTCGCGCGCAACGGCATCGGCGACGGCGGCATGTCCCTGCCCAGCCTGCTGGCGCTGCGCGACCGCCTGATCGACCTCGGCCACGTCAACGCCTTCGACCTGCCGGGCGTGAAACGCGAGCGCGTGATCGTGATGGTGGGCGGGCTCGCCATCCTGATCGGCGTGATGCAGGAGCTGGGAGTCAAAGCCATGAATGCGATCAATGCGGGTGTGCGCCTGGGCGTGCTGTCCGATCTGGAGTTGCGCGCCAACCGCCTCGACCGGCGCGACCAGGCGATCCAGGATTGCATGCGCCGCTTCGGCATCGATGTCGGCCGCGCCGCGCGCACCGCTGCCATCGCCGCCAAATTGTTCGACCGGCTGGCGCCGCAGGACGAGTCGGTCAAGCCGCATTTGCTGCGCGCCAGCATGCTGCACGAAGTCGGGCAGTCGGTGTCGCACACCGGCGCCCACAAGCATGCCGCCTACATCGTCGAACACGCCGACCTGCCGGGTTTCACGGCGCGCGAGCAGCGCCTGATGAGTGCCATCGTGCTGGGCCAGAAGGGCAATCTGCGCAAGGTGCGCGAAGCGCTCGCCGTGCCCGACCTGGCCAAGGCGGTGCTGGCGCTGCGCCTGGCGGCGGTGTTCATGCACGCGCGCATCGACGCCGAAGCCGACGCGCTGCGCCTGCGCATGAAGGGCCGCATCGAGATCGAGACGCCGCGCGGCTGGCTGCGCCAGCATCCGACGGTGGCCAGCTGGTTCGAGAAGGAAGCCGCGGCCTGGGGTGAGGTCGGCGTCAGCCTGCAGGTAGTGCAGGCTGCCTGAAGCGCGGTATGTAGCCGACTTAGCGTCCGCCTGAGACGTCGATGAAGCTGCCGGTAGTATACGACGCTTCATCGGAGACCAGCCACAGCACCGCGCGCGCCACCTCCTCGGCGTCGCCGCCGCGTCCCAGCGGCACCGACGACTGCAGGCGCGCGATGCGTCCCGGTTCGCCGCCGCTGGCGTGCATCCCGGTGTCGATCAGGCCCGGGCGCACGCCGTTCACGCGGATGCCTTCCGACGCCACTTCCTTCGCCAGCCCGATCGTCAGCGTATCCAGCGCCGCTTTCGACGCCGCATAGTCGACGTACTCGTTGGGCGAGCCGAGGACGGCCGCGCGCGACGATACGTTGACGATCGCGCCGCCGCTGCCGCCATGGCGCGTCGACATGCGCCGCACCGCTTCGCGCGCGCACAGGAAGGGGCCGGTGACGTTGGTGGCCAGGATGCGGTTGATGCGCGCGGCGTCCATCTGCTCGACGCGCATCTGGCGCTCGAGGATGCCGGCGTTGTTGACCAGCGCCGCAAGGCGGCTAGCGTCGCGTGCGAGGCGTTCGTCGACCTGCGCGAACATGCGTACCACGTCGGCTTCGACGGCGACGTCGGCCTGCACGGCGAAGGCGCTGCCGCCGGCGGCCAGGATGGCGTCGACCACCTGACTCGCCGAGCCGGCATCGCTGCGGTAATTCACACAGACCTGGTAGCCGCGTTCGGCGGCGAGGAGGGCGCAGGCGGCGCCGATGCCGCGGCCGGCGCCGGTGATGAGGATCGTAGGGTTCATATTAATAGTTTAGCATCCCGGCTATACTCGCTGCTGGCCTGTCCGTTCACCATCATCGAGGAGTTTCGCCCATGCTGCACGCTGTCCCGCACATCCGTATCCGGCCGCTTGCCACGCTGCTGTCGTTCACACTGCTGTCGTTTGCCCTGCCGGACGTTGGCGCTGCGCCCGCCGGCGCCTGCAGCGCCCAGCCGCCGTCGGGCGAACTGACCGCCCAGCGCATCGCCGCCGTCCAGCCTTCGCGCAAGGAAGCGGGCCTGTACGAAGGCGCGGTCTGGATCAAGGATGCGCTGTACTTCTCGGACTTCAGCTTCGGCACCGGCTTCCCGTCGCGCATCCGCAAGCTGGCCGCCGACGGCACGGTGAGCACGGCGCTGGAAGACAGCGGCAGCAACGGCCTGGCGGTCGATGCGCAGGGCCGGCTGGTCGTGGCCAGCCACAAGGACAAGGCGCTGATGCGCTACACGCTCGGCGGCAAGCCCACGCCGATCGCGCAGCGCTATCAGGGCCAGGTCTTCAACTCGCCCAACGACATCGCCATCGCGGCCGACGGCACGATCTACTTCACCGACCCGGATTACCAGAGGGCCGCGGCGCCGGGTGGGCAGCCGGTCACCGGTATCTACCGCGTCGGCACCGATGGCACGGTGACGCTGGTCGACGGCAGCCGCAAGAACCCGAACGGCATCGCGTTGTCGCCCGCCGGCGACGTGCTGTACGTGAACGCCAGCGACGGGCTGCTGAAGGCGTATCCGATCGCGAACGGCGTGCCGGGGCGGGGCCGCGACCTGGTCAAGGGGTTGCAAGTGGCGGACGGGATGACGCTGGATTGCCACGGCAACCTGTACGTCACCGAGCACGAGGCCAGGCGCGTGCGCGTGTTTTCGCCGCAGGGAAAAGAGTTGGCTGTGATACGCGTCGATGCGAATGTCACCAATGCGGCGTTCGGCGGTGGCGACGGCAAGACCCTGTACCTGACGGGTGCCGGCGCGCTGTGGCAGGTTCGCCTGCAGGTTGCAGGTGCGCCTTATTAATAGTGTGAAATCCCAGCCCGGCTACGGTTAGCTTCGTATAAGCTTGGAAGAACGGCGTGCCTTACAACCGCATCGAACTGACGCCCATGATCGGCGGGACCGACACGATCGACGAAACCTTCTCGCTGGCCGACGTCGACCGGATGAGCAGCTGGGCCACGGTCAATGGCGCGCCTGCTAGAATTGTCGGGCTGAAAAGCCAGTTCGACAATAACAATCCCTAGCAGGAGCGCCCTTGAGACCCTTGTTCGCCAAACTCGTCGTGACCGCACTGGTCGCCGCCTACGTCCCCCAAGCCCTGGCCTTCCAGGATTACACCAAGTACAGCCCCGCCGCCCTGGAAACGGAACTGGCGCGGACCACCGTGTCGCGGCTGGGCGTGATGGTGCCGATGCGCGACGGCGTGGCGCTGTCCACCGACATCTACACGCCGAAGAACGCCAAGGGCAAGCTGCCGACCATCCTGTGGAAGACGCCGTACAACGAGCACCAGCTCAAGGGCGGCACGCTGCGCTATGTGCTGGAATCGGTGAAGCGCGGCTACACCTTCATCGTCCAGAACGAGCGTGGGCGCTACTTCTCGCAAGGGAAGTACGAGATCCTGGGCAAGCCGCAGACCGACGGCTACGACACCCTGAGCTGGATCGCGGCGCAGCCCTGGTCGAACGGCAAGGTCGGCACGCTCGGCTGCTCATCGTCCGCCGAATGGCAGCTGGCGCTGGCCGGCATGAACCACCCGGCCCACGCGGCGATGGTGCCGATGGCCTCGGGCGCCGGCATCGGCAAGGTCGGGCGCTTCCAGGAGCAGGGCAACTGGTACAC
>Ga0308160_10002027_pt1 | contig 25876 bp, 23 predicted proteins | sample PhyFR1_FD_201036 | JGI IMG/M metagenome (GOLD analysis project Ga0308160, IMG submission 201036) | Phyllosphere microbial communities from UC Gill Tract Community Farm, Albany, California, United States - DLSLF.R1 | ecosystem: Host-associated > Plants > Phyllosphere > Unclassified | place: USA... | reverse complement strand
TTACGCTTTCCTCCTTCAGAGTCAACCTCTTTTTCAGAAGTTTTTCTCCGGCGGCTCAGTTTCCTGAACCTCTCAACACCGCATTCCGTAAGCCGTTGTGCCGTGTCAGTGGAGGCGCATTATAGGGCGTTCTCTCTAAGTGACAAGCATTAATTACAAAAAAATGACTGAGCGGTTTATTTTTAAACGAACGTGCTAAAAACCAACACTTCCTGCCTAAAGAACGCACGGAAATCACCACACAGTCATGAAAAGAGGCGTATTGTGCATTTCTGCCAATGCTATTCTTCTTCATTATCTTTGCTGAAAACATTACGAAGGACGCTCAATGATCACATCCGCGCGCAGTATGGCCGGTCTGCCATGGATTGCCGCTATGGCATTCTTTATGCAATCACTGGATGCCACCATATTGAATACCGCTCTGCCCGCGATCGCCACCAGCCTTGAGCGTTCCCCCCTTGCCATGCAGTCCGCCGTGATCAGCTATACCTTAACTGTTGCCATGCTCATCCCGGTTAGCGGTTGGCTTGCAGATCGTTACGGCACACGCAAAATCTTCATGATTGCCGTCTCTCTCTTTACGCTGGGGTCGTTAGCCTGCGCCTTATCGCCCTCTTTATCGGTTCTGGTCACTTCACGCATCATTCAGGGTGTCGGTGGCGCAATGATGATGCCGGTGGCTCGCCTGGCACTCCTGCGTGCTTATCCGCGCAGTGAACTCCTGCCCATCCTTAACTTTGTGACGATGCCAGGTTTAGTGGGGCCAATCCTTGGGCCTCTGCTGGGCGGTGTTATGGTGACGTATGCCACCTGGCACTGGATATTCCTGATTAACATCCCTATTGGCATACTTGGCATATTCTATGCGCGAAAATATATGCCTGACTTCACCACGCCAAAACGCCGCTTCGACTTTCTGGGCTTTCTACTGTTCGGAATTGGATTGGTGATGCTCTCTACAGGTATCGAGCTATTTGGTGAGCGCATTGTCTCGCCCTGGATTGCGGCAGCGGTACTGTGCGGCGGTATTGTGTTATTGCTTCTCTATATAGCACATGCCCGGCGCCATCCTTCTCCCCTGATCAATCTTCCCATGTTTAAGACCCGCACCTTCTCGGTAGGTATCATTGGCAATATCGCTTCACGACTGGGTACAGGCTGTGTTCCATTTTTAATGCCGCTGATGCTTCAGGTGGGATTCGGTTATTCAGCGATTCTGGCAGGATGCATGATGGCACCAACGGCCGTTGGCTCTATTCTCGCGAAACAGAGCGTGACGCAACTGCTGCGCTGGTTTGGTTATCGCCGCTTGCTGGTGAGCATTACGGTAATCATCGGGTTTATGATCGCCAGCTTCTCCCTGCAGTCGCCTTCTGAAAGCATCGCGTTATTGTTGATACCGCTCTTTCTGCTGGGCATGGCGATGTCCACCCAGTTTACAGCGATGAACACGATTACTCTGGCCGATTTAGATGACGACAACGCCAGCGGTGGAAATAGCGTCTTAGCCGTAACGCAACAACTGGCTATTAGTTTTGGCGTCGCGGTCAGTGCTGCCGTACTGCGTTTTTATCAGGAATTTGATGGCACGACGGTAGAACAGTTCCATTCTACCTTCCTGACGATGGGCATTGTTACCGTGCTGTCGGCGCTGACATTTATGATGCTGCGCAACGGTGACGGACGTAACCTGATTAGCAATCGGGATAAAAAGAAGAAAGCTTAAACCGAGCCTCGCGGTACTAACTCCGGCGTCAGCACCAGCGTTTGCTGACTGACGTCGGGATTGCTCAGACGATGAATCAGCGTATCTATCGCCAGTTCACCCAGTTCGTCTTTGGGTTGATGGATGGTACTGAGCGGGGGTGACATATAGCGCGCCAGTTCAATGTCGTCATATCCCATCACCGCCATATCTCGTGGAATCTGCAATCCGGCCTGATGCAACGCGTGATAAACCCCGACCGCCATCGCGTCATTGCTGGTAAAAACGGCATGTGGGGGCCTGTCCAGCGCCAGCAATTCAAACATTGCGTTGTAGCCGCCTGAAAACTCAAAGTCGCCACTCACAACATACTCGGGCGGAACATCCAGACCGTTTTTCTGCATCGCCTGGTAATACCCTTCCAGTCGCATACGCGCCGGTGTTTTATCAAGCGGCCCTGAAATACAGGCGATACGTGAATAGCCACTATCAATAAGATGCTGTGTTGCCAGTTCACCGCCCAGAAGCGCATTGTCCTGAATAATATCGCCCCGGCCTTCAAAAGGTGCCCAGTCCATCATCACCATTGGGATAGAAGGATAACGATTAAGGATTTCAGCCGAGGGTAGATGGCTTTCAGTGCACATGATAAGTAAACCATCCACGCGCTTTTGCAGCAGCGTTTCCAGACTGCGGTTCATGCGCGCTTCATCGCCTGCGGTATTACACAGAATCAGGCTGTATCCACGCTCATAGCAACTGTCTTCTACGCCGCGCACGACTTCAGCATAAAAAGGGTTACTACTGGCGGTCAGTAACATACCAATGGTATTGGTTTGGTTAAGCTTAAGGCTACGTGCTAATGCCGACGGCGCATAATTGAGATCGCGGATCGCCTGTTCGATTTTTTCACGCACGCCATCACTGACAAAACGGTTCTTATTGATAACGTGTGAAACCGTTGAAGTTGACACTCCCGCCAGTCTGGCAACATCTTTCATCGTAGCCAAGCGCTTAACCCTGCTGCTGTAAAAAGTCGTCGATCTCCGCACGCCAGGGTACAGAAGGCTGGGCGCCAGAACGGGTTACCGCAATTGCCGCTGCGGCGTGGGCAAAGCGAACGGCATCATGCATGGCCTTACCTTCAAGACGAGCTGTGATAAATGCCCCGTTAAACGTATCGCCAGCCGCAATGGTGTCGACCGCGTTAACGTCAAAACCCGCAATGCGCTGTCCTTTACCATTTTCACTCAACCAGACGCCGCGGCGGCCAAGGGTGATCAAGACGGTCGCAATACCTTTGTCATGCAATGCGGCGGCGGCACGTGCGGCATCGTCATCATTATTAACCGCGATGCCGGTGAGAATTTCTGCTTCAGTTTCATTCGGCGTAATGATGTCGATAAGCGCTAACAAACTATCGGACAGTTTTGTCGCCGGGGCGGGATTTAAAATTACGCGGGTCTGATGCTGTCTGGCTAAGGTCGCCGCAGCTAAAACACTGTCCAGTGGCGACTCAAGCTGCATCAGCAAGGCATCGGCCTGCGCAATCACCTGCTGGTGACGTTCGACATACTGCGGCGTTAACGCCGCGTTAGCACCGGAATAGATGCCAATATTATTCTCACCTTCGCCGTTGACGAAAATCATCGCGACACCGGTAGATTCACCTTCGACCGCTTCTACTGGATGGGTATCAATATTGTCCTGCGCTAACTGCTGGCAGATGCGTTCACCAATGTCATCGGCACCGACACAGGCTATAAAGGCAATATCGGCACCCGCACGGCCCGCGGCGACAGCCTGATTTGCGCCTTTACCGCCAAACGCGATCTGATATATCTGCCCGATCACCGTTTCGCCGGGGCGGGGAAAGTGAGCCAGATTAAGGATATGGTCAGCATTGATGCTACCGAGAACGGCCAGTTTTGCGTTTTTGCTCATTGGGAGAGTCCGAAATAAGTGCGCCACCGACGGGTGACGCAGTGCCCTGCTTTTCTTCGATTTATTTGGTAACCAGTTTCAGGTCGACCGGATTGATCGCCTGCACTTTTTCACCTTTCAGCACTTTATCAGCAGTCTGAACACCGATCATGCCAATTTTCTCTGGCATCTGAGCCACGGTCGCGGCCAGTTTTCCGCCTTCAACCGCTTTCACACCATCTGGCGTGCCATCAAAACCCACAACCATTACATCGGTTTTGCCCGCCGTTTGCAGCGCACGCAGTGCACCCAGCGCCATTTCATCGTTCTGAGCAAACACAGCCTGCACATCCGGATGCGCCTGCAGCAGGTTCTGCATAACGTTCAAACCTTTAGTACGATCAAAGTCAGCCGGCTGGCTGGCCAGAATCTGGAATTTATGTGCATCAGCGGCCTGTTTAAAACCTTCGCCACGTTCACGTGCAGCCGAGGTACCCGCGATGCCTTCTAATTCGATAATTTTCGCGTTATCACCCAGTTTACGTGCGATGTAGTCACCCGCCATTTTACCGCCAAAGCGGTTATCAGATGCCACGTGACTGACCACGGTGCCCTGTGCAGCGACACGGTCCAGGGTGATCACCGGGATCTTCGCCTGGTTAGCCATTTTGATTGCGTTGCCGACAGCATCAGAATCGGTAGGGTTAATCAGCAGCACTTTCGTCCCGCGCACGGTTAAGTCCTGAACGTTGGCCAGTTCTTTTGCCGGGTTGTTCTGTGAATCCAGCACGACCAGGTTGTAGCCCAGTTTATCGGCTTCTTTTTGTGCACCCTCTTTCAGTGAAACGAAAAACGGGTTGTTCAGCGTAGAGATAACTAAGGCAATGGTATCTTTAGCCATTGCGCTGGCGCTGAGCGTTGCACCAAGGATCACAGCTAATGCAGTTAACTTTTTCATCATTTTATCCTGTATAAAGGTCTGAGTTATTTGCTGCTTTTATTGTCCACCAGCACCGCCAGCAGAATGACTACCGCTTTTACGATCATCTGGTAGTACGAAGATACACCCATCAGATTTAAACCATTGTTCAAAAAGCCGAGGATTAATGCGCCAATTAAGGTGCCAACAATCCGGCCCTTTCCGCCAGCCAGGCTGGTACCACCCAGAACAACGGCGGCAATGGCATCCAGTTCATAACCTGTTCCGGCCGTCGGCTGGGCTGAAGAAAGACGGGCGACTTCGATAGAACCCGCCAGCGCCGCCAGCATGCCGGACAGTGAGTAAACAATCACTTTGACCCGGTTAACATTAATGCCGGAAAGACGTGTTGCGGCTTCATTACCACCCAGCGCATAGATATAGCGGCCCAACCGCGTGTGGTGCAGCATGTACCAGGCTGCCACGAACACCACCGCCATCAGCCATACCGGTGTAGGAATGCCCAACGGACGACCGATACCAAACCAGCCAAACAGATCGGCATTGTCATTAAAGCCGGTATTCACAGGGCTGCCGTTGGTGTACACCATGGTGACACCGCGCAGTAACAACATCATCACCAGCGTGGCAATAAAAGCCTGCACCTTACCGCGCGCCACAATGGTGCCGGTGACCGCACCAATAGCAGCCCCCAACGCCAGCGAAGCCGCTACGGCAACAAAGGCATTTACCTCCATCCCCACCAGCGATGCCGCCACCGCGCCCGTAAGCGCCAGCAGCGATCCCACAGACAGATCGATACCGGATGTCAGAATAACCAGCGTCATGCCCACTGCCATGATGGCGTTGACCGATGTCTGCTGCAGGATGTTGAACAGGTTTGCCACCGTAAAGAAATTTGGGCTCTGGCTCGCGACCACGGCAATCAACACAATCAACGCAATCAGCGACTTTTGCTCAAGCAACCAGGCTTTGCTGAACCAGCGACGGTTAGACGGAACGGTTTGGGTGGTCATACAACTAAATCCTCACTGTGTTGCTTACCGACGGCTGCCGCCATCAGGCTTTCCTGAGTAGCGTCTTCACGGGTAAATTCGCCGCTTAAACGGCCTTCATGCATCACGACAATGCGATCACTCATGCCCAAAACTTCTGGCATTTCTGACGACACTAAAATAATGCTCAGCCCTTCGGCCTTGAACTGGTTAATAAGCTGATAAATCTCTTTTTTTGCCCCCACGTCGACACCGCGCGTCGGTTCATCAAGAATCAACACGTTGGGGCGCGTCATGAGCCCGCGGGCAATCGCGACTTTTTGCTGATTACCGCCTGACAGCAGGCCAATCGGCTGCTCCATTGACGGCGTTTTAACATTAAATAAGCGGATAAAATCGCTGACGGCGAGTTGTTCTTCAGCGTGCCTGAGTCTGCCGCCCATGTGGCTGAAGTAGCGCAGTGCGGTCAGAGACATGTTCTCTTTTACTGACATGCCCAGCACCAGGCCATCGCGCTTACGGTCTTCCGAGATATACACGATGCCATTGGCAAGGCCATCCTGTGGTGAGCGAGTCACCACTTCACGTCCACTCAGCCAGATCTGCCCGGCGCTGCGGGGCGCAGCACCGTAAAGAATTTTCATCAGTTCGGTACGTCCGGCACCCATCAGCCCGGACACGCCCAGAATTTCACCTTTACGCAAGGTAAACGAGACGTTATCGACGCCAGGCCCGCTAAGGTTTTCCACTTTAAGACGCACTTCGCCCGGAGCATCGTCAACATGAGGATACTGATCTTCCAGTTTACGGCCCACCATCATCTCAATGAGGCTCTCTTCACTCAGATCGCTGACGGCACGTTCAGCAATAAACTGGCCATCACGAAACACCGTGACGTCATCGCAAATCTCGAAAATCTCTTTCATGCGATGGGAGATATAAACGATACCGCAGCCTTGCGCTTTCAGCTCATTGATGACCCGGAACAACGACAGGGTTTCGGTATCCGTGAGCGCGTCAGTCGGCTCATCCATAATGATGACTTTCGACTCAAAACTCAGGACCTTGGCAATCTCAACCATTTGTTGATCGCCGATGGATAAATCGCCCACCAGCTTATGGCTGTTAAAACGCAGATTCAGACGTTTCAGCAGCGCGTCGGCCTCGGCATACATCCGCTTCCAGTTAATACAGCCAAAACCATTGACGAATTCACGCCCCAGGAAAATGTTTTCCGCGACGGTTAACTGAGGGATCAGGTTAAGTTCCTGATGGATAATACCAATGCCCGCTTCCTGCGATGCTTTGGGTCCGCTAAACGTGGTTTCTTCACCAAGCCATAACAGCGAACCGGCGTCACGGCTGTAAATACCGGTGAGCACCTTCATCATGGTGGATTTGCCGGCGCCGTTTTCACCAACCAACGCCATTACGCGTCCCGGCCAGACTGACAATGACGCACCATTCAGCGCTTTAACGCCGGGAAATGATTTTTCGATGCCTTTAAGCTGCAGTAAGGGTTGCATAATGGCCTCAGAAGGTCACACCTGCGCTCAGGATGACATTCGCAAACGGAGAACACTCTCCGCTGCGAATGACCGCCTGGCTACGTTGTGTTTGTTGTTTGAACTGTTCATGACTGATGTAGCGGGTAGTGATGGTGTTTCCCTGGTGCTGTTGCAATGCGTCGAGCACGGCGATCAGTTCGCTGTGGAGCTGCGGATTGTGCTGCTTAATCTCTTCCGCAATAAAGGCGCTTTCCACCTGCATCTCAAGCGTAACGGCTTCTACCACCTGCATAAATCCCGGCGTACCCGGCGTCAGCGCCAGATCGATACGTTGTGGTCCTGCCGGAATCGGCAAGCCCGCATCGGCGATCGTTAACGTGTCCGTGTGGCCCAGGCGGGCGATAACGTGAGAGAGTTCAGCGTTTAACAAGCGACCTTTTTTCATTTTTACACTCCATAGCGAAACGTTTCGCTTTCTGGAGTGTATAAAAAACAGGTTACAACTCAACCACAGGATCAAAAATTTGTGATCGTTATCGAAACGTTTCGCTGTTGCAGAAAAGAATTTGAGTTAGGCGCATGGCCAAAGCGGAAAATGGACCGCCGGGGCGGTCCATTTGGGGGGCGTTATGGCAGCTTCTTGACCTGTTTAACGTCCAGCTCAATGCTGTTGAAATCTTTATCCAGTTCACCCGTCAGTTCGACGCGATCTTTTGGCGAAACGGTCAGGCCGTTCCAGCGCTTGTGGTCAATTTCTACCTTCATCGTGCCGGTCTCGTCACGGAACAGGTAATCTTCGTCGCCAATCTGCTTTTCAAGCTGGCCACGAACGGTAATCCAGCTGTCATCTTTCATTTCTTCAGCCTGTTTCACCGTCACAACGCTGCTTTGACCGGCTTTAAAACCGCCTTGCTGATGATGTGCTGCCGGTGCTGACGCATTCGGGTCAACGAATCCGCCCTGTTGAGCGGCAAATACCGGCGCAGAAGCCAGCATAGTCACGGCTAATAGTGCAGCATACTTTTTCATTTTGTCACCTCTTGTCCATGAAGCTGTTATGTCAGTGGCTGTAGTAAAACACAGAGTTCTTAACAGGATCTTAAGGCGAAAATAACCTCAGTTTTTAGCCAAACTCGCTGTACAACGGCCACCCAGCTTCGTATAAATCGCTTATTAAAAGGGAGAGAGAATGCGAATTTTACTCATTGAAGACGATCGTCTGATTGGAGATGGCATTAAAGCAGGGCTCAGTAAGCTGGGGTTCAGCGTCGACTGGTTTGTCTCAGGTGAGGCGGGTTTTCAGGCATTAACGGCGGCACCGTGGGATGCGGTCGTACTTGATTTGTCCCTGCCGGAGCGTGACGGGCTGGACATATTGCGCCAGTGGCGTCAGCAGGGGCACGATGTGCCGGTCCTTATCCTCACCGCCCGCGATGCCCTGGATCAACGCGTTGAAGGATTACAGATGGGGGCTGACGATTATCTGTGCAAACCCTTTGCCCTTACAGAAGTTGCCGCACGGTTACAGGCATTGATTCGCCGCCGCCACGGGCAACTTCAGCCCGAACTGCGCCACGGGGATGTGGTATTGATTCCCGGCAATCTCAGCGTAGAAAGAAACGGCGAAAACATTGCGTTAAAAAGCCGTGAGCTGGCGCTGCTTGAGCTGTTTATGCGTAATCCGGGTCGGGTACTGACGCGTAGCCAGCTTGAAGAAAAGTTGTATACCTGGGATACCGAAGTGTCGAGTAACGCGGTGGAAGTACATATTCATCATCTGCGTAAGAAGCTCGGTAATCGCTTTATCCGCACTATCCACGGCGTGGGTTATACGCTGGGAGACAGCGAATGCGATCGATGAGTTTGTTCCTGCGTCTTGGCATTGGCCTGGTGCTGATTCTGGGCATTTGCTGGGGAACAGCGACGCTCAGCGCCTGGTATAAAACGCGTGACACCATTAATGAGCTGTTTGATACGCAACAAATGTTGCTCGCTAAACGCCTGCTGACCCTGGACTTTACCTCGCTCAACGGCACGTCGCTGCCAAAAACGAAAACGCTGTTACACCATAACCGTGGCGAACAGGACGATGACGCGCTGGCCTTCGCGGTATTCGACCGCGCGGGGAAACAGATCCTCAACGATGGCGATAATGGCAAAGATCTGCCCTTTAATGCGGATCATCAAGGTTTCCAGAATGGCCAGCTTAACGGTGATGACGATCTCTGGCGTTTTGTCTGGCTGACCACGCCCGATCAACGTTACCGTGTCGTCGTCGGCCAGGAGTGGGAATACCGTGATGATATGGCAAAAGATCTGGTCAATGCCGGCATGGTGCCCTGGCTGATTTCCTTGCCTTTTATGCTGCTGATGTTGACGGGCCTGGTCTGGTACGAACTTCGTCCACTAAAAAAACTGAGCCAGCAGCTTGCCGCGCGCGCACCTGATGATGACGCGCCCTTGCAGGCGCAGCGCGTTCCTAAAGAAGTCCGCCCATTGATTGATGCACTTAACGGCCTGTTCAGCCGCATTCATACCATGATGCAGCGGGAACGCCGCTTCACATCCGATGCGGCTCACGAATTACGCAGCCCGCTGGCCGCGCTGCAGGTGCAAAGCGAAGTCATTCAGTTGGCCACCGATGACGAGGCGATGCGCACCCACGCGCTGCAGCAGTTGGATGCCGGTATCGTCCGGGCCACCCGCCTGGTTGATCAGTTGCTTACGCTGTCGCGCATTGAAGCCGATGATGTCCGCAAGGCGTTCCAGCCCGTTATGCTGAAAAAGGTGGCACAGGACACGCTGGCTTCACAGTTACCGCTGGCAGATAAGGCTGACATTAGGTTACGCCTTAACGCTACCGCCGATCCGGTTATTTCGGGACATGCGCTACTGCTGTCTCTGCTGATCAGAAATCTGCTGGATAATGCTATCCGCTATACACCATCAGGCAGCCGCGTTGACCTTACCCTTAGCCAGAATACGTTAAAGGTGGAAGATAACGGCAACGGTTTATCGGCAGATGAACTGCAACGCCTGGGGGAACGTTTCTGGCGTCCGCCGGGGCAGGAAAAAAGCGGCAGTGGGCTGGGGTTATCGATAGTGCGCAATATTGCACAGCTGCATGGCATGACACTGCACTTTGCTCCGCATCCCGGCGGCGGATTATGCGTCACGCTATGTTGGTAACACACTGCGCCTGACCGGCAGGCGCAGTCGTCGTCTAAATCTCGACCTGCGTACCCAGTTCTATTACCCGGTTTGGCGGGATCTCAAACTGATCGGGCGCACGCAGCGCATTGCGTTGTAGCGTCATAAACAACTTGCCGCGCAGACGCAAATACCAGGGCCGTTTACCGATAATCAGCGACTCATGGGACATAAAGAAAGACGTCTCCATCATCCGGCAGTTAAGTCCTTCCAGACCGCAACGGTGGAAAATCTCTTCCACGTTCGGTGTTTCGCGCCAGCCGTAACTCGCCACCACGCGCCAGAAGGTGGGCGACAGCTGTTCGATGGTGACGCGCCGGACGTTATGCACGTAAGGTGCCTCTTCAGTACGCAGGGTTAACAGCACGACGCGTTCATGCAGCACCTTGTTGTGCTTAAGGTTGTGCAGCATGGCAAAAGGAATAACGTTCAGTGCACGCGACATGTAAACCGCGGTGCCCGGCACGCGCACAGGCGGCGATTTTTCCAGAGACGCAATCATCGCCTCCAGGGAGTTACCGTGTTCATGCATGCGGCGCAGCAAACGAAAACGTTCGCTCTTCCACGTGGTCATCACGATAAACATCATCAGCGCCAGCGTCAGCGGCAGCCAGCCACCAGAGAAAATCTTGATCAGGTTGGCCGAGAACAGCGACACATCAATACACAGCATGGCAATTAAAATCAGCCCCACCAGATAACGATTCCAGTGCCAGTTCAGTATCGCGACGGTCGCGCAAAGAATAGAGGTCAGTACCATTGTCCCCGTCACCGCAATACCGTAAGCCGCGGCCAGGTTACTGGAGTGCTCAAAGCCGATGATGACAATCACAACAGAGAAATAAAGCAGCCAGTTAATTACCGGAATATAGATCTGCCCAGACTCATTTTCTGATGTATGAACGATGCGCATAGGGGGTAAATAGCCCAGGCGCACGGCCTGGCGGGTTAACGAGAAAACCCCTGAAATCACCGCCTGTGAGGCGATGACGGTGGCTAACGTCGCCAGAATTAACATGGGAATCAGCGCCCAGTCGGGTGCCAGCAGGAAAAACGGGTTTTTGATCGCTTCAGGATGCTTCAGTAACAACGCGCCCTGACCGAAATAGTTGAGCACCAGCGAAGGCAGCACCACCACAAACCATGCCAGCCGGATAGGGAATTTACCAAAATGCCCCATATCCGCATACAGCGCTTCGACGCCCGTAATCGCCAGTACCACCGCGCCGAGTGCAAAAAAGGAAACCGTCTTATATTCCACAAAGAAGTGCAGCGCCCAGTAGGGGTTTAACGCCTGTAATACCTCAGGATTATTAAGAATGCTGCGCGCACCCAGTACGGCCAGGACGATAAACCACAGCAGCATGACGGGCGCGAACAGTTTACCCACGATACCGGTGCCATGTTTTTGAATGACAAACAGCAGGGTCAGCACGGCAATGGCCATCGGCACAATATAGCTGTCGAGGCTTGGCGCAGCGATTTCCAGACCTTCAATCGCCGACAATACGGATACGGCAGGGGTGATCACCACCTCACCATAGAAAAAACTGCCGCCAATGAGCCCCATAATCACCAGGATCGCAGTGGCACGTCCGCCCGTATTTCGCCCGGCCAGCGACATCAGCGTCAGAATACCGCCTTCTCCGGCATTGTCGGCACGCATCACGTAGCTGATATATTTCAGCGACACCACCAGCACCAGCAGCCAGAAAATCAGCGAAAGAAAGCCAAAGACCGCATCCCGTTCCACGCCAAAGCCAAACTGCCCCGAAAGACATTCGCGTAAGGTGTAAAGCGGGCTGGTGCCGATATCTCCGTAGACGACACCAATGGCAGCCAGCGTTAATCCGCCTAGTGAGTGCTTATTATCCGAGCTCATAAAATTATCTTTTGTTGGAGTCTGAGAGGCGCACAAGCCATCAAAAAGCGCACAGTATGCACGTATTCACAAAAATTCCTACCTCCGTCGTGGTAACAGACGGCCATCCCCTGTTTTTTCTGTTGCCTGCAATCTTTAAAGCCGTGTTGTCGAACCTTCTGAAACAAAAAAGCTGACATCGATTAACGCTTTCGCGCATCATACCCTATAGAGTATTGCGTTCGCTAAAACGCGGCGGCTCGACGATTGTAAGGACATTGATGTGATTATGGCTCAACCCCATCTTTTGGCAGAAAGAATTTCTCGTCTCAGCAATGCGTTAGAAAAAGGTTTGTATGAGCGTCATCATGCCATTCGCCTTTGCCTTCTCGCCGCCCTCAGCGGCGAAAGCGTGTTTCTGCTGGGGCCGCCGGGCATAGCAAAAAGCCTGATTGCCCGCCGCCTGAAGTGCGCCTTCCAGCATGCCCGCGCCTTTGAGTATCTGATGACCCGCTTTTCCACGCCGGAAGAAGTGTTTGGTCCACTGTCGATTCAGGCGTTAAAAGATGAAGGCCGCTATCAGCGGCTGACCAAGGGCTATCTACCGGATGCAGAAATCGTGTTTCTGGATGAGATCTGGAAAGCAGGCCCGGCAATCCTCAACACGCTGCTCACCGCCATCAACGAACGCCGTTTCCGCAACGGCGATAGCGAAGAAAAAATCCCCATGCGCTTGCTGGTCACGGCCTCGAATGAGCTACCGGAAGCCGACAGCGGGCTCGAAGCCCTCTATGACCGTATGTTAATTCGTCTGTGGCTGGATAACGTGCATGAAAAGCAGAACTTCCGCAGCATGCTGACTCATCATCAGGATGAAAATGACAATCCGGTCGCCGAATCGCTGCGCATCAGCGACGAAGAGTATGTGCAATGGCAACAAGGTATCAGTCAGGTCACGCTGCCCGATAACGTGTTCGAACTGATCTATCAGCTACGTCAGCAGTTGGAAAAGTTGCCAGATGCGCCTTACATCTCCGATCGTCGCTGGAAAAAAGCCATACATCTGCTGCAGGCCAGCGCCTTTTACAGCGGGCGAAACACCATTGCTCCGCTGGATCTGATCTTGTTGAAAGACTGTTTGTGGCATGACGTCACTTCGATGCAACTTCTGGATCGCGAAATCGATCAGTTGATGACGCAACATGCCTGGCAACAGCAGGCCATGCTACTCAGGCTTCAGCAACTCAAGGCGCGACGTCTGGCACTGCAACAGCAGCAAAGCGTGGCCGTCGCCATTACGCTTGAGAAACACAGCGGCATGTTCAGCCGTAAACCGCATTACGATATGCCCGAAAGCTTTACCGATGCGCAGTTGACCCTGATGCTGCAAAAGCCGCTTACACTGCATGATATGCAGGTCACGCATCTGGTTATTGAGCGTGAAGCGCTGAATCACTGGTTACAGAAAGGTGGTGACGTTCGCGGCAAATTAAACGGCATTGGCTTTGCACAAACGCTGGATATGCTGGTGGATGCTCAACATTGTCTGGCCGTGCGTGATGTCAGTCTGCAAACGTCCAGGCTGACTCTGCCGGGCGCAAGCAGCAGTGATGCGCTACCTGAGGAAATCCGCGAAGCGCTGGATGAACTCGACAGCCAGCTACGTCAGCAGCGCCATCAGTTCAGCCAGCAACAACGTTGCCTGTTTATCAGTGATGACTGGCTGGCTCGCGTCGAAACCAGCCTGCAGGACGTGGCGGAACAACTTAAACAGGCGCGTAAATGATCTCTCTGGAGACGCTGAGTACCCTGCTGTCAATCGGTGAAACCGAACTGATTGAAGAGTTAATTCTGGCACTCCTCGCGTCCCCACAGCTGGCCCTGTTCTTTGAAAAATTCCCCGGCATGAAAAAGGCGCTGTTACGCGACGTTCCTCGCTGGAAGGCGGAGATTGATGCCGAACTCAAAGCCACGCCCGTACCGGAAGCACTGGCGGAAGAGTTTCAGTTATTCCAGCGTATTCAGTTACTCAGCGATCGTGAATTCAGCCAGCAGCTTGATGAAACCCTTGCTCACCTTGAACGTCTGACGTCCCCTTTTCTGGAAGAGGCACAACGCCTGCTGCTTCATAACGATCCCGGCAATCTTAGTAGCGCTCAGCATACGCTGTTCCTGCAACGCTGGCGGCTCAGCCTTACGCTGCAAACGCTCACGCTTAATGAGCAGCTTCTTGAGCAGCAGCGCGAACGTCTGATGGCCGAGTTACAGCAACGTATGGCATTGAGCGGTCAACTGGCACCGGTTCTGGCAGACGATGACGAAGCCGCAGCCGGACGCTTATGGGATATGGGCAAAGCCCCGCTTCAGCATGGCGACTACCAGCTGATGTTGCAGTACGGTGAGTTTCTGGCGCAGCAGCCTGAATTAATGAAGCTGGCCCAGCAGTTAGGCCGCAGCCGTGAAGCAAAATCGGTTCCCTCGCAGGACGCACCGATGGAGGCCTTTCATCACCTGGTGCGCGAACCTGATGCCGTACCGGAAGAAGTCAGCGGCATTCATCAGAGTGATGATGTGCTGCGTTTGCTGCCGCCCGAGCTGGCGGCGTTAAGCGTCAGCGAGCTTGAACTTGAGTTCTACCGCAGGCTGGTAGAGAAGCGACTGCTTACTTACAAACTTCAGGGTGATGCCTGGCATGAAAAAATCACCCAACGTCCCGTCAGCCACCAGCAGCACGAAGAACAGCCACGAGGTCCGTTTATCGTGTGTGTCGACACCTCCGGTTCGATGGGCGGTTTTAATGAACGCTGCGCAAAAGCCTTTTGCCTGGCACTTCTCAAGGTCGCACTGGCCGATCGCCGCCGCTGTTACATCATGTTATTCGCCCATGACGTAATTGGTTACGAATTAACAGGTGATGACGGACTGGAGCAGGCCATCCGTTTTCTCAGCCAACGTTTTCGTGGCGGAACCGACCTCGCGGCCTGTCTTTCAGCCGTGGTCAAGCGGATGGAAGGCGCGTTATGGCACGATGCCGATGCCGTGATAGTGTCGGATTTTATTGCGCAGCGCCTGCCAGAAGAGGTGGTTCGCAGCGTTAAACACCGTCAGCAGCAACAGCAGCAGCGCTTCCATGCCGTCGCCATGTCTACGCATGGAAAACCCGGCATTATGCGCATCTTCGATCACATCTGGCGTTTCGATACCGGCTTAAAGAGCCGCCTGTTACGTCACTGGCGCCGTTAAGCGAGGCAGCAGAAATTCCATTTTGCTTTATAGTAAATATCTGCAATTACTTATTCAGCAATCAGGAGTGTCCTGTGAATACCGTTCAACCCCATCGCGATTTACCTGCGCCGACCCGTACGCTGATGCTCTCTGGCCAAAATGTCGAACAAAAACGTGCAGAGCTGCTGGCTTACTTCAATCAGACCTGGGCGCTGTACGAAGACCTGTTTACCTGTCTTAACGATCAGCGCGCCTGGTTTACCAAAGCGATTCCCCTGCGCCATCCGCTGATTTTCTATTTCGGTCACACCGCCACCTTCTACATTAATAAGTTAATGGCGGGCCGTTACATCGATGACCGCATTGATGACCACATTGAAGCCATGCTGGCCATCGGCGTGGACGAAATGAGCTGGGATGACCTCAACGACAACCATTATGACTGGCCTACAGTGGAAGCCGTGCGCGACTATCGCGGCAGCGTAAAAGCATTAGTGACGCAATTTATTCAGGAGATGCCGCTTGAACTGCCCATCCGTTGGGACAGCCCGGCCTGGGTGATCCTTATGGGCATTGAGCATGAGCGAATCCACCTCGAAACCTCTAGCGTACTGATTCGTCAGTTGCCGGTTGAATGGGTGAAACCCCAGCCGCAGTGGCCTGCGTGTGCTGAAGCGCGCCATGACCGACAGTCAGTACCCGCGAATACGCTGGTTCCCCAGCCCGGCGGTCACATCACCCTTGGCAAGACAGATGAGACCTATGGTTGGGACAATGAATACGGTACTCAGCAAATTGAGCTAAAACCGTTTAAAGCCAGCAAAATGCTGGTCAGTAATGCAGAATTTTATGAGTTTGTGCAGGCTGGTGGCTATCGGGAAACTCGCTGGTGGGATGAAGAAGGTTTGGGCTGGCGTCAGTTTGCGCAGGCAGAGATGCCCACCTTCTGGGTGGGCGACGCTACGATGCCCGATCAGCTAAAACTCCGCCTGATGTGTGAAGAAATTTCCATGCCCTGGGACTGGCCAGCGGAAGTCAATCAGCTGGAAGCCACTGCTTTCTGTCGCTGGAAAGCAGAAGAAACCGGTAAATCAGTGCAGCTACCCTGTGAGGCTGAATGGTACCAACTCCGTGGGCAGGTAGAAGGCGATCAGCCAGACTGGCAGCAGGCTCCGGGCAATATTAACCTGGCTTACTGGGCTTCTTCCTGCCCGGTCGATCGTTTCCCTCAGGGTGAGTTTTACGACATCGTGGGGAATGTCTGGCAATGGACAACGACGCCGATCAATGGTTTTGAGGGGTTTAAAGTCCATCCGCTGTATGACGATTTCTCTACGCCCACCTTTGATGGTAAGCACTCACTTATAAAAGGTGGAAGCTGGATTTCTACCGGCAATGAGGCGATCAAATCGTCACGTTATGCTTTCCGTCGCCACTTTTTCCAGCATGCCGGTTTCCGCTATGTGGTCTCCTCGCATCAGGAAACCATGGCGCTGAATCCCTATGAAACAGACAGCATGGTTTCGCAGTATCTCGATTTCCAGTACGGTCCGCGCTATTTCGGTGTCGATAACTACGCTGAGGCACTGGTCAAACTGGCACTGCCGCACAGTCAGAATCGAGGTGAAGCACTGGACATCGGTTGTGCAACCGGCCGCGCCAGTTTCGAGCTTGCCCGCCACTTTGAACATGTCACCGGGATGGATTATTCGGCGCGCTTTATCGATGTGGCGCTACAGCTCACGACCGGCGAAGATTTCCGTTACGTGGTGCCAGAAGAAGGCGAGCTGGTGGAATATCGGCAGGTACGGCTCAAGGACTTTGATGTCAGTAACGAACAGGCGAAGCGTATTCAGTTTGTACAGGGCGATGCCTGTAATATGAAGCCTCAACCCGCGCGTTACGATCTGGTGCTGGCATCGAACCTGATCGATCGTCTGCGTCAGCCGGCGCGCTTCCTTCAGGACGTAACACCTATGCTGCGTCCGGGTGGTGTCTTAGTGCTGTCATCGCCTTATACCTGGCTGGAAGAGTTTACACCGAAGGAAAACTGGCTGGGCGGCGTGCGTGAGAATGGCGAAGCCCTGACCACTCAGCAGGCGTTACAACGCCTGCTGGCCGCGGACTTCGAGCAAATCGGTTCTCCACAGGATGTGCCGTTTGTCATCCGTGAAACGGCCCGTAAGTTCCAGCACACGCTCGCTCAGGTGACGCTGTGGCGTAAGCGTTAAGGTAACCGGCAGCGGCATCAGCCGCTGCCGGTGAGTTGCCAGTTTGATTATTTTGCTGCACATTCTCCTCAGTTCATTGAAGAAAAACGATAACGAGGATGACCATGCCCGAACATCTGCAACTGGATAATCTCGACCGGGGTATCCTGAATGCATTACTGGAAAATGCGCGCACCGCTTACGCCGAACTGGCAAAACAGTTCAATGTCAGCCCGGGAACCATTCACGTCCGTGTCGAAAAGATGAAGCAGGCAGGCATTATCCTGGGCACGCGGGTTGAGATCGATCCCCGCCAGCTGGGCTTTGATGTCTGCTGTTTTATCGGCATTATTCTTAAAAGCGCCCGTGATTACCCGTCGGCACTGAGCAAGCTGGAAGCCCTGGATGAAGTTGTTGAAGCCTGGTACACCACCGGGCACTACAGTATTTTCATCAAGGTAATGTGCCGATCTATTGATGCCCTGCAGCAGGTATTAATCAACAAGATCCAAACTATTGACGAAATCCAGTCAACGGAAACCCTGATTTCCCTGCAAAACCCCATCATGCGAACCATCAAGCCCTGATCTTTCCACCAGCTTGTGCACAATCTTATCCTTAGACGATCGGCCGCCTGACAACGGCTGCATCGACATCATCTAAACTAATAACCCTGTTTTCCACAGGTGGATCACCGCTTGATCACAGCGTACAATGCTTTCCTTGATCTCAGGAGAGCACGATGGCCGACATTACGTTAATCAGTGGCAGCACCTTAGGCAGCGCCGAATATGTTGCTGAACATCTCGAAGAAAAACTGCAGGAAGCGGGCTTCTCAACGCAGATGCTGCACGGCCCTGAGCTGCATGACGTGCCGCAACAGGGCATCTGGCTGGTGGTGAGTTCTACCCACGGTGCCGGAGAGTTGCCGGATAATCTGCAACCTTTTTATGAGGCCATTGATGAGAGCCGTCCCGATCTGTCAGCCGTACGTTTTGGCGCAGTTGGCATCGGCAACCATGAATACGATCTGTTTTGTGGTGCAATACGCAACCTTGATGCCCTGTTAATTGCCTGTGGTGCACAGCGCATCGGTGAAAGGCTCGAAATTGATATTCTGGAACATGAGATCCCTGAAGATCCGGCTGAAGAGTGGGTGATGACCTGGAAAGAGGCGATCTAAGCTGGTCGGGGATCGGGAAATAGCTACGATCCCCAGCAGAAGATACTGTTTTTCACACGATCCTGCCGTTTATTTTGTGGATAACTACCCTGTTTAGTTGCGTATAACCGGTAGTTATCCAAAGAACAACCGGAGTTCACTTTCTGAGCTGTGGATAACAAGCCATTTTGATCCCAGCTTATACGGATCAGGATCACCGATCATTAACAGGTATCGATCCTCTCTATACGCTTGTTTACGCTGTGCTTTTCGCAGATATCCACAAGGAACCACGATCCTAATAAGAGATCTAACAGAAAGATCATATAAAGAATTAAGATCTTTTCTTTTAATACCTGACGATCCCGCTGCTTTCACCTCAGCCATAATTTCAGTAGAATCCACGGCCCAGAGAGAACGATCTCTGACTATTCATCAACGAGGTACCACTTCATGTTTTATCAAGATCCTTTTGACGTCATCGTAATTGGTGGTGGTCATGCGGGCACGGAAGCTGCCATGGCAGCAGCCCGAATGGGTCAGCAAACCCTGTTACTGACCCATAACATCGATACGCTGGGACAAATGTCTTGTAATCCTGCAATCGGTGGAATTGGCAAAGGACATTTGGTAAAGGAAGTGGATGCCTTAGGCGGTTTGATGGCCGGTGCAATCGACCAGGCAGGTATTCAGTTTAGGATACTAAACGCGAGCAAAGGCCCTGCTGTACGGGCCACTCGTGCTCAGGCAGACCGCGTGCTCTACCGCCAGGCCGTGCGTAAAGCGCTGGAGAATCAGCCAAACCTGATGATCTTCCAGCAGGCCGTGGACGATCTCATCGTCGAAAACGATCGTGTCGTCGGTGCGGTAACCCAAATGGGCCTGAAATTCCGTGCCAAAACGGTCGTATTAACCGTGGGAACCTTCCTCGACGGTAAAATTCATATCGGGCTGGATAACTACAGCGGTGGTCGTGCAGGTGATCCGCCGTCGATTCCTCTGGCAAAACGCCTGCGCGCTTTGCCACTGCGCGTTGACCGCCTGAAAACCGGTACACCGCCGCGCATTGATGCACGCAGCATCGATTTTAGCGTACTCGCCCCGCAGCATGGCGATAACCCGATGCCGGTATTCTCTTTCATGGGCAATGCCGGACAGCACCCCCAGCAGGTGCCGTGCTGGATGACCTACACCAATGAAAAAACACATGATGTGATCCGTAATAACCTCGATCGTAGCCCAATGTACGCCGGGATCATCGAAGGGATCGGTCCACGCTATTGTCCGTCGATCGAAGACAAAGTGATGCGCTTTGCCGATCGTAATTCACATCAGATCTTCCTTGAGCCTGAAGGGCTGACCAGCAATGAGATCTACCCTAACGGTATCTCTACCAGCCTGCCATTCGACGTACAGATGCAGATCGTTCGTTCTATGCAGGGTCTTGAAAATGCGACGATCGTGCGTCCGGGCTATGCCATTGAGTATGACTTCTTTGATCCACGCGATTTGAAACTCACGCTGGAAAGCAAATTTATCGACGGTCTGTTTTTTGCCGGTCAGATCAACGGCACCACAGGCTATGAAGAAGCCGCAGCACAAGGTTTGCTGGCTGGCCTTAATGCGGCACGCCAGTCTGCTGACAAAGAAGGTTGGGCGCCGCGCCGCGATCAGGCTTATCTGGGGGTTCTGGTCGACGACCTGTGCACGCTGGGTACCAAAGAGCCTTACCGCATGTTTACCTCGCGTGCGGAATATCGCCTGATGCTGCGCGAAGACAATGCTGATTTACGTTTGACGGAAACTGGCCGTGAACTTGGCCTGGTGGATGATGCGCGCTGGGCTCGTTTTAATCAGAAGCTGGAAGCCATTGAGCAGGAACGCCAGCGGTTGCGTGATATCTGGGTGCACCCTAAGTCAGAACATGTCGATGCGGTTAACGCCATCACCAGCTCGCCACTGACGAAAGAAGCCAGTGCGGAGGATCTGCTACGTCGTCCTGAAATGACCTACCTGAAGCTGATGGCGCTTGATGCGTTCGGTCCGGCTTTAGCGGATGATCAGGCTGCCGATCAGGTTGAAATTCAGGTTAAATACGAAGGCTACATTGCACGTCAGCAGGAAGAGATCGATCGTCAGCTGCGTAACGAAAATACGCTGTTGCCCGCGACGCTTGATTATCGCCAGGTCAGTGGCCTTTCAAATGAAGTTATCGCCAAGCTGAACGATCACAAACCGGTTTCTATCGGCCAGGCATCACGTATCTCAGGCATCACGCCTGCTGCCATCTCGATTTTACTTATTTACCTGAAAAAACAAGGTCTGCTGCGCAAAAGCGCCTGATCTGAACCGGGGCGGGTTATCCCGCCCCCGCTGACTGGACTGATGCTGTGATCAACAAACTCACTTCGCTGCTGCAAGCGGCTAACATTTCCCTCTCCGATCAACAAAAACAGCAACTGGTCGCTTATGTCGGGCTGCTGGATAAATGGAATAAAGCCTATAACCTGACTTCGGTGCGCGATCCTCAGCAGATGCTGGTTCGCCATATCCTCGACAGTATCGTGGTGGCACCTCATCTTGAGGGCGCGCGCTTTATTGATGTCGGCACCGGTCCTGGTTTACCGGGCATTCCACTGGCCATCGTTATGCCGGATGCACATTTCACCCTGCTGGACAGCCTGGGTAAGCGGGTACGATTTTTACGGCAGGTCCAACATGAGCTGGGGCTGACCAATATCGAACCGGTACAGAGCAGGGTAGAAGCGTTTCCTTCTGAGCCACCCTTTGACGGTGTGATCAGCCGCGCCTTTGCTTCACTGGAGGATATGGTGAACTGGTGTCACCATTTGCCGGCGAAGAACGGCCGTTTTTATGCCCTGAAAGGGGTCCGGCCCGATGATGAAATTACCAGCCTGCCCGCAGGCTATTCGCTGGACAGGGTTATCTCGCTCCAGGTTCCACAACTGGACGGTGAGCGTCATCTGGTTATTATTACACCGCCTGGAAGCGTTCAGGCACCGTGAAAGCCTGGCGTTTCATCGTGCCTGTGTTACCAAAGATGCGATAGTTTGAGGGGCGAACCCGGCGATGTTGAGTGTCGCATTGTTAAATTTCGCCCCGGAAATTATCTGAAAAACTTTTTCACATTTAACTTTTATTTCACAAAGTTTTATCAAAATAATCACTACTCCGCTGGGTATTAAACGCGTGCATCGCGATTAATCCTATTTAAGGGCAATAAAAATTTTGCATGAGTAATAGGCATTTTACGATTCTGAAGCAGACTTCGATGTCAATAGACCATTTTCATCGACAACAAAAATTATCAAGGACGTTTTTCTTTTTAACGTGATGATTATCAATGTTTTTATCCTTCATACCTTAGTTGGATAATGGCTCCTTAATAAAAGTTACCGTGGTGTGAATGCTTATTATGTGATCTAAAGCACGCTTTAAAATTGAGCCGCTGCAGAACTTTTCACAGCTTTATCCATAAACGGCTGCTCCGTATCTTTGGAAAAATAGTCATTCGGAAAGAAATTTAGATAATTGTTCACCTTTTCGTTACTTAACGATTGAAATCACAGGGACGGCCCGTATAATTTGCACGGCTTTTGCTACTTGACTCAAATGCACAAAGGCAGTCTTATACGACACGCGACATACCCCTAAAGGGGCAGGAGAGTATCAGCGCCATGTCAGTGTCTCTTTACAGTGTAAAATACGCCCGAACGGTGCTGATGATTCAGCTAGTGACCATTGTCATCGTCGGTGCACTCTTTGCCTTGAAAGATGTCACCTGGGGCAGCTCTGCTCTTGCTGGCGGGATGGCAGCCTGGCTGCCAAACGTGTTGTTCTTGTTTATAGCCTGGCGCCTGCAAGGGCAAACTCCGGCTTCGGGGCGCGTCGCGTGGAGCTTCGCTTTGGGTGAAATAGCCAAAGTGTTCGCGACCATTATTTTGCTCATTGTGGCGTTGGGCGTATTCGATGCGGTCTTTTGGCCGGTCGGGATCACCTGGTTATCGGTGCTGGTCGTTCAGATGTTGGCACCGGCGGTAATTAACAACAAAGGGTAAGAGGCATCATGGCTGCAGGAGAAATCTCTACTCCGCAAGAGTACATTGGTCACCACCTGACTCATCTTCAGTTGGACCTGCGTACCTTCGAGTTAGTGAATGCTCACGACGCTCCCGCGACGTTCTGGGTATTAAATATCGATTCCATGTTTTTCTCTCTGGTGCTGGGAGTTATCTTCCTGGTGTTGTTCCGTAGCGTGGCGAAAAGCGCCACCAGCGGTGTGCCAGGGAAAATGCAGGCGGCTATCGAACTGGTTGTCGGTTTCGTTGATAGCAACGTGCGCGACATGTATCACGGTAAGAGCAAACTTATCGCCCCGCTGGCTCTGACAATTTTTGTCTGGGTCTTTCTGATGAACTTCATGGATCTGCTGCCAATCGATTTGCTGCCCTATATTGGTGAGCACTGGTTGGGGTTACCGGCGCTGCGCGTGGTACCTTCTGCAGACGTGAACATCACGTTATCAATGGCGTTGGGCGTCTTTATTTTGATTCTGTTCTACAGCATCAAAATGAAAGGCATTGGCGGCTTCACGAAAGAGCTGACGCTGCAGCCTTTTAATCACCCGATCTTTATCCCCGTTAACCTTATTCTGGAAGGTGTTAGCCTGCTGTCCAAACCGGTTTCTCTCGGTCTGCGACTGTTCGGCAACATGTATGCGGGTGAACTGATCTTTATCCTTATTGCCGGTCTGTTGCCGTGGTGGTCACAGTGGATTCTGAATGTGCCTTGGGCCATTTTCCACATCCTGATTATTTCGCTACAGGCTTTCATCTTCATGGTCCTCACGATTGTCTATCTGTCGATGGCATCTGAAGAACATTGATTTTTTTCTCAACAATACGCGTTTAACTGAAACAAACTGGAGACTGTCATGGAAAACCTGAATATGGATCTGCTGTACATGGCTGCCGCTGTGATGATGGGCCTGGCGGCAATCGGTGCTGCGATCGGTATCGGCATCCTCGGAGGAAAATTCCTGGAAGGCGCTGCTCGTCAGCCTGACCTGATTCCTCTGCTGCGTACGCAGTTCTTTGTTGTAATGGGTCTGGTGGATGCAATCCCAATGATCGCTGTTGGTCTGGGCCTCTACGTGATGTTCGCTGTCGCCTAAAGCCCCCGTGTTCACTCCGCACCTGGTGTGAGAGTGAACGGATTCTGCCGTTTATCGTTGATAGCGGCAGAAAAGTTAAATACTTAATTAGAGGCATTGTGCTGTGAACATTAATGCAACAATCCTCGGCCAGGCCATCGCGTTCATCCTGTTTGTCGCGTTCTGCATGAAGTACGTATGGCCACCGATTATGGCTGCCATCGAAAAGCGCCAGAAAGAAATTGCTGAAGGCCTTGCTTCTGCTGAACGCGCGAAGAAAGATTTGGATCTCGCGCAGGCTAATGCGACCGACCAGCTGAAAAAAGCGAAAGAGGAAGCTCAGGTCATTATCGAGCAGGCGAACAAGCGTCGCACGCAGATTCTGGACGAAGCCAAGACTGAAGCTGATAACGAACGCACTCGCATTGTTGCACAAGCGCAGGCCGAAATTGACGCCGAACGCAAACGTGCACGTGAAGAACTGCGTAAGCAAGTCGCGTTGCTGGCTATGGCTGGTGCCGAGAAGATCATCGAACGTTCCGTGGATGAAGCTGCTAACAGCGACATCGTTGATAAACTGGTCGCTGAACTGTAAGGAGGGAGGGGCTGATGTCTGAATTTGTAACTGTAGCTCGCCCCTACGCCAAAGCAGCTTTTGACTTTGCCGTTGAGCATCAAAGCGTAGAGCGCTGGCAAGATATGCTGGCGTTTGCTGCTGATGTCACTCGCAATGAACAGATTTCTGAACTGCTGTCTGGCGCTATGGCGCCAGAGACGCTGTCCAAGACGTTCATCGCGGTATGTGGCGATCAACTCGACGAACATGGCCAGAACTTTATCCGTGTAATGGCCGAAAATGGACGTTTACTGGTTCTTCCTGCCGTGCTGCAGCAGTTCAACGAACTGCGCGCCTTGCTGGAATCCACCGTCGAAGTCGACGTGCTCTCTGCGAGCGCACTGAGCGACAAACAGCAGGCTAATATTGCCGCTGCGATGGAAAAACGTCTGTCACGCAAAGTTAAGCTGAATTGCAAAATTGACAAGTCTGTACTGGCCGGCGTAATTATCCGTGCTGGCGATATGGTGATTGATGGCAGCGTTCGCGGTCGTCTTGAACGCCTGACAGACGTCTTGCAGTCTTAAGGGGACTGGAGCATGCAACTGAATTCCACCGAAATCAGCGAACTGATCAAGCAGCGCATTGCTCAGTTCAATGTGGTGAGCGAAGCTCACAATGAAGGTACTATTGTTTCCGTCAGCGACGGGATCATCCGCGTACACGGTCTGGCCGAAGTTATGCAGGGCGAAATGATCGCACTGCCAGGCAACCGTTACGCAATCGCATTGAACCTGGAGCGTGACTCCGTAGGTGCCGTGGTTATGGGTCCGTACTCGGATCTGGCCGAAGGCATGAAGGTAAAATGTACCGGCCGTATTCTGGAAGTTCCGGTTGGCCGTGGCCTGCTGGGCCGTGTAGTTAACACCCTGGGTGCACCTATCGACGGTAAAGGCCCGGTTGATAACGACGGTTTCTCCCCGGTTGAAGCTATCGCCCCTGGTGTTATCGAGCGTCAGTCCGTAGATCAGCCGGTTCAAACTGGCTACAAATCTGTCGACGCCATGATCCCAATCGGCCGTGGCCAGCGTGAGCTGGTGATCGGTGACCGTCAGACCGGTAAAACCGCTCTGGCTATCGATGCGATCATCAACCAACGCGACTCCGGCATCAAATGTGTTTACGTGGCTATCGGCCAGAAAGCGTCTACCATCGCTAACGTGGTGCGCAAGCTGGAAGAGCACGGCGCACTGGCAAACACCATCGTTGTGGTTGCTACCGCGTCTGAATCCGCTGCACTGCAATACCTGGCGCCATATGCCGGTTGTGCGATGGGCGAATACTTCCGTGACCGCGGTGAAGATGCACTGATCGTTTATGATGACCTGTCCAAACAGGCCGTTGC
>Ga0308160_10002026_pt1 | contig 25877 bp, 38 predicted proteins | sample PhyFR1_FD_201036 | JGI IMG/M metagenome (GOLD analysis project Ga0308160, IMG submission 201036) | Phyllosphere microbial communities from UC Gill Tract Community Farm, Albany, California, United States - DLSLF.R1 | ecosystem: Host-associated > Plants > Phyllosphere > Unclassified | place: USA... | reverse complement strand
GAGGACACCAATCTCGCTGCGATCCACGCCAAGCGGGTGACGATCCAGCCCAAGGACATGCAGCTCGCCCGCCGGCTCCGGGGCGAGAAGCAGTGAGCGGGCACCCCCCTTGCGATTGAGCAGCCTAGTCAGGCGCCGTACCTCGCCTCGGCTTCCCTTTGATTTTACCTTCCCTTTACTCTCTCATCACCGGCCCAAGCTCACGGACATGCGATTGATTCCGCTCTACATGTGTCCTTTCTCTGCCGACGTCCTGAGCCCTGCACGAGCGTCTTCGGCAGTTGGCGGCAAAGACTCTTGACTCCTTGATCGTCCCTTCGCTCTGGGGCACGGGAAGGATGGGTATAGATGCTCATCGACCAGCATAGGCGGCCTCTCTGCCGCTCCGGCTCTGACCCCGATCCTCCCGACACAGAGCCTCCGCCGCTCTATCAGAGCGGAGTGATGACCGAGTTCTGCTTGGCGTCCGAGAGCTGCGTGGGAGGGTAGGTCGACACTTTTGTCAGCTCGCCAATGAGAGCGCGTCATACGACTCTCGAGACGCACAGTCCGTAACGAGTAGTCGTCGCCCTGCTGCGTGATGTACCGGACCCAGGGCAGGGCCTGGTAGCCGCTCTTCTCGACGATCTTGAGGTACCGGACCTGGATGCCCGAAACGGTAAAGTAGGGGATCTCAAACTTGACCGAGATGGGGATGCGGACGGGCGCCTCCTCTGAAGCGGCGGGAAGGTAAAGTCGAAGTCAGCCAACGAGGAGCGAACGGACGGCTCGTATGGCTTGGAGACGACCTACCCGTCTTGACTGAGGGCAAGCCAAAGTGCGCTCGCATCAAGTAGTCCTTGCCGCCGGCGAGCTGTTTGATCTTCCAGACGAAGCACGCCTTCTCGGGCGCATAATGGACGCTTCCGGTCGCCGCCTAATCGTTCCCGGGGGGCGCACTCTGGGGTCAGCGCAGTGTCGCTTCGGACGCAGGCCCTCGCGCGTGACGCACCCTGAACTTGGGCGAGTCGGCGTCGTCCGGCACAGGCACGTGGATCTCGACATTATTGGCCGTGCTCCGCCGCTTGAACTGCGCCCGCACCTTGACGATGTACTCGACCCTCGAACCGCGGTGATTCTCAACCGCCGCTGCAGGAGAGAAGGGATGCTTTGTCAGCGGGCGCCTGGGCAACGCGGCTTCCAAAACGCGCCGCGGAGGGACTCGCCCTCGACCCAGACGAGCGGCTTGACCGGCGTGCTCAACCGGTAGCTCATGAGCTCGAATTCGCCGTCCGGCGGGATGAACGAGATCGTCCGGTCGTTCTCGAAGCGCGCCAGCCGCACGCACTGGTGGAACTTGACGTCCTCCATCTCAATCGACTTGCCTCGGCTCGCTAAAGAACGAATCCGAAACAGGGTCAGCGACAGTAGGAGCTGTTAAGCAGGCCAGGACGCACTGCGGCCGGTGCTCTCAAACATGACCTTGTCGTTGAGGCCGAGCCGGAGCTCGGGCATGCCCGACAGGTAGCACTTCATCTTGACGCTGCCAAGAATTTCTGAGCGGATGACGTCGCCGTTCGCGTTGACAAGCAAGTTGACGCTCTCGATGACGTCGAGGAAGACTTCGTTCTTGCGGTACCGGATGCCCTCGGACCGCCACGAGACGGCATTGGTGACGGCCATCGGTGGCCGGACCTGGACCTCGAGCTTGTGCGACTCCTGGGTGATGTACCTGGGGCGCGATGATGGGGGGGTTTGTTTAACGGTTAGGTGGAAGCTCGAACGGCAGTCACCCCCGCGAGCACGCACTCCTGGAGAATCTTGCTCTCGGTCGTCTGAGGAAAGCCGAAGTCCATCATCTCGTCGAGGAGTTCGTAGACGATGACGAAATTGTCTCGGATCGACTCCTCCTCGAGTTCCTTAAAGTACTCGGTCAGGACCGATGCCAGCCTGTGAAGGAAGATGATGATCTCGGCCGCGTTCGAGTTGCGCTTCGAGAGAGCGAGGACTGGGAGAGAGGAAGCGGGGGAGAAGGTCAGTCGACACGCTTCACGACAGGCGCGGGCGCGGCGCGCGGCTCCGACCGAGGCCTGTGGCCTCCGCCCCAGTCGACCCAACCTACCACGCTCAGCGAGCTACCTCTCGCCGCGCTTGCTGCCCGGCAGCAGACTTCCGCTTCAGACAAAAAGGAGAGGCGACGCACTGTAGAGGTTGGAGATGCGAATGTGCATGAAGTTGATGCCCTCGCTCGTGAAACAGGGCGTGACCGAGACGTTCTCCTCCTCCATGTCGAGGATGAGCGGCAGGAAGCGCTCAATCTGCGAGGGCGAGACGTCATCCCTATAGGACCGCTGGATGAGCGACTGGTAGGGGCGCGACAGAAACGAGGCATCAGCTCTGGTCGACCCCTCAGGACGAGCCGGCCCAGCGACAAGCAACGACGGCTGGCCCAGTCGGCTGGCCGCGCGAGGGACGACGACGCACTTTGCCCTTAAGGTCGAGGATGGCCACTGCGATGGCGATGGCGACAGAGCAATATTAGTCCAGCCGGTCAGGAATCCAAGACGCTCCCACAACGCCGCGTCCCGCTTTCCTGCCAACCTCAAAGGGACGGGAGAAGGGCCCGGCGAGAAGGCGGCCGGGCTGGCGAGGCCGCTGCCTGCGATGGACAGGAGGCGATCGACGCACCCAAGGAAGCCATGGTCTCGTCGAGTCGAGCCTTCCGGCTGGTGTCTGGCTGGGTCGAAGGGTCGAAGGTACGTCTCGACCGTCCAAAAGTGGGCTAGACGTGGTCTGTAGGGCTCGAGAAGAGACGGAGGGGCGGAGAGCGAGAGAGTGCAGGTCGGAGGGGCTGAAGGCGACCGGCCGCCACCGCCCGCCGAGCTCACCAACGCCGGCGCGACGCGGCGACCCCTCGACCGGCACACTCGTCAGAACCGTACGGCTCAGTCTCCCACTGTCTTTCCTCTCAGAAAGTTCTCGGGCCAGGCCTGGCTAGCGCGTCCTCGCCGCAGGCACGCTCTGCTCCAGACTCACGATGGCTGGCCGACCGAACGAGGGCGGGCCCGGCGAAGGGGGACCGCCGCCGCCTCCGCGACCAGCAGCACCAGCCGAGGCACGAGCTCCGCCGGGCAGCTTGACACCGACCGCCGCACTGCCGCTCCAGCCTGGGCAGCTCGACATGATCTCGGACCCATCGCGCTTGCTTGCGCTCTACCCGATCGGAGGTCCCCATGTCCCGTCCACTTCTGGTGAGCAGGTCGCCCCTTTGTCTGGGAGGCGACGCGAGCGCATACACGCGGAGCCGGCGGGCCTAACGCGACACGACCTACCGTCTTCCTCTCCTCGCAGTTGCGCACCATCTCGCGCCGCTCGTCGACTCGCCGCTCGACGTCCGCCGGTTGATGCCAGAGTGGCACCGGGCGGCTGACTTTGCAGAGCAGCTGCGCGTGCTGGACGCCGGACTCGGGCAGACCGAGCTCGAGCGGGCGTGGTTCCAGCGGCAGCTCGAGGCCGTCGGCGCCGTCTGTGGCCTGAGCGCGGCTCCGTGCGTGGCCTTCCCCTGACGATCAGGTCAAGCCATTTAGCCTCCCTTCGCTGATAAGTTCACTCTCTGCGCTCATTGCAGAGCTCCGACATCCGTCGCGACCCCATTGCCGTTCGGCCAGCTCGTTGCGTCCCTCCTGCCGCATGCGCCTGCGCCGACGCCAGCCCCGGCCCGAATCGACCCCTCAGAGTCCTCGGCCTTCTTCGCTTCCTTCATCGCCGACACCCTGGCGGCCATTGCGGCCGCACCCGTCGCCCCTTCAGAGCCCTCTGCTCCGACGTACGATAGCCCGACCAGCAGTCACGGCAGTCTCACCCCCACCAAGGCGACAGCGTCGAGTGCCGCTCGGCGTGCCTCAAGCGTGTCGTCTTCGGGTCGGCGCAGCTCTCCGGCCGAGCAGCCGATCGCAAGCACATCAAGGGCCAATGGTGCGCCCTACCAGCCGAGTCCGCTCGGTCCGAGATCGTCGCCGGTCCGCGGCGGCGCCTACGAGCACCCTCCGAGTTCGTCGCCCATCGTCTCGTACGCAAGCCGGTCGCGTCCGACTTCTGGCCCGCTACCTCCGCAGCCAGTCTATGAAGTCAGCCAGGCTGGCATCGGCAAGATCAAGCTGAAGCGTCCGCACGCGGGCGGGCCCCACGGTGACCCAGGCAACAGCCCTTCGAAGCGGGCTAAGGAGGAGGATGGCCAGGCGACACCCACAGCCATCGCCAAGGGCAAGATATGCGAGACGAACGGTGGAGGGAGCGAGCGCGGCAAGCTCCGCACCGGAGGAAAGACGCCCATCGGTGAGTCCCCCGGCTCTCTCCGGCTGCTGATGGGGTGTATGCGCCGACCCTCCGTTTGACGAAGGAGGGTCGTATGCGTTTGGCTCGGAGGCGCTGACTAGGAAAGCCGCCGGACCCTGACCTGCAGATTCGCAACGCAAGCTGGTCAATTACATTCAGGACGTCCTCGAGGCGCTCGACACCTTGCCGTCGCCCTTGCCGGCGTCGCATCCGTTCTTCGCGCGCCTCATCCGTGGGCTTGCCAGCCAGCCGTGCCTCAGGTCGGACGCGCTTCGGCGACTTGACTCGCTCCTCGTTGGCGTCCGGGCGTGGCCGTCAGGGCTCGAGGAGTCGGACGGAGACCGGCTCGTGAGCCTGCTCCGCGCCGGCGTCGAGAACGAGGACGACGAGGATGTCGACTACATGCCCGACCTTGCGAGTCCCGTCAAGGAGAGCCCGCGCAAGAAGGCCGCCGACGAGATGGAGGTCGAGGACACGCTTATCGTCTCGTCGGGCTTCTTATCGCCCTCGTACGGCGGCTTTGACAGCACGCCTCCTCGGCCTCCGCCGAAGAAGACAACGGCGCCCTCGATCAAGGGCAAAGAGCGCGCGCACCGACCAGAGCCTGGCGATCGCGAGCTTGGATGCGGCCTTGCAGCCGGCGTCCTCTGGAAGCTGATGGCCTTGCCGGGAGTCCCGAAGCTTGTGCGTCTGCTCCTCCTCGCATGTACCGTCTGACCGACGCTGACGACCGCGCACACCCTTTTTCTTTTTTAGCACTTCTCTGAGGAGCTCATCGCTACTCTCACTTCCCATCTGGCCGACTTGCTCAAGATGCGCATCTTCCCGGCACTCCAGCGCCCAGAGGCCCCAACCGATATGGCGTCGCTCGCCCGCTCGGCGACCGTCCAGCTCTCTTCGCTCGCCCGCCTGCTCAATGCGGGTGAGGCCGACGTCGTCCTCTCGGAGGATGCCGTCATTCGGCTTGTGCCCCTCGCCGTCGGCCCCTTCTTTGCTCAGGGCGGCGCCGCAGACGAAGCGGGCGCTCGAGGTAAAGGCAAGGGCAAGCAGAGGTCGTCCGATACCGCGACCAAAGGCAAGGAGGGCCTGAAGGAGATCCGACTCGAGGCTCTCGGGGTCCTCCGAGCGGTCAGTCGGCAGTCGATGAATTGCTGTCCTTTGAGTCGAGCTGACTTTGACCTCCTCTCCGGGCCCACGCCTGCCAGATTTTTGGCCGCTACGAGAGCCAGCGGGCGTGGGTCATCCAGGAGGTCCTGACGTCGCTCGTCAAAATGCCAGACATCAAGAAGGCGCAAAAGCAGTTCCGGTGCGTCCCCCCGGCTGGCCCCGTCAGGTGTGACGTTCTGACATCCTCTCGCTATGGGAGGTCCCTCGCTCAGGCTCAGAGACGGTCAAGCGATCCACATCGTGACGGCCCTCCTGCTGCAGCTTGTCCAGTCGTGCGCGCACAGCGTCAGCCAGCAGATCCGCGGCCGCCGCCTACGAGACGAGTCACGCATGATCGTCGACGGTCAGCCGGACGAAATGGCGGAGCTCCCACAGAGATCTTCAGAGGCGGAGAAAGAGGTCGGTCCGCCCTTTTTCGCTCGCATTGCTTCCTTTCCGCCAACTCACCAGTGTCTTCCTTCTTGTCTCTTTACAGGAGGCTCAGCTATACGGCGCATCGTGCGAAGCAGCCGCTCGCATCGCCAAGTCGATCGCTACCTTCTTGACCGTCTCGTGCGTGTCTGCTGCGCATCAGAACCCCTCTCTGATCCCCTGGCTGTTAGCTGACGATCAGTGAGCCCGCCTCTTCCCAGATCGGCATCGAGCAAGGCAACCAAGAGTAGCGAAAAGGAGCACCGCGCCGTACTCGACATTGTCTTACAGGACCTGCTCACCGTCCTCTACTGGCCAGAGTGGCCGGCCGCAGGCCAGGTCCTCATGTGGTTTTGCAAGCTGATGGTCGGTGCCCTCTTCCTCGGTCCAAAAGAGGTGTGCGGAACTCCAGATCTGACGACGTTTCCATCCCCTGCCTCAGATCGCCTCCCTCAAAGACGACAAGGTGTCGGCCGAGGAGAACGCCAGCAAGGCAATCGCGCTCGACCAGCTCGGCCACATCGCCGCCCGGATGCGTGTCTCGACCAATCGAGCCGCCGCGCGGGAGCGCGAGCCCATCTCCGAGGGCATCGACGGCACGCAGCCTTTGGCCGACGTCTGTCCCTCGATCAGGCGCCCTGACTGCTTCCGGAAGTCGCTGAGCAGCTCCCTTTCTCTCTCACGATGCAGATCGTGCGCAAGGCGGACGTGGCCTCGCTTCGCCGGCTCGAGAAGATGCAGATCGACCTTCTCATCTACCTGCGGCGAGCCGCCAGCTCTGATCTCTTCCTTCTCGTTCGTCTGTCAATACCGCTTCGTCTGCCGCGTAGCAACACGCATAGCACGAGTAGGCCCCACTGATCGGCCATCGCTTCTCCTACAGAGCTCGTACGAGTACAGTGCCTGTCTTTGGGGCCAGGAGCTCAGCGCCGAGAGCCTACGCCTGCCCGCGTCGTTGGGCGCCGACGCCGGAGACGCCCTCACTCACTCGTCGCAGGGTGATGGCGGCATTGGCCGGGGCTCTCAACTCTCCATCTCCAGTAGCGTCCGGAGCTCGCTCGCCGCGCTCTGGGCCGAGTCAGATTCCCGGGACGTCTTCCTCGATGAGTACGTTGGATGGCGCAAGCGAGCACGAGCGGCGTGGCTGTGCTGACGCAGACCGCCATCCAATCACAGCGACGACCGGCCGACGCAGATCGATGCCATCTCGGAAGAGATTAACCTCTCGCGCCCGTTTGGCCGCGCCTTCGACGCAATCCTCGGTGCCGTCCTCTTTGCGCTTGATTCGCACTCGGTCACGTTCAGAACCAAGGCCCTGCGTGCGCTCGGGCACATCCTCGCCACCGACTCGACCATCCTCAACCTCGTGCGTCGACGCCACGCGCTCTCTCGTTCGTTCAGGTGCTGACTTCTCGCCCTCTTGCAGGTCAACGTTCGGCGAGCGATCGAGAACCGCCTCAGTGACCTGTCGCCGGCAGTCCGGGACGTCGCCGTCGAGCTCATCGGGCAGTATCTCGTCGTGCAGTCCAGTCTGGTTCAGAAGTACCTTCCGCGCCTTGCTGAGCGCGTCGACGTGCGTGCCCGCAATCGCGCTGAATCCTTAGGAGGCCGAACGTCCTGGCTGACGCGCTCTCGCGAGTGTAGGACTCTGGCCTCGCCGTCCGCAAGCGGGTCATCAAGCTGCTCAAGACGATCTACGGCACCCTCTCCGACATATCGCTGCAGGCCATGATCGCCATTCGCCTGATCGAGCGGGCCGATGACGAAGACGAAACCGTGAAGGTGAGTCGGGTCGCCGAGTCGGCTTGTCTACAACAACCTCAGTCGACTGACGGCATCCCGCGCTCACACAGGACCTCGCCGTCAAGACGATCGAGGAGCTCTGGTTCTCGGATCTCGCCGAGCGTGCTCACTCTTCGGAGCTCCGGTCGGCTTCGCCCTCGACGACAACGAGTAGTGGCAGCAGTGCTCTCGAGCGCAAGACGGCCGTCGTCATGACGGTCGCTGGCCACTTCCGCGAGCGTCACAGCCCTCTCGAGATCTTTCTCACGCAGGTCGGTTGACTTGGGTGGCGGAAGAGGACTGCAGTACCCTGACCCGCTCCGTCATCCTCGCAGATCATTGGCGACAAGGAGGCGCACCCCAAACATGTGGCCGGCGTCTTCCAGCACTTCAAGCAGGTTTGCGAGGCGCTGATCGACACGCTCATCGACGCTCAAGATCGGCCGAGCCTGGTACGCCTGGGCGTCAGTTTGCTTTGCCTGACCCGTTTTCGACCGCTGATGCGCTCGCCGCAACTCTTGCAGAACGTCGCCGGCTGCGTTCACGCTCTCAATCAATTCAGTGCCGCTTATCCGGATTGCGTCTCCAGCAGCAAGGCGTCGCACCTGCTTCCGTACCTCCGCCACTCGCAGGCGGTCAGTCTAACCTCTGCTGTGCGGGGATGAATGGTGACCGCGACTGACGATTCTCCGTCCACTCTGCCGCTAGCCCGAGGAGCAGGCCGTCTCAATCAGCCTGCTACGCATCTTCAATCGCTCGATCCGTAAGATGCCCAAGACGTCGCTGAGCTTTGCGCAGAGCCTCGAGAAAAAGGTGCTGCCGTTGATCAACGGCGCCATGGGCGGCTGGATGGTACGTGATGCTGTCGAGAGCTCCTTTGCGTCCTTCAGATTCTGACCGTCATCTACGATCATGCAGGGCCTCCAAGAGTCGATCGCTTGCCTCTGCGTCATCGTTGACCACCTAACGCATAACCACGAGCGGCTCGTCCGACTCCTCGGCAGCTGCACCAGTGTGTCCCGGACCCCCGTCTCTCTCGCGATCATGCTCTGACGCTGTCCTACCTTTGCAGGCAAGCTTGAGCACATGCGACGCCGCTACCAGGAGACCGGCCAGATGCCTGAGCCAAAGGTCCAGAATCAGACGCGCCCTCTGCTCTACATTGTCGCACTCCTCGGCGAGCACTGCGACTTTGATGAGCTGCGGGCAAAGAATGAAGGTGAGTGCCCGTCAGGATTGCCCAGCAGTGAGGAGCAGGCATTGATGGATGTGTCCGTCGCACAGCCCTCGGTCTCGAGCTCAACGCCATCTCGGAGGTGCGTCGCTCTGCTGAGGTCAAATTGAGTGCTTACCCGCTGATCGGCTTGATCTCGGCCTCTCGCTCTCCTGCTTAGGAGTTCATGTCGGAGTACATCTTCGATCTTGTCGCTTTCTTCGACAAGGCGCCCGTCGCGCCCGACTTCCGTCGGGCCGCCCTTCAATCGCTCGGTGAGTGCACAGCTAATCGCCACTCTCGCGTCGTCGCCGAAAAGGCTGACCGTCCAACCTCTCTTACAGGCTTTCTGTTCCGCGGCTACCCAACGCTCATGGTCGAGCCCTCAAGCTTGATCGTGATGGACTCGGTCTTTGCCTCGACCGATCTGCCGACCAAGGCCGTCCTCCTCGATGTCATCCACGACTTCCTTCTGACGCAGGTCGAACGGGTTAAGAAGGAGCCCGGCTCGGCAGCAGTGCGAGGTGCTTCCTTCTCTAAAGAGACCGATCTCAGTCTCTCTGTCTTAGGTCTGACCCGATCGTCCCCTGTCAGGAGCGGCCCACGACGTCAACATGACAGAGCTCATCGGTGACACCGACAAGTTTGCCGAGTCTGGGTGCGTCGCCCGTAGTGCACTCTCGGCCAGACCGGCATGCTGATGGTTGGACCTGCCTCTCTGTTGCCGCAGCGTCGGCTCGACCATCGTCCAGCGCTACCTCATGCAGATCCTCGACGCCGGCCAGCACCCACTGACCGAGAGGATTGCAGTCGAAATCATCACCTTTACCGTCCGTCAGGGCCTCGCCCATCCGATCGAGGTGCGGCTTTAAACCAGCGTCGGCTCTTCTGCGATGACCTGCTGATTGAGAACTGCTTCCAACTGCAGCTCACGCCGGTCGTCATCGCCCTCGAGACGAGCTCAAACCCGGCCCTCGCCGAGCGCGCCTTCAGCCTGCACGCCTTCCTCCATCACAAGTACACTTCGATCGTCAACACGCGTTTCGTCGAGAATGCACGAGCGTGCTACGCCTACCAATGCAAGACGGCCGAGGGTGTTGTCCGAGGTCTGTCCCGTCCACCGGCTCAGGCGCCTTGTGCTCTTTCACTTACTCATTCCTGATCCCGAACCAGGCTTCCGTTTTGAGGTGACGGTTGCGTCGGCCGAGCCCGTCGTACAGGCGCTCCTCGGACGCTGGTACGCTCTTGTACGCGAGAAGCGGCCGGTCCGCAGGGACTACCTCCGGCACCTTGTTCGGCCGTTTGACTTTGACACGATGTCGGAGCCCTCACAGCTCCACTGCACATCGGTTCGTCAGCCCCTCCCATGGCTGTGGCGGGGTGTAAGCGACGCTGGCTGACATGCTGCCTATCACACGCCTCTCTTGCAGTCGCACGTCGGCTTCTGCCGCTTTCTCGCCGACAACCTCGCCGCTTTCGACTACAAGACCCAGGAGGAGGTCTTTGTCGTTATCGAGCGCCTGACGGCCATCATCTCGGTCACCGCTGCGCAGCTGCTCGACCTCCTCTCCCGCGCCAGATTCGACTTCGCGGACGACGTGCGGCTAGCCGAAAGCCAGCGCGTCGTCGTCCAGGTCGCCGCTCGCGGGCGGGGTCTCCAGCAGCTGACCGACTTGTCGAGCGAGGCGGAGGAGGTGCGGCGAATCGGTCTTGGAGCTTCGATTCTGCGCGCTCTCATACTAATTTACTTGCGACGCTCCATCCAGCTCGGCATCGGCAGCGACGACACGGTCCGCGCGCACGCCGGCTCGAATTCGACGGTCTCGTACGACGCCCAGACGCTGGCCAACTTCTCGATCGTCTGCTCGCTGGCCTTCCTCCTCAAGTCCCATCTCAAGGCGCTCTACCAGCTCTCTGAGGATAAGTGCCGCAAGCACGACGCGGCCGGGAAGAAGTCGGCCTTTGGCGACAAGGCGGCCGTTCGTCGGCCGGGTGCCGCGCTCACGCTCGATCTCGGACCCGTCCCATTCGCTCTGGAGGACGTCAAGACGCTGGGCGACGTCGCCGAGCAATGCCTTGCCGTGCGTCTGCTCGAGCCTCTGATCTGTCTGGTGGTGGCGCACACGCTAATCGACCTGGGTACCCGCCCCTTCCCACAGTTCATCATCATCGCAGAGGAGGACGGCACGAACCTCGAGCCTGACGACGACTCGGCTTGAGCAACAATAAACTCCGTCATCCCTTCTCGCTTCCCTTCTCGTTTAACGCTCCTCTACGCCCCTCCTGCCTCGCTTCTTAACGATCTCTCGAACGACCTCCACGATGCCATGTGACGAGTCTCTCTCTCTCTTTCTCTCTCTCTCTCTGCACGTGGACCGGGCCCGGCGGCCGTACGCATTACAGTGCGGAAGCAAGTCGAAGAGGAAATCGCAGCCGCAGGACGAACGACGACGACACGCACTGAGCCTGGCATCGATCCTTGAGGGCTGGAAAAGAGACGGGAGCGAGCCGGCGCCAGGCGCAGGCATGGCCTTCGCCGCTGGGCTTCTCGCGCGCCTGCTGGCGTGGCCCAGGCAGAGCGAGCTCAGATTGAGCCCTGCCTGCTGGGCCCGAGCAGGAACAGTCGTCGTCGCCAGCCAGTGTCCGGTCGACTTCACCTTCACACGCTTTCTTCCTCCTCGTAGCTTTCGTCACCTCCGTCTGGCCACGTCCGGGCAACCTGCCGCAGCAAGCCTCCGCTCGCGCCGCCCCTGTCACTGCTCGTCGCACGACCCCCTCCTCGCCGCCTCGCCGGTCGCACCTCCTGACCGCCCTTTCGAGCGCCGGTCATTTGAGCACGGACGACTCCGCCTGCCACTCGCCATCGTCAGTCCCTCGCAGCTTGAAGATCGCCGTGTAGCTCGTCCGTAGGTGGACGTCGTCGGCTGCCGCCCTGGCCTTCCCTGCGCGTCTAGGCGCCAGGCGACGTCGAGTACTGCTGCGACTAGGCGGGGTGAGCTCCGCTCCCCGGCGGCTTGCGGCAGTCGCCCCCTGAGTGCACGCAGCTGCCGGCTCGTCGACCTCCTTGCCGGTCGTCGGTCGTAGAGCTCTCTGTAGGACTCGCATACAGCCTGGACACAACGCTGATCACTACACCTTCCCCCTCCGTGTTGCCCGACCTCGCAGTCGTCGTCTCCGCCTCGCCCCTCGTCACTTTTCGTCCCTGGCCCCCTGGCTCGGCTCTCGCGGTCGACCTACCCAAACACCTGCCCGCTCGCCTTTCTCGACGCCTTCGTCGACAGGCTAGCCAGCTCGCCCTAACCGTTCCCCGTACGATGGCCGACGCCGCCTCGCCGCCTACCGCGGCCGCTGCCGCCGCGGCGCCCGAAGCTACCGGGTCCTCGACCCCGTCGGCTGCTGTCGCCGCCACTCCGCTGCCGAAGCCGGTCGCCCCGGCCATGCCGTCAAAGACGCTCTCGTGGGCCTCGCTCGCCAAGCAGAACCTGCCCCCTCAGCAGCCAGCTGCGCCGGCATCCAAGGCGGCGGCCTCGTCAAGCAAGGCGACGTCGTCCAAGCGGCCGAGTGGACCGTCGCCTCTCGGAACGGGCAAATCTGCCGGCGGCACATCGACGACCAAGGCGTCTGGGGGCGGCAGCAAGGTCAACGGCAGCTCACAACGGTCGACAGGAGGCGGCGGGGGTGCGGCCGCTTCGGCCAAGGACTTGGACGAGCACCCCTTCACAACGGTGACGACGTCGCGCAGCGCGTCGAGCCGCTCGGTCGACTGGCGGCGCAAGGACGAGAACGGCGCTGGCCAGCCCAAAGCGCGCCGGGTCGAGAAGGAGAAGGGTGACAAGCCTGCGCACCGACATGGCGAGAAGAAGGCTGGGCCGGCCAAGGAGGGCGGCAAGACGGGTCCGTCGCCGGCCAAGAGCGGGCCCAAGAAGGCCGATGCGACCGCGGCCTCGTCATCGACGACAGCTGCCAAGCTGATTGCAGAGGAGACCACGTTGACGACGACGACGCCGACGACGACGGTGGAGACGGTCAAGACGGACGAGTCTAGCCCGCAAGAGCCTGAGCTGGCGTCGGGCGAGCCCTCGGCGGCAGCCGAGCCGTCAGCAACGGTCAAGGCGTCTGCTGAGGCTGCCCCGACTGCGGGCGCACCGTCAACTATGTTCGCTGGAGAGGAGCTGGAGACGGCCCCCGAGGAGACCACGTCTGGCGAGACGGCGGCGGCGGCGACGATAGTCCCTGAGGTGCCTGCCCCGCCGCCGGCACCGAGACCGGTCGCGAAGCCGCCGGCGGTCAACGTCTGGAAGGTTCGGGCCTCGTCGGCTGGCCCGGCAACGACGCCAGCCAAGCCGCCAAAGGGCTTCCCGACGGCGTCGGCCGCGGCGGCGCTCGCAAAGGCAGCTAAGGCCGAGTCAATCCCGACGCCGTCATCGTCGCCCCCGGCTTCAACGACCTCGCTGTTCACGCCGTCGAACTCGTCGGCGACGACGGCTAGCCCGCCGTCGACACTGCCGGCGACTTCAACGACGCCGTCGCTCGCCGACGAGGCCTGGCCGGAGCCGAGCATGGCCGTCACTGCCGCGGCCATGAGCAGCAAGGCTAGCCCTGCCGAAGGCGATGAGGCCGGCAAGGCTGCCGCTGCTACTGAGGGCGTACCATCAAAGACGAAGAAGGGTTCGTCTCGTGCAGAGATCATGTCTGCCAGGACAGCGGGTGGCTGATCACTCCGATCTTCCGTGTGTCCCCCGCCCTCTCCAGAAAAGAAAAAGTGGGTCGCCATCTCGCCGGCCGAGCTCCAGGCGTCGGTAGACCAGGCCAACGCTGCGAGTGGCAAGGGCAAGAAGACAGCCAAGCGGCCGACGGACGACGCCGCCTCGGCCGCAAGCCGAACGGCGCCCAAGAAGAAGAGCGTCGGCGAGGGCTCGACGACCAGCCAGCCGTCGGCAGCTTCGGTCAACGGCACGACCGGGCCGACAAAGAAGGCCAAGAAGGCGGCCGCAGCTGCGCTCGCCTCGTCGCAGGGTAGCAGTGGGCCTGCAAGCTCTTATCCGCCGGCCTCGCTCGTCCAACACCACAGCCCGCACCTCGACAATTTCCAGCCGCCGCCGTCGGCGTACAACCCTCACCTGGCCGACATGCCGATTCTGCCAATCTCGCACCTAACTTCGGCCGAGGAGCTCCTCATGCCCCAGCACTTTGACCTGACGGCGGGCCTGCCCTCGGCCGGCCCGCTCAGCGCGATGGACGGCTCGCTCGATGCCGACAACGTCGAGATCTCCAAGGACGTTGAGATGAGCCTGCTCAAGAAGTCGGGGGGCCGCGCGAGCCTCGGCGGCCGAGTCGAGGGCAACGGCGTCCCGGTCGACATCGCTGGCCTCCTGTTAAAGGACCATGAGGCCACGTCGCTCGGAGGCCAGGCCCCGCCGCACTCGACGTCTGCCAACATGGACCGGACGCGGTCGGCCCCGCTCTCTGGCGCCATCCCCATCATCGCCCCGCCCTCAAACGGTCTCAACGTTCAGTCGTCGGTCTTCCGGCCCGCCAACGCCGGGGCCAGGAGCCCGCGCGGATCGACGCTGAGTATGCGTGGCGGATCAAGCAGCGCATCGGCATCAGGCGGTCGCGGTGGCAGCCAGTCTGGTCGCTCGCCTGGCCCGAACTACGCCGGTCGGCCGAACCCGTTCGCTGGACCTTACCAGCAGGCGTCTGGCCAGCCGGGCTCGCACGACGGCCGCAGCTCTTACCTCTCACCTCCTCAGTCTGGCGGCTCGCCTCTCGGCGCGGGCGGTCTCCCCTCGTCGCCGCACTCGTCGTTCGGCTCGTACCCCAAGGACAGCAGCATGCCCCGCCTTTCGCCGCGACAGGCGGCTGGCTCGTTCGGCGCCTTCCCTCCATTACCGCCGCTGCCTTTCGGGCATGGCCCGCAAGCGACCACCGGTGACTCGAGCCTCGGACTTAGCAGCGGTCCCTCTGGCGGCAACGGCGCCCCGTACAGCGCGTACCACGCGCCGCCGCCAATGCCGCTGCCGGTCACGGTGCCGGCCGTCCCGCTCGAGCCGTTGCGCTTTTACCTGCTCGGCCAGCTTGAGTATTACTTTGGCGCGCACAACCTCGTCAAGGACTTCTTCCTCCGCAAGAGCGTGCGTTGCCGGCCCGCCTAGAGTACTGCTTGCCCGTCGGCTGACCCATTTCTGTTGACCCCCTTGCAGATGGACTCACTCGGCTTTGTCGAAATCCCGACGATTGCCGCCTTCAATCGCGTCAAGACGCTGACGCTTGACCTCGTCCTCGTGCGCGAGGTCCTGCTGCTGTCTGACCTCGTCGAGGTCCGCGAGCAAAAGGTCCGCCTGGCAAATCGCGGCTGGCAGCAGTGGCTTCTGCCTGATGCACCGGCATCCGAGTTCAAAGACGATGCGCCCGCTTCGCCTGCCGCTAAGGCCGATGGGTCTGTGGACCAGGCGACCACCGCGGTCGCGGAGAATGCGCCCAAAGCTGTCGAGGAGCTTGCGGAGGCGAAGCCGACGTCATCGGAGCCGGCTGCCGACGCTGCCGACGCTCCAACACCGTCGAGCGAGGCTCCGAAGGCCGACGCAAAGTCGCAACGGTCATGACGCACAGGCTCGCTCTACCGTCCTTGATCTCGTCCTTCGTAGGTCCATCGCTCCGCGTCGCTTGTTGCAGCAGAGGCTGACCCGCCGATCTGCCCATAGACGCCCCCCACAACCAGCTCTCATCGCAAGGCACTCCTTCCGGAAATCAACCTCATCGAGAAGACTCTACATTACTAGAGCCCCCACTAAAAGCAACCTCTGTCTCCAGTCTCTACCGTTCTTTTTCATCGTACGTCGTCTGTCCTCATCTTTCGACCACACTCGCCTCGGCTGATGCGTCGACGTTTCCGTACCTAGTATGTCTGCCGTTCCCTAGCATCAGCCTCGTTCTTTCCTTCCGCCGCTCTCCCCAGCTGTGCTTTTAGTCCCCCTCTCCATCCTTCCCATTCCTGAAAAGAAAACAAACAGTCTGCGCCTGTACGACCAGCCCGAGCTCGCGCTTTTCCTTCTCCGTGCAGGGCATGGATCTTGCTTCGTTCCTCAGCGTCGACGCGAGGAGCGCGGTTCGTCGGCCCGCGTTTCCTCCGCGCGCCCGCAGCTGCTTTCTCCGCACAGGCCGCGAGAGCCGGCAGCCGGCTCTGTCGCCGATTGGCGCATCTACGAAGCTCTGAGCGACGCTCTGCGCCCCCGGCTCTCGTGTTGCGCTCGCAATTACCCTGTCGGCCCTCGCATACTGGGAGCGCGGGCACTAGCAAACGCCAGCCAGCAGGCAGAGCAGCGGGGCCGGCGTTAGTCCAGGGACTTTTAACCGACATACCGATGTTCCTCCGCCGGCGCGGGCCGGAGGGAAGGGCGGCGCGGGCGCACCTCGCGGGCAGCACCACCTGCCGCTCGTCGAGCGCCCCGGCCATTAAGGCCCCTCCTACTCGGATGTAAGGAAAGGGAGCCTCGCCTTCTCCCTGCCCACCAACTACGACCTCCTCCTCCTCCCCAACGCGACCTTGTCAGACCGCCCTTCCTGCCAGCCCTCTCGCCTTAGCCATGACGTCGGCCAACTCCGAGCTCGCCGCGACGCCGGCCTTCCCCAGCGGCTTCCACTACGGCTTCGCCACGGTCCGTCCTCGGCAGCTTGACGAGCCATCGAGCCAGCGACAAGGCGATTGACATATTATATCCCTCCTGCGACCAGGCCAGCGCCCAGATCGAGTCGGGCGCGGACGAGGCTGGTCGGGGTCCGTCGGTACGTCTGCTCGCTCCGATGCCTCCGTTCGGCCGGGCCCGGTCCCCGCGGGCTGAGCGACCATCTCTCGCATCCCTCAGATCTGGGATGACTTCTGCGCCAAGCCGGGCAACATCCGTGACGGCACCTCGGTTGCCGACACTTGCGACCACTTCCGGCTCTTCAAGGAGGACGTTGCTCGTGCGTCCCTCGCTGCCTGTCGCACGGCGCTGGTCCGACTCGACCCCCGCGGCGCAGCGTCTCCGCAGCTGACCGCCGAGCTCCCTCTGCTTCCGCTTCTCCTCATGGTCGACAGTCATGAAGTCGCTCGGCGTCAACGCCTACCGCTTCTCGATGTCATGGTCGCGCATGATTCCGCTCGGCGGCAAGGACGATCCGGTCAACGAGGAGGGCGTTCAGTTTTACAGCGACCTCATCGACGAGTGCATCCGGCAGGGCATCACGCCGTTCGCCGTACGTCGCCGGTGGTCGAGCTGCGAAGACATCGTCGTCTTAGGATGCTAACCTGTCAGCTATGTCCAGACCCTCTACCACTGGGACCTCCCCAACGCCCTACAGAAGCGCTACGGCGGCTGGCAGTCGCCAGAGATCCTCGCCGACTTTACCAACTATGCCCGCCTCTGCTTTGATCGCTTCGGCGACCGCGTCAAGCACTTCATCACCATCAACGAGCCCTGGTATGCTATCTCACTAATTTCACTGATTGTACTTGCTGCGCTCTGCCAGTGCTGACCGCTGCTGTCCTGCTCGCAGGTGTGTTGCCATCCTTGGCCACTCGTCAGGCGTCTTTGCGCCTGGCATCAAGAGCAAGACGGCGCCGTGGATGTCAGTCTCCTTCCAAGCCGCGGGACCCCGAGCTCCAAAGCTGATACCCCCCCTTCCCCCTTCTTCATTGCAGCGTCGGTCACCACCTCATTCTCGCTCATGCGCACGCTGCCCGGACCTACCAGAAGGAGTTCCAGCCCTCGCAGGGCGGCACCATTGGCATCACGCTCAACGGCGACTGGGCCGTGCCTTACGACAACTCACCCGAGAGTCAGTGTCACCGCTAGCTCACTCTCAGCTCCTCAGAGCTCAAAAGCTGATCGTGCGTCGCACTCTTCGCAGACGTTCGGGCGACGCAGGATAAGATGGACGCGTGAGTTCCAACAAGTCAGGTTCTCGTCGAGCCAGGCTACTTTGCTGATCTCCTCGTCTCTCTTGCAGTGCTGTCGGATGGTTCGCCGACCCGATCTATCTCGGCCACTACCCTCGCTCCATGATCGAGCGACTCGGCGACCGCCTCCCGACCTTCACCCCGGAGGAGATTGCGCTTGTCCACGGCTCATCCGAGGTGCGCCAAGCCGTTGCGTGCGCAAGTCAAGCGCATTCTCGATCGACATTAACTCTTCCCCGCCGGACTGCAGTTCTACGGCTGCAACACGTACACGACGAACACGGTCAAGGCCGGCGGCCGGGACGAGGTCGATGCCTACGCCATCTGCGGCTTCGACAGCCCCGACGGCTCGACCGCCCTCGGCACGCAGTGTGAGTCTTCCTCGCACTCACCGTGGCGACGCCACACGGCTGACACACAGCCGGGTTTTCCCAGCCGAGGAGCGCTGGCTGCAGGATGTCCCCTGGGGTTTCCGTGCGCTGCTCAACTACCTCTTTGCTCGGTACCAGAAGCCGATCTACGTCACCGAGAACGGCTTTGCGATCAAGGGCGAGAGCGGTCTCTCGAAGGAGAAGGCGCTGCGTGAGCTTTTCCGTGTCTGCGCTCGATGTCTGGCACGATCTGACCGCGAGCCCTTTCCTTGCGAGTAGACGACACCGACCGGGTCCAGTTCTACACCGGCTACCTGAATGCGCTGCGAGAGGCTGTCCTCGTCGACAAAGTGTCAGTGCTGCTCCCCGCTCACCTCTTGCTAAAGCTCGCGCTGACTGCCTCCCTGGTACCCCTTCATCAGCGATGTTCGGTCGTACTTTGGCTGGTCGTTGATCGACAATTTCGAGTGGGCCTCTGGCCTCACGAGTCGCTTCGGAAGCGTCTGTGCGTGTTCGATCCTGCTCGCTGATTTTCTCCGTCGTGACATGCTCGCTGACCTTGCTGCTCGCCCCATCAGACGTCGATTTTGAGACCAAGGAGCGCACGCCTAAGGACTCGGCTCGTGTCGTCCCCCGCTTCTTCCACGAGAACGTCGCCCGCTCCTGAACGCGTAGCCTCCCTCCCCCTCCCTGCCTCAATGTACACTCCGGCCGCCTCCTTTTTTGGGACCCTCGCTTCTCCTGACGTCTCACGCCCGACCGACCCATCTTCGACCCATGAATGAGATCAAAACATGACCCTCTGCTCTGCCTCTACTCGGCGACCCCTTCGTGTTGTCCTCACTCCTGCCGGTCTGGAGCTCTGGTCCCAACCGACAGGAACCAGGCCCAACCTGCCAGCCAACGCGCCCGGCGCGCGCGCCCACGACCTTCGCTCATTCGAACCCTCCATCCGCCATCGCAGGCAACCCCCCTTCCTCCCCACGTCCCCCTCCTCCTCTTTTGCTCTCACAGATCTACCTGAACGGCCGCTCTACCCCATCTAGACGCTTCGCTCCCAGACTTTCGGTCGACCCGGATGTCTGACTTCAAGGACGTGCCCGAGTTCATAGAGGTGCGTTTCGACGGCCTCGGCTCGCTCGTCGCGTTGCGGGCGCCGGCTCCCTGAGCTGCGCTCGCCGTCACGAGCGGTTCGGCACAGCTGGCATCAAAGGCCTCGCACGTCTGCTTTGACCCGCGTGCTAGGACGTCAAGTAGCATGGCACGCAGCAATCGAGCGCGACGTCGGCATCTGAAGGGGTGGGAGGGTCGCCGCCGGCGTTGCTGTCACGGTCACCTGCGGGGCGGCAGCTTGGCTCGCATCGCACGGGTCGCCTCGACGGCTGAAAAGCCGAGCCGGCCTCGTCTCCCCATCCATCTAGGGAGGGCCGACAGGCAGCTGACGTTTGTTCGCATGCTTGCGTGATCGGACGCAGGGCGACATCGGCGAAGCGCTGGCCTCCCGGACAGAGGCCCTTTGTGAGCACCCTCTCCTCACCAGGTCGGGTGCCCAGAGCACCCCTCGGCACCGTCGAGCTCCCGAACCGCCGAGCACTCGCTGACAACCGCCTGCCCATCCGCTGCCAGCCTCGTTCCGGGAACTCGGAGGTCCTGATCTGTGCCACGTCGTCAAGTCGACCGGCAAGAGCGCCGTCAAGGACGTGAGTCGCGTCCCGACCGGGCGGCGCATCTCGCCCGTCGCGTCCCCCACCCTAATCCCCTTCGCGCGCCTGCTCATGCCCCCGCCTAACGCCTGTCGCGCTAGATTGGCTCGTACCACTACACCTCGGGCGTCGAGGCTTCCTCGTCTGCCTCCCTCGCCGCATACCTCAACTCGCTCCAGTTTGAGCTCGAGGAGACGGCGACCTGGTTCAGCAAGGGGCCCTCGTGGAAGGTCCGGAGCGGGACATACTGGTGAGCCCTCGCGTGTCAGCGACGAGTGATGCTGCGACTAGGTCTCCTGCTCAGACCCCTACGCTTTTCAGCTGCTTCAATGCTTTCTCGAGGGTCGATGTTCGAGTCGACGTCAAGATACCCGGCGGCGTCGATGGTGAGCGCGCCGCCGTTGCTGCAGCCCCGGTGCCACAGGAGCTGACAGCTGGCTCTTTGGCCGACCACAGCCTATGTCATCGATCTGCGAGGCGAGCGGTGCGTCGTACCAGCCGAGACGGCTTGACAAGCTCATGCGCTGACTCGTTGCTTGCTCACTCTTGCTCAGGCACGAGACGACGGCCGAGATCTGGCAGGAGACGTACATGTCGGCGCTGCTCCGGGCGATCCGCTACGCCGACGACCCCAACTACCGGCTGTCTGGGTGCTTAGCGTCTCGCGCAGCTCGCAAGTCTCGACTTACAACGTGCTGACGTTTCACTGCTGGATCGCTTGTGCAGCTACCGGAAGCTCGACCCGATAACGACGGTCGATGCAGAGACGCGCTTCCTCCAGGCTGCAGAGAGCTTGTTCTTCAAGGGTCAGCTCGCGCGCTTTGTATCTGGTCGCGCTCGACCGCTGATGTCCCGAGCTTCTCGACCACAGGCTGGCAGCTCGGCTCGGACCCTGAGATTCAGGTCGCGACACTCGTTTCAAACCACCTGACGGCCGGCCTGCTCAAGTACTTTGGCGACTCGTACCGGTACGAGCGGGTCGTCAACCTCTTTGAGCGGCTGCTGCCGCTGAGCCCCGAGGTCGCGGCCCTCTTGGCGACGTCGTACATCGGCATGAGTGAGTTTCTTGCCCTGGAAATTTCGGCACATTGCGCGTCACATTGATCGGCCCTGCCGCTTCTCATCAGACGAGGAGGTCAAGGCGCTCCAGATCATCAACATTGCGCTCAAGCAGTCGCCTCAGTCGTACACGCTGCTTCACGTCCAGTGCGACTTCCTCCGGACCAAGGGCCGGCTCGATTGGGCGCTCCAGCTCGCCAAGGAGGCGGTCAACTGCGCGCCGAGCGAGTTTGTAACGTGGGCCAAGCTGACCGAGGTCTACGTCGAGATGGGCGAATACGAAAACGTACGTCCCGAGCTCTCGAGCGGAACGCTTGCCCTTTCCGCCGGTCTGACCGTTGCTCCTCCTCGCCCTGGACAGGCCTTGCTCACGCTCAACTCGTGCCCAATGTTCACGTACAACGAGCGCGACCTACACCGGATGCCGACGCCGGCACGGACGCACACGCCGGTCCGGTCCTTCATCGCCGAGTCCAACATTCTCGACGAGGAGAGCGCGCTCGACAACGAGGTGCGTAGGTCGTCGAAGCTACGGCGTTTCGCGGAAGCTGACGCCCAGCGGTTTGATCCGAACTGGTAGGCCGACGTCGCACTGCTCCGCCTGCCAGCGCCTTCTCTACGAGGCACCTTTAGCAAGGCGTACGCCCTGCTGACGCGGCTCGTGTCCCAGATCGGTTGGGACGAGCTGCTCCGCACGCGGTCGTCCGTCTTCGTCATGGAGGAGGAGTACCGCCAGCAGAAGGCGAAGCCCGAAGCGGCGAGTGCGCCGGCCCCGGCGCCAGAGAGCGCGAGCGAGCCGGCCTCGCATTCGCGCGACAGCTCGCTCGCGTCATCGACCGACGGCGGGCCGGCCGGCGCCGGCAGCAACGGACTTGATGCGCCGGCACACGACATCCCGACGATCAAAATCTCGTCCGAATCGGACCGCGACAAGGAGGAGCTCGAGATGGCCAACGCCGGCCTCAATCTGCAAAACGTCTCGCTCGACGTCGAGGCCGAGGGCACGATTGTCGAAGGCGACGAGTCGGCTGGCGGCCAGGCTGCGACGAACGGCGGCTTCTCGCCCGACGGCGACATGACGCCCAAGCTAGAAAAGCCCGAGCTCGCCCAGCACCCGGCCGACGACAAGGAGAGTGGCGCCGAGGCCGCCGAGGGTGCCGTCAAGGACGAGGAGTCGGCCGCCGACCCCGAGCCGGACGACAAATTCTCGTTCTCAACCAAGAGGCTCTGCGAGCGCTGGCTTGACAACCTCTTTATGGTCCTCTACGAGGTGCGCAATGCCGCGCTTGATCCGACGTTGCATCCGAAGCTGATTTGCGGCCCGGCTAAACAGGACCTCCGCGTCTACACCATCTGGCGGGCGGAGATTTCGCACTTTAAGACGCAGCACATGTCGTACCGCAAGACGGGGACTGAGGTGCGTCGCGAGGCCCTCTGCCAGCCTTCCACTCTTGAGCCTTGCTGACGATGCCCCCGTGCCTATCGTCCAGTGGGAAATACTCGGCGACCTCGCCCTTCGACTGCAGCACAAAGAGGAGGCCAAGGACGCCTATCAGCGCTGCCTCGACTCAAAGTTCTCGGCCAAGTCGTGGCAGAAGCTGCTTGAGACGTACGCCGACGAGGGCGACCTCCAGAAGACGCTCAACGCCGCGACGCGCCTGACGACCTACAACTGGCGTTGGTACACCGAGAGCTGCTACCCGACGGCCGTCGGTACGTCCTGTTGTCCTCGGCCGCCCTCTGCTGCCCTTTTGACAGGCGCTGATACGGCGTGCTCGCTTCCTGTCCAGCTCATGAGCTTTTCAAGATCGGCCAGGTCCACGGTCACTCGAAGATTGCTTACACGCTCCTGTCGATGGTGAGTCATATGACGAGCGGATACTGTCTTCCAGCTCCCCTCCTGATCATCAACCCTGTCGTACTCCTCTCCGCCGCCAACAGAATTTGCCCGACTCGATCCTCGGCATCATGCAGAACTACCTCAAGCACGGCGCGACGTTCCGCGTCGAAGGCTCAGAGTTCTAGATGGGTCGCTGCTTTCGGGGGCGCGAGCCGGATGCGATGACATCGTTGGTGCCCGCCTGAAAGCCTTTTCTGGGCAGAGAGAGGCCGCTGAGAGATAGTCAGAAGCTGGGTAGCGGAGCCCCTCGTCGGTCTTGCTCTCATCTCGGGCAGGTTACGGTCGGCACCTGTAGGGCCTGCTGCGGCGCGCCGGGTCGAGGCTCTGCTGCTTGCGGACCTGCTGGTGGCGTTTGTCCGTCTGCGCGGGCGAGCGAGCCCGCGCGGTCGCGTCCCTCCGACGCGCCTCCCCTTCCTCTCTTGCCTCTCGCATCCGGCTGCTGCCTTCCTTGCCCTCCTTCCCTCCTGCCCCATCATCCCGCAAGTCCCGTCCCTCGCGATGGACGTGAGCCTCCCTGGACCCGACAGTGCCTTCAGCCAGTCACCGCCGGCAGTCGAGACGCCGCGGAGGCATCTCCGGCAGCTCTCACTCGCCCCGTCGTCGACCTCCCCTCTCGTCGCCCGGCCCTCGCCGTCGCCTGGCTACAGCTCACCGAGCGCGACGCCTCGCTCGCCGGCAAGTCGACCGGCAGGCTCGATCGGACGCCGCTCGGGCCGCCAGTCGAGCATCTCGTATTCTCCGAGCATCAGGAGCGTCGCCCCGGACCGGGCGGGCTTCGACGGCGCGAGCCCGAGCGGCCGGGCCTCACCCGCACGAGGCGGCTTCCCTTCGCGCAGCTCGAGCGACGGTACCGCCCTCGACCCGATCGAGTTGGGCCGGTCGAGCGGCGAGTACGCCGGCCGGATCCCACTCGGCGACAGGAATGGTCGCCTGCCAATCGCCTCGATAGTCGAGAAGGATGGCGGCGAGGCGGCCGACGTTCCCTCGGCGCTGCCGTCAACAGGGCGCGCACGGTCACGCTCCTCGCTCTCGATCGGCTCAAACGGGTCCGTGGGCGACAGAGAGTCGTCTGCGACACCAAAAGGGCCTTTGACACTGGTCGAACGGTGCGTTCCTTCTACCTTCTCTCCCAAGCGAGCGCTCGAGCGCCGAACAAGGGGGAGGAGGCGCTGACCATGGCTTCCCGTTACCGCACGGGGCTCCACGCGCCTGCTCTCACAGGTACGCCACCCTGCTCTCGTCCATCGCACGCAAGGAGTCGACGATCCTCGAGCTCCGCAACTCGCTTAGCACGCACGAGAAGGAGCTCGCCGACCTCAAGGCTGAGTGGCGCGACCTCGCAGCCACTAATGCGGCGCCAGGCGTCTCGCAGCCACAGCCATCGGTCATGGAGGCGGCCGAGGGGCTGCTCGGGGCCGACACGGTCCAGAGCGGCAAGCGGCTCTTGAGCCTCGTCCTCGGCGTCGGCGGCGACGAGCCAGACGAGAAGGACAAGCCCTCCCCTCCAACAACCAACGGCGCCTCGCCCGCGCCCTCACCTGCCGCCCCGGCCAAGATGCGCAAGTCGATGTCCGGTCGGTCGAGCTCCGACATGATGCGTTCGCTCTCAGGCCTCGAGCAGGTCACCGAGGCGCCCGAGGAGGGCATGTCTGCCGAGGGCTCCCTCTCAATCTCGGAGCGGGCGCTCGAGGACGCCCCGCCGTCAACCTCTCCTCCGGCCGTCCGCACGTTCGCCGCTGGCCGGCCGACGCACCCTCGCGCCTCGGCGGGCAAGCGGCTGTCGCTCCTGTCGTCGACGTCGTCCGTCTCGTCCCAGAGCTCGGTCGATACTCAGCCCTGGCTGCACAACGACGGCAACACGGCGCGGGTCGCCGAGGAGGAGGCCGAGGAGGCTGCCGACGGCAAGGAGGTCAAGGGCCTCATGTCGGACCTGGCTGGCAGCACGAGCGGTGGCGGCTGGGGTCGCAAGTTCGGCGACCTTGCGGCAGGCCTCAACTCAAACGAGCAGTGCGTCGACGACACGGCGATCATGCGCGCGAACCGTTCTGGGCTGACCTTGCCCCCCCCCCCCCGGCTCGCAATTTCCAGCTTCCTCCAGTCAAAGCGCGCGTCGATGTCGTTTGCGTCGTCGTTGACGAGCTCGTGGTCGTCTTTCGGGACGATTTCGCCCTTGACGCTGCCACCGCTCTCGCAAAAGGCACCGCCGCCGAAGTCGCCGTCGCCTCTTCCGCGAACGTCGCCTACGCCGTCCTCGACGTCGACGCCGCGCAAGCTCCAGGCGACCAAGATGCGGCCGATCAGCTCGGCCGCCCCGCGCAAGCTGACGTCGCCGAGCAACGCCAGCTTCCCGACCGGCGTCTCGTCGACGGGCGGCGACTTCTTTAGCGATATGGCCGATTCGCCCGTCAAGCTCCAGGCGCCGCTCGCGCCTTCCGGTGGCATACCTGCAGCTCGCCTCTCCGAGCCGGCGGTCAGCCCAAGTCGGAATGGGGCTGCCGCGCCAGCATCCCAGGCCGAGGCGACCGATGACTGGAACTGGTAGAATGCACCGTTGTTGGAGGGAAGGCGAGCGAGCCGGAGGCGCGCGTTCGAGATCCCCTTTCGCACACTTCACGACCAACGACGACGACCGCTAGACTCGGCCCTCTCCTTATCATGTATGCACGATTGACGACATCGGACCGAGTATGAATGCGTAGGCTGGCGATCAGACAAAGGAAGGTCGACCATGCATCGGCAGCCTAGGGAATGCCAGCGATAAACGACACTGGCCCAGGACACGACCAGCGACGACCGACGAGAGCTCGTCAAGTTGGAACCGGCGAGCCCGAAAAGGGAGGCGTTGCGACATCCCACTCCCCTCTCCAGGAGACGCCGTACTCGTCGATGAAAGCAAGGCCGACCGACCGCAGCACCCGGGCCCACTGAGTCGGCGAGGCCACCCTTCGCTGATAAAAGCCACCGATTCTGGCACGGAGAGGAACGTAGTCGGAGAGGCGCGACCGGTCCCTGTTTG
>Ga0308160_10002024_pt1 | contig 25912 bp, 24 predicted proteins | sample PhyFR1_FD_201036 | JGI IMG/M metagenome (GOLD analysis project Ga0308160, IMG submission 201036) | Phyllosphere microbial communities from UC Gill Tract Community Farm, Albany, California, United States - DLSLF.R1 | ecosystem: Host-associated > Plants > Phyllosphere > Unclassified | place: USA... | reverse complement strand
GACCGCGTGGGCACAAGTGCCCACCCTACGCCCGCCGAGATCGCAGCGCCGGAATGGCGATGGGTTCGTAGGGTGGGCTCTCGAGCCCACGCGGTACGGCATGCGAGCGTTCGTGTCGCTTCGCGGTAGCGGTGGGTAGGCAGCGGTACGACCGCGTGGGCACAAGTGCCCACCCTACGCCCGCCGAGATCGCAGCGCCGGAATGGCGATGGGTTCGTAGGGTGGGCTCTCGAGCCCACGCGGTACGGCATGCGAGCGTTCGTGTCGCTTCACGGTAGCGGTGGGGTAGGCAGCGGTACGACCGCGTGGGCACAAGTGCCCACCCTACGAATTTCGAATGATCGGATTTCCGTAGTGCCGGAAAAGTGGCGTTACGATTAATTGGAGCCGGTGGCCACGGGGCGCGACGGATCAGCACTCCACTCGCTCCACGATCCCGGATACAAGGCCGCGCCTTTTAACCCGGCCACTTCCAGCGCCAGCAAATTGTGGCACGCCGTCACCCCCGACCCGCACTGCATGATCGCGTCCGAAGGATCCTCGATCACCGCGCCGAATTCCTCGCGCAGCTGCGCGGCCGCCTTGAAACGCCCGTCGGCCTGCAGGTTGTCCTTGAAGAAGCGGTTCCTCGCCCCCGGAATATGCCCGCCGACCGGATCGACCGTTTCGTTCTCGCCGCGGAAGCGGTCCGCCGCGCGCGCATCCACCACGGTACGCCTGGCGCTCTTGATATTCTCCAGCACCTCGGCCACCGTCACCGTCGGCACGAACGGCGCACGCGCTTCGATCGAACCACGCGGCTTGCCAGACACAACCTCGGTGACGACAGGCTGGCCAATCGCCTGCCACGCCGGCAGCCCGCCATCGAGCACCGCCACAGCCTCGTGCCCGAGCCAGCGCAGCAGCCACCACAGGCGCGCTGCGTACATGCCGCCATGCGCGTCATACGCGACCACCTGCGTGCCGTCGCTCACGCCCCAGGAACGCAGCGTCTCGACCAGCGCCTCTTTCGAAGGCAGCGGATGCCGCCCACGAAACACGCCATCCTCGCCACGCTTGGGTCCCGACAATTCCGTCTCCATGTCCGCGAATACCGCGCCCGGCAAGTGGCCAGCTGCATAGGCTTCACGTCCAAACGCCAGGTTCACCAAATCATGCCGGCAATCGACGATCACCCAATCGGGTGCATCGATGTGCGCAGCCAAATCAGCGGCGGAAATCAGGGTCGTGTACATGGCAGGCCTCACAGTTCGCTGGCGATGGGATCCGTTTTCTCGGTGACGGCGCCACGCGCCGTGCTGCGCGTATTGTAGAACGTTGCCGCGATGCCGGACGCGAGGATCACACCGATACCCAGCCACACATGCCAGTCGAAGCGGTCGCCCCACAGCAGCAGGCCCCACATGCTGGAGAACACGATGCCGGTGTACTGCAGATTCGCCACCACCAGCACCTTGCCGACACGGTAGGCGCGGGTCATGGCCATCTGCGCCATCAGGGCCGCGCCGCCAATCGCCAGCAGCAGCAGGCCGCCGTACAGGGTGTGGCTGTGGAAGGGCGTCAAGCCGCCGGCCCCATCGCCACCCACCACGCCGACGAAGCCGGCAACGGCGGTGGTGGCCGAGAAGTAGAACACCACGCGGTATTCCGGCTCGCCCATCTGGCCGAGCTTACGCACCTGCATATAGGCCATCGCCGAGATCACCGACGAGCACAGGCCCGCCAGGCCGGCGAACCACTGGTTGGCCTCGATGGCCGGCTGCAGCACCAGGGTCACGCCGAAGAAGCTGGCGCCCACGGCCAGCACCAGCGGCCACTCGGCGTGCTTGGTTTTCGTCCACCAGCCCATCAGGAACATCCAGGCCGCGATCCAGATCGGCGCCATGTAGTTCAGGGTCATGGCGGTGGCCAGCGGCAGTTTCGAGATCGCAAAGAACCACAGCCAGAGCGAAGTCACGCCGACCGCGCTGCGCCACAAATGGGCTTTCGGGAAGGGAGTGCGGAAGGTGCCGCCACGCTGGCGCACGATCATGAACAGGATCACGGCGCCGATCAGGCCGCGGTAGAACAGGAGTTCGGAGGTGGTATAGAACTCGGAAGCCAGCTTTACGCCCGCGCCCATGGCGGCAAACGCAAAGCTGGCGAACAGCATCCAGAGTGAAGGCATTACATTCCTGGGTTGATACTACTTGAAGCTTACAGATCGATCCTGCTGCGGTACCACTCGTGGAAGTGCTGCATGCCGTCTTCCATCGGCGACTGGTAGGGGCCGACTTCGTTCACGCCGCGTTCCAGCAAAATCTTGCGGCCGGCGTCCATGCGCTGGGCGATCTCGTCGTCCTCGATGCAGGTTTCCATGTAGGCGGCGCGTTCGGCTTCCACCAGTTCGCGCTCGAACAGGGCAATCTCTTCCGGGTAGTAGAACTCGACCACGTTGCGCGTTTTCTGCGGGCCGAGCGGCCACAGGGTCGACACCACCAGCACGTTCGGATACCACTCGACCATGATGTTCGGGTACAGCGTGAGCCAGATCGCGCCTTGCTTCGGCTCCTTGCCGCCGTTGAACTTGAGCACGGCCTCCTGCCACTTCTTGTAGGTCGGCGAGCCGGCCTTTTGCAGGCCGCGGTTCACGCCCACGGTCTGCACGCTGAAGTCGCGGCCGAATTCCCACTTCAAATCGTCGCAGGACACGAAATTGCCCAGGCCCGGATGGAAGGGCTCGACGTGGTAATCCTCCAGGTAGACCTCAATAAAAGTCTTCCAGTTGTAGTCGATGTCGTGGACCTCGACGTGGTCGAACTGGTAGCCCGAAAAATCGAGGTCCTTCGAGACCGACATCGCCTTCAGCTTGTCCATCACGTCGTAGCCGTTCTGCTCGAACAGCAGGCCGTTCCAGCTTTGCAGCGTGGTCTTCGACAAATTCAGGCAAGGCGTTTCGGCGAAATGCGGCGCGCCGATCAGTTCGCCCTTCAGGTCGTAGGTCCAGCGGTGCAGCGGGCAGACGATGTTGTTGGCGTTGCCGCGGCCATTGAACATCAGCGCCTGGCGATGGCGGCAGACGTTGGACAGCACCTCGATGCCGTTGGCATTACGCACCAGCATGCGGCCTTCGTTTTCGGATGCCAGGGTGGCGAAGTCGCCCATCTCCGGCACCATCAATTCATGGCCGACGTAACGCGGCCCCTGCCGAAACAGTTGCTGGATCTCGCGCTGCAGCAGCGCGTCGTCAAAGTAAACATTTACCGGAAGCTGAGCGCACGAGCGCGCCAGCTTGGCGTGGGTAGCCAGATCGGACATCCCAACCCCCCTTATTCGAGACCTAAAGAAGAGAAAGAATCCAAAGACCAGTATTTAGTGTGCGGAAATACGGTATTTCGGACAGAACCGGCGATTATACCGTGGAACGAGCTCTACAGTCTCGGACCGGCACGCGGTTGTGGTGCGCAAAGGCACAGGGATTGCCGGAAAGGCATGGTTTTCATGGTATTCCAGGTGGGTGCGCTAAAATGTGAACGATCGTGCAATTAGCTCAGCACTTGCGCGGACACCTCTTGGGTAAGGATTGTTCTAAAATACGCGATTAGGCTTCCCCATGGCGCACCCCTTGCGCCGTTTCGGAGTGGCTGGCCCAACACAACAAGTAACTATGGCAAATAATGTAAACGTGGCTGCACCCGAGTCCTTCGAGGCGGCAATGGCCGAACTGGCCCAGCTCGTCTCGCAGATGGAAGCAGGGCAATTGCCGCTGGAAGCGTCGGTGGCCGCCTATGCACGCGGTTCCGAACTGGTGAAATACTGCGCCGCCCAGCTCGACAAGGTGGAGTCCCAGGTCAAGGTGCTCGAAGGCGACATGCTGAAACCGTTCAGCGCCGACGAGGCGGCTCAATGAGCACGGTCCCATTCTCCAGCTGGATGAGCGAGGTCCAGGCCGACGTCGAAGCGGCCTTGTCGTCCTTCCTGCCGGCCGCCGATGCCCAGCCGACCAAGCTGCACCAGGCCATGCGCTACACCGCGCTCGGCGGCGGCAAGCGCGTGCGTCCGCTGCTCGTGTACGCCAGCGGTGCATTGTTCGGCGCCGACGCCGCCTCGCTGGCGCGCGCCGCCTGCGCGCTGGAGATGATCCACGTGTATTCGCTGGTGCACGACGACATGCCCTGCATGGACGACGACGCCCTGCGCCGCGGCAAGCCGACCGTGCACGTGGCCTACGACGAAGCGACCGCGCTGCTGGTCGGCGACACCCTGCAGGCGCGCGCCTTCGAGGTGCTGGCCGGCGACGATGCGCTTCCCCCGGCGCGCCTCATCAAGATGCTGCGCCTGCTGGCCGAAGCGGCTGGCTCCGCCGGCATGTGCGGCGGCCAAGCCATCGACCTCGACAGCGTCGGCCTGTCCCTGAGCCTGGAACAACTGGAACACATGCACCAGCTGAAGACCGGCGCACTGCTGCGCGCATCGGTCCTGCTCGGCGCGCTGAGCGGCAAGGACCTGGGCGCTGGGGAACTCGACGCCCTGAAGGCCTACTCCAAGGCAGTAGGGCTGGCGTTCCAGGTGGTCGATGACGTACTGGATGCGACGGCCGATTCGGCCACGCTCGGCAAGACCGCCGGCAAGGATGCCGCCGACAACAAGCCGACGTATGTGTCGATCCTCGGACTGGAGCCCTCGAAGGCGCTGGCCGAACAATTGCGGCGCGAGGCGCACGATGCGCTGGCGCCATTCGGAGAACAAGCACAGCGGCTGCGCGAACTCGCGGACCTGATCGTGCAGCGGAAGGCCTAAATGAACCTGTTAGACACCATCAACGACCCGTCGGACCTGCGCAAGCTCCCGCGCACGCAACTGACCCCGCTAGCCGGCGAACTGCGCCAGTATTTGCTCGACTCGGTCTCGAAGACCGGCGGCCACCTGTCGTCGAACCTCGGCACCGTGGAGCTGACCATCGCGCTGCACTACGTGTTCGAGACGCCGCACGACCGCATCGTGTGGGACGTGGGCCATCAAACCTATTCGCACAAGATCCTCACCGGCCGCCGCGAGCGCATGCCGACGCTGCGCCAGCTGAACGGCCTGTCGGGCTTCCCGAAGCGTGACGAAAGCGAATACGACACCTTCGGCACCGCCCACTCGTCGACCTCGATCTCGGCCGCACTCGGCATGGCCGCCGCCGCCAAATTGAAGGGCGAGCACCGCCACGCGATCGCCGTGATCGGTGACGGCTCGATGACCGCGGGTATGGCCTTCGAGGCCCTGAACAACGCCGGCGTCGAGGAAGACTGCAACCTGCTGGTGGTCCTGAACGACAACGACATGTCGATCTCGCCGCCGGTGGGCGCCCTGAACCGCTACCTGGCGCGCCTGATGAGCGGCCAGTTCTACGCCGCCGCCAAGAGCGTCGGCAAGACCGTGCTGCCAGGCCCGCTGCGCGAACTGGCCAGCCGCCTGGAAGAACACGCGAAGGGCATGGTGGTCCCGGCCACGATGTTCGAGGAATTCGGCTTCAACTACATCGGCCCGATCGACGGCCACGACCTGGACTCCCTGATCCCGACGCTGGAAAACATCAAGAAGCTCAAGGGCCCGCAGTTCCTGCACGTGGTGACCAAAAAGGGCCAGGGCTACAAGCTGGCCGAGGCCGAGCCTATCCTGTACCACGGCACCGGCAAGTTCAACCCGACCGAGGGCATCAAGCCTGCGACCGCGCCGGCCAAGATCACCTATACGGAAGTCTTCGGCAACTGGCTGTGCGACATGGCGGCAAGCGACTCGCGCCTGGTCGGCATCACGCCGGCGATGCGCGAGGGCTCGGGCATGGTGCGCTTCCATGCGCAGTACCCGGAGCGCTACTTCGACGTCGGCATCGCCGAGCAGCATTCGGTGACCTTCGGCGCGGGCCTGGCTACTGAGGGCATGAAGCCGGTGGTCGCGATCTATTCGACCTTCCTGCAGCGCGCCTACGACCAGCTGATCCACGACGTGGCGCTGCAGAACCTGGACGTGACCTTCGCCCTCGACAGGGCCGGCCTGGTCGGCGCCGATGGCGCGACCCACGCCGGGAATTACGATCTGGCCTACCTGCGCTGCATCCCGAACATGGTGGTGATGGCGGCGTCGAACGAGAACGAATGCCGGCAGATGCTGACCACCGCCTACCACTACCCGGGGCCGGCGGCGGTGCGTTACCCGCGCGGCGCCGGCATCGGTGCGGCGATCCAGGAGGAGCTGACCTCGATCGAGATCGGCAAGGGCGAAGTCCAGCGTCAAGGCAAGGGCGTGGCGATCCTGGCGTTCGGCTCGATGGTGGCGCCAAGCGTTGCTGCGGCGGGCGAACTCGATGCCACGGTCGCCAACATGCGCTTCGTGAAGCCGCTCGACGTCGAGCTGGTCAAGCAGCTGGCGGCCGACCACGACTACCTGGTGACGGTGGAAGAGGGCGCCGTCATGGGCGGCGCCGGTGCCGCCGTGGCCGAGGCGATGGCGGGGGCGGGCATCGTCAAGCCGCTGCTGATTCTCGGCTTGCCGGACAAGTTCATCGACCAGGGCGATCCGGCGGCGCTGCTGGCATCCGTCGGCCTGGATGCCAAGGGCATCGCGGCGTCGATTCGCGCGCGCTTCGGTATCGCGGGCGAGCCGCGGCTGGTGGCGGTGAAGACCTGAACGCTGTTCGGGCTCGATGAAGAAGCGGCGCCTTGGCGCCGTTTTTTTTTGCGTATGGTGGGTGAGCACGAGTACGACCGCGTGGGCACGAGTGCCCACCCTACGATGTCGGGCTTCGGTAGGGTGGGCACTCGTGCCCACGCGGTATGGCACCCCTTGCACATCGAAACCGCCATCCCGGCCCCATACATGCAAATTCCGTAGGGTGGGTACTCGTACCCACCACCTCCAGCACTGCGCCACCGCCCCGGCCACATCCCGCCGACCTCTCAACTCTGCTAGTTCGCCCACCCCCCAATTCACGCTACCTTCGCAGCAAAGCCAGCAAACACCAGGCCCGTTTTCCGCAACAAAGGAAAGCCGGCGACCGTCCCAGACAGCGGCCGCCGCGCGCAGCAAAGCGTCTTTGATCGCCAAGGGAGAATTGCATTGAAAAAGAAAATCGGCCTGTTCCTGTTCGCACTCGGCCTGAGTGGATCCTATGCCTACGCCTACGATGACACCGCGTGCATCATGGATTGCCACGCCAAGTACGTCGACTGCATGTCGCGCGGCTACTTCACCCCGAATTACTGCCAGAGCCGCATGAGCGTCTGCTCCGCGATGTGCGGCGGCTGGGACGGCAACGGCCCGATTCCCTGATCCGCTTTCCACCGCAAGCGTAAGCCCGCGGCCGCACCCCATGGTGGTGGTCGCACGTCTTGTTTCGTTTTGATCCCAAGGGAGAATCGCATTGAAAAAGAAATTTGGCCTGTTCCTCTTCGCACTCGGCCTGAGTGCTTCCTACGCCCATGCCGACACCGACTACGCCACCTGCTTCCAGACCTGCTGGGACCAGTACGAAGCCTGCCTGGCACCTGGTAACTTCAGCTCCAACTTCTGTGGCCACCGCATGAGCATGTGCGCCGCGATGTGCGACGGCTGGGACGGCACCGGCGACATTCCATAAGCGCTTACCGCGCGCGGATGCACACATACACGGCACCCGCCGTCGCCAGGAAGCCGGCCAGCGTCATCGCGCTCAAGGTCTCGCCCAGCACCCCAAAGGCCATCAGCGCCGTCACGCCGGGAATCAGGTAGAACAGGCTGGCCACCTTGCTCGCTTCCCCCTTGCGCATCATGATGAACAGCAGGCTGGTCGCGCCGATCGAATTTACGGTCGCCAGCCAGCCCGAGGCAAACACCATCGTCGGGGTCCACTGCACCGAGAAACCTTCCAGGCCGAGCGACAAGGGCAGCGCCACCAGCGTCGCCACCGCCAGCTGCACGAAGCCGCCGGTGCGCAAGTCCATCCCCGCGCAGAACTTCTTCTGGTACAGCGTGCCCAGGGTGATGCCGGCCAGCGCCACCACGGCTGCCGCGTATGCGCCGATGCCTGCGCTCTCGCTACCCAGCTTGTGCCACACCACCAGCACCACGCCGAGCACGCCGCCCGCCATCCCCAGCCATTGCCTGAGGCCCAGGCGTTCGCCGAACACGAGCGCCGCGCCGAGTGCCGTGAACACCGGCATGGTGCCGACGATCAGCGCCGACTCGCCCGCCGACACGCCCAGCTTCAGCGCCGTGTACAAGCCCGAGAACTGCAGCGCCTGGATCAAGAGGCCAACCACCACCAGGTGCCCGAACTGCCTGCGGCTGGCCGGCCAGGGCGCACGCGCCGCCAGCGCCACGACGAGCAGTACCAGCGATGCCAACCCGAAGCGGATCGCCAGCAGCGTGAACGGCCCGGCATATGGCACGGCCAGCTTGCCGACCACGTAGCCCGAGCTCCACATCGCGATGAAGAGCAGGGGCAGGGCGAGGCCGGCCATGCGGGCCAGTGTGGAAACGGCAGGTAAGGCAAGCCTGAGCGTGGTCATCGTCTTCTCCGGTAGGTTGATGCTGCCAGCTTAGGCCGGATACTGCTGCGATACAATCCATCAAACAAGCAACCGATTGTTTCCAAGGGCGATACGATGAGCGAACTGCAGCCACGCGACTTTACCGATGTCTGGACCTTTGTCCGCGTCGTCGACACTGGTTCCTTTTCCGAAGCCGCGCGCCAGATGGGTACGACCAAGGCGAACGTCAGCAAGCAGATCGCGAACCTGGAAAGGAACCTGCGCGCCAAGCTGCTGAACCGCTCGACCCGCAAGCTGGGCCTCACCGAAGCGGGCAGCGCCATCTACCAGAACGCCTTGCGCATGCTGGAAGAAGCACGCGCGCTGGAAGCCACCGCCGCCGGTTTGCAGACGGGGCCGGGCGGCACCCTGCGCGTGAGCGCCTCGATGGCCTTCGGCACCACCTGCCTGGCCGGCCTGCTGCCCGCCTTCATGGAGCGCTACCCGGACATCCGTGTGGTGCTCAGCCTGACCGACCGCTACGTCGACCTGGTCGAGGAAAACATCGACGTCGCCCTGCGCCTGGCCTCGCGCATCGACATGCTGAGCGTGGTGGCGCGGCCGATTGCAAGCATCCGCTATGTGCTGGCCGCGGCGCCGGCCTACTTGCAACAATACGGCACGCCGCAAAGCATCGAGGACCTGGCCACGCACCGCTGCCTGACCTTCGGCGCCTCCGGTGCGCCGGCCACCTGGCAGTTCGACAGCGCAACCAGTATAGAGAGCGTGAAGGTGAACAGTGCATTGGCCGCCAACAGCAGCGTGGCGCTGCACCTGGCGATGCTGCGCGGCGGCGGCATCGCGCTGCTGCCGACGTATGTCGTGGACGAAGACCTGCGCAGCGGCGCGGCCGTGCAGGTGCTGCCCGCGCTGGCGCCGCAGGGTTTTTCAGGCGACCAGCTGTACGCGGTTTACCTGGAAAACCGTTTCCTGCCGCCGAAGGTGAGGGTGTTCATCGATTACCTGGTCGACGCATTCAGCCAGCAATCGGCCCGGAGTGCATAGCGCCGAACCGGGCGCTATGCACTCGCGGTGCTTGCCATGCCGTGTTGCGCTGCCATCAGCGGCGCATGGCCGCCTCGGTCGCTTCCACCATCGCCTGCCAGGCTTGCACGCTCGGCCGTTCCAGCATGCGCGCATGCCAGGCATGCAATGCACTCAAATGCGCGGGCACCTCGAGCTTGACGATGGCCGCGAAAATAAAAGCGCCAATGACCGTGATGTCCGCCATCGAAAACCCGGCGCCGGCAATGTAGGCTTGCGTCTTCAGCAATTCATCAAAATACCCCATTGCACGCAAAGCGCGATCGCGCTGTCGCAGTCCCCAATCCCGGTTCTGGTACAGCTCGACTTTCGGCCCAAGCCCGGGCGTGGCGTGGTGAAAATACACGCTGATCGCGTCGAGTAATTCGAGCTCGGCGCGCCGGCTCATCATGTGGATGGTGCCCTTTTCAAGCGGCGTAATGCCGGTCAGCGTCGGCGGGCCTGCGAGATTGTCCAGGTATTCCGTGATCGCCGTGCATTCGGCGATCAGCGTGCCATCGGCGAGTTCGAGCACCGGCAAGGTCCCCGAATAGTTCTTTTCCAGGAAGGCGGGCGCCTTGTGTTCGCCCTTCCAGAGATTGACCGATGCAAACCGTACCTGCGCCTGCAGGTTTTTCTCGGCGACCGCAATGCGCACCCGGGCAGGGTAGGGGCCGTTGAACCAGTCGTGGATCGTCATGGGTGGTAAAGAGGTGTCGTTCATGATGCGTCCTTTCGCAAGTGAGATACCCGGCCCGGGTGATGCATCAGGCGGCGCGGGAAGCGAGTTGCTGCAGCAGGACCTGGGCAGCAGCGGCCGACGAAGCCGGATTTTGTCCGGTAATCAAAAGGCCATCGGCGATGGCATAAGGCGCCCAGTCCTCGATGCGCTGGAATACCGCGCCCTTGGCCTTGAGTTCATCCTCCACCAGGAAGGGCACGATATCGGTCAGTTCGACCCCGGCTTCTTCGGTATTCGTAAAACCGGTCACCTGCTTGCCGCGTACCAGTGGCGAGCCATCCGTATTTTTTACATGGCGCAGGACGCCAGGCGCATGGCAGACCAGTGCCACCGGCTTGTTCGCAGCGATGAACGATTCGATCAGGGCGATCGAATGGGCGTCTTCAGCCAGGTCCCACAGCGGGCCATGGCCACCTGGGTAGAACACGGCATCGAAATCGTCCTGGCGCACGCTGTCGAGGCGTACGGTATGGGCAAGCTCGGCAGTGGCTGCGGCGTCGGCTTCGAAGCGGCGCGTCAGTTCGGTCTGGAATGCGGGTTCATTGCTCTTCGGGTCGAGCGGAGGCTGGCCCCCGGCCGGCGATGCCAACACGACGTTGGCGCCGGCTTCCTTGAAAGCGTAATAGGGCGCCGCCAGCTCTTCGAGCCAGAAGCCGGTCTTGCGGCCGGTATTGCCGAGGGTGTCGTGGGAGGTGAGGACGATGAGGATATTCATGGCACGTTTTCCTTAAGTTAGTAGACCAGTCGTCTAGTGGTGGATCAAAAAAAGGCGCTCCAGTTCGAAGCGCTTGAGCTAAGCCCGGTTAATGGGGCAGGTGCAGCAATTCCTTTGTGGCCTGCATGGCGGCGTCGAATGGGGACGGATCGCGCGTGATCTTGGTCATGACGCTGGCGCCGAGCCACAGCTGGTACAGGCTTTCCGCAACGGCGCGCGGGTTGTCCACGGCGAGCGAACCGCCGGCCACCGCGCGCTCGATGGCGTCGGCAAGGATGGCGACAATCCCCGCAGTACCCTGTTTCAAGGCCAGGCGCATCGGTTCCGACAGGTCGGCCACTTCCGCCCCCAGCTTCACGACCAGGCATTGGCCATCGCACTCGGCTTGCAGCTGATTCTTGCGCCATTGCTTGAAATACCGGATCAGTCCCTCCGGCAACGCGGCAGGCGCGCCTTGCAGGCTGGCGTCGAGTTGACCGAGGTAGTCTGCGAAATACTTTTCCAGTAAAGCGACGCCGAACGCATCTTTCGACGCGAAATAATAGTAAAACGAGCCTTTCGGCACGCCGGCACTGGTCAGGATTTCGGTCAGTCCCACTGCGGAGAATCCCTTGCCCGCCATGATGCGCTGGCCAACCGCGAGGATATGTTCGCGGACTTCGGTCGATTCGCTTGTGATCGTTTTTGACATGAATTCATCTTAGAATAAATTAGACCGGTCGTCTACAACTATTTTTGGACGCGCCGAATCCTCAAGCGAAGCCCTGCCGTCGAGCGCCGTCAATCACGGCGCTCGGGGATAATGATGAGGTAATAATGATGAGGTGATACAGCAGCAGCCGCCCGGCGCACCCCATCACACACGCTGGCCGCGCAGAACTGGCCTTTCCCTCCTGCCTGGCGAGCAGGTATTTTTTGAGAAGACTCGATGAAGCAAGCATTTGTCCGATTGACCCTCGCCCTCGCCCTCGCCCTGTCCACTGCCGGCTTCGGCATCGCCGTCCAGGCCGCCGACCCTTATACCCCGCAGGAATACGTCCAGTTCCAGCATGCCGACTGGACCAGGAACGCCACCATCTACCAGATCAACACGCGCCAGTTCACCCCCGAAGGCACGTTCAAGGCGGCCACCGCCCAGCTGCCGCGGCTGAAGGAACTCGGCGTCGACATCCTGTGGCTGATGCCGATCCACCCGATCGGCGAGCAGGAACGCAAGGGCAAGCTCGGCAGCCCGTATGCGGTACGCGACTACCGCGCCGTGAATCCGGAGTTCGGCACGCTGCAGGATTTCCGCGCCTTCGTCGACCAGGCGCACAGCCTGGGCATGCGCGTCATCATCGACTGGGTCGGCAACCACACGTCCTGGGACAACGTGCTGCGCACCAGCCACCCGGACTGGTACGCCAACGACAGCACGGGCAAGCCACGGCCGACGCCCTGGTTCGACTGGGACGACATCATCGACCTCGATTACAGCAAGCCGGCCCTGCGCCGCTACATGACCGAATCGATGGTCTACTGGGTGCGCGAGACCGGCATCGATGGCTACCGCGTCGACGCCGCCGGCCTGGTGCCGCAGGACTTCTGGGACAACGCCAGCCGCGAACTGCGCACTGTAAAGCCGGTGTTCATGCTGGCCGAATGGGAAAGCCGCGACATGCACCGCGTCGCTTTTGATGCCAGCTATGCCTGGACCTGGTGGGACGCGCTGCACGACGTCGCCAAGGGCAAGCGCGACGCCACCGGCCTGTACACCTATTACGCCTGGGGCCAGAAGTTCTACCCGCGCCAGGCCTACCGCCTGCTGTACACGACCAACCACGACAAGAACACCTGGGACGGCACCGAGTTCGACATCTTCGGCCCGGCGGTCGACGCGGCCATCGTGTTCACGTTTGTGAGCGAAGGCATGCCGATGATCTACAACGGCCAGGAAGCCGGCAACCGCAAGCGCCTGGCGTTCTTCGATCGCGATCCGATCGAGTGGAAGCCGTCGCCGTATGCGGACCTGTACCGCAAGCTGATCGCGCTGAAGAAGTCGAATACGGCCCTGTGGAATGGCGAGTTCGGTGCGCAGATGGTGCAGGTGCCGAACAACGCGCCGAAGCAGGTCTTCAGCTTCGTGCGCGCGAATGCGAAGGACAAGGTGTTCGTGGCGCTGAACCTCTCGGACAAGCCGGTCAAGGCGACCTTTGGCAAGGATCTGCACCATGGCAGCTACCGCGACTTCGCGACCGGCAAAGCGGTGCGCGTGGATGCGGCCACCAGCTTCGAGATGGCGCCATGGAGCTACAAGGTGCTGGTGAAATAAGGCGGCTAGCGTAACGCTGCAACGCGTGGTGCCCCGACCCGGTTTGGTTTATCATGTCCGGGTCGCGAAAAACGGCAGTCCACACATGGCGAACACATTCGTCCGGCTGCCGAATACACGTCAGCCACGCGCCATGCAACGTTGACCAGCGTCTCCCTCAACCATCCGGCATGCAGCCGGATTTGCTCAGGAGCGCTGGATGAACCAGGAAATTGCGATTATTGGTGCAGGATTGGGCGGCCTCGTGCTGGCCCGCGTCCTGCATGTGAACGGCATCGCCGCCACGATCTACGAAGCCGAAGCCGGCCCGGGTGCCCGCACACAAGGCGGCCTGCTTGATATCCACGAACACAACGGCCAGCGCGCGCTGGAAGACGCCGGCTTGCGCGACGCCTTCACCTCGCTCGTCCTTCCCGCCGAAGACGCCAAGCGGATCGTCGACCCGCATGGCGTCGTCCTGTTCGACAGGCCTGGCGGCCATGGCGCCTGCCGGCCCGAAGTCGAGCGGGGCGCGCTGCGCGCCATGCTGATCGCCGCGCTTCCAGCCGGTACCGTCGAATGGAACCGCAAGGTTACCGAAGTCGCCAGCGGGCCCTTCGGGCCACAGGTGCGCTTTGCCGATGGCACATCGATCGCCGCACGCCTGGTCGTGGGCGCGGACGGCGCCTGGTCGCGCGTGCGTCCGCTGCTGACCGATGCCAGGCCCGCCTATTCCGGGATCTGTTTCGTCGAGATCGGACTGCTCGACGGCGCGCCACGCCACCGGGCCGCCATCGACGCGATTGGCAGCGGAACGCTGATGGCGGTCGCCCCCGGCAAAGGCATCATGCTGCATCGCCACGCCGACGGCACCGTTCGCGGCTATGCAGCCTTGAGCAAGCCTGAGGCGTGGCTGCACGCGATCGGCTTCACCAATGCGCGGCGTGGGCTCGCGCGCATCGCGGACGAATTCGCGGACTGGGCGCCGTCCCTGACGGTCTTCGTGCGCGAGAGCCAGGTCGCTCCCGTCCTGCGCCCGATCCACGCCCTGCCGCCAGGGATACGCTGGGGCAGGGTGCCTGGCGTGACCCTGGTCGGCGATGCCGCGCATCTGATGTCGCCGTTTGCGGGCGAGGGGGCCAACCTGGCGCTGTACGACGGCGCGCAACTGGCCAAGGCGATCATGCGTCATTCGGGCGATGTCGACGCCGCGCTGGCCGCCTACGAATCGGCGCTGTTCCCCCGTAGCGCAGAAGTCGCCGCCGCATCCGCACGCAACCTGGCCGAATTCTTCGGGGCGGGCGCGCCCGGGAGTGTGGTCCGCCTGTTTCGTCACGCCGGGCGCCGGGAGGCGTGATCCGCTACACACGGCCTCAAGGATAACAATCCGGATTTTTGATATAGTTTTATTAATTTATCGGAGGTCGATCATGGAGGAAACGATGAAAAATGTGGACGTCAAAGTGTCTGTGGATGTGCGCGTGGATCCGGTCGGCGTCGCCGTGTTGTTTGCATCGGTCGCCGCCGTGTTGTTTTTCTTGAAGAAAAACGTCAAGCGGGTGGAATAAATATCCGTATGACCAGGTAGAGAGATGCTGGAGAGCAAAGCAATAAATTCTATTGGGTATTTTTTAAGGCTGGCTCCGCAAAAGCGCTTGAATTAGAATGTCAAAGGCAACTTTGGTCGATTACCAAAGGTTTGACATTCCTCGGCCAAGTCTACGCTTACAGTAAACATCCTGGTCATTTCGCAAAGTTCACCCATGACCAGCCTGCCTACGACGCCGTCTCTCACCCAATGCGAGAATGAGCCGATCCACATTCCCGGATCGATCCAGCCATTCGGCATCCTGCTGAGTGTCGAACCCGCGACACTCAGGATCACCAACGCCAGCCTGAACTGCGCCGAAGCCTTTGGTGTCGATGCGCATGAACTCGTCCATCGTTCACTCGCCGAGCACCTGTCTGCCGACGCGCTTCAGATGCTGGAACAGTACATGTATTCAGAAGACCGGGTCGAGCAGGCGCCGCTGATCGTGCCGCTTCTGCATGCGGGTACCTCGTGCGAGCAGGAGTGGGAAGCGACAGCCCACCTGCGCCATGGCGTCTTGATCCTGGAGCTGGAACCGGTATCGTCGGACGACGTAGCCGAGCCACTGCAACGTCTGGTCCGGAATGCGGTGCACCTGATATTCGGCGCCTCCAAGCTGATCGATTTGTGCCGGCGCGCCGCCGAGCAGGTGCGCCTGATCAGCGGTTATGACCGCGTCATGATTTATCGCTTCACGGAAGACTGGCATGGCGATGTCATCGCCGAAGCCAGGGCGCCGCATGCGCATTCCTATCTCCATCATCATTTCCCGGCTTCGGATATTCCTGCCCAGGCGAGAAAGATATTCCTCGATAACTGGATGCGCATGATCCCGGACGTGGCCTATACGCCGGTCGCCATTTATCCCGGAAAGAATGCGACAACCGGCGCACCGCTGGACCTCGGCATGTCGGCATTGCGCAGCGTGTCGCCGCTGCATATTGAATATTTGCGGAATATGGGCGTGGGCGCGACCCTGACGCTGCCGCTGATCGACAACGGCAAGCTGTGGGGCCTGATCGCCTGCCATCACCTCGGCCCCAGGACGCTCGGTTCCGACCAGCGCCTGGCCACCAAGATGATCGCGCAGCTTGTGTCGTCCCAATTGGCGTTAAAGGAATCGCTGGAAGACCAGCGCTACCGAAATGAGCTGAAACGCACGCATGGCACACTCATGGCCTGCATGGAGGAGAGCGCGAGCGTGGCCAAGGGATTGGCCAAGTGTACGCCGACGCTGCTCGATCTCGTTGGCGCGACGGGAGGCGGGGCAGCTGTGTTCCACAAGAATACGTGGATCACCGTCGGTAATACGCCGTCGCGTGCCCGGATCGACGAACTGGTCGAATGGCTCGCTACCGCGCACGGCAGCAAGGAAGTCTATGCGACCAACCAGCTCGGCAGCATGTTCGCGCCGGCCAGGGATTACCAGGACATCGCCAGCGGCCTGCTGGCCATTGCGATTCTCAAGTCGGAACGCAATTATGTGCTGTGGTTCCGGCCTGAAGTGGCACAGACCATTACCTGGGCTGGCCAACCGGACAAACGCATCGAGGTGGAAGGTGGCGTCGTGCGCCTGCATCCGCGCTTTTCTTTCGAATCCTGGCAACAGGTCGTGAATGGCATTGCCGCGCCATGGAAAAAGGTGGAACGCGAGGCGGCGTCCGAACTGCGCACCGGCATCCTGGGGTTCAACTTGCGGCGCGCGTTTGCCAAGGCACAGGAAGCTCGGGCGCTGGCGGAAAAAGTCAGCGGTGAAAAAGAAACCCTGGTCCATATCGTCTCGCACGACATCCGCAATCCATTAAGCGTTCTGAAAATGTCGTTGCAATTCATGGAGCGGGCGCAGGCCGCAGGTTCCGCGACATCGCCGGAAATGGTCGCGCGCAGCATGCGCGCAGTCGACACGATCGAGCGCCTCGTCACGTCAGTGCTCGATGCGGCCAAGTCGGACCACGTCACCTTGTCGCCGGACCTGCAATTGGCGAATGCCGGCACGCTTATCCGCGATGCCGTCGATCTCGCCATGCCCCTGGCCGAAAAAGCCGGCATCGACATCGTTGCAGCTGCCGATGGCGATGACCTGACGATTGCCTGCAAGCGCGCGCAGGTGGAGCAGGTGCTGGGCAACCTGATCAGCAATGCCTTGAAGTTCACGCCGGCGGGTGGACGGGTCACGGTGGCGGCCAGGCAGAGCGATGGCGAAGTCGTCATGTCGGTCGCCGATACCGGAATGGGCATCGCCCCTGCGCTGCTGCCGCGTATCTTCGACCGCTTCACGCAAGGCACGGTGGGCGCGGAAAAAGGCGCGGGCCTCGGCCTGTCGATCGTGAAGGGCATCATCGAACAGGAGGGCGGCCGGATCTGGGTCGAGAGCAGCGTCGGCGCGGGCACCACGTTCCACTTCACCCTGCCGCGCCGGCAAGGCTGAACGGGGCGGCTTAGCGCAGGCTGCCTTCCTCGACCATCGTCTCCTTGGCCACCTCGGCCACCTGCCGGTCGTCCTCGGTCAGGCGCACCGTCTTCCAGCTGCCGCGCGCGAACCAGGCCACCGACACCAGCGCCACCGCGACGTTCGTCACCGGGAACGACCACCACAGGCCATCCGCCCCCAGCGTGGTGTGCTTGGCCAGCACATAGGCCAGCGGGAACTGGATCATCCACTGCGACACCATCGCGATGATCATCGCACTGAGCATATTCCCCGACGCGCGGAAGGCCGACACGATGCACAGCTGGATGCCGATGCCGCCCCAGGCCAGGCACATGATGCGGATGAAGTGGGCGCCGCCCGCGATCACCGCCGGATCGTCGGGAATGAAGAAGCGCACCAGCCACGGCGCGCACAGCCAGGCAACGCCGCCCAATAGCGTCAGGAGCACGAAGCTGGCAACCGTGCCGAGCCAGGTGATGCGCTCGGCACGCGCCGTGTTGCCGGCGCCGATGTTCTGGCCGACCAGGGTCGCCACCGCCATCGCGATGCCCATCACCGGAATCGTGATCACCTGCAGGATGTTCGAGCCCACGCCGTAGGTGGCGATCGACAGCGTGCCGAAGCTGGCCACCAGGAAGGACATCACCATCAGCCCCAGCGCCCGCGTCGACAGCTCCACCGACCCCGGCAAGCCGAGGAAGAAGGCGCGCTTCAGGTACACCGGATCGGGCTTGAAGCCGCGCCACGCCAGGGCGATGCCATGGCGCCCGCGCAGGAACACCAGCATGCCCAGGCCGGCGGCGAGCGCTTGCGTGACCAGGGTCGCATACGCCGCGCCCATTACGCCCTGGCCCGGAATCGGCCCCCAGCCGAAGATGAACAGCGGATCGAGCACGAAGTTCAGCACCACGGTGCCGGCCACGATCATCAGGGGAATGCGGGTCTGGCCGACGCCGCGCATCAGCGCCTGGAACATGGCGTACATGAAGACGAACAGGATACCCACGAACGACACGCGCAGGAAACCGAGCGCGCCGCTGTAGACTTCCGGCGCCACGCCGAGCAGCCGCAGGAGCGCAGGCGCCAGCACGAAGCCGATCGCCCCGAATACGATCGAGGTGATCACCACCATCAGCATGGTCTGCGCCGCCACGTGATTGACCATGTCCTGGCGCCCGGCGCCGACGTATTGCGCTGCCATCGTGGCGCCGGCCATGGCCAGGCCCGAGCCGAGTGCGATCACCAGGAAGGTGACCGGGAAGCTGACCGAAATCGCCGCCACCGCCGACGCTCCCAGGCGCCCGACCCAGAAGGCGTCGGTCAGCTGGTAGCCGGTCTGCAGCAGGTTGGCGAGCATGATCGGCACCGCCAGTGTGACGAGCGCGCGCGGAATCGAGCCTTCGAGGAAGAGGGTCTTGCGATCGGTTTTCATGACATCATGCTAAGCCATCCGGGCGAAGCATGATGTCCGGCAGACTCGGCTTAAGGCCAGCGTACGAGGTTGCGTACTTAAAAATCACTTCAGAGGCTTGAAGGCATGGCTATTGTCGAAGCCAAACATGCCTTCGTCATACATCCGGCGCATCTTGCGCACCAGGTGCATTTGCAGGGCGGGCGGCAGCTTGAAGTAGGGGGCGCTGGCTGTGGTCGAGCGTTGCAGGTCGAGGTCGCCCGTGATTGCCCGGATGGCGGCCTTGGTGTCACGGTGAAAAGCGATGATCTTCAGCCGCCCTTCGAAAGCATCATTCACCATCTTGCCCTCATTGCTGGCGTAGAAACGGTAAACCAGGATCGGATCAACCAGCCCGTCGCCGTCGATATCGCTTAACTCGGTCAGCTTGCTCCACCACTGCACGCCGGCCATCTCTATCGGTGCGCTATCGCTGACCGTGCCCTTGGACGTCAGGCTTGGCCCCGCAGTTATCGTAAACAAGTGCGCGCCGATTTTACGCGACAAGCTTGTGCCATCGTAGCGCCGGTCGCCGCTTTCGGTCAGGTACACCACGTGATCGCCGCCATCATCGCGGTAGCAGAAGTGGGCGAACACCGGCAGGGTTACCTTGGCAGTCTTGAGGGTATCCCGATGCAGCAGGAAGTCATCGTTGGCGCAGCGCGAACCTGGAGCGGCATGCACATTCGATGAGACCAATGTGGCGAGGGTAAACAGGAATATGGCAAGGCGGCGCATGGTGAAGGTGTGTAGAAGGCCGAGGAAACCAGGACCACAATCGAGGCCTGCACCGAAACCACCTCAAGAGTTTGAGGACAGCCCCACATGCAGACCAGCCATCCTTATGCGCGCTCCGGCAAATGGATCGAGCGCGCCAGCAAATGCCCCGCCAGCCAGCCGCCGACCAGGCCGCCGATGTGCGCCGCATTGTCGGTGTGCGGATAAATGAAGCCCATCCACAGGCTGAAGAGCAGGAAGGGGATCATCGAGCCGCGCAAATCCGCCACCACCGTGGGCGGCACGCCGCTGTCCTTGCGTCCCAGGAAGGCGAGCAGGCCGCCGATGATGCCGAAGATCGCGCCCGAGGCGCCGACGCTGTTCACGCTGGGGTTCCACAGCACGCTGGCCAGGCTGCCGGACAGGCCGGCCAGGACGTACAGTCCGGCAAAGCGCGCGCTGCCGAAGATGCGTTCGGTGACTTGCCCCACCTGCCACAGCGCCAGCATGTTGAAGCCGATGTGCCAGATGCTCCCGTGCAGGAACATCGAGGTGAACAGGCGCCACCATTCGCCCTTCAAGGTCAGGCGGCCATAGTTCGAGCCCCATTCGACCAGTTGCTGCGACTGCAGCAGCGCCGACACGTCCGGATTGAGCGCAAACAGCTGGCGCAGCGGTCCGTCGAGGAAGGCCTGGTAACGATAACGCGCCAGCCACATCAGCGCGAAGATGCCGATGTTCGCCACCAGCAGCCCCCAGATCACGGGCGTGGACGGGCTCCAGTAATCGATGCGGTCGTGGAAGACCTCCTGCTCGGCGTGCGCTTGCGCGTGTGCCGGCGTCTGGCGCGCGGGCAGCAGGGCGACGATGCGGTCGGCGGTGGCCGCGTCGGCCACGGTGAAGCCGATCGTCAGGTCTTGCTTCACGCCGAGCAGCGTGAAGGTGACGTCGCTGCCGCTGGCGTAGACGTCGACAATGTCGACCATGCGCAGGCGCTGTTCCTCGCGCAGCGGCATGCGGAACGAGCGGTGGCGGCTGCCGCGCAGGGTCACGAAGTCCTGGCCGATCTCGATCGCGCCATTGCCCCGGTACTGGAAAGGATTGGTCGGCCAGTTCGGGCCGGCCATGTAGAAACGCAGCTTGAAAACGTTGGCACCCGCCATGCGCACGATCCTTTAGCCGCGCTTGCGTTCGTGGTTCCACAGCACGTCGCTGCCGCCGGCAAAGCGGTTCAGCACGCGCGCCAGCACGAACATCAGGTCCGACAGGCGGTTCACGTATTGACGCGGCTGCGGATTGATCGTGTCTTCTTTCGACAGCGCGACGATGGCGCGTTCGGCGCGGCGGCATACGGTGCGGCACACGTGGGCGGTGGAGGCGGCGCGCGAGCCGGCCGGCAGGATGAATTCCTTCAGGATCGGCAGGTCGGCATTGTATTTTTCGAGCAGGCCGTCGAGGCGCGCCACGTGTTCGTCCTTGATCATCTGGTAGCCGGGGATGCACAGCTCGCCGCCCAGGTCGAACAGATCGTGCTGGATCGAGACCAGTTCTTCGCGCAGGTCAGCCGGCATGTCTTCGCACAGCAGCAGGCCGACAAAAGAATTGAGTTCGTCGACTTCGCCCAGCGCGTGGATGCGCGCGCTGTCCTTGCCGGTACGGCTGCCGTCGCCGAGGCCGGTGCTGCCGTCGTCGCCGGTGCGTGTGGCGATTTTAGAAAGTCGATTGCCCATGATTATGTCCAGACCATAAAAAAAGATAGCCCGAGGATACGACAAAACGATGTGATTGTGCTTACAATCCTCCGCATGTCCGCCTCCCTCCAAGTACCTATCGAACGTCGTGAGCAGGTCACCGCAGCCCTGCGCGCCAGGCTGCCGGAACGCGCGGTCCTGCACGATCCCGAAGACACGCGTCCCTACGAATGCGACGGCCTGGCAGCCTACCGCCAGCTGCCGATGATCGTCACGCTGCCCGCGAATGAAGCCGAGGTGCTGGCCATCCTCGCCGTCTGCCGTGAATTGAAGGTGCCGATCGTGCCGCGCGGCGCCGGCACCGGCCTGTCGGGCGGGGCGCTGCCGATTCATGATGGCGTGGTGGTCTCCACCGCGCGCATGAACCGCATCGTCAAGGTCGACGCCTACGCACGCACCGCCGTCGTCCAGCCGGGCGTGCGCAACCTGGCGATTTCCGAAGCGGCGGCGCAATACGGCTTGTACTACGCGCCCGACCCGTCCTCGCAGATCGCCTGCACCATCGGCGGCAACGTGGCGGAAAATTCGGGCGGCGTGCACTGCTTGAAATACGGCCTCACCGTGCACAACGTGCTGCGCGTGCGCGTGGCCACCATCGACGGTGACATCATCGAGCTCGGGGGAGAAGCGCTGGATGCGCCGGGCCTGGATCTGCTGGCCGTGTTCATCGGCTCGGAAGGCATGCTCGGCATCGTCATCGAGGTGACGGTGAAGCTGGTGCCCAAGCCGGCGGCGGCGCAGGTCATCATGGCCTCGTTCGACGACGTGGTCACCGGCGGGAATGCCGTGGCCAGCGTGATCGCGGCCGGCATCATCCCGGCCGGGCTGGAAATGATGGACCGCACCTCCTCGCGCATGGTCGAACCGTTCGTGCGCGCCGGCTACGACACCGATGCCGCCGCGATTTTGCTGTGCGAGGCCGACGGCACGCCTTTGGAGGTGGCCGAGGAAATCGAACGCATGACGGCGGTGCTGGAGGCGGCCGGCGCCAGCGCGATCACCGTGTCGCAGACAGAAAGCGAGCGCATGCGCTTCTGGTCCGGGCGCAAGAACGCCTTCCCGGCCGCGGGCCGCATCTCGCCGGACTACTACTGCATGGACGGCACCATCCCGCGCAAGAACCTGGCGCAAGTGCTTACGGGGATCGAGGGCATGGAAACGACCTTCGGCCTGCGCTGCGCCAACGTGTTCCACGCCGGCGACGGCAATTTGCACCCGCTGATCCTGTTCGATGCGAACAAGCCGGGCGAATTCGAACGCGCGGAAGCCTTTGGCGCCGCGATCCTGGCGCTGTGCGTGGAAGTCGGCGGCACGATCACCGGCGAACACGGGGTCGGCATGGAGAAGATCAATTCGATGTGCGTGCAGTTCGGCCGCCTCGAGCTCGACGCCTTCTTCGCCGTGAAGCGCGCGTTCGACGCGCCGATGCTGCTCAACCCCGACAAGGCGATTCCCACGCCGCACCGCTGCGCCGAATTCGGCAAGATGCGCGTCAGCGGCGGCGTGCTGCCTTTCCCCGACTTGCCGCGCTTTTAAGAACCAAGACATGATCGAGACATTCAGGGAACAGGTGCGCGCGGCGGCCGCCAACGCCGGCAAGCTGCGCATCCGCGGCGGCGGCACCAAGGACTGGTACGGACAGTCCTTCGAGGGCGAGATCCTCGACACACGCGAGCATCGAGGCATCGTCGACTACGAGCCGACCGAACTGGTGATCACGGCGCGCTGCGGCACGCCGCTGGCCGAGATCGAGGCCGTGCTGGCCGAACAGAACCAGATGCTGGCCTTCGAGCCGCCGCACTTTGGCGACAGCGCGACCTTTGGGGGAGCCATTGCCGCCGGCCTGTCCGGCCCGCGCCGCGCCAGCAGCGGCGCCCTGCGCGACTTCGTGCTCGGCGCCCAGCTGCTGGACGGGAAGGGCGACCTGCTGCGTTTCGGCGGCCAGGTGATGAAGAACGTGGCCGGCTACGACGTCTCGCGCCTGCTGGCCGGGTCGCTCGGCACACTGGGGCTGATCACCGAAGCCTCGGTGAAGGTGCTGCCGCGTCCCTTCGCCGAGACCACGCTGCGCTTCGAGATCGGCGAAATCGAGGCGATTCGCAAACTCAACGAATGGGGCGGCCAGCCGCTGCCGCTGTCCGCCAGCAGTTGGCACGCCGGCGTGCTGGCGCTGAGGCTGTCCGGCGCGCAGGCGGCGGTGGATGCGGCGGTACGCTCGCTGGGCGGGCAGGTGATGCCCGACTGCGCGGCCTTCTGGGCCGGCGTGCGCGAGCAGCGCCATGCCTTTTTCGAAGGTGACCTGCCGCTGTGGCGGTTGTCGGTACCGCCCACGACCGGTGCGATCGTGTTGAGGGGTGAACAGCTGATCGAGTGGGGCGGGGCGCAGCGCTGGCTGCGGGCAGGCAGCGAAGCGGCTGAAGCCATCCGCGCCACCGTCAAGGCCGCCGGCGGCCACGCCACCCTGTTCCGCGGCGGCGACAAGCATGTCGGCGTGTTCCAGCCGCTGGCGCCGGCCGTGGCGCGTATCCACGAGCGCCTGAAGGCGTCCTTCGACCCTGCGCACATCTTCAATCCGGGAAGGATGGTGTAGACATGCAAACCAATCTCGCCGATTTCATCAAGGGCACGCCGGATGGCGACGAGGCCGAAGCCATCCTGCGCGCCTGCGTGCACTGCGGCTTCTGCACCGCTACCTGTCCCACTTACCAGCTGCTGGGCGACGAACTCGATGGCCCGCGCGGGCGCATCTACCTGATCAAGCAGGTGCTGGAAGGGGCCGAACCCACGCGCAAGACCCAGCTGCACCTGGACCGCTGCCTCACCTGCCGCAACTGCGAATCGACCTGTCCGTCGGGCGTGAAGTACGGGCGCCTGGTCGACATCGGCCGCCGCGTGGTGGAAGAACGCGTGCCGCGCACGCTGGGCAACCGCCTCAAGCGCCACACGCTGAAGGAATTCCTGCCGCGGACCAGCCTGTTCAAGCTGGCGCACCGCACCGGTTCCCTGGCGCGGCCGCTGCTCTCGGCAAGCCTGCAGGACAAGCTGCAGCCGGCGCCTGCCGCCGGGCGCTGGCCCACGCGCAGCCACGCGCGCAAGATGCTGGTGCTTGGCGGCTGCGTGCAGCCGGCCATGGCGCCGAACATCAATGCCGCCGCCGCGCGCGTGCTCGACGCCGTCGGCGTGCAGCTGTTCGTGGCGCCCAAGGCCGGCTGCTGCGGCGCGGTGCGCTACCACATGAACGACCAGGCGGGCGGGCTGGACGACATGCGCCGGAATATCGACGCCTGGTGGCCGTATGTCGAGCAGGTGGAGGCGATCGTGATGACGGCCTCGGGCTGCGGCGTGACGGTCAAGGAGTACGGCCACCTGCTGGCCCAGGATCCGCACTATGCGGCGAAAGCGGCGCGCATCTCGCTGCTGACGCGCGATTTGTCCGAGATCCTGCCGCAGTTCGAGGCCCAGCTGGCGCTGCAGGTGAAGCAGGGGGTAGAACAGCAGGGCGGGCAGCGCGTGGCCTTCCATCCGCCCTGCACGCTGCAGCACGGCCAGCAGATCCGCGGCAAGGTGGAAGGCGTGCTGCGCGCCGCCGGCATCGACGTGGCGCTGTGCGCCGACAGCCACCTGTGCTGCGGCTCGGCCGGTACCTATTCGGTGCTGCATCCCGAGATTGCGCAGGAACTCAGGAACCGCAAGCTGGCCAACCTGGAAGCGACCGGCGCGCCTGAAATCGTGTCGGCGAATATCGGCTGCGTGAGCCACCTGCAGGCCGGTACCAACACACCCGTGTCGCACTGGATCGAGCTGCTGGATCGGGCACTGGCCAGGCCCCCAGCAGCTGCCTGACGGCCGTCATCTTCCTTCTTTAGCCAGCCGGTCTGCCAGCCAGGCCAGCATCGGCTGCGCCTTCCTTATCTCCGCTGCGAGTCCTTCTGTCATCTTCTGGAAGCATTTGCTATCGCAGATGCCGCGTGACATATATACAAATCTTTCATCGCCAAGTCGACATTTCGCAATAAAACCGCATAAACATCTGCACAAAACGAATATGTGACGGTTGGTGAGGAACTCGGGTTTCAAACAGTAACAGAATGTATCAAATACGCGACAAAAGAACGCTTATTTGACTGCCAACCGAAAAACTCAGCGTTAATCCTTTGCAGCGCAGCAATGTTATGCAAAAGTGTTTATGCGCTCCTTTAACGTGGGCTGTAGAACGCAGCCTGCTGTAGGAGTGGAATATTAAAATAAGTTTAACACCTGGAGTCGTTGTGAAGCATAAAAGTACTTTGAACAAAAGCGCCATTGCCGTCGCCCTGACCATGGCTTTCCCTGCCTTCGCTGTTGCGCAACAAGCAGCAACGTCGGCTGAACCTGCTGCCCAGATGCAGCGCGTGGTCGTGACCGGTTCGAGCATCAAGCGTACCGAAGCGGAAACCGCCGGCTCGGTCCAGATCCTGAACCGCGACGACATCGAGAAAACCGGCCAGATGACGGCTCTGGGCATCCTGACCAGCACCGCTTCCATCGACACCAGCCTGAACTCGGCGACCGCCAGCTCGGGCAGCTTCGCTACCGGCGCATCGGGCGTCAGCATGCGCGGCCTGGGCAAGGTCAGCACCCTGGTGCTGGTCAATGGCCGCCGCATCGCGCAGTACGGCCTGGCCGACG